>Ga0310825_100084_pt1 | contig 171720 bp, 153 predicted proteins | sample WT_ome_9_FD_202243 | JGI IMG/M metagenome (GOLD analysis project Ga0310825, IMG submission 202243) | Sorghum-adapted microbial communities enriched on wild type (WT) sorghum from Joint BioEnergy Institute, Emeryville, California, United... ... | reverse complement strand
CCCAACTCAGCCGAGCGCTCACGCGCCCTGCCATCCTTCCTTCGCTATTACAACCGGCGAAGGCCTCACAGCTCCCTCGGGGACCGGCCGCCGATCAGCCGCGTTCACAACGTCCGTGGGCAGGACATCTAGTTGGCCGCAGGGCCGGCGAACTCAGCGCGCGCCCGCGCGCTCGGGCGCGTCCAGGAGCTCGGCGGCGCGCCGTTCGGCGAGCTGCTCCTCGGCGGCGGCGAGCAGGTCCTTGAACTCGTCGAGGCGGCGCGCGGGGCGCAGCCACGCCCAGCCCTCGCGCGAGCGCAGCTCGCGGACGCGGGAGCGCTCGCCGGTGTCCGCGCGCGTCCGCCGCGCCGGTTCTGCGTCGCGCGCGCAGGCGAAGCGCGCGCGCTCGGCGCGGATCTCCGCGGCGAGCTCGGCGATCGAGCGCGTCGGCAGATCGTCGTCGGCGGCCAGCGACGCCTCGAGCATCGCCTTCAGCGTCGCAACCTCACGCCGCGTGGCGCGCCTTGGGCGTTTGGCGTTCGTGTAGGCGTCCCAGGCGCGGGCGAAACTGGCCACGCTCGTGCGCCCGCCGTTGCGGTGGGCCGCGAGCATCGGGCAGACGCCGCCGGAGCGCGGGTCCACGTAGGCGCCGACGATGATGCGGTTCGTCTGGATCCCGCGCAGCATCGCCTCCTTGGTGCGCCGCGGGAGCGCGTCGACCGCGCGCCGCAGGCGCTCGGCGGATCGCCTCTGCCTTCGCATGGGCCCACCCATAGCTGGCCGCGCGCCGCCGCGTCAGCGCAAGCGCGCGGCGGGCATGGGAACTTGCATTCACGATGCCCGAGCTGAGGATCCTCGTCGCCGCCTTCGGCGACCCGGGACACGCGTACCCGGCGCTCGCCCTCGCCCGAGCGCTGCGGGCGCGCGGGCACCACGTCGAGTTCGAGAGCTGGAAGCGCTGGCGCGAGGCCGCGGAGGATGAGGACCTGCGCTTCCACCCCGCCGAGGGCTACCGCGTCTTCGACACCGGCGCCGCCGACGGCCCCTCGGCGGGCGATGCCGCCGTCGCCCTGCGCCCGCTGATCGCCGAGCTGCGGCCCCACGCCGTCGTCAACGACATCCTCACGCTCGCCCCCGCGCTCGCCGCTGAGGCGGAGGGCGTGCCGTGGGCGACGCTCATCCCCCACGTCTTTCCCGAGCACGCCCCCGGCCTGCCGTTCTTCGCGTTCGGCGGCGCACGGCTACCCCGCACGCCGCTGGGCCGGGCGCTGTGGACGGCGCTCACGCCCGTGCTCCATGCGGGCCTCCGGCAGGGACGCCGGGAGCTGAACGGGGAGCGCGCGAAGGTCGGCCTACCGCCGATCCGCCGCCTCCACGGGGGCACGAGCCAAAAGCTCGCGCTCGTCGCTACCTACCCGCAGCTCGAGTACCCGAGGAGCTGGCCCAGCCACGTCCATATCACCGGCCCGATGGACTACGAGCGCCCGTACCACGACGTCGAGCTTCCCCCGGGCGACGCGCCGCTCGTGCTCGTCGCGCCGTCGACCGCCCAGGATCCCGAGTCTCGCCTCGTCCGGGTGGCCTTGCGCGCGCTCGCGGACGAACCGGTGCGCGTCGTCGCGACGACCAACGGGCACGTGCCCGACGAGCCCATCGAGGTGCCGCCGAACGCGGTGCTCTACGGGTGGGTGCGCTACTCGCAGGTCATGGCCGCGGCCGACCTGGTCATCTGCCACGGCGGACACGGCACGGTCGCGCGCGCCCTCGGGCTGGGCGCCCCGGTCCTCTGCGTACCGGCCGTCGGCGACATGGCAGAGAACGCCGCGCGCGTCGCCTGGGCGGGCGCGGGCGTGTCCCTCCCCTGGCGCCTGCTCGGCGAGCGCTCGCTGCGGGTCGTTGTGCGGCGGATGCTCGCCGATCCGTCGTTCGGGCGGCGTGCCGACGAGATCGCGACCTGGGCGCGCGCCCACGACGGCGCCGCGCGCGGCGCGGAGCTCGTCGAGCGCTTCGCGCTCGAGCGTGCGTAGGTCGACGGGCTGAAAGCGTTGAGGCCGGGCGCCGCCCGGCCTCGCCTGAGAGCTCCGGGGGTGGGACTCGAACCCACAACCCTTCGGTTAACAGCCGAATGCTCTGCCGATTGAGCTACCCCGGACCGGATTGTGTTGGCTCGCCCCCAAGTATCGGGTAACGCGCGGGGCCGAGTCTACGATACGCGCCGCACGGAGCGCATCCTTCCCCCTCCCTCACGCGCTCGTGCCGCCCGCCCGGTGGGCGCCGACCCCGTGCGCGAGCCGGTCGACCAGCTCCTTGCGCTTGCGGTGCAGCTCCACCGGCACTTCGTCGACGTGCGCCTCGATCTCGCGCTCGAGCGCCGCCAGTTCGAGGCGCAGGAACGTCTCCTCCATCGCCTCCGGGCTCGCCGGCTCGCGCTCGGCGATCATCGTGAGCCGGGTGATCAGGGCGAGAAGCTCCTCGTCGTCACGGCCCAGCCCGCCCATCGGGTCGTCGAGGTGGAGCAAAAGCCACTCGCGCGCGCGTCGCGAGAGGTCGGAGGACAGGTGCTCCGGCCGCAGCCGCTCCAAGTACTCACGCCCGAAGTCCGGGGCCGCGATGCACATGCCGAGCAGCGCCTGCTCGCGGCGCTCCTGGGCGCTGAGCGCGGCGGGTGCCCGCGCCGGGCCGCCGTCCCCGTCGCGCCCTTCGCCATCCGCGGATCGCGGCGCCGGGTCCGCTCCGGCCCCTGCCCCGCGCTCTGCGGCGGCCAGCCGGCGCGACACCAGCGCCGGGTCGGCGTCGAGCCTGTCGGCGACCTCGCGCACGAGCTCACCGCGCGTGATCGAGTCCGGCATCGCCGCGAGCACCGGCACCACCTCGTCGAGCGCCCGGTCGCGGCCCACCGGGGTCTTCAGGTTCGCCTCCTCGAGCAGCGTGCGCACGTGGAAGGCGGGGAGATCGACCGCCTCGTCGAGCGCAGCCCCGAACCGCTCGGCCGCGGCTGAGCCGGCGCGCTCGCCGGCGAGCAGGTCCGCGGGGTCCTCGCCCTCCGGCATGCGGGCGACGCGCAGGCGCACGCGCTTGCCGCTCGCCGCGCGCTGCGCGCGCAGCATGGCCTCCCGTCCGGCCCGGTCGGCGTCGAGCGCGAGGATTACCTCCTCAGTATGCGCGGCGAGCAGCCTGATCTGCTCGGGCGTGATCGCGGTGCCCATGACCGCGACGGTCTCCTCGAACCCCGCCTGGTGCGCGGCGATGACGTCGGTGTAACCCTCGACGACCACGGCCCTCCCCCGCCTCGCGATCGCCGGGCGCGCCCTGTCGATCGCGTACAGGATCCGGCTCTTGTGGAAGAGCTCGCCCTCGGGCGAGTTCACGTACTTGGCCGGGTTCTCGGGGTTGAGCGTGCGCGCCCCGAAGCCCTGCATCCGCCCGCGCGCGTCGCGGATCGGGAAGGTGATGCGGGCGCGGAAGTGGTCGTAGTAGGAGCCCTGGCGACCGCGCTTTATGAGGCCCGCGGCCGCGATCTCAGCGACCGAGTACCCCGCCCGCTGGGCCCGCACGAGCACCGTGTCCCACGCGCTCGGCGCGTACCCCACGCCGAACGCGCGCAGCGCGTCCTCGGCGAGCCCGCGGCCCAGCAGGTACTCGCGCGCCTTGCGCGCCTCCTCGGACTCCCACAGGTACGTCGCGTAGAAGGTCGCCGTGCGGTCGAGCAGTTCGCCCAGCCGCGTCCGCCGCCTGCGCGCCTCCTCGATCGCCGGGTCCTCCGCCTCGCGCTCGAGCTCGACCCCGAAGCGCTCCGCCAGCGCCTCGACGGCCTCGGAGAACGTGAGCCCCTCCTTCTCCTCGACGAACTTGATCGCGTCGCCGCCCGCGCCGCAGCCGAAGCAGTAGTAGAGGCCCGCGACCGGGTCGACCGAGAACGACGGGGTGCGCTCGTCGTGGAACGGACACAGGCCGGTGAAGCGCGCCCCGGACCGGCGCAGGTCCGTGTACTGGGAGACGATCTCGACGATGTTGGCCGCGTCCTTGACGCGTTCGAGCGACGTCTGAGAGAAGCGCGCCATTCCCCAAAGCTAGTCGGAACCCGGCGCCCCGACCGCCCTCCTCACAGCCGCGATTGCTCCGGCAGCGCCAGCCGCCGGAAGGTGGCGATGCAGAACCGGTCGGTCATGCCGGCGATGTAGTCGGTCGCGCGCTGCACCTCGTCGCCCCGCCCGGCGCCCTCCGGGACCTCGGCCGGGTTCTCCACGTAGTGGTCGAAGAGCGTGCGCAGGGTGCGGTGCACCCGCTCGTGTTCGCTGCGGGCCTCCGGCCCCAGGTACACGTGGTCGAACATGAACTTCCGCAGGCGCAGCATCGCGCCGCCGATCTCCTCGCTCTGGGCGATGTCGCCGGCCGCCCGTGAGGTGTGCACGATGTCCCGCACGAGCGTGTCGATGCGCGCCGAGCCGGTCCGCCCGAGCAGCTCGATCTCGGCGGCCGGCAGGTCGTCCTCGGTGAGGATCCCGGCGCGGATCGCGTCGTCGATGTCGTGGTTGATGTAGGCGACGCGGTCGACGAGGCGCACCACCCTGCCCTCGAGCGTCGCCGGCTTGTTCGGCCCCGTGTGGTTGAGGATCCCGTCGCGCACCTCCTCGGTCAGGTTGAGACCCTCGCCGTCGCGCTCGAGCTCGTCCACGATGCGCAGCGACTGCTCGTTGTGCCGGTAGCGGCGGCCGCGCTCGCGCAGGATCCGGTCGAGCGCCTCCTCGCCGATGTGGCCGAAGGGCGGGTGGCCCAGGTCGTGGCCCAGCCCGATCGCCTCGGTGAGGTCCTCGTTCAGGCCCAGGGCGCGCGCGACCGTACGCGCGATGCCGCAGGTCTCAAGCGTGTGCGTGAGGCGCGTGCGGTAGTGGTCGCCCTCGGGCGCGATGAACACCTGGGTCTTGTGCTTGAGACGCCGGAAGGCCTTGGAGTGCACGATGCGGTCGCGGTCGCGCTGAAACGGCGTGCGCATGTCGCTGTCGGGCTCCGGCCGCCGCCTGCGCGCCGGGTAGGAGCGCGTGGCCAGCTCCCACAGGTACTCGGCCTCCCAGCGCTTCGTGCGCTCGGCCAGCGACTCCACCACGCTCATGTCGCTGAGGTTACGGCTCACGCCGTCGCGCCTTCCTCGATCTTTCGCCCGCCCTCGCGCAGGAGGAGATACGAAAGCCACGCCGCCAGCGCGAAGACCGGCAGCCCGAGCGCGGTGCGCGCGATGCCCAGCGCGACGACGGCGCCCGCCAGGTACAGGGGAAGCTGGACGGCGAGCCGCAGCATGAAGACGCCGACCCAGATCCAGCTCGCCTTGGAGTAGAGCGCGAGCCGCCGCGGATCCTTGCGCCATTTCATGCCCTCGCCGATGACGGGGCCGATGAGCACCCCGAGGAGCGGCCAGCGCACGGCGATCGAGGCCAGGTACGCGGTGGCGTACGCGGCGTTCAGCAGGATGCCCGGCAAAAAGAAGTCCTCAGCCCGCCCAGTCCGGGTTGCGATGAAGGCGGCGATCGCAACGCCGATCAGCCCGGAGAAGGCGAACTGCAGGGTCTCGCGCCGCCAGATGCGCACCGCCGCCAGCACCACCGCCAGGGCTACCGCCGCCAGGGCGGACGCGTTCAGGTCCTGCCCGCTCGCCGTGTAGACGATCACGAAGGCGAGCGCGGGCAGCCCGGAGTCGGCCAACCCCCGGCTGCCACCCAGGGCCTCCATCAAATCGACGCGCGGCTCCTCGCCACCCCGCTCCTCGCGATCGCTCACCCCACAATCGTGGCGGACGCGGGCGCGCGAGCGCTACGCCGCCGCCCGGAGCTGCACGTGCGCGTGGTGCTCGAGCGTCGCGGTGACGGCGCGCTCGGCTTGGCGCAGCGCGCGCTCGCCCGCTGTGGGCGCCTCGGCCAGCGGCCGCCCCAGCGCCTCGGTCATGAAGCGCTGCGCATCCTGCGAGAGCTCGAAGCCGTCGCCCTGGCACGCCGCGCAGACCACGCCGCCCGCCGCGCCCGAGAACGCCACGAGCCCGTCGGCCTCGCCGCAGCGCGCGCAGCTCGAGAGCTCGGGGACGAAGCCCGCCGCGAGCGCGAGCTTGAGCCGGAAGGCGAGCGCCGCCGCGAGCAGCTCCGGCCTCTCGACCGGGCCGGCGGCGGCGCGCCGCTCGAGCAGGGCGAGGTAGCGGCACAGCAGGTTGTAGGCGGCCGGGTTCGGCTCGCTCGAGTCGAGCAGGCGCAGCACCGCGTCGCAGGCGCGCGCCGCCGCGTTCAGCGCCGCGCCGTCCGCGCGCAGGCGGGGGTAGCCGTCGAGGGTGTCCGCCGCTGTCACCGTGGCGAGCTCGCCGCGCCCCTCGTAAAGCACCAGCTCGAGCCGGAAGAAGGGCTCGAGCCGCCCGCCGAAGCGCGAGCGCGGCCTCCGCGCGCCCTTCGCGATCGCGTTCACGCGGCCGCGCGCGGCGGTGTAGAGGTGCAGCACGCGATCCGCCTCACCGAAGCGAATGGACCGCAGCACGACGGCCTGCGTCTTGAACGAACCCGCCATCCAACCCCATAGCGTCGCGCCCACCTCGGACGCATTCGGCGACACATCCGCCGAAATTTCCGCAGTTCCGTACCCACCCGGACCCGTTTGGCCCCGTATGCGGTGGTCGAATCGGACGTGGGCTGCGACGAGGTGTTACGAAAGACGCGCGCCCGCAACCGCGGGCAGGCGCCTACCGCCGTGCCCGCGCGCTGCGCGCCGCGTCGCGGATCGCCGCCGCGGCGGCGGTCGCCGCGAGCACCTGCGCCTGCAGCGTCGGGAAGCGCCCCGCCGGCCGTTCCCGCCCCGAGGCCACGCAGAAGACCACGTCGCCGTCGACGTCGGTGAACGCCGGGTCGATCGCCCGCGCCACCCCGGCGCTTCCCGCGCGGGCGACCCGCGCGCACTCGGCCTTGTCCAGCGGGGCGTCGGTCATCAGGCAGACGAGCGTCGTGTTGCCCTCACCCGAGTGCACGGTCTCGAGTTCGCGCCGCCGCTCCGCGACGAGGTCCGCCGTGCGCGGTGCGGACTCGCCGTCGGCCGCGCGCACGCCGGCCAGGACCGAGCCGTCCTCGGCGAGGACGTCCCCGAACGGGTTCGCGACAGCGAGCGCGGCGACGGTGAAGCCGAAACTCCCCCGCAGCGCCGCGTAGCCCACCCCGGTCGGCGTCGAGCGCTCGCGCCCGAGCCCCTTGCCCGCCGCGGTCCCCGCGCCCGCGCCGACGCGCCCGCGCTCGGGAACACCCTCGCGCGCCGCCTCGCACGCCGCCTCCCCCGCATCGGCTCCCGGCCGGGCGCAGGGGTCGCCCTCCGCCAGGTCGTAGACGATCGCCGTCGGCACGATCGGCACGATGCCCGCGGGGGTCGCGTGCCCGTGCCCGTTGCGCTCGAGCCAGCGCATCGCCCCGTCGGCGGCCGCCAGCCCGTACGCGCTGCCGCCGGCGAGCATCACCGCGGTCACGCTGTCGGTGCCCGCCAGCGGGGAGATCACGTCCGTCTCGCGGGTGCCCGGGGCTCCCCCGGCCACGTCCACCCCGGCGAGCGAGCCCGGTGGCGCGATCACGACCGTGCAGCCGGTGGCGCCGCGCTGGTCGGTCCAGTGACCGATCCGAAAGCCTGGCGGCGGGGGCAACTCGGCGTGCTGGGTCGCTGCCGCGGTCGCCATGGCCCCACGATATCCACGCCCGCGCGGTTGACGGCGCCCCGGGCCTTCCCTCCGCGGCCCGGCCCGCTTAGACTCGGGCCGAAATGTCGGGCCGTGGGGAGGCGCCCGGGTTCGGGGCGCTCGTGGGGCGCAGCGCCGAGTTGGCGGCGCTGGAGCGGACCGTAGCCGAGGGCATGCGCACCGCCCTCGTCGTCACGCTTGCCGGCGAACCGGGGATCGGCAAGACGCGCCTGCTGCGCGAGCTGGGCCTCCGCGCGCGCGACGAGGGCGCCCTGGTCCTCAACGGGCGCGCCGCGGAATTCGACCAGGGCGCGCCGTTCGCGGTGCTCCACGACGCCCTCTGGGAGTCCGTGGACGGGGTGGGCCCGCGCCGCCTCGAGGCGCTGGGCACCGAGCACCGCGCCGAGCTCGCGCGCATCTTCCCGGGGCTCGAGGCCCCGGACGCGCCGACGTCCACCCTCCAGGGCGAGCGCCACAGGACCCACGCCGCCCTGCGCGCGCTCCTCGACACGCTCGCCGTTCAGCGCCCCGTGCTCCTCGCGCTCGACGACGTGCACTGGGCCGACGACGCATCGCTGGAGGCGATCGCGTACCTGCTGCACCGCCCGCCGACGCGCGCCGTGACGATCGCGCTCGCTTTCCGCAGCGCGCAGCAGCCCGGCCTGCTCGCTACCGGCCTCGCGGCGGCGCGCGCCGACGGCCGTCTGCACGCGCTCGAGCTCGGCCCGCTGAGCGAGCGCGACGCGGAGGCGCTGCTTCCGGGGCTCCCCGAGGAGGCGCGCCGCGCGGCCTACGCCGAGTGCGGGGGCAACCCGTTCTACCTGCAGCAGTACGCGCGCGCCGCGCGCGCCGCGCCCCACTCGTCCGGGGCGACGCTTGAGGGCGTGCCCCAGCTCGTCATGGACGCGATCGAGGCCGAGCTCGACCAGCTCGACGAAGTCGCGCGCGCGTTCGCGAGCGGCGGCGCCGTGCTCGGGGAGACCTTCGACGTCGAGCTCGCCGCGCGTACCGCGGGTCTCGACGGACCCGCGCGCGTCGAGGCGCTCAACGCGGTCGCCCGGGTCGGCCTGATCCAGCCGACCGACTCGCCACGGCGCTTCCGGTTCCGCCACCCGATCGTGCGGCGCGCGATCTACGAGGCGACCCCGCCCGGCTGGCGGCTTGAGGCCCACGCCCGCGCCGCGGCGGCACTCTCCGACGACGGCGCCGACCCGCTCGCGCGCGCCCGGCACATCGAGGCCTCGGCGTCGGTCGGCGACGAGCGCGCGATCGCCGATTTGCGGGCGGCGGCCGAGCGCGCCGCGCCGCGCGCGCCCGCGGCGGCAGCGCGCTGGTACGAGGCCGCGCTGCGCCTCCTCCCCGCCGAGGACTCCCGACGCCTCGAGCTGCGCATCGCGGTCGCCACCGCGCTGGGCTCGGCGGGCAAGGTCGCCGCCGCTCGCGACGCCCTCAACGCCGTGCTGGCGGAGCTCCCGCCCGAGCGCGCGTCGCTGCGCTTCCGGGTGATCCCCTTCATCGCGTTCCTCGAGCACCTGCTCGGCAGCCACGACGCGGCGACTTCGCTTCTGACCCGCGCGCTGCGCGAGGTGCCGCCGGACGCGCCGCGCGACGCCGCGCTCCTGCGGCTCGAGCTGGCGGGCGACCGGTTCTACATGAACGACGACGCCCTCGCGGACCGGGCGCGCGAGGCGCTCGAAGCCGCCGAGGGGATCGGCGACGAGCTGCTGGCGGCCGAGGCTCGCGCGCTGCTCGCGCTCGGTGAGTACCGGCTGGGCGACATCGCCGCGGCCGACCGGCACTACGAGGAGGCGGCCGCGGTGATCGACGCCGCCGACGACCTTGCGCTCGCCCCGCGGCTCATCGCCCTCTTCTGGCTCGGCTGGTATGACCGCTGCGGCGAGCGCCACGCCGCGGGCGTGAGGCACATGGACCGCCTGCTTTCGATCTCGCGCCTCACCGGCCAGGGGCACCTGCTCGTCCCGGCGATGATCGGCAAGGCGATCTGCATCGCCGCGCTCGGCCGGCTCGGGGCCGCGTCCGAGCTCTCGGACGAAGCCGTCGACATGGCGCGCCTCTCGGGAAACCACCAGTCGCTCGCCTGGGCGCTCACCGTGCGCTGCTGGATCGCGACCACGAGCGGCGACCTGCGCCTGGCGGTGCGCTGCGGCGAGGAGGCGGTCAAGGTCACGCAGCGGATCACCGAGTCGTACTTCTCTCGGCTCGCGTCGTGCTTCCTCGGCGAGGCGCTGGTCGAAGCGGGCGAGCCCGAGCGCGCGCGCGACGCCGTCCTGCTCGCCACCGGGCCCGAGCTCGAGCCGCTCGAGCACGCCTTCCGCCCGCACGTCTACGAGGTTCTCGCGCAAGCCGAAATTGCGCTGGGCGACGTGGACGCCGCCAGGGAGTGGGCCGAGCGCGCGTGCGCCGACGTCGAGGACATCGACCTCCCGGGCCGCACGGGCGAGGCGCTCCGCGCGCGTGCGGCGGTCGAGCTGGCCGCCGGCGACGCGGCCGCCGCGCTCGCAACCGCGCTCGAGGCCGCGGCGTCATTCGAATCGCGTGAGCAGCCGGTCGACGCCGCCCGCGCGCGCGTGGTGGCGGGTCGTGCCGCCGCGCTCGCGGGCGACCGGGAACGGGCGGCGAACCTGCTCAGGGACGCGCGGCGCCTCCTCCTCGCAGGGGGCGCGGTACGGCACGCCGACGCAGCCGCCCGCGCCCTGCGCGACCTGGGTCACCGCGTGCCCCGGCGCGGCTCCCCCGCCCCCGGCGACCAGGGCATCGACGCGCTGAGCGGGCGCGAGCGCGAGATCGCCCAGCTCGTCGCCGTCGGCATGACTAACCGCGAGATCGCCGCCGCGCTCCACATCTCCGAGAAGACCGTTGAGAGCCACCTGGCGCGGATCTTCCGCAAGCTCGGAGTCGCACGCCGCGCCCAGCTCAGCGCCGCGATCGCCGAGCGGGGCGTGCGCGCGAGCTGACCACCTGCCGAACGCGCGATGCCGTTGCTACGCGCCACCTCTGCGCACGGTCAGCGAGGTGGGCGAAAGCGGATCGGATTCCGGGATTTCCCCGATACCGCCGGCGTCGGGACGCCGTCGATAGTGGCCCGGATGAAGACGTGCAGACCTCTCACCACCGCTCTGCTCGCCCTGTGCGGCCTGGCGCTTGCGCCCGCCGTCGCGCAGGCGGCCGACGCATTCGTGGACGCGGAGACGGGAAGCGACCCAAACGGCGCCTTCGGCTGCCCGAGACAAGCCCCGTGCGCCTCGATCAACCTCGCAGCCTCACATGCGACCGATGGCGCCGCCGTCCACGTGGATGACAGCCCCTCGCCTTACGTCGACAACGGCTCGGGGTTCACCCTGTTCGGCGGGCGCTCGCTGGTCGCCGACGACTTCGTGGGAGGACGCGAGGCGCCCGGTGGACGGCCCACGCTAACCACCACGCCCGACGCACCGACGGTGGTCGCCGTCAACGTCGGCAACGCGGCGGGCACCATCCGTGGTTTCCGAATCCTGGTCGCCGACAACATTGGGATCCGCATCAGCGGCACGACCGAGGCCGTCGCCGACAACGTCATCGTCGACGCCAACGGGGAGGGCCCCGACGTCGGCGTGCTCGCGACCGCGGAGACACTCGTCACCGGCAACCGCCTCACGGGCCTCGACGTAGGGATCAGGGCCCTCGTCGCCGGGAACGAGGGTCCGGTCATCGACGGCAACCTGCTGTCCGCCATCCGCAACACAGCCATCGAAGCCATCGGGCCCGCGGCCGTCGCCGGCAACCGGATCGACGACCCTGGCCACCCCGGGACGACCGGCATCGAGGCCGCCCCTAACGCGTTCGGCGAGTCGGGCTGGAGCATCGTCGGCAACCTGATCTCCGGCCACGCCACGGGTATCCGGGTGAGCGACCCAGCCATCTCCACGACCATCAGCGACACGATCGTCGTCGGTAGCACGTCGGAGGGCATCGTGGTGCTCGGCGACGGCACCGGCGGCGCGGAGCTGGTCAACGTGACGGTCGCCGGCGCAGGCGCGGCCGACATCCTGGTCAGCAACGCTACTCTGCGCGTCGACTCATCGATCATCAGCGACCGCGGGGTGGTCGCGACGGGCACGGGCAACTGCGAGATCGCCTTCTCGCGGGGCCCCGAGGAGACGCCCGGCGCCACCGGCTGCCACGAGTTCCAGACGAACGCGGACCCGCGCTTCATGGACGCGGGCGGCGGCGATCTTCGCCTGGCGCCGAACTCGCCGATGATCGACGCGGGCAACCCGGACGAACCGCCGCCGGAAGCGACCGACTTCGAGGGCGACCCGCGCGCCCTCGATGGCGACCGCGACGGCGTCGCGCGGCGTGACATCGGGGCGGACGAGCGCGATCCGTTCCCGGCCCAGACGAAGCTCAGCGGCAAGCCGCGCAAGCGGGTCAAGGCGCGCCGCGGCAAGGTTCGCGTGACCTTCAAGTTCAGGGCGACCGAGCCGGGCGCAACGTTCGAGTGCAAGCTCGACCGCAAGAAGTTCCGCCCCTGCTCCTCCCCGCACCGGGTGCGGGTCAAGAGCGGCAAGCACACCTTCCTGGTGCGCGCGATCGATCGTGCGGGCAATGTCGATACCTCCCCCGCCCGACACAAGTTCCGCGTGATCCGGCGCCGCTAGGCCACCTCCAACACCCCAGAGAACGGCCCGGCTCGGCGCCTCCCCCTCAGACCGCGCGGCGCCGGGCCGTTCGCCTGCGCCGAGGACGCCGGCGCAGGCGCACCTGGCATTCCGGGCAGAAGTAGGTGGAGCGCCCGGTCACGACGATGCGCCTGATCGTGGCCCCGCAGCGCGGGCAGTCCTCGCCCTCGCGCGTGTGGACCAGGAACTCGTCCTGCATCGACCCCTTCCGGCCGCGCGCGTCGCGGTAGTCGTCGATCGAGGAGCCGCCGTTCGCGAGCCCGGTCTCCAGCGCCTCCACGATCCCCTCGACGAGCGCCTCGGCGTGCTCGGGCCGCAGCGACCCGGCCGGCGAGAGCGGGTGCAGCTCGGCGCGGTGCAGCGCCTCGTCGGCGTAGATGTTGCCGATCCCCGCGATCCACCTCTGGTTGAGCAAGAACGACTTGAGCGGCGCCGTGCGTCCCCGCGCGAGCTCGAGCAGCACCTGCGGGGTGAGCTCGCCCGAGAGCGGCTCGATCCCGAGCCGCGCGTCGAAGTACGCGTCGAGCTCGGAACCCCGCAGGACCACGCCGTGCCCGAAGCGGCGCGCGTCGGTGAACCAGAGCTCCGAGCCATCGTCGAGCTCGAACTCCGCGCGGAGGTGGCGGGCCTCGGGGTGCGACGGGTAGAGCCGCGGCCCCCCGAACTTGCGGGCGTCCATCAGGTCGAGCGCCTCGTCCTCGTGCGCCGGACCGGCGTCCGCCGGGCGCAACAGGAGGTTCCCGGTCATGCGCAGGTGCATGACCAGGTGGCGGTCACCCTCGAGCGCGACCACGAGGTACTTCCCGCGCCGCCCGACGCGCTCGATCCGCCTGCCCGCGACCGCGCGCTCGACCTTGCGCGGCGGCTCCGGCCGCGTCCAGCGCTGATCGTGGATCCGCGCCGACACGATCCGCCGGCCCACGATCTCGGGCTCAAGCTGCGAACGGATGGTCTCGACCTCGGGTAGCTCCGGCACGGTTGGAAATCTAGGGGCAGGCCTCCGGTCGCCGGTCGCCGGTTACGAGGGCCCGCCGGCAGCGGTCATTGGCTGCGCGATCACCTGCCCGTCTCGAGCGCGGCACGCCGCACGACGTCCGGGCACGGGCGACCGGCGACTGGCGACCGGCGACTATGTCGCGCGCGGGTGCGCCTTGAAGTAGACGTCCCGGATGCGCTCCGTGGAGAGGTGCGTGTAGAGCTGCGTGGTCGAGACGTCGGCGTGGCCGAGCATCTCCTGCACGGAGCGCAGGTCGCACCCTCCGGAGAGCAGGTGCGTGGCGAAGGTGTGGCGCAGGGTGTGCGGGCTCATCTTCCCCTCGAGGCCCGCCGCCTTCGCGTGGCGCTGGATGATCTTGTAGAGCCCCTGGCGCGTGAGCGGGCCGCCGCGGAAGTTCACGAACAGCTTGCGCTCGGGCTTGGTGCCGACGAGCTCGGGCCGCCCGCTGCGCAGGTACCGGTTCACCGCGGCGGCGGCCGCGCTGCCGAGCGGGACGATGCGCTCCTTCGACCCCTTGCCGTGCGGCCGCACGAACGCGCGGCGCAGGTCGATGTCGGTGAGCTCGAGGCCGACGGCTTCCGAGGCGCGCAGCCCGCACCCGTACATGAGCTCGAGCAGGGCGCGGTCGCGAAGCTCGATCGGGTCGCCGCCGCTCGCGCTCTCGAGCAGCTTGGTCACCTCCGCGTAGCTCAGCACCTGCGGCAGCTTGCGGCTCTTCGCGGGGGCGTCGACGGTCGCGGTTGGATCGACGTCGATGAGCTCCTCGCGGCGCAGGTGCCGGTAGAAGGAGCGCAGGCAGGCGGTCTTGCGGCTGATCGTCGCCGGCGAGCACGGCGCGCGCTCGTTGCCCTCGGCGTCGCGCCCGCCCGTGGCGAGGTCGGCGAGGAAGTCGGAGACGTCGGCACGCGTCACCTCCGTCGCGCCGATTCGGCGCGCGGCCAGGAACGCGCCGAACTGCAAGAGGTCGGTGCGGTAGGCGTCGAGCGTGTTGCGCGCCAGGCCGCGCTCGAACTCGAGGTAGGCGAGGAAGTCGAGGACGAGCGCCTCGAAACGCGCCTCCACCTTGCGCTCTGACCTGGGCTTTACGGCGACGGCCACGTGGGCTGGTTCAGCGCGCCCGCGGCGCTCCCTGCCGCTGCAAGGCTGCTCCCGTCCGCGCGCGGGTCGCCGTGCTCAGCCCGCGCGCAGGCGCTCGCGCAGGAGCAGAAGGCCGATGATCGACTTGGAGTCGGCGCACTCGTCGATCGCCGCGTCCAGCTCCGCGAGCGGCCAGCGAACGACCTCGATGCGCTCCTCTGCGATCGGCTGGTGGTCCTCCACCGGCTCGAGCCCGGTCGCGAAGAAGAGCGTCACCTCCTCCTCGGCGAACCCGGGGGTCGCGTAGAAGCGCTTGGCCTCCCCCCACTCGCGCGCCGCGTACCCGATCTCCTCGACGAGCTCTCGCTTCGCGCACTCAAGCGGGCTCTCGCCCTCCTGGTCGAGCTTGCCCGCCGGCACCTCGAGCAGCGAGCGCTCGCCGACCGCCTCGCGCGGCTGGCGGACCAGGTAGACGAACTCGTCGTCGTAGGCGATGATCCCGACCGCGCCGGGATGGGCGACGATCTCGCGGTCGGACTCAGAGCCGTCCTCGTAGCGGAAGCGGTCGACCCGCACGGTCGCGATCCGCCCCTCGTACTTGACCTCGCTCGCGATGCGCTCCACGCGCCGCAGTATCGCGGAGCGCTCGCGCGCGTGCGCGGCGCCCGCGGGCGGCCGAAAAAAGTTGAGTGGTCGCCACTCATGACGGGCCACAACGGCGGTGCGAGCTTCCCGTCCGCAAACTCGACCGAAGGAGGCTGTCAGGTGTCACACAGGACCAGACTCAGCGCCGGGCGGCATCTCGCGGTCCTGGTTGCGCTCGCGGCAGCGTGCCTCGCGCTCGCGAGCCCAGCCGATGCGGCCGAGATCGAGGTGACCACCACGGCCGACAACCTGACCGCGGATGACCAGTGCACGCTGCGCGAGGCGATCAACGCGGCGGTCGCGAACGCGGCCGGCGGCAGCGGCTGCACCGCCGGCGACGCGGAGCGGGACACGATCGTCCTCGCAAGCGGCGCGACCTACTCGCTCACGCTGCCCACCATCGACGACTTCGGGAACTCCACGGGCGACCTCGACATCGGCGGCGGCGGGCCGATCACGATCGCCGGGGACCCCGCCGATCCGCCGACGATCACGACCAACCAGCCGGACCGCATCATCGAGCTCCCCAGCGCGCAGTCCGATGTGACGCTCGTCGCCCTGAACATCACGGGCGGCAACGCGGTCTCGCTCAGCGAGCCGGACGGCGGGCTGATCTACGTCGACGGGGGAAAGCTGACGCTGGTGGACGTGGAGCTCACCGACGGCTTCGCGCGTGACGGGGGCGCGGTTTACGTCAACAGCGGCGGATCTCTCGAGATGACCGGCTCCACGGCCCACGAGAACGGCGCGACACGCGGCGGGGGTGCGATCTCGATCGTCCCGAACGCCCTTCCGAGCCGCATCGCCGACAGCACCATCAGCGCCAACTCAGTCGAGGCCGCCGCGGCAGGCCAGAATCTCCGTGGGGGCGGCGTCCTCGCAATGGGCGAGGAGCTGGTGATCGAGCGCACCACGCTCCAGGCCAATAAGGTCGCGAACACCGCGGACGCGGCCGACAGCAACGCGTACGGCGGCGGCCTCGCGGCCGGCAACAAGGTGCTGATCTACGACTCCGCGCTCGTGGACAACCAGGCGACGGCCGCCCACGAGAGCGCCGCGTCCGCCGGGGGCGGGATCGCCATGCACGGGACGCCGTTCGCCACCCCGGTGTTCGTCATCAACTCGACCCTCGCGGGCAACACCGCCCGCAAGGGCGGCGCGATGGGCGGAAGGAGCCATCAGGGCAACGTCCTGCTCTCGTATGTCACCGTCGTGGGCAACACGGCGACCGACCCCAAGGCCGCCGACCACCTGGACCTGACGGGGTCCGGTTCCCTGTCGGTGACGTTCAGGGCCGTGCTGATCGACAACTCCGACGACAGCAAGGCCTGCATGTTCGCCCCCTCGACGACGATCAACCCGAACGGCTACAGCGTCATGCCCGTGGAGGACCCGGACTGCGAGTTCGGCGACGACGACCTCGCCGGCGGGAACGTGGACCTGGACCTCGTCACCGCGACCGCCGAGGACAACGGCGGCCCGGTGCCGACGGTCGCGATCGGGCCCGACAGCGCTGCGCGTGACCTCGTGCCCGGCGTCGACTGCATTCAGGTCGATTCGCGCGGGGTCCAGCGGCCGAGCGGCTCGGCGTGCGACGCAGGCGCGTACGAGTACGCGACCTGCGGCGGCGAGGCGATCGGCGCAGGCGCGATCATCGGCACGCCGGGCGACGACGCGCTGACCGGCACGGACGGCGACGACGTCATCGTCGGGCAGGGCGGCGCCGATGTGATCAACGGCGGCGGAGGCTCCGACGTGGTCTGCGCGGGCGATGGCGCGGACCTGGTCAAGGGCGCAGCCGGCAACGACGCCCTGTACGGCGAAGCGGGGAACGACGTCCTCCGCGGGGGCGGCGGCAAGGACCGCCTCGTCGGCGCCGCCGGCAAGGACAACCTCTCCGGCGGCGCGGGCAACGACCGGCTGTCCGGAGGGGCCCACGGCGACCGCCTCGCGGGCGGCGCGGGCAACGACCGGCTCCTGGGCGGGCCCGGCCGGGACACCCTGCTCGGCGGCCCGGGCCGAGACCGGCTGCGCGGCGGACCCGGCAAGGACAAGCTGAACGGCGGGCCGGGGAAGGACAAGGAGAAGCAGTAAGCCGGCTGCCGGTCGCCGGTCGCCGGCTGCCGGTCGCCGGTCGCCGGCTGCCGGTCGCCGGTTCTAGGCAATGCGCGATGCGGGCCCCAAAGGGCGGGGGCGGCCGCGCGCGTGGGCCCTCGGAACCGGCGACCGGCGACCGGCGACCGGTGGCTGGCGACTGGCGACTGGGGCGCTATGCGCCCGCCGCCAAGTCCGCCAACGCCCCGCCCGCCGCGAGCGCCGCGGCGAAGAAGAGCGGGTCCTCCTTGATCGTGCGTCCCATCGTGCGCGCGGGCAGGCCGCTCGCCGCGTAGCCGTCGAGGTCGATCGTCCTCACGAGCAGGTCGTGGCGGCCCTTCGTGGCGTTGATGAGCTCCTCGAGCGCCTCTCGCTGCGAGCCGCCCTCGGGCGCCCCGGCGTCGAGCAGCGGCCAGCCCTCCGTCTCGGTCTCGGGCACCGGGACCCGCACGGGCGCGAGCAGCATCTCCAGGACGACCTTGGTGTGGTGGCTCAGGCCGCGGTGGCGCGGGCGCGGGTCGGAACTCGACAGCCGCGGCGCGAGCAGCGTGGGCAGGCCGAGGGCGAGCGCGGCGTGTGCCGTGTCAAGCGCCGCCATGCCGCCGTGCCCGAGCCGGCTCGCCGACCCCAGGATCCCCGGCCCCGGGCCCGCGATCACCGCGTCGCAGCCGAGCGCGCGCGCGGCGCCGTCGATCCCGCCGGCGACGCTGATCGCCTCGTGCTCGCCGCCGTGGCAGGGGCCCGCCGTCACGTGCGCAGCGAGCCAGCCGCGCTCCCGGAAGCCGGCGACGTCGCGCGAAAGCGCCCCGGGGAGCGCTCCGCCGGGGGTCTGCACGTAGGCGATGCGCAGGCCAGCGTTCACCTGCCGCGCCGCCCAGAGCGCCGGCGCGAGTTGCCCGTGAAGCTGGATCACGAGCACGGGTACGGGGCGGGTCGCGTCGTCGGCGGCACCGCCTCCGTTGGGGTCGGCTTCGTCAGCGCTCCCCTCCCCCTCCAGCGGCCGGACCGGGTGCTGGAGGGAGGTGTAGTTGAGCTTCATGACGTGCTCGCCCGAGGCGCCGGGCGCGGAGAGCCCGCGCGTGAGGTTCACGTGGACGACGTCGAACCCGCCCGAGCCGAGCCCGAGGTCGAGGGCCTCGGTGTTGACGACGACCTCGTCGCCCACGCGCACCTCGCCGACCAGCGCCTCGTCGGCCCAGGCCCGCCGCCGCTCGCCGTCCACCTCGACGATGAGCGGGTCGGCCTCGACCACCCTGCCTCGGCGCAGCTTCAGCACGGCCGAACTCCCCGCTCGGGCGTCACGGCGCCGTCGCGACCTCCGTCGCGATCGCCTCGCACACTCCAAGCATCTTCGTGAGCGCGTCGGCGGCGACGGCCTCCTCCGGCGTGTGGTTGCCGGTCGTGCCGTTGGCGAGCAGCACGCACTCGAACCCCTGGGCGATCAGCGCGTTGGCGTCGCTGCCGCCCCCGGTCGCGACCTCGCGCGGCTCGATGCCCAAGCGCTCGAGCGCGCTGCGCGCGACGCGCAGGCTCCGCGCGTTGCCGGGGATGCGGTAGCCGCGGAACACCTCGGTCACCTCGACGTCCACGTCGCAGCCGCCCTCGCTCGCGGCCCACGTGCACGCGTCGACGATCGCGGCGGTCACCTCCCCCGCCTTCGCCTCGTCCACGCTGCGCGCCTCGCCCTCGATCCGGCAGTGACCCGGCACCACGTTCGTCGCCGTGCCGCCGGAGATCACCCCGACGTTCGCGGTCGTCTCCTCGTCGATGCGGCCCAGGCGCATCGACGCGATCGCGGCGGCCGCCGCGGCGATCGCGCTGTGGCCGTCCTCCGGGCGGATCCCGGAATGGGCCTCGACGCCCTCGAAGTCGGCCACGATCCGGTTGTAGGTGGGCGCCGCCGTGATCACCTCGCCGATCGGCGTCGCGTGGTCGAGCACGTAGCCGAAATCCGAGCGCAGGGCCGAGACGTCGAGCTCCTTGGCGCCCCGCAGCCCGTCCTCCTCCGCGACCGTGAAGACCAGCTCGAGGCCCACAGGGGGCGGCGTCGCGAGCGCGCGCAAGGCGAGCTCGACCAGGACCGTGACCGCCGCCTTGTTGTCGGCGCCGAGGATGGTGTCGCCGCGGCTGCGGAAGACGCCGTCGGCGAACTCGACCTCGATCGGGCCGTCGTGCGGGACCGTGTCCAGGTGGGCGAAAAACGAGACCCAGCGCTGTGACGATCCCGGGACGCGGGCGATGAGGTTGCCCGAGCCCGCGCGGGCGGGGCCAGCCGCTTCGTCCTCGATCACCTCGACGCCGGCGTCGCGCAGCTCGCGGGCGACCGCGTCCGCCACCGCGCGCTCCTCCCCGGTCGGGCTGGGGATCTCGCACAGCCTCGCGAAGCGCTGCAGAATGCGCTCGTCCGGAACCATCGCGCGGAAGGCTATGCCCTGGTGAAGCGCCAGGGAAGCGGAGTGCGGCTCGCCGGCCTCACGAGGCCGTCACGACGTGCACGAGAGCCGAGACGCTCCCCCGCTGCTCGAGGATCGCGCCGATCTTCTTGCCGACCGCCTCCCGGATCTCCTCCCGTTCAGGCTCGGGTATCCCCTCGATCGCGTCGGCGAGCGGGCCCGCCAGCTTGATGGTGAGGTCCCAGTGCTGCTCGGGACCCTCGTAGTTCCAGTCGAAGGCGACCTGCTCGACGGCGTGGTCCGCGAAGCCGGCCTGGCCGAGCGAGTCGGCGATCCGGGCGGGATCCGCCAACGCGAAGATGCCCGGGTCGCCCGGCTCGGGCGGCGGGATGTGCCCCCGCTGGATGAGCTCGCCGGCGGGAAGGGCCGCCCACACGTTCTCCTCCGGCGGGGCCCATACGGCGAAGGTCACGCGCCCGCCGTCGCGCAGCACGCGGCGCGTCTCGCGCAGCGCCTGCACGGGGTCGCCCATCAGCATGTAGCCGAAGCGGCAGACCACCCCGTCGACCGAGTCGTCCGGGAGGTCCATCCGCTCCGCGTCCAGTACGCGGTACTCGACGTTTTCGATGCCCTGTTCGTCACCGTTCTGACGCGCCCGGTCGAGCATCTGGTGCGAGAAGTCCGTGGCGAGCACCTTGCCGTCCGGCCCGATTGAGCGGGCCACGAGGAAGCCCGTGTCGCCCGTCCCGCAGGCGAGGTCCAGAACCACATCGCCGGGCTTGGCTGCCAGCCGCTCGGCCAAGCGGCGGCTGACGGGCTCGGTATGTCTCCACAGCCACTGCCGCTCGGCCGCCCAGTGGTCGGCGATCCGATCCCAGGTCTCGAGCGAACGCTCGCGGTACTGATCGAGATCAGCCATGAAGCAACACTAACGCCGGCCACCGGCGCGGTGGGAAAATTTCCGGGGCTACTCGCGGCGGCCGTGCGGCGGGCTACGCCTCGTGGCGCACCCGGATCTCGGCCCCGTCGGCGTCGCCCTCAGCCTGGGCGTCGCCCCCGCGCTCCTGCGCGTGCTTGGCCGCGGCGCCCACGAACTCGCGGAAGAGTGGCTCGGGGTTGGTCGGGCGCGAGTTGAACTCGGGGTGGAACTGCGAGGCCACGAAGAAGGGGTGGTCGGGCAACTCGATCATCTCGACGAGCCGCTCGTCGGGAGACGTCCCGCCCGCGACCAGCCCCTGGTCCTCCAGGCGCCGGCGCAGCATGTTGTTGACCTCGTAGCGGTGGCGGTGGCGCTTGTAGATCACCGCCTCGCCGTAGATCTCGCGGGCCTTCGTGCCGTCGTGCACCTTCACCGGATCGGCGCCCAGGCGCATCGTCCCACCCATGTCGGAGACCTCCTTCTGCTCGGGAAGGAGGTCGACGACGGGGTACGGCGTCTCGGGGTCGAACTCGGTCGAGTTCGCACCCTCCATCCCGCACACGTGCCGCGCGAACTCCGCGACCGCGATCTGCATGCCGAGGCAGATGCCCAGGTACGGGATCCCGCGCTCGCGCGCGACCTGAGCCGCGGTGATCTTGCCCTCGATGCCGCGCTCGCCGAAGCCGCCGGGGATCAGGATCCCGTCAGCCCACTGGGCGACGTCCTCGGGATCGAACTGCTCGGAGTCGATCAGCTCGACGTCGACGTTCACGCCGTGGTGGTAGCCGCCATGGTGGAGCGCCTCGATCACCGACTTGTAAGCGTCTTCAAGCTGCACGTACTTGCCGACGAGCGCGATCCGCACGCGCCCCTCGCACGCGTCGGCGCGCCGCACGAGCTCCTCCCACTCAGTCAGATCGGGCGGCGGCGCCTCGATCCCGAAGTGGTCGAGGATGAGGTCATCGGCCCCCTCGGCGCGCATGGCGAGCGGGACCTTGTAGATGTTGTCGACGTCGCGGGCGGAGAGCACCGCATCCTCGTGGATCGACGCGAACAGCGCGATCTTGCGGCGGATGTCGCGATCGAGCCCCTTCTCGGAGCGGCAGACGAGCGCGTGTGGCTGGATGCCGATGCGCCGCAGCTCGTTGACCGAATGCTGGGTGGGCTTCGTCTTCAGCTCCCCGGCGTGCGCGATGTAAGGCACGAGCGTGAGGTGGACGAACATGCAGCGCTTCGGGCCGAGCTCCGAGTAGAGCTGGCGGATCGCCTCGAGGAACGGGAGCGATTCGATGTCGCCCACGGTGCCGCCGATCTCGGTGATCACGAAGTCGACCGCCTGCGACTCGGCGACGATCAGGATGCGCTGCTTGATCTCGTCCGTGATGTGCGGGATCACCTGGACGGTCGCGCCCAGGTAGTCACCGCGGCGCTCACGGCGGATCACCGAGTTGTAGACCGCGCCCGCCGTGACGTTCGAGGCCCGTGAGGTGTTCTCGTCGGTGAAACGCTCGTAGTGGCCGAGGTCGAGGTCGGTCTCGGCGCCGTCCTCGGTGACGAACACCTCCCCGTGCTGGAACGGGCTCATCGTGCCCGGGTCGACGTTGATGTACGGGTCGAACTTCTGGATCTGGACCCGGAACCCGCGGCTCACGAGGAGGCGGCCGATGGAGGCCGCCGCGATGCCCTTCCCCAGGGACGAGACGACGCCGCCGGTGACGAAGATGAAGCGCGTCTCGCCCGGCTTCATGGGTGGGTGCGCCCCCCGCGGTCGAAGCTGCTGTGGAGACGAACGGAGAGCGTCATCGGACTCTGCCCAGCGAGTCTAGAGCGCGCAGTGGCGGAACTCTTTCGATCGTCTCCGAAATCGACCGAAATTCCCCGTAGATCGTGAGCGCGGCGACGACCGCGAGCGCGACGAGCCGCGCGGTGTCGCCAAGCACGAGCAGCAGCGCGACCCCCGCGAGCGCCCCGATCAGGTTCGAGCCCGTGTCACCGAGCATCGCCCGTTCGCGCAGCGTGAGCGGCGCGATCGCGAGCACGGGGCCGATGAAGAGCCCCAGCACGGTGAGGGGCGCGTCGGTCCAGCCGATCAGGCACAGCCCCACAAGCAGCGCGACGAACACCTTCTCGACGCGCCCGGGGCGCAGGTCGAGCAGGTTGAAGAGGTTCGTGGTGAGCAGCAGCAGGGCGAGGTCGGCCACGTAGTCGAGGCCCTCGCGGCCGCGCCCCGACACGGCGTAGGCGGCCAGCGCGAGTGCGCCAGCGGCTTTGATCGCGCCCGTCGAGAAGCCGCCGGCGAGCACCGAGCGTGCGTGCCCGCGCCAGCCCCGCGGGGTGTCCGCGGCATGGCCCCGGCCGAGCGCGTCGTCGAGCAGCCCGAGCATCGCGACGCCGATGATGTAGGTGGCCCAGCGGCGTAGATCCGGATCGAGCAGGTCCAGGTCGGCGCGGTCGTCGAGGACCGCGAGCGGGATGAGCGCGAGCAGCGAGCAGGAGATGAGCACGGCGCCCGCGGGAAAGGCGACGTTCACGCCCCGGTAGTTGGTGCGCACCAGGCCCGCCCGCGCCATGTCGCGCACCCACGCGGAGCTCACCAGCGCCGCGATCGCCGCGGAGAGCACGAGTCCGGACAGCGTCATTGCTCGGGCTGGATGGGCTCCGCGGGCTGGATGAGCTCGGGCAGCAGCCCGTCCGCGGTCTCCTTGACCCCGTAGCTCCCGTCGGTGCCCTCGAGGAGCAGGACGAGCGCGAACTTGCCGACGAGCTGGTCGACGTTGTCCACGGTGGAGAGCCCGTGGCTCTCGAAGAACTCGATCTGCGAGGGGTCGTCCTCGGTGCGCTCCGCGCCCACCACCTGCATCCCCTCGTCGAGCAGGCCCTCGATGACGCCGCGCTCGACCGCCTCGGTGTCGGTTCGCTCGCGGCCCTCGAGTTCGTCGGGCTGGCTGCGGACGACGACGACCGCGTCCAGCCGCTCCTCGGTGCCGGAGAAGCGTTGCAGCAGGGCGTCTCGCGCGTGGTCGAAGCGCGGACCCCGGCCGGCGAGCGCCTTGGCCGCGCGCGCGGCAGCGAGCTCGACCGCCTCCTGCCTCTGCAGGACCTGCCGACCCGTGCCCAGCATCGCGTCGATCACCGGCGCGGGATCGACCGGTTCGCCGATCACGGCGACCTCGGTGAGCCTGCCCCCGCTGGGCTCGATCGCGGCGCGGATCGCCGAGATCAGGCCCTCCTGGACGTTGCCCAGCGCGAACAGCCCCACGTTCTGACCCTCGAGCCGCCTGCCGACGAGCACCGGGAAGAGCTGCTCGGCGAGCTCGCGCTCCGCGGCAAGCTCCTCCTGCAGCTCGGCGTTCTCGGCGCGCAGCCGGTCGAGGTCCTCGCCCAGGTCCCGCTCGAGGTCCTCGGCGGTGCCGGTGACGATGTCGCTGCCGAGGGCGGCGCCGATCACGATGCCCACGGCGAGCGCCACGAAGACGGCTACGAGCGAGGCGGTGTGGTAGCGCGACGAATAGCCCATGCCTAGGTATTCCTCACAGGCCGAGCAGGACCTCGATCTTGAGCCAGACGAGGTCGGCCAGCTCGCGCAGGGGCGCTGAGATGAGCACGATCACCGCGATCAGGACCACCGCCGCGGCGAGGATCGCGAGCATCAGCCGGCCGGAGACTCCGGGGTTGTAGAGCCTGCTCACCCCCTTGGCGTCGATCAGCTTCTCGCCGATGCGCAGCCTCGTGAGGAACGTGGATGACATGCCGGCGCGATTCTTGTCGAGGAACTCGATCAGGTTGAAATGCGCGCCCACCGACACGATCAGGGAGGCGCCGTGCTCGTACGCGAGGAGCATGGCGACGTCCTGGCTCGTCCCGATCGCGGGCACCACCTGGTACTCCACGCCGAGCTCGTCGAGCCGCTTCGCCCCCGGGGCGCGCCCGTCACGGTACCCGTGGACGACGATCTCCGCGCCGCAGCGCAGGGCGGCGTCGCTGACCGAGTCCATGTCGCCGAGGATCATGTCGGGGACCAGGCCCTCCTCGAGGATGGCGTCGGCTCCGCCGTCGACCCCGACGAGCACGGGCTTCACGTCGTCGATGTAGGCGCGCAGCGTCTGCAGGTCCCGCCGGTAGGTCGTGCCGCGCACGACGATCAGCGCATGGCGGTCGCGGAAGTCGGTGCGCGGCCGGGGAAGCTGCAGGTCGCCGAGCAGGAGCTCGCCCTCCTCGCGGACGTGCTCGATCGTGTTGGCGGCGAACGCCCGCAGCGCCTCGTCGATGCGCGCACGCTGCTCCTCGAGGCGCTCCTCGAGCAGCTCGACGCCCAGGAGCTCGCCGCGCGCCAGGACCTGATCGCCGCGGCGAAGCTCGGAGCCGGCGAGTTCCACCTCCTCCCCGTCCTCGAGCTCGTCGAAGAGCGGCGCCCCCGGCGCGTCGAGCAGGCGCACGCCGGCGCGGGCGATGATCAGCGGGCCCGAGTTCGGGTAGCGCCCGGTGCTCGATCGCGAGACGTTGACCACGGCCGCGACGTTGGCTCGGACGAGGTCCTCGGCCGCGACGCGATCGATGTCGGCGTGGTCGATAACGGCGATCTCGCCTGGCCGCAGGCGCTTGACGAGGTGCTTCGTCTTGCGCCCAAGGCGGGCCCGGCCACGGAGCGGCGCGGACGGGGACGCGAGCACGCCGTTCTCCCCACGGCGGAGGAGGGCGCGGGCGCGGGCTCTGAGGGGCTGCCTGGACATCCCTGCCCGCCGATTATCCACGCGCGGCGGGCTGATCGCCCCCTCGGCGCAAGATTGCTTGGCGGCCTGCCGAGCGCCCGGCCGGCGGCGCGGCGGGTGGCGCCCTCACGCCGCGAGCAGCTCGCGTGCGTGACGGCTCGCGGCCTCGTCGCCCCGCTCGGCGCCGAGCATGCGCACGATCTCGGCCACGAGCTCCTCGCCGTCGACGCGCTCGACCGCGGCGACCGTGGCGCCATCCTCGACGCGCTTGCTGATCCGGAAGTGCCGGGCGGCGAGCGACGCGATCTGCGGCAGGTGCGTGATGCAGATCACCTGCCCAGTCTCGCCGAGCTCGCGCAGGCGCTCGCCGACGGCGCGGCCGGTCGTGCCGCCCACACCCGCGTCGATCTCGTCGAACACGCGGACCGGGGCGCGCCCGTTGCGCGAGACGCTCGCCAGGGCGAGCATCAGGCGCGACAGCTCGCCGCCCGACGCCGCGTCGCGCAGCGGCGAGACCGGCATGCCCGGGTTGGTCGCGACGTGCAGCTCCACGGTCTCGGCGCCGTGCGGGCCGAAGGCGGATTCGCCGTCCTCGGTGAGGGGCTCGAGCTTCACCTCGAGGCGGGCGCCGTCCATCGCGAGCCCGGCGAGCGCCTCGGCGACGGCCTCCTCGAGCCGCGGGGCCGCCTCGCGGCGGCCGGCGGTGAGCTGGGCGGCGAGCTCGGCGCGCTCCGCGCTCTCGGCATCCAATCGTGCGCGCAGCTCGTCGGCGAGCGTCTCGGCGTTCTCGAGGCGCTCGATCTCGACGCGGCAGCGCTCGGCGTGCTCGAGCACGGCCTCGATCGTGCCCCCGTGCTTGCGCTGCAGGCGGTCGAGCGTCGCCAGGCGCTCCTCGACCGCCTCGAGGCGACCCGGCTCGGCGTCGATCCCCTCGGCGTAGGCGCGCAGCTCGCTCGCGAGATCGGCGAGCTCGACCGCGGCCGCGGCAGCGCGCTCGGCGAGGCCGTCGAGCTGAGGGTCGACGCCGCGCGCGGAGCCGAGCGAGCCCTCGGCGGCCGCGAGCAGGCTCGTCGTCCCGCCGCCGCCGTCCTCCTCCGTGCCCGCGATCGCGGCCAGCGCGCCGAGCGCCGCGGACCGCAGGCCCTCGGCGTGTCGCAGGCGGTCCCGCTCGGCCTCGAGCTCGGCGAGTTCCCCGGGATCGGGGGCGGCCGCCTCGATCTCCTCGAGCTCGAACCGCATCAGGTCGAGGTCGCGCTCGCGGGCACCCTCCCGGGCCAGGAGCTCGTCGAGCTCGCGCTGCGTGGCGAGCACGCGCCGGTGCGCGGCCCGGTAGCGCTCGCGCAGCTCGAGGTGATCGGCGCCGGCGAAGCCGTCGAGGATCTCGAGCTGCGCGGAGGACAGCGTGAGCCGGCGATGCTCGTGCTGGCCGTAGAAGGCGAGCAGTCGCGACCCCAGGGCGCGCAGGTCGCCGACCGTGGCCGAGCGCCCCTGCACGTACGCGCTCGTCCGCCCGGAGTCGAGCACGCGCCTGGCGAGGACGAGCTCGCACTCGCCCTCGGGAAGCCGCTCGGCGAGCTCGGCGAGCTCGGGATCGTCGAGGAGTCCCTCGGGGAGCTCGAAGACGCCCTCGACGTAGGCCTCGTCGGCGCCGGGCCGCACGATCTGCGGGCGCGTGCGCCCGCCCATCAACAAATCCAGCGAATGCGCGAGCACGGTCTTGCCCGCGCCGGTCTCCCCGGTGATCACGTTGAGCCCCGGGCCGAAGCGCAGCTCAGCGCGCTCGATCAAGAGCAGGTTCTCGATCCGAAGCTCGAGCAGCATCGATCGCATTGGATAGCGCTCGGGGCCGACGGATTCTCTCCCCAGCGATCCGGGTAGGTTCGGCGCCGTGTTCGACCACGTCGGCATCGCGGTCTCGAAACTCGCGGCCTCCGAGCGCTTCTACCGGACGGTGCTGGGCGCGCTCGGCGCGGAGCCGGTCCACGCCGACGGGGAGATCGTCGAGTGGGAGGACTCGGACATGGTGCCCGGACGGCAACAGCGTCGAGGCGGTCCACTGCGAGCGCTCGGACGCCGTGCCCCCCGGGTGCATCGACCACATCTGGATCCGCGTGCGCGACCCGAGGGCATCGCGGCGCTTCTACGAGACGATCGCCCCCTACGCGGGTCTGCGTCAGACCCGCGCACTACCACCCCGGCTACTACGGCGCCTTCGTGCTTGACCCCGACGGGCACAACGTCGAGGTCGTGAACCACAACCGCGCCTAGCCGGTCGCGGGCGCCTGGCATGGTTGGCGCCCCGCGCTCGCGGGTACGCAGTCTCCGCCGTGCTCTCGTTGCCGGGGTCTTTTCAGTCACCGTGGCTCGCCGGCGTCCAGCGCACGCCGCGGCCGCCGCTGACCGAGGACGTCGAGACCGACGTCGCCGTGGTCGGCGGGGGGATCGTGGGGGCGGTGACCGCACTGCTGCTCGCGGAGCGCGGCGTCGCCGTGACGCTCGTCGAGGCGCGCTCGCTCGCCGAGGGCGTCACCGGCAACTCGACGGCGAAGGCGACCGCGCTGCACGAGACGTCCTACTCGAAGATCGCCAAGCGCGCCGGGCGCGAGGCGGCGCGCAACTACGCGGTGCTCAACGAGCACGGCGTGCGCATGATCGCGGAGCTCGCGGAGCACAACGGGATCGACTGCGCGCTCGAGCGCGCCGACGACTACCTGTACACCGAGGACACCGACTCGGCGCAGAAGGTCGCCGCCGAGGCCGAGGCCGCCCGCGACGCGGGGCTCGCGGTCGAGCTCGTCCGCGAGACCGAGCTGCCGTTCCCGGTCGTAGAGGCCGCGCGGCTCGCGAACCAGATCGCCTTCGACTCAGCGGCGTTCACCCTCGGCGTGGCCGCGGCCGCGGCCCGCGCCGGCGCGAAGCTGTACGAGGCCAGCCGGGTGCGAGGGGTGCGACACGGGCGCCCCTGCGCGGTGCGGCTCGAAGGCGGGGCGACGATCCGCGCGCGCGACGTCGTCCTCGCGACCCACATGCCCCTGCTCGACCGCGGCCTCTACTTCGCGCGCCTGCGCCCGCAGGCCTCCTACGCCGTGGCGGCGCCGGCCGAGGACGCGCCGCTCGGCATGTACCTGGGGATCGGCGCGTCGACGCGGTCGATCCGCTCCGCCCGGCGCCCCGGCGGCGGGCGGTTCGTGATCGTCGGCGGCGAGGGACACAAGGTCGGCCAGGGAGACGGCGCCCACGCGTACGAGCGGCTCGCGAGCTGGACGAGCGAGCGTTTCGCGGCGGGCCCGGTCGAGCTGCGATGGTCGGCGCACGACCTGATCAGCCCCGACGGGCTGCCGATGATCGGCGAGCTCGCGCCGTTCGCCCCGCGCATCCTCGTCGCGACCGGCTTCTCGAAATGGGGCCTCGCCGCCGGCGTCGCGGCCGCAGACCTCCTCGCCCACCAGCTCACCGGCGAGCCCGACCCCCTCGCGCGGGCGTTCTCACCCCACCGGTTCAGGATGGGCCCGGCCCTCCTCGAGGTGGCCCGCGAGAACGCGGACGTCGCCTTGCGCTTCGCGACCGGGCGACTGCGGCGAGGGGGCGACGGCGAGCTCCAACCCGGCGAGGGCCGCATCGTCGCCGACGGCCTTCGCCAGGTGGCGGAGGCCCGCACCCCCGATGGCGAGCTGCACCGCGTCTCGGCGCGCTGCACCCACCTCGGCTGCATCGTCCGCTGGAACACGGGCGACGGCACCTGGGACTGCCCCTGCCACGGCTCCCGCTTCGACCCCGACGGCACCGTGCGCAACGGCCCGGCGGCGGCCCCGCTGGCGCCGGTGGAGGATTGAGGGCGGGCGCTTGTGATGGCGGCGCAGGTCTCGCAACCTCGCGCCGCCCCGCATCCCGAATCCGCGATCCATGCGACCCCGTCGTACAAATCGCGGATTCGTGCGCAGGCGACGCCGCGAGCCGACAGGCGCGCTACCGCGCCAGATGCCCGAACTTCTCGTAGATGCGCTGGTAGAAGTTCGTGCCCGGGAGCTGCGCGAGGCGCGCCATGTCGTCGCGGAAGCTGACCTCGGTCTCGGCGCCGCTCGCGAGCTCGGCGACGTGCTCGCCGTCCACCACGATGTCCACCGACTCACGCCCGGCGGCGTTGCGCACGAGCAGGACGTCGTCGGGCGCCACCACGAGCGGGCGCGCGGTGAGGGTGTGCGGGGCGATGAAGCTGACCACGTAGCCCTCGACGCCCCAGGCCAGGATCGGTCCCTGGTTCGCGAGGTTGTAGCCCGTGCTGCCCGCGGGCGTGGCCGCGACCAAACCGTCGCAGCGCACGTGCCCCACCTCCTGGCCGCCGACCATGAAGGCGAGCTCGGCGACCCGCCCGTGCGGGCGGCGGATGAAGGAGACGTCGTTGAGCGCGACGGCCGTGCCGTTCACGTCGACGGTCAGCGCCGGCAGCGAGATCACCTGAAAGTCCCCGCTGAACGCGCGCTCGAGGCCCTCGTCGCGCTCATCCGGGTCGACCGCAGCTAGGAAGCCGATCGTCCCGTAGTTGATCCCGAACACCGGGACCGACGTCCCCGCGTAGCGGGAGAGCGCTTTGAGGATCGTGCCGTCGCCGCCCAGCACGACGCACAGGTCGGGCTCGCCCTCCAGCGCGCTCACGGGCTCAAGCCCCGAGGCCGCGTCGCCGTGCTTCGCGCGCTCCGAGGGCTCGGCGAAGACCCGGCACCCCACGCGCTCGGCCGCGGCCACCGCGGCGCGCACCGCGTCGTGCGTCTGCTCGGGCTGGGTGTGCGTGAGCAGCACCGCCGTGCGGATCTCGGCGGGCCCGGCGTTCCTGCGGCTCACGCGTCGACCTCCTCGACGGCGGCTTCGAGGTCGTCGATGCCCGTGCCGGAGCGCGCGCACCACACGAACGTCTCGCGATTGCCCTTGGGGCCCGGCAGGCCCGACGGCGCGAACCCGCGGACGGCGAGCCCGAGCTCGGCCGCCGCGCGCGCCACCGCGAGGACGGCCTCGCGCCGGTCGGCCCGGTCGCGCACGACCCCGCCCTTCACGCGCCGCCTCCCGAGCTCGAACTGGGGCTTCACCATCGCCAGGATCTCACCATCGGGCGCGACGGCGTCCGCCACCGCGGGCAGGACCTTGGTGAGCGAGATGAAGGACACGTCGATCGTCGCCAGGTCCGGGACGTACGGCAGGTCCGCCGGATCGAGCGAGCGCGCGTTGCAGCGCTCGATCACGTGCACCCTTTGGTCGTTGCGCAGCGTCCAGTCGAGCTGGCCGTGCGCCACGTCGAGCGCGATCACCCGGGCCGCACCGCGCTGCAGCAGGCAGTCGGTGAACCCGCCCGTGGACGCGCCCACGTCCAGGCAGTCGCGGCCGGCCACGTCGATGCCGAGCGCGTCGAGCGCGTTGGCGAGCTTCTCTCCCCCGCGCGAGACGAAACGACGCCCCTCCGTTACGACGAGCTCCGCGTCCGGATCGATCAGCTCGCTGGGCTTGGCGATCGTGCGCCCGTGCTCACCGAGTCGCACGCGCCCAGCGCGGATCGCCTCGGCCGCGCTCGAACGCGAGCGGGCGAGGCCACGCTCGGCAAGAACGGTGTCCGCGCGCCGGGCTCGCATGGCGCCAGAAGGTACCGGGCGCGGCACGGTCGGCGGCGAGAACGTGTGACCGGGGTCACACACAAATCGCACGTACGTTCGTAGTCTGACAGCTGGATGGCTACCCGAGCGATTCCACTGTCGGTACACGCAGGGCTGGAGACCATCGCCGCACCGATCGTGATGGCGGCGCCGTTCGCGCTGGGCTTCGGCGCCGCGGCGACAATCGCCTGCGTCGCGATCGGCGCGGTGCTCCTCGGTCTCGCGCTGCAGGTACCGGGCCCTCGGCGGATTATCCCGCTCGCCGCGCACGCGAGCTTCGACTACGCGCTGGCCGCCTTCGCGGCGATCGCGGGGACGCTGATCGGCTTCGCGACCGGGTCGTGGGTAGCAACGGTCTTTTTGGTCGGGATGGGTGCCGCCCATGTGCTGCTGACCGCTTCAACGCGGTTCAGCGCACCCCGCGGCACCTACTGAATCACCGGCCTCCCTCAAAAAACACACAACACATACTCTCCTCCCTGTACCCCGAGACGCCCCGCCGCAAGGTGGGGCGTTTCGTTTCAGGGGTCTGCGCTCAAAGACGCGAGCGGAGCCGCTAGGCCGATCCGAAGCGCAGCCGCACGACGAGGTCGTCGAAGCTCGGCGCCTCGGGGTTCCCGCTGCAGCGCAGCAGCACGCCGTCCCCCTCCTCCTCAAGGCGCATCCCGCTCCACGCGCGCCACGCCTCGGCGGCAGGCTCCTCCCCGCGCTCGTCGAGCCAGACGTTCCAGACGTGCAGGCGCGTCGGGGCCTTCACGGAGTACTCGAGCCGCGCCTCGCGCTGCTCGCTGGCCCAGAGCCGCAGCGACCGCCCGCGCTCGCCCGACTCCCGCCGGCGCAGCAGACCATCGTCGACGCGCAGCTCAAGCCCCTGCGCGGGCCGCTCGCGCGCCCGCGCGAATTCGACGGCGATCAGCGTCCCCGGCTCGAGCTCGCGCCGGTAGATCGCGTGCACGAGCTCGCCCTCGAACTCGATGGGCTTGCCCACCGAGTCCATGAAGCGGCGCTCGAAGGTCTCGCTCTCGCCGCTCGCGGCCACGCCGGGGCGCGAGCTCAGGAGGCCTTCGCGCCGACGCCCAGAGCCGCGAGCACGCGCTCGGCGACGGCCTCGCCGGTGAGGCCGACCTCCTTGTGGAGGAGCGCCGGCTTGCCGTGCGTGACGAACCGGTCGGGCAGCCCGACGCGGATCACGCGGGCGCGCTCGCCCGGGCCCTGCGTCTCCTCGAGGTGCTCGAGCACCCCGCTGCCGAAGCCGCCCGCGATCACGTTGTCCTCGACGGTCACGAGGAGCTCGTGGTCGGCCGCGAGCCGGTTGACGAGCTCCGTGTCGAGCGGCTTGGCGAAGCGCGCGTCGGCGACCGTCGCGCTGATCCCCCGCTCGGCCAGCTCGTTGGCCGCGTCCAGCGCCACCTTCACGCCGAAGCCGTAGCCCAGAAGCGCCACCCGCTCGCCCGGGCGCAGGGTCTGGCCCGTGCCGATCGGGATCAGCTCGGGCGCCTCGGGCAGCGGCGCGCCAATCGCGGTGCCGCGCGGATAGCGCAGCGCGATCGGGCCCTCGTGCGCGATCGCCGTGTGGACCATGTGCACGAGCTGCGCCTCGTCGCGGGGCGCCATCAGCACGAGGTTCGGCAGGCAGCGCATGTAGGAGATGTCGAAGGCGCCGTGGTGCGTCGGCCCGTCGTCGCCGACCAGGCCCGCCCGGTCCATCGCGAAGGTCACGTCGAGGTTCTGCAGGCAGGCGTCGTGCACGATCTGGTCGTAGGCGCGCTGTAGGAAGGTCGAGTAGATCGCGCACACCGGCTTCGCGCCCTGCAGCGCGAGCCCGCAGGCGAGCAGCACCGCGTCCTGCTCGGCGATGCCGACGTCGTAGTACTGGTCGGGCACCTCCTCGAGCAGCTTCTGCAGACCGGTCCCGCCCGCCATCGCCGCGGTGATGCCGATCACCCGGCGGTCGCGCTTGGCCTCGGCGACGAGCGCGTCGGCGAACACGCTCGTGTAGGAGGGCGGCGCGGGCTTCTCCTTCTTCGCCTCGCCCGCGCGCGCACCCTCGCTCATCTCGCCGCGCACGAGCGGCGTGCGCGCCGCGGGCTTCTTCGGCGCGGGCTTGCCGTCGACGATCGAGCCGGGCTTGGCGGCGTGCCACTTCTCCATACCCGCGAGCCCGCCCTCCTCGGCCGGAGCGAAGCCCTTGCCCTTGATCGTGTGGATGTGGACGACCACGGGCCGGTCGGCCTCGAGCGCGTCGCTGAGCGCCCGGCGAAGCTGCGTGACGTCGTGGCCGTCGATCACGCCGACGTAAGCCAGATCGAGTTCCTCGAAGAGCAGTCCCGGCGCCCAGTAGGCCTTGATCGCCGCCTTGATCTCCGGGCCGAGCCGCTCGATGCGCCGCCCCAGGCCCCAGGGCAGCTTGGTGAGCCGAGTCTCGACGTCCTCGCGCGCGTGGTAGAGGCGGCGGTTCAGCCGGATCGACTGGAAGTACCGCGAGAGCGCGCCGACGTTCGGCGAGATCGACATGCCGTTGTCGTTGAGCACGATGACGATCGGCGTCTGCAGCCCGCCGGCGTTGTGCAGCGCTTCGAACGCCACGCCGCCGGTGAGCGCGCCATCGCCGATCACGGCGACGACCTTGCCGTCCTCGCCGATCCCCTTGCGCATCGCCTCCTTGAGGCCGACCGCGTAGCCGATCGACGTCGAGGCGTGCCCCGCGCCCATGATGTCGTGCTCGGACTCGGCGATCGAGCAGAACGGCGCGAGCCCGCCGTACTGGCGGATCGTGTGCAGCCGGTCGCGCCGGCCGGTGAGGATCTTGTGCGGGTAGGCCTGGTGGCCGACGTCCCACAGGATCTTGTCGCGTGGCGAGTCGAGCAGCGCGTGCAGAACCGTCGCGAGCTCGCAGGTGCCGAGGTTGGCGCCGAAGTGGCCGCCGATCTCGCCGATCGTGTCGATGATCAGCTCGCGCACCTCCTGGGCGACCTGCGCGAGCTCTTCGTCGCTCAGGCCCTTGAGGTCTGCCGGCCCGTCGATGCGGTCGAGAAGGCGCTCGCCGGCGGGACGTGTGCTCTCGTCGCTCATGCGTCGAGGTCCCATTGTCGCAGCCTAACGCCGAGACATCAGCGCGGCCCGGAGGGGCGCCCCGGGCTACGCCTGCCGGGTGTGGATGAAGTCCGTGATGCCCTCGAGGTCGCGCGTGTCGCCGTCGATCTCGGCGAGCGCCCCGCGCGCGTTCGCGTGCGACTCGGCGGCCAGCTCGCGAGCCCGGTCCAGGCCGAAGACCGAGACGTAGGTGAGCTTCCCGTGCCGGGCGTCGGAGCGGGACTTGCCGAGCTCCGCCTCGCTGCTCGTGACGTCGAGGATGTCGTCGACGATCTGGAAGAGCACCCCGAGCTCGTCGGCGAAGCGCCGGTAGCGCTCAAGCTCCACGTCGGGCGCCCCGGCGATCAGCAGCGGCACGAGCACGCTCGCGGCGATCAGCCTGCCGGTCTTCAGCGAGTGGAGCTGCCGCAGGGCGTCGGCGTCGTCGCCGAGCTTGCCGGTGACGTCGATGTACTGGCCGCCGACCATGCCCCCCACGCCCGTCGCCGCCGCCAGCTCCCGCAGCGCGGCGACGACGTTCTTTGGCTCCCCGCGCTGCTCGCGGCAGAACAGGTTGATGGCCTCCGCGAACAGCCCGTCGCCCGCGAGGATCGCCACGTCCTCCCCGTAGGCGACGTGGAGCGTCGGGCGGCCGCGGCGCAGATCATCGTCGTCCATCGCCGGGAGGTCGTCGTGGATCAGCGAGTAGGTGTGGATCAGCTCGATGGCCGCGGCAGCGGGCAGCAGCTCGCGCGGATCGGCGCCGGTGGCCCGCGCCGTCGCCAGGCAGAGCACGGGCCGCACCCGCTTGCCCCCGGCGAGCAGCGAGTAGCGCATCGCCTCGTCGAGCCCGGCGGTGGCCCCCACGCCCGGGAAGGAGAGCTCGCGTAGGTACTCGTCGACGAGCTCGCGCAGCTCGTCGGGGTAGGACCCCATCCCCGCTCAGCCCTCGCCGGCCGCGCTCTCCCTCAAGGCGCGCTCGATCTCGTTGCCCGCCTGCCCCACGAGGTCCGCGGCCTCGCGCGCGAGCGCCTCGGCGCGCTGGTCGCTCAAATCCTCGCTGCGCAGCTCGGCGGCGAGCTCGCGCAAGCGCGCGGCGATCGCCTCGATGTCGACACCCAGCTCGCTCACCTTCGCGCCGCCTCCAGGTCGCGCGCCACCGCGCCCAGGATCCCGTTGACGAAATCGGGCGCGTCGGCGCCGCAGAACTCCTGCGCCAGGTTCACCGCTTCGTCGATCGCAACCTCGACCGGCACGTCCTCTCGGTGAAGCATCTCATGCAGCGCGACGCGCATGATCGAGAGCTCGAGCGGCGCGATGCGCTCGAGCTTCCAGCCGCGCGCCCGCTTCGCGATCTCCTCGTCGAGCTCGTCCGCGTGCGCGGCCACGCCCTCGGCGAGCTCGCGCGTGAACGGCTTCGCGCCCTTGAGCAGCTCGTCCAGCGGGCGGTCGGTGACGCGCTGCTGGTAGATGGCGAAGACGGCCTCGCGGCGTTGGTCGGAGCGTCGCATCTACGTGCAGCCTACGCGCTCGCCTGGCGGTCGAACGCGCCGCCCCGCCCTACGCCCGGGAGACGTACTCGCCCGTGCGCGTGTCGACGCGGACGGTGTCGCCCTCGTCGATGAAGAGCGGGACCTGGATCTCGACGCCCGTCTCCAGCGTGGCCGGCTTGGTACCGCCACCCGAGGCGGTGTCGCCCTTGAGCCCGGGCTCGGTCTTGGCGACCTTGAGGTCAACGGCGCTCGGGACCTGCACGCCCGTGGGCCGGTCGTCCACGTAGAGGATGTCGACGGTGTCGTTGGGCAGGACCCACTTCATGTCCTCGCCGGCGGTGTCGCGCGGGATCTCGACCTGCTCGTAGCTGTCGACATCCATGAAGACCACCGAGTCGCCCGAGTCGTAGAGGTACTGCATGCGCCGCGTCTCGGTGCGCACGGGGCGGAACTTCTCTCCCGCGCGGAAGGTCTTGTCGTGGACCGTGCCGTCGTCGACCTTGCGCAGCTTGGTGCGCACGAACGCGCCGCCCTTGCCGGGCTTCACGTGCTGGAACTCGATGATCCGGTAGATCGTACCGTCTACCTCGATATGGGTCCCGTTCTTGAACTGATTGGTCGAAATCAAGGCGCGGAAAAGTTAGCGACCTTCACGCCCTTCTCCTTCCCCACGACCGCGCGCGTACGCTCGAACGAGGCGCGCAGGGCCTCGGCGTTGCCCGGATCGGCGTCCGGAGTCGCGGGGAGCACCACGTAGTCGCCGGGGCGAACCCACACCGGCACGTACTCGACCCGGCGCACCCGCACCTCGTCCCCGCGCGCCCGGAAGTGCAGCAGCGCGATCAGCCCGTCCTGCGTGTGGGCGGGCAGCCCCGCCGCGGCCGACTGGTTCGAGACGAGGTTGCCCTCGCTGAAGACGACGAACTTGCCGTTGACGCGCTCGATCGGCTGGACGACGTGCGGCCCCTGCCCCACCACCGCGTCGATCAGGTCCGAGCCCGTGAGCCGCTCGGCGAGCTCGCGCTGAAACGGGCTGGGCTCGAGCGCGTACTCGGCGCCCCAGTGGACGTTCACGACGACGGCGTCCGCCCCGGCCTGGCGCGCGCGGCGCGCGTCGGCGAGGATCGCCTTGGCGCCCGCCTTCGGGTTCTCGGTCGGGTAGGTGTTGACCGCCCAGGGCGTCGGCAGTGGGATGCCGTTCGTAGCGTCGGTGTAGGCAACCAGCCCGATCTGGACGTCCCCCACCTGCAGGAGCACGGGCTCGTCGCGCGCCCGCTCGGAGGCGAACGAGCCTGTGTGCGCGATGCCGCGCCGGTCAAGGGCCTTCACCGTGCCCTCGATGCCCGCCATGCCCTGGTCCAGCGAGTGGTTGGACGCGGTCGTGCACGCGTCCCAGCCCGCCTTGCGGATCGACCGCGCGAGGTCGGTGGGCGTGTTGAAGATCGGGTAGGACGAGGGCGGACCGGGGCCCATCGGCGTCTCGAGGTGGCAGACGGCCAGCTCGGGCGCGTCCACCCAAGGCGCGATCTCCTTGAAGAACGGAGCGAAGTCGTAGCGGTTGCCGCCGCCGTTGGCGAGGGCGCGGGACAGCAGGGGCTGGTGCATGAGGAGGTCCCCGCTGAAGGAGACCTCGAACTCGCTGACCGCGGGCCCACCCTCGCCGTCGCCGGCCGCCGCGTCGCGCCCAGAGCCGAACCCGAGCCCGCACCCGGACAGGGCGCAGAGCGCGAGGAGCGCAGCCAACCGAGCTGCCAGGTGGGCGGGCGGCCCGCGCCGGCTGCGGCGGTGGGACGAGAGCGCCGGGGCCATGCGGGGCGCAGAATAGGACGCCGAGCGGCGCTCGCTACTCTTGCCTGCAGTTGAGCGAGGGGACGACGAGAACGAGGGTCCGAGCGGAGCGCTTCCCCGATCCGGACGACGAGCAGCTCTTCCCGCGCCTGTCCGACACCAAGATCGCGCGTCTCGCCGAGCGCGGCGTGCGCCGCGAGTTCGCGCCGGGCCAGGTCCTGTTCGAGCAGGGGGCTCGCGAGATCCCCTTCTTCGTGGTCGAGGAGGGGCGCGTCGAGTTCATCGACCACACCCCGAAGGCGGACATCGTCTTCGCGGAGCTCAAGAGCAAGCGCTTCATCGGCGACCTCGCCGTGTTCACGGGCGAGCCGTCGATCGCCGAGTGCGTCGCCGTCGAGCCCACCAGGGTGATCGCCTTCACCCGCCAGGAGCTCCGCGCCATGCTCGCCGACTGGCCGGAGTTCGCCGAGGTCGTGTTGCGCACGCTGAGCCTGCGCCGCGCCTGGCTCGAGGGCGAGGGCCGCGGAGTGCTGCGGCTGATCGCGCCGCGCAGCTCGCGGCGCGCATTCGAGGTCCGCGACCTGCTCGAGCGCAACCTGCTGCCGGTCCGCTTCCACGACGTCGACTCCGACGAGGAGGCCGCGGCCCTGCTCGACGGGCTCTGCATCTCCCGCGAGGAGACGCCCATCCTGATCCGCAGCGACCAGGTGCTCCGCAACCCGTCGGTGCGCCAGGTGGCGCGCGACCTCGGCCTGCGCGCCGAGGTGGACGGCGAGCGCTTCGACCTCGTGACGATCGGCGGCGGCCCGGCTGGCCTCGCCGCGGCCGTCTACGGAGCGTCGGAGGGCCTGCGGACGTTCGTCGCCGAGTCGTGGGCGCCCGGCGGCCAGGCGAGCACGAGCACTCGCATCGAGAACTACCTGGGCTTCCCGACCGGGATCTCGGGCACCGAGCTCACCCGCAAGGCGACCCTGCAGGCGCAGCGCTTCGACGCCGTGATCTCGAGCTTCCACCCGGTGATCGAGCTGACCGACGGGCCCGAGGGGCTCCTCCGCGTCGACCTCGAGGACGGCCAGCACGTGCTCGCGCGCACGGTGGTCGTCGCTTCCGGGGCGCGTTGGCGCACGCTCGACGTCCCGGGTATCGACCGGCTCACCGGTGCGGGCGTCTACCACGCCGCCATGCCGAGCGACGCGCGCCGACTGCGCGGCGAGGACGTCATCGTGGTCGGCGGCGGCAACTCCGCCGGGCAGGCGGTCGTCAAGCTGGCGCAGACCGCGCGGAGCGTCCGTGTGGCGGTCCGCGGTTCCGGGCTCTCGCGGACGATGTCGCGGTATCTGATCGACCGCATCGAGGCCGCGCCCAACGTCGAGGTCCGCACTCACACCGAGGTCGTCGGCGTCCACGGGGCCGCCAACCTTGAGGCGGTCGACCTCCGCGACGGCGACGGGAACGTCGAGCGGATCCCCGCCGCCGCACTCTTCGTGATGATCGGCGCCGACCCCTGCACGGAGGCCGTCCACCAGGTCCTCGCCGTGGACGAGGCCGGCTACGTGAAGTGCGGCAAGGTCGCCGCCAAGCACGAGGGCCACGACTGCTGGCCGCTCAACGACCGCCCGCCCCACCTGCTGGAGACCGTGCGCCCGGGCGTGTTCGCCGCCGGCGATGTGCGCGCCGGCGCGACGAACCGCGTCGCCGGCGCCGTCGGCGACGGCGCCATGGCGGTGCGCTTCGTACACCAAGTGCTGGACGGCTAGGGCGTGTCGCCGGCCAGCTCCACGTCGCCGCGCCCCGTGATCAGGACCTGGTCCACGTAGCAGTAGCGCCAGGCCTCGTCGGGCTCGAGCGTCGCGATCGCGGGGTGGCCGGTCTCCTCGTGGTGGCGGGTCGCGTGCTTGTTCTTGGAGTCGTCGCAGCAGCCCACGTACCCGCACTCCAGGCACACGCGCAGCTCGACCCAGTCGTCGCCCAGGCGCCGGCAGTCATCGCAGCCGTCCGAGAGCGGCGTCGCCGGGACGACGTCCACGTGCGGGCAGCCGTCGACGATCGTCTCGTTCCCGACGTAGCGGTAGCCGCCGCCCACCAGCCAGCCCGGCAGCGCGCCGGAGACGATCCGCGAGCGCGCCGCCAGGATCGGGCCGACGAGCGCGAGCACGAGCACATACAGCGCCACGAACGGGGCAATCCTGGGGTCGAGGCCGGCGCCCACCGCGAGCGTCGCGAGGATCAGCGAGAACTCGCCGCGGCCGAGCAGCACGAGCGCCGCGTTCGCGGCGGACGCCTGGTTCAGGTTGTTGAACCGCGCGACAGCCGCGCCGCCCAGCGTGCACATCACGACCGAGAGGCCGGCCGCGGCCATCACCGGCACGGCGACCGACCCGAGGTCGCCGAGCTCGATGCTCGCCCCGAAGACCACGAAGAAGATCGCCGCGAAGGCGTCGCGGACCGGCGTGATCACCGTCTCGACGCGCTCGCGCAGGACGGTGCGGCCGATGACGAGACCGATCATGAGCGCCCCGATCGCGTCGGATACGCCGAGGTCCTCCGCGACCCCCGCCATCAGGATCGCGATCCCGACGGCGAGCACCGCGACGAGCTCCTCGTCGTCGGTGTCGAGCAGCCGGCCGAGCACGGCGCTGCCGTAGCGCGCGATCAGGGCCAGGCCCGCGATGAAGGCGAAGCTGATCCCAAAGTCCCCGGCGGCGTCCGCGAACGACGAGCTCTCGCCGAGCATCGGGGCGAGCAGCGCGAGGTAGAACGCGAGGAAGATGTCCTCGACGACGATGATCCCGAGGATCACCGGCGTCTCCGCGTTGGTCAGGCGGTTGAGCTCGATGAGGAGCTTGGTGACGATCGCCGAGCTCGAGATGCCGACGGCACCGGCGATCACGAACGCCTCGGTCGTCCCCCAGCCGAGGGCGAAGCCGAGCGCGAGGCCGGCGCTCACGTTGAGGCCGATGTAGACGAGCGCGCCCTGCACGACGCTGCGGCCGGCGCGCACGACCTGCTCGACCGGGAACTCCACGCCGAGGTGGAAGAGCAGGACGATCAGCCCGATATCGGCGATCAAGTCGAGCGCGTGGGGGTCGCTCAGGATGTCCGCGGCCGACGGCCCGAGGATGATCCCCGCGGCCATGAAGGCGGGGATCGTGGGCAGGGCAACGACCCTGCCTAGGCGCGCCAGCATCGCGGCGGTGACGCCGGCCGCCCCGAGGGCTACGAGTTCATCCACGCCCCGCCCCCGAGTCGCGCATCAATCGCCGTAGTAAGTACCCGTCAGGACCGCGCCGACGCGGCGCGCCTCTTCCTCGTCCAGCCGAATCACGACCTTCGGCTGATCCTCGTCGCTCTTCGAGAACGCGTAGATCTCGCGGGTCCCGTCCTTGCGGACGATCACCGCCAGCTTCTGGTGCGTGGTCGAGCTGATGACGTACTTCGTGCCGATCCCGAAGAGCTCGGTGACCTCAATGCCTTGGCCCATTCAGACAAGGATTCCACACGCGCGCACCTCGCCCCCTGACGGTTCCCGGTTGCGCGCCGGGAGCGCCACGCGTTACGGTCCCGCGCGGGAAGAGCGCCGTGGGCGTCCTAGGGGTTAGGAACAACGGGTCTCAGGCAGGGCTGCGCTTGCGCGCGGCCCTCGTCGCCTGTCTCGCGGCGGCGCTCGCATGCGGCGCGGCGCTGGCCGCCACCGAGGACGCCGCCGCCAAGCGCAAGTCGCCGACGCGCAAGGTCCTGTTCGTCGGCAACAACTGGGACGGCACCGCGGATGTGATCGCGCTCACCGGCAAGGACAGGTACCGCCGGCTCGCGCGCCTCAGCATCGTCCCCGACCGCCAGCAGCGGCTTAGCGAGATCCTGCTGGACCCGGTGCGGCTCGTCTTCTACCTCGCGATCCGCACCCTGATCGGCGAAGGGCACGACCAGTACGTCGACGACCTCTACTCGACCCCGGACGGCCGCCTGCTGATCGTCTCGCGCCCGAGCTTCGGCGACGTCGTGGGGATCCGGATCGCGACCGGCGAGATCGCCTGGCGCTTCCGGGTGGCCGGCTACCGGGCCGACCACATGGCGATGTCGCCGGACGGCAAGCACGTCGCGGTCTCGGCCTCGACGGGCAACGTGGTCCACGTGCTGAAGGCCCGCACCGGCGAGGAGGTGTTCCGCTTCCCCTCGGGCGACTCCCCGCACGAGAACGTCTACTCCAAGGACGGCAAGCGGATCTACCACGCGAGCATCGGGCTCGTCTACACGCCGCTCGACAGCCCGCTGTTCGACACCAGCAAGGGCGAGCGCTACTTCCAGATCGTCGACGCGCGGACCGGCGAGATCCTCAAGCGGCTCGACATGGGGCTCAAGCTGGCCGAGGCCGGCTATCCCGACATGAGCTCGGCGGTCCGGCCGATGACGTTCTCGCCGAACGAGCGCTACGTCTACTTCCAGGTCTCGTTCTTCCACGGGTTCGTGGAGTACGACCTCAAGAAGGACAAGGTGCTGCGCGTCGCGAACCTGCCGCTCGCGCCGCACGTGCGCACGATGCCGCGCGAGAACTACCTGCTCGACTCGGCACATCACGGGATCGCGATGAACCGCAAGGGCACGCGACTCTGCGTCGCGGGCACGATGTCCGACTACGTGGCGATCGTCTCGCGCAAGACCTTCGGCTACAAGCTGATCCACGGCGGACTGAAGCCCTACTGGGTCACCAATGACCTCGGCGGCAACCGCTGCTTCGTCTCGTGGAGCGGCAGCAACGCCGTGTCGGTGATCTCGTACGCGAAGCGCAAGGAGGTGGCGCGTTTCGACGTGGGCTACCACCCGCAGCGCATGCGCATCGGCGAGGTGCGCCGCAACTGGTTGAAGACGCTGCGCTAGCGGGTAACGCTCAGGCGGCTTCCTCGGCGCCGGGGCCGGGTTCGTCCTCGTCGCCCTGGGCGCGCTCGTGGTCGGCCTCGCCGTACTCGGCGTCCCCGCGCTCTTCCTCCGGCTGGCCGGCGAGCTCGACGGGATCGGGCGCGACGGCCTCGTGCGAGGCGTTCTCGATCAGCTCGTGCTCGGCCTCCTCGAAGCCCTCGGCCACCCCTCCCCCGCCCTCGGCCACCGCGCGCTCGGCCTCGTCGACGCCGTAATCCTCGCCCGGGTCGCCGCCGATCGCGGCGGCCTCCGCGGCGGCGGCGCGCTCCTCGCGCTCTACGACGTCATCGGTGCGGGCGCCCGAGTCCCGGTCGGCGCCGGTGTCGACGACGTCGTGCTCCTCGGTCGGCTCCTGGATCTCCTCGTCCTGGCGCTGCACGGCGACTCCTTTCGAGTGGGTTTGGGAGGTGCCTGCGCTTTACCGGGACGGGCGGGAAGAAACACCAACGGGCACGCCGATCCCCTCCACCGCCGAGCGCGCGATTCGTCCTCATGCGCAACGCTTTTCGCACACTCGGCGGGTGGGGGCGTGTCGCCCGGCGCGGCCCGACCGCTTAACTTCCCCGCATGGCTGACACCCCGGAACTCCTCGATTCGCTGCTCCGTGTCCCCGCGCCGTCCGGCTACGAGATGCCCGCCGCGCAGGTCTGGCGCGAGGCGGCGTCGTTCGCCGAGCTGCGCACGGACGGCCTGGGATCGTCGATGGCGCTCGTCGGCGCCGAGGAAGCGAAGCCGGTCCTCGCGATCGCCGGACATATCGACGAAATCGGGTTGGTGGTCACCCACATCGACGACCAGGGCTTCATCTGGTTCGCGCCGATCGGTGGCTGGGACCCGCAGATCCTGGTCGGCCAGCGCGTCGAGATCGTCACCAAGAACGGCCCGGTGTACGGGGTCGCCGGGCGCAAGCCGATCCACCTGCTCGAGAGCGAGCAGCGCAAGAAGGCCGTCGAGCTCAAGAAGCTGCACATCGACATCGGCGCCGCCGACGGCGACGAGGCGCGCGAGCTCGTGCGCATCGGCGATCCGGTGGTGATCGCCGCCGAGCCCATGCGGGTGCGGGGCGACCGGCTCGTCTCGCGCTCGATGGACAACCGGCTCGGTTCCTACGTCGCGCTCGAGGTCGCCCGTCGCGTGCACGAGCGCGGCAAGCTCAAGGGGCGAGTCGCGGCGGTCGCGAACGCCCAGGAGGAGATCGGCTTGAACGGCGCCCGCACCTCGTCGTTCGCGCTGCAGCCCGACCTGGCCGTGGCCGTGGACGTCACGCACGCGACCGACGCGCCCGGCATCGACAAGAGCCAGGAGGGTGACCACGCGCTCGGCTCCGGCGCCGTGATCGGGCGCGGCTCGACCCTCTCCCCCAAGGTCTTCGAGCTGCTGGTCGAGACCGCCGAGCGCGAGGGGATCCCGTACACGATCGAGGCGTCGGGGAACCGCACGGCCACCGACGCCGACGCGACCCAGATCTCGCGCTCGGGGATCCCAACCGGGCTCGTCTCGATCCCGCTGCGCTACATGCACTCGCCGGTCGAGATGGTCGACCTGCGCGACGTCGAGGCCGCGGTCGAGCTGCTGGTCGCCTTCGCCGAGTCGCTTGAGCCCGACGTCGACCTCGCGCGCTAGCCGCGCGGGTCGCCGGCCGGGTCGACCCAGATCGGCGTCGTCACCGCCTCGACCGAGACTCCGGCGCCCACGCGCACGACCCACAGCGAGTAGCGGGCCGGCGCGAACGCCGGGAAGCTCGCCTGGAAGCGATCGCCGATCAGCATCGGGTAGGCGAGGTGCGGCAAGCCGTTGCGCATGACGACGAGCGCGTAGATGCCGCCGCGCGCCGAGCGCGCCCTGTTCAGCCCGGTCACGCGCGCGGTGAGCGTCGCCGCGCGCGCGGCGATCTCCTCGCCCATGATCGCGGGCTCGCGCATCCCCGACGCGATTCCCTCGAACCGCAGGTCGGGCCCGTCGCCGCCCCAGGTCTTGACGTACGTGTGGCCGCGCTCGATCCCCTCGCGGATGCCGCGCTCCGAGAGCTCCTCCGCGTAAACCACGGTCCGGGCAGTGCCGATCGGCGCTTGCGTGATCGGGTCGTTCGTGCGCCCCGCGTTGTGGCTGTCGGAGGAACCCACCACCGCGATCCGGTTGCGGTTGAAGCCGTTCGCGTCCAGCGCCCGCTCGTAGAAGAGCAACGCGAGCGGGCCAAAGGGGTTCGGCCCCGGGTCGAGCGCGCCGATGTCGAGCCCGGCCGGGCCGGTCGCGACCTCGATCGCGTCGACCTCGCGGAAGTCGGTCTCGATCGGCGAGTACTCCCACGAGCAGCCCCGGCAGAGGTTGCCGAACGTGGGGATCTCCGCGGGGAAGGTCTCGACGTGGTTGAGCTGCGTCCAGCCGCCCCTTGCGTGGATGTCGCGCAGCACCTCAGCCGCCGGGCGCGGCGGGCGCACTATCCGCAGGTCGGCGACGCGCCGCTCCACCCCGCTCCCCTCTAGGGTCGCCTCGATCACCGCCCCGGTGCGGTAGTCCACGAACCCGCCGCCACCGTGGTTGTTCATGTGGCCGCGATAGGTGATCACCTCGCTCGAGCGGATGATCAGCTTGCCCGGGTAGCCGGCCTGGAACGCGCCGATCTCGCCCCAGGTGCGGTCGTTCACGTAGTCGGAGAGCGTGATGAAGTCGAGGTCGGCACCGCGTCCCGGCGGGCCGAAGGCGTAGTCGAAGGTCTCCCGCATCGTCGCGCCCCCCGGGCCCGAGTTGCGCGCGTGCACGTGGAAGTCGCCCTCGTACCAGCCGGGATTCGGGTTCGCAGGCCGCTCGTCGTAGGGCACCGGCTCGTACGGCTCGTCGGCGAAGCCGGGGTCATCGATCAGGTCGATCTCGACCCGCCAGGCCACCCGGTCGTCCTCCACCCCGGGCAGCTCCGCGCCGATCGCGGCGACGCCGAGCTCGACCGCCCACAGGCCCGGCTCGATCGGGCCCGGCCGGTAGCCGACGGTGGTCTCCTCCGTGGCGACGGGCACGGGGTCCGGGTCGATCGAGCCCTCGGGCGAGATCGTCACGTCCTTTCGGCTTGAGCCACCCCAGCCGCGGATCTCGTCCTCGTCCCAGAGCTCGTCGCCGTCCTCGCGCGGCCCGTACACGCCCATGTCGAGCGTGTGCTTGTTGAGCGAATCGACGCCGGGGAAGCTCGCGAGCAGCGGCTGGTCGTGGCAGTACTTGACGCGTACCGCAGTCGTGCCCTCGGGCACGCGGAACGGAAGCATCACGTAGTCGCCCTCGATCTGCCTGCCGAAGGAGCCCGAGATCACGAGATCGGGTTCGGGCATCGCCGCGCCGCCGCAGGGGCCAACCGCGGCGTTGGCCGAGCCGGGTGCGAGCGCGCCGAGCGCGATCCCGAGCGCCGAGGCCGCGAGCAGCGCGACGCCGCGCCCAAAACCTGGGCGCTCCCGCAACCCCGTGGCCGTCCCGAGCGCCACGCGGCGAGTCTAAGCCGCGTCCCGGGGCCGAGCGCCGCTTACGCCGGGGTGAGCTCGACCGGCACGCCGTTCAGCGCCGCGTTGCCGCTCGGCGCATCCACGCGCCGCCCGTCGGCGAGCAGGTTGACGTTGGCGCCGGCGTGGGCCGCCGCGACGCTGAGCCGCACGCCGTCGGCATCGTGCCCCCATCCGTGCGGGACGCTCACCACGCCGGGCATGACCTCGTCGCTCACCTCGACCGGGAGCTCGATCTCGCCCGCCGCCGTGCGCAGGCGCGCGCGCTCGCCGTCGGCGATGCCGAGTCGCTCGGCGTCGGCGGGGTTGACGAGCGCCGTGCAGCGGTTCGGCCCCTTGACCAGCGCGTGCACGTTGTGCATCCAGGAGTTGTTCGAGCGCAGCTGTCGACGGCCGATCAGCACCAGCCCGGCCCCGCCGTTGCCCGCGGCGGCGCGCAGCGCCTCGAGCCGCTCGCGCAGGCGCGGCACGTCGCCCGTGATCGGCTTGGGCGCGAGCTCGATCTTGCCGCTCGGCGTGCGCAGGGCGTCCGGCAGCCGGCCCTCCTCGAGCGGGCCCAGGTCGACCCCGTGCGGGCTCTCCTCCAGGCGCGCGAGCGTGAGCCCGTCGGGGCGGGCGCCGAAACCGTCGCCGTGGGCGCCCACGCGCAACAGGAAGTCGAGCACGCGCTCGGGCCCCCGCCTGGGCGCGAGCGCGGCGAGGATCTCGCCCGCGTCGCGACCCTCGATCGGCGATCCCGGCTGCGCCGTCTCGCGCCCGACGAGCGTGGCGATCACCATGTCGTCGAGCGCCTGCGTGTCGACGTCCGGCCCCTGCCCGGCGACGATCCCGGTGAGCCGCAGCAGCACCTCGGACTCGTCGAGCAGGCCCTCCTCGCGCGGCAGCGGCGCCGGCGAGTAGTTGGCCACGTTGCGAACCGCGAACTGGTAGAGCGCGATGTCGTAGTGCGAGCGCGCGAGCGGGTCGGGCGCAGGCAGGATGACGTCCGCGTGGCGCGTCGTCTCGTTCACGTAGATGTCCACGCTCACCATGAACTCGAGCCCGGCCAGCGCGCGCTCGAGGCGGGCCGCGTCGGGCAGCGAGACCACCGGGTTGCCCGCGATCGTGATCAGCGCGCGGATCTGCCCCTCCCCCGGAGTCTCGATCTCCTCCGCCAGGCAGGAGACGGGCAGCTCGCCCATCACCTCCGGCAACCCGCGCACGCGGCTGCGCCAGCGGCCGGTCCGCACGCCGCGCCCGCGGCCCGGATCGCCGGTGGAATTGCGCTGGCCCGCGGCCGCGGTCGGGAGCAGCGCGCCGCCGATTCGGTCGAGGTTCCCGGTGAGCGCGTTGAGCACGTCGACGAGCCAGCTCGCGAGCGTGCCGAACTCCTGGAGCGTCGTGCCGATCCGCCCGTAGACGGCGGCGCGCTCGGCCGCGGCCAGCTCGCGCGCCAGCCGGCGGATCTCCGGTGCCGCGATCCCACACGCCGGGGCCACGGCCTCGGGCGCAAAGCTCGCGGCGAGCTCGCGCACCTCGCCGACGCCCGCCGTGTGCTCCGCGAGGCGGCCGAGGTCAGCCAGGTCCTCGTCGAACAGCGTGTGGACCATCGCGAACAAAAGCAGGGCGTCGGTGCCCGGCCGGATGAAGTGGTGCTCGTCGGCCGCCCGCGCGGTGCGCGTGCGGCGCGGGTCGACCACAACGAGCTTGCCGCCCCGCTCGCGCAGGCGCCGCAGCCGCCCGCGCATGTCGGGCGCGGTCAGGAGGCTGCCGTTCGACACCAGCGGGTTCGCGCCCAGGATCAGCAGGTGCTGGGTGCGGTCGACGTCGGGCACCGGCACCGTCAGCCAGTGGCCGAACATGTGGCCCGCGGAGAAGTGCTTGGGCATCTGGTCGACGCTCGAGGCCGAGTAGACGTTCTTCGAGCCGAGCGCCCGCAGCAGCGCCTGCAGGTAGACCATCGACGAGAGGTTGTGGGCGTTGGGGTTGCCGACGTAGGCGGCGACCGCGTCCCGCCCGTGCTCGTCGGCGATCGCCGGCAGGCGGCGGTCGATCTCAGCGAACGCCTCCTCCCAGCTCGCCGGCCGCAGCTCCCCGTCCCTGCGCACGAGCGGGGCGCGCAGCCGGTCCGGGTCCTCGCGCAGGCCCTTGAGCCCGTACGCCTTCGGGCAGATGAAGCCGCGGCTCAGGACGTCCTGCTCATCGCCGCGGATCGAGACGACCTCATCGCCCGCGACCTCGATCGCAAGCCCACACGTGGCCTCGCACAGTGGGCAGGTGCGAAAGCGGGTCGCGGTGGCCGCCACGGAAGCGACCGTACAGCAATCAGCGGCCCGCTACCAGCTGCCAACTACCAGCTCCGTGGCCTCGGCCGCGTGGCTGCCGACGGACGCGACATCTCCACGCCGAGTGCGAAAGCGTTGCGGGTTGCAACCGGAATCGCACACTTGGCGCAGCCGCCGCTTGAACCCCCGAGCTGGCGCCTGGGAGCTGGGAGCTGGCAGTAAGTCAGCTGACCACCTGCAGCTCTTTCGGCAGGCCGCTCAGATTCTTCGGCTCGCGGCCGGTAACCACAACGAGATCCTCAATCCGCAGGCCGAAGCGGCCCGGGACGTACACGCCCGGCTCGACCGTGACCACGTTGCCCGACTCCAGGGTGTCCTCCGAGCGCTTGCTCAGCCGCGGCGGCTCGTGCACCTGCATGCCCACGCCATGCCCGAGGCCGTGCCCGAAGTGCTCGCCCATCCCCGCCTCCTCGATGATCCGGCGGGCGGCGGCGTCCACCACGCGCCCGTGCGCGCCCGCGGCGACCGCCTCGATCCCCGCGAGCTGCGCGCGGAGCACGAGCTCGTAGGCCGAGCGCAGCTCGTCGTCGAGCTCGCCCGTAGCGAACGTGCGCGTCCCGTCCGAACAGTAGCCATCGAGCTTCGCGCCCCAGTCGATCGTGACGAGCTCCTTCGCCTGGACCTCGCGCTCGGTGGGGAACGCGTGCGGCAGCGCGCCGTTGGGGCCGGAGGCGACGATCGTCGGGAACGAGGGCTCCGCGCCCAGCTCGCGCATGCGGGTCTCGAGCTCGAACGCGATGCGCCGCTCCGTCTTGCCGACGATCCCCCGCTCGAGCAGCCACTCGAGCGCCTCGTCCGCGAGCCGCGCGGCGGCGGCGATCGCGGCGACCTCGCCCTCGTCCTTCACCCGGCGCAGGCGCTCGACCAGCCCGTCGACCGCCACGAGCTCGACGTCGTCGCCGACGGCGGCGGCGAGCTTGCGGTGGTTGCGCACGCTGGTCGCCGCTGGGTCGAAGCCGACCCGCCCCGACAGGCGCTTGCCGAGCTCCTCGAAGACCGGCCCGTCGAAGATGACCCGCTCGAAGGCGTCGCCGACCTGGCGCTCGGCCCGCTCGGCGTAGCGGAAATCGGTGAGGAACTCGCGCCGCCCGGGACCGACGATCGCGAGGCCGCTGGTGCCCGAGAACCCGGTCAGCCAGCGCACGTTGGCGATCGCGTCGGGGCCCGAGTCACCGGGCGTCACCAAGTCGCCGACGATCAGCGCGTCGAGGCCCTCCTCGGCCGCGAGCGCGGCGAGCCGCTCGGCGCGCTCCTCAGTCGCCAACGCCCAGCTCCTTCGCGATCAGCTCGAGCGCCTCGCGGTAGCCGTCCAGCTTCTTCCCGGAGATCTTCGCGAGCACCAGGCCGTCGAACACCGAGTGCTGCCGCCACTCCTCCCGCGACTCGACGTCGGAGATGTGGACCTCGACGGCCGGCACGTCGGCGAACTCGAGCGCATCACGGATCGCCCACGAGTAGTGCGTCCAGGCGCCCGCGTTGATCACCGCCGCGTCGGCGATCTCCGGCAGGCGGTGCAGGTACTCGATGAACTCGCCCTCGTGATTGGTCTGGAAGAAGATCACCTCGAGGTCGAGCTCGCGAGCGAACCGGCGCACGGCGACCTCGAGCTCAGACAGCGTGAACGACCCGTAGTGCTCAGGATCGCGGCGCCCGAGCTGGTCGAGGTTCGCGCCGTGCAGAACCCCGACGCGGTTGTGCGTGGTCGGACTCACTCGGCAGTGGGGCGATGGCTCACTGAAGCTCCTTCACGGCCTCCCGCACATTAGCGGCGTCCACGCTGGCCCCGGTCACGACCTCGCCGGGGCGTTCGAGCAGGACCCAGCCGACCCCGCGCGCCCCGGCCTTCTTGTCGCGGGCGGTCGCCGCCACGACCTCGTCGGGATCGATCGCGGGGTCAAGCCGCACGGGCAGGCCGTGGCGCTCGAGCAGCTCGGCGACCTCGGCTCGCAGCTCGCCGGCGCCGGACAGGCGCAGCGCGGCGAGCATGCCAAGCCCGACGGCCTCGCCATGCCGGTAGCGCTCATAACCCGTCACCGCCTCGATCGCGTGGCCCACCGTGTGACCGAGGTTGAGCGCCGCACGGGCCCCCGAGTCGCGCTCGTCGCTCGCGACCACGTCGAGCTTGGTGCGCGCGCAGGCGAAGATCACGTCGGCAAGCTCCGCGGGCCGGAACTCGTCGAGCGCGCGCACCCGCTCCCAGAGCTCGCCGCCCGCAAGCAGCGCGGTCTTGACCACCTCGGCGAACCCGGCGGCGACCTCCTCGGGCGGCAGAGTCGCCAGGGTCGCCGGGTCGGCCAGCACGGCGAGCGGCATGTGGTAGGCGCCCACGTAGTTCTTGCCCTCGGGCAGGTCCACCCCGGTCTTGCCGCCGTAGGCGGAATCGACCTGCGCGACGACCGTCGTCGGCACCTGGACCACGGGCACGCCGCGCTGGTAGGTCGCGGCGCAGAACCCCGCGAGGTCCCCGACCACGCCGCCGCCGAACGCGACCACGCCGTCGTCGCGGCGCACCCCGCGCCCGGCGAGCTCACGCAGCACGCGCTCGTACTCGGCGAGCGTCTTCGACCGCTCGCCGCCCTCGACGACGATCGGCTCCTCGAGCCCGTCGAGCAGGCCCCCGTGAGCGCGCAGGGCCGCGGCGTCCGCGACCGGGAACCAGCGCCCGGGCAGCCTGCGGCGGGCGCGCTCGCCGAGCCCGCGCACGCGGCCGAGTAAGCCCACGGCGCCCGCGCCCACGATCGCCGGGTACTCCCCCGAGCGCGACGCGGCCCAGGCGAGGCGCGCACCGGGCAGCGAAGCGGTGGCGCGCAGCCAGGGGGCCGCCCGGCGGCCCATGCGCTCGCCGCCGTCCGTGAGCACCGCGCGCGCCACCGACTCATAGAGCGGCTCGCGGCGCCGCAGGCGCGCGCCGAACTCGCCGCGGTCCCGCGCCAGCGGGCGGGTGTCGCCGGCCATCCGGCAGCGCTCCCAGGCAACCTCCTCGCGCACCCGGCACCAGGCCGTGAAGTGCGCGCGCAGGGCGTCCCTGATGCGCTCGTTCTCCACGGCGCCACCGCCCAGCGAGACCACCCCGCCGCGCTCCAGCGCCGCCAGGGTGTGGCGCTCCTCGAGGCTGCGGAAGGCGGCCTCGCCCTCGCGCTCGAAGAAGGACGCGATCGGCTCGCCGAGCTCGCGCTCGATCTCCCGGTCGACATCGGTGACGGGCTCGCCCAACACCGCTCCGATCCCCTGGGCGGCGCGGGTCTTGCCCGCGCCCATGAACCCGACCAGGGCAATCGCCGGCTGGGGCCCGCGCTCCTCGCGGCTCAGCGCCGCCACCCGATGCGCTCCTCGTAGGAGCGGACGGCGGCGATGACGTCGTCGATGTGGTCGCCGCCGAACTTCTCGCGGTAGCAGCGGGCGAGGACCAAGGCGACCATCGCCTCGGCGACCACGCCCGCGGCGGGCACCACGGTCGAGTCGGTGCGCTCGCGCATGGCCTGGGCGGGCCGCTTGGTCTCGGTGTCCACCGAGCGCAGCGGCTTGGTGAGGGTGGAGATCGGCTTGATCGCCCCGCGCACGATCAGCGGCTCGCCGTTCGTCATGCCGCCCTCGACCCCGCCGGCGCGGTTGGTCTCGCGGTACCAGCCGCGCTCCTCGGAGTAGAAGATCTCGTCGTGGGCCTGCGAGCCCGGCACCGACGCCACCTCCCAGGCCTCGCCGATCGACACACCCTTCACCGCCTGGATCGAGACGATCGCCTGCGCGAGCCGGGAGTCCAGGCGCTCCTCCCAGCTCACGTGGGAGCCCAGCCCCGGCGTGAGCCCGAAGGCGCGCACCTCGAAGACGCCGCCCAGGCTCTCGTTCGCCTTGCGCAGGCGGTTGATCTCCTCGACCATCGCCTCCTCGGTCGCCTTGTCGAGCACGCGCACCGGCGAGTCGTCGACGCCCTCAAAGTCCTCTGGGCGCAAATCGCCCGGCTCGGGAGCGGCGACCGACGCTATGCGCAGCACGTGGCTGTAGATCTCGACGCCGAGCGCGCGGAGGAACTCCTTGGCGATCGCGCCGGCCGCGACGCGCGCCGCCGTCTCGCGGGCGCTCGCCCGCTCGAGCACGTTGCGCACGTCGGTGAACCCGTACTTCCACAGTCCGGCAAGGTCGGCGTGCCCCGGGCGCGGCAGGTGAGACTCCTCGATCTCGGCGTCGACGGGCCAGGGGTTCATCCGCTCCTCCCAGTTCGGGTAGTCGCGGTTCGCGACGAGCACGGCGATCGGGCTGCCGAGCGTGCGCCCGTGGCGCACGCCGGAGCGGATCTCGACCTCGTCGCGCTCGATCTTCATGCGCCCGCCCCGGCCGTGGCCGAGCTGACGGCGCGCCATGTCGCGGTTGAGCCGCTCCCTGTTCAGCTCGAGCCCGGCGGGCAGGCCCTCGACGATCGCGACGAGGCCGGGCCCGTGCGACTCGCCCGCGGTTGTGAATCGGAACGCCATGCGCGCGAGAAGGCTAGTCGGCCGCGCGCCGAGGCGTGGGAATCAGCGTTCGAGCGAGCGCTCGAGCTTGGGATCCCGGGTGACCTCGATCTGGATCTTCCGGAGCTTGAGGCGGTACTTCGTGACCGAGCCGTCGGGATGGCGGAAGTCGAGGACGCGGGCATCGCCCTCCTTGAGCGAGAGGAACTGGCAGTCCCGCGCGCTCGGCACGCAGCGCCCGTCGCCCCTCGTCCCGACCACCGCCTCGTTGACCATGAACACGACGCGGTCGGAGGTCTCGGCGAAGCCGGCGAAGATCACGATCGCGCGCTTTCTGCGCGGCAGGGCCTTCATGGCCTTGAGCCCGTCGTAGTCCCTCTGCTCGCCCACCGGGCCGAAGCGGACATCGACCAGCGGCTCGATCACCTCGAGGCCGGGCCGCTCATCGCCGCCGGGGCTCGGCTGCACGGGCCCGCTGGGCTCCACCTGGACATCGGTCGGCGGGCCGCTCGCACCGTCGTCCCCGCCGTTGCCGCTGCGGCCCGCGCCCGGGTCGGCGGGCTCCGAGATCGCCGTCTGCTCGGCGATCTCGCGGTCCGAATACTGCTGCTTCGCGTCGAACGGGTTCTTGCGCTTGAGCTCGGCAAGGCGCTTGCGGTAGTCGCGGACGCCGAGCTCCTGCTCGGCCAGGACGGCCGGCGCCACCGCCGCCGCGTCCTCGGGCACCGCCCTGGGTGGGATGGCGGGCGCGGGCTCGGGGCTCGCCTTCATCAGCACCGGGATCGCGACGATCCCGGCCAGGAGCGCCACCGCGGGCAGGAGCAGGTGGCGGTCGCGCAGGTCGCGGTAGACGTCCTGGACGAACGCGGGCGGCTGCGGCAGCGACGCCCGGCGCCGCGCGGCCGGCTGCGCGTCGGCGGGCCGCGCCTCGGTCGCCGCCTCGGGCTCGGCGTGCGCGTCGTCGCCGGAGCGCTTGCGCGGCTTCAGCGCAGACAGCTTCGGCAGCTTGATCTCGGGGCCCTTGTTGATACGCGGGAGCTTCATGGCGTGGTGGAGGTAGTCGTGGTCGCGGTCGCCGGGGCCGGCGCGGTGGGCGTTGCGCCGCCCGTCAGGCCCTCGGAGCTGGGGACGATGTACGAGGTGAGCGTCAGCGTGACCTCGAGCTCGGGCGGGTCGCTTCTGCTCTCCGAGCTGGGCTTCATCGTGAAGCCGTCAACGGTGTAGAGGCGGCCGTTGACCTCGAGCTTGGCGCCGTCGTGGCGGACGAGGCGGTCGAGCGAGGCCATCAGGTCGGCCACGCCGAAGAAGTCGCCGGTGAGCGAGAGCTCGTGGCGCATGACCGGCAGCCCCGCCGGGCCAACCGTCGCCCCCAGGGGGAGGTTCGCGGCGGTCGCCTCGGTGGCGGTCGCCATCGTGGGCGTTGCCTCGGCGCTCTCCTCCGCCTCGGCCGCGCCGCCCTCGTCGCCGCCCTGCTCGGCGCCGTTCTTCTGGTTCTGATCGGTGGTCGTCTCCGCGGCCGCGGGCGCCTGCGCGGCGCCGTCGCCGCTGCTCAGCGTGAGCCCGTCAAAGCGGATCTTCGCCTTGTCGGCGAGGCCCTGGATCTGCACGATCATCGAAGCCGTATCCGAGTCGTCCGGCACCGCCTTGCCGAGCTCGACGAGGCTGCGGTAGCGGCTCTCGTAGGAGTCGCGCGCGGCGACCGCCTGCGCGACGGTGGCGCGCTGGGCGTCGAGCTCCCGCTGGACCTCGCTGATTTGAGCGTCGAGCTCGCCCGCCTGTTCGCGCTTCGGCGCGAGCACGAGGAACCAGAACGCCGCCGCCAGCCCGAGGATGACGAGCCCCATCAGGATCGCGCGATCGCTCGACTTCATCCTCATGGCTTCGCCACCCCCGCGACGACGTTCGCGTCCTTCTTGCCCTTGCCGCCCGCCTGGGTGCTCGCGGTCGCGGGCGTCGACCCGGGCTCAGTCTGAGGCTCCGCGGCCTCGGGCGCCGGCGCGGAGGCCGGGGGCGCGGCGGCGACGTTGTCGAACACCGCCTGCGCGTTGAAGGTCGCCGGCAGGTCGCGGCCGTAGCACGTCGCGCCCCCCTCGGCGTTGGAGCCGCTGCTCCCGCCCTCCTCGCGGACGGTGTCGCTGAGGCCGACGCGGGTCACGCCGTCGATGTCCTCGAGCGCTGCAATGAAACGCGCCACCGCCTCGTGGTCGCGGCCGCAGCCGGAGATCTGCAGGCTCGGGCCGAGGGTCCCGCCGTCCTCGCCGTTGCCGACGGCCTCGCCGGTGAGCTCGAGCAGCCACACGTCGTCCGGGATCACGAGGGCGAGCTCGCGCAGCACGCGCTCCCAGTCGAAGCGGCTGTCGGCGAGGCTGATGACGGTGAGCTCGCGGTTCTGCTGCATCGCGGCGAACTGCGCGTAGGGAGCCAGCGCCTGCGCCTCCGCCGCAACCGCGTCGCGTTCCGCCTCGAGCGCGGCGAGCCGCGACTCCTTCTCGGTGACGCTGTTGCTGAACAGGACCAGCGCGAGAACGGCCACGAGCGCGACGGCGAGCGCGCCGACGAGCGCGTACGCCACCGGGCCCCGGCGCAGGGGCGCGCGGTCGCCGCGGCGCTCCTCGGGCGGGATCAGGTTGACGGGGCGCATCGCGCTAGCGCTCCAGGGCGAGGCCGAAGGACAGGGTCAGGCGGGCGGCGGTGACGTCGTCGAGGTGGCCGAGCGCCGCGGGGCGCGACGTGGTGAACGGGTAGCCGAGGCTCTCCTGCAGGCGCTCGACGAGGCCGGGCAGCGTGGTCCCCGGGCCCGTGGCGACGGCGCCCTGGAGCGCGACCGCGCCCTCTTGGGCGTTGTAGTACTCGACCGAGACGCGGATCTCGTCGGCGAGCCGCGCCACGCCCTCCTCGAGCACCGCGCGCGCTCCGGCGACGTGCTCGGGGTCGCCCTCGATCTCCTCGACCGGCGCGGCGAGGCCGACGTGGGCCAGCCACTGCCGCGCGTGCTCGAGCGTGAGCTGGCGGCGCTCGGCGAGCCGCTGGGCCATGCCCTCGAGCCCGAAGGACGCCATGCGGGTGAACAGGCAGTTGCCCGCCTGCGCCACCGCGAGGTTGGTGACGTCGCCGAGGTGGCAGAGCAGCCACGCGGGCGCCTGCGGCTCACCCTCGCCCTCCCCGGCGAGGCGCTCCTCGTAGGAGGGCACGGCGGCGGTGAGCTGGGGGTCGTGGGCGAGCGCGCGCACGAGGCCGAAGGCGGCGACGTCGATGCCCACGGGCCGCAGGCCCGCGCCGCGCATCGCGGCGAGCATCTGGTCGATCATGTCGCGCCGCGCGGCCGCGGCGACGACGTCGATCTGCGCCTCGCCGGAGGCGCCCTGGCTGGTACCGATCACCTGCCAGTCGAGCACGGCCTGCTCGAGCGGCATCGGGATGCTGTCCTGGGCCTGGAAGCGGATCGCGGTCTCGAGCTGCTCCTCGTCGGCGATCGCCGGGAGCCGCAGCACCCTCACCGCGAGGCGCTGGTTCGCGATCCCGAGGCGCACGTTCTGGGAAAGCTTGTTCGCGGAGAAGAGCTCCTTGAGGGCCGCCGAGAGGCCCTCGACGTCGGCCACCTCGCCCTCGCGGAAGACCCCGGGCTCGAGCGGGGCGATGCCCTGGCCGACGACCTCGACGGAGCCGTTGGCGCGGACCTCGGTCGCCGCGATGCTGTCGGTGCCCACGTCGAGGCCGACGATCGACTTGGAGTTGGAGGAGGAGAGAAGTCCCATTTGCGTACCTCGCGCGCCCGGCGCGCTACCCCTCAATCGGCTTCGGGGCGCGATTCCTTGAGTCCTGAACGGCGCGTCAGGAGTCCGGGAAGAACTCGTCGAGGTACCACTCGACGGTCTCGTCCCCGAACCACAGGCCGACGATCCCGCCGAGCGCGAGAAACGGGCCGAACGGGATCGCCTGCTTGCGCCCGGCGGCGCCGTGGCGCGCCATGATCGCGACCCCGACCAGGGCGCCCGCCGCGAACCCGATCAGCACCGCCGGCGCGACCGCGCGCCCGAGGAAGAGGCCCATCATGGCCACGAGCTTCACGTCGCCCATCCCCATCCCGCGCGGGTAGGCGAGCACGACCAAGAGCAGCACGCCGCCCGCAATCGCCGCGGCGAGGAGGTGCCCGGGCAGCTCGTCGGGGTCGCCGACCGCAAGCAGCGCGAGCGCCGCGACCGCGCCCGCCCCCACGAGCACGTTGGGGATGAGCCGCAGGTCGAGGTCGGTGAGCGTGATCGCGACGAGCACCACGCAGAGCACGAGACCGAGGGCGAGCTCCCACCAGGGATCGGCGCCCAGGATCAGGTAGGTGGCGGCGAACAGCGCCCCCAGGCCGAGCTCGGCGAGCGGGTAGCGCGCGGAGATCCGCTCGCCGCAGTTGCGGCAGCGCCCGCGCAAAAGCAGCCACGAGATCAGCGGCACGTTGTCGCGCGCCGCGATCCGCCCGCCGCAGTTCGGGCAGCGCGAGCGGCCGCTCACCCACCTCTCGCCGCGGGGGATCCGGTGGGCGAGCACCGTGACGAAGCTGCCCAGGACAGCACCGACCACGAACAGGACGACGGCGATCACGAGCGGCCCCTTCTTATCAGCCCGTGAGCGATCCGAACTCGAGAAGCTTGTCCGTGCGGAGCTGGAGGCGGCTCTGGAAGCTCGGATGGTCGTACATGAACTCCAAGCCGCTCCCCGGCTGGGTGCCGGCCTTGCGGACCATCAGCGAGACCCCGATCTGGCTGTCGCGGGGGAGCACCTCGGGGATGAGCTGCCCGGAGGTGTTGACCCCAAGGAAGTCGAGCGGGATCGAGAGCTTGGTCCACTCCTGCGGCCACGGGTTCTTCTTGCAGCGGAAGTACGTGAGCCGCAAGAGCTCGCCCAGGGGGTTCACGCCCCGGTCGCACTCAAGGCCGCCCTCGGTCGGCGGGTTGGTGCGCCCGGTGAGGCCGAGGGTGTTGATCAGCGGGACGTCGAGCTCGAGCTCGATCAGGCTCAGCTCAAGCCCGATGCACCCGACCAGCGGCAGGCAGACCTGCGGTGGCGTCTTGGTCAGGTCGATGATCCCGAGGTCGAGCTGGATGCAGCCCAGCAGCGGCAGGCAGAGCTGCTTGGGCAGCACCGAGACCTGGACCTTCTGGCGGATGAAGACCGAGACGCAGATCTCGCCGGGGTGCACGGCGCCGTTGATCGTCTTCGTCCACAGATCGAGCGTCCCCTGCCCGAGCAGCACGCCGCCCTGGTTGCGGATCGGCGGCGAGAGCCAGGTGTGGACGCGCGCGTACTTGTTGGGATCGCCGCCGACCAGCGTCAGCAAGCCGTCCAGCGGGTCGGGCGTGCCCAGCACCGGCTGGACGATGCCGTTGACCAGGTTGAGCACCGGCTGCAAAAGGCAGCTGTCGGTCGTGGCCCAGGGCATCTGCAGCCCGATGTCCGGCTCTGCCCCCGCATCCGCGGGCTCGAGCTCGGTGGCGTAGTCGTAGGTCGGCTCGTCGACCCCGCCCCACGCCGGCGCCTCGGGGAAGAGCAGGTCCGGCGCGCCCGCGCTGTTGCCCGTCTTGTGGCCGTCGCGGCAGCGGCCGCGGGTGTTGTGACCGAGGTGGTCGCCGGTGATCGGCTGGCGCTCGGAGTAGCTGCACGGGGTGTCGGTGAGCCAGAGCTCAGCCACCTGTCCCTCGACGGGGTCGCCGGGCGGCGGCGGGTTGTCCTCGGGGGTGACCTCCGTGTCGACGACCTCGCCCTGCACCTCCTGGTAGCTGCGCCCGGTCGCCACCGCGTTGTCGTCGAGCTTGGCGGCGATCGTCACCCGCTTCGCGAGCCCCTCACCGCACGACTCGCTGCCCCCGGTGGTGGAGCAGTCCGCGTCCGTCCAGGTGACGTAGCGGTAGATCTCCCCCTTGATGTCGCCGATGGCGAACGGCTCGGGCCCCGGATCGACCTTGCCCAGCGACACCGGGTCGCCGCTGCCCGGGACCGTGCTGCCGTTCACGACGAGCGGCTCGCCGTCGAAGGTCGAGTGCTGGATGCGCTGGCCCGGGTGGTTCGGGTCGCCGGAGGACTCGGGCGCGGTGGTCAGCGCGATCTGCTGGTAGGGAAGCGCGCGGACCTCCTCGAGCTCGGCCTGCAACCGGTTGTTGAGCGCCTGACTCTGCTCGGCCCGGAAGTTCGACCGCGCCGAGGTGTCGACGAGCTGCAGCAGCGCGAGCGAGCTCAGCGCGAGCAGCAGCGCCGCCACCACGCCCTCGACCAGCGTGATGCCGTCCTCGGCGCGCAGGCGCCGAGCCGCGCGCGCGCAGCGGTCGCGGACGAGGCGCTCCGCCCTCATGCCTGCGGCGCCTCCGGGTCGTTCTCGATCAGGTTGCGCAGGTGCACGCCGTCGCGGAAGGTGACCGCCTCGGCGCCGTCGACCTGCGGGTAGGAGAGCTCGACCTCCACGTAGCCGGGGTTCACAGCGGTGGGCTGCGCCTCGCAGCCGCCGAGCTGGCCCACCTCGCAGTAGCTGAAGACCTCGTCGGTGCGCAGCCCGGTGACGATGATCTCGGCCGTGCCGCCCGCGGGAATCCGGCTGCACGAGCCCCCCTCGCAGGTGTAGGTGACGGCGCACGGCGTCGGCTCGCCGGCCGGCCAGTCGCAGTCGGCGCTCCGGGCGTAGGTGGTGAGCGTGAGCTCGGTCGCGGTGGCGACCTCCACGGACTCGCCCTGGCGGAGCTCGCGGGTGAGCATCTCCAGCATCGCGCGCCCCTGCTGGATCTGGGAGGAACGCTCGGCCGACTCGGGCTGGGCGCGCACGACGATCTGCAGGAGCGTCATCCCGCCGGCCGCGACCACCAGGCCGATCATGAGCGCGACGAGGAGCTCGGTGAGCGTGTACCCGTCCTCACGTCGCAGCCGCGCCCACATCCGTTCACGGGCGACATCCATCAGCACCCCTGGTCCGGTGCGCCGCTCGGCGGATCGGTGGCGGTGCACTCGATGAACGTCCCGGGCTTGTAGCCGGTGAAGTACTGGCTCTCCGTCCCCGGCAGCTCGAACTCGGAGGCAAGGTTGCTCGCCGTGATCCTCGAGTTCTGCGCCACCGAGATCGACTTGCCGGCGATCGCGCCGCATACGTATGCGTTCTGCGCGAGGGAGACCGCGCTGCGCGGCGCATACAGCACGAACTGCTGGCTGCACGGGCCGGGCGCCTGTGTGTTCTGCGCGAGCTCGATCGAGGTCGGGATCGCGTCGGAGCCGACGAACAGCAGCGCCAGATTGACCTGCGAGCCCCCGCTCGCCTGGATGCTCGAGTTCTGGTTCATCTTGAGCTGCGTGGTCGCGCTCGTGAACCCGCAGTTCTCAGGCGCGTCGAAGTAGATGCGCACCTGGGCGCCGGAGACGACGAAGATGTTCGTGTTCTGCTTGGTCTCCAGGCGGCAGAGGCTGTAGTTGGCGCCGCCGAGCGTGATCGACACGTTCTGGTTGAGCGTCAGCGTGCGCGCGACCGGGTCCCAGTCGACGCGGCTGCGGTTGCCGCTGACCGTGTCGCCGCCCGTCTGGCCGTTCACGGCCTTCGTGATCCGGTCGTTGTCGTTGACCTGCGCGACGTCGCCCTGGTTCACCGGGGTGAGCTCGGACCAGCCGTGGGTGATCGGGCAATCGATGTTCGGCTCGGGGGGCTTGACGGTGCCGCTGGGCCCGACCTGCACGTTTCCGCCGGTGCAGTTGATCACGGAGTTCGGGGTGCCGGCCTGCGTCACGTCGCCGTTCGTGGCCACGCTGGCCGTGATCTGCGTGTTCGCCCCCTGCGTGACGTAGTCCAGGCCGATCACGCTGTGCTCCGTGAACGGCTTCTTGCCGCCGAGCGTGCTCTGGGCCGAGGTCGCATGCGCGAGGACGCGGCGCGTGACGCCGTCGACGGTGCCGGCCGAGACGATCTCGAGCTCGGTCGGGGTCGGGCGGACCCAGTAGAGGTAGCGGCCCTCGGGGTCGGCGACCGGCGCCGCGCACCAGCCGTCGGTGCGCTGGCCGTGCGGGGTGACCGGGCGGCATAGCTCGGTTCCGTTGTTGGTGCCGATCCGGTTGTAGCGCAGCAGCGCGTTCTCCACCCCGTCCTCGGCGGCGGCCAGCGCCGCCTTCGTGTTCAGGTCGCGCGTGGCGCCGGACTGGGCGCCCATCGAGGCGACGACCGCGGCGGAGCCCACCGCGAACGCCGCGACGAGCACGGCGAGCACGGTCGGGATGGCGAACCCCTCCTCGCACCTGACCCTGCGGACCCTGTGTGTGATCGCTTCAAACACCATCCCCCCTATCGGCACGGAAGCGTGTTGGTTTGAACCCTCGTGTGGTTCGAGACGCACATTCCGGGGACGCCCCCAGAACGAAAAAGGGGCGGCCCCCCGGGGCCGCCCCTCGCTTGCGCAGGTTGCGTCAGGCGACTAGTCGCCCCACGTGCCGCTTGACGGACAGCCGGCCTCGCCCGCCGTCTCGCACTCCAGCAGGGTTGTGCCGTCGGAGTTGCGAGTGATCGAGAACGTGTTGCCCGTCTCCGACTCAGCGGTCACCGTGTACGAGTCATCGGTCGCCGACACGTTGATCACGCGATCGGTGAGCGTCTGCTCGATGTTGACCAGGGCGTTGACGGTCGCGCCGTCGTAGCTGCCGCCGTTGTCGGTGGCGTACGTCTCGATCGCGGTCTGCGCCGTACGAGCGGCCGACTTGGCGTCGGCGTCACGCGCCTTGTCGCGCTGGTTGAAGAACGACGGAATCGCGATCGCGGCCAGCAGGCCGAGAATCAGCATCACGACGAGGAGCTCGACGAGCGTGAAACCGCCCTCGCCGCGCGCCCTCTCACGGAGCTTCTGGACCATGGGTACCCTCCTGTGGGACCTAGTGTTCGCCATCGCTCCGTTAGCCCTAACCCTGGAGGTCCGGGGAACCCCGGTGGCAGCCCGGCTGTCTTCCGTCGGGAAGACCCGTGGCTTTGCGTCACCACCTCGCGGTGGGTTTGCCTTTGGCACCGGAGCGTTGGCCTTACTCATCGCACCCTACATCGGTGCGGGGCGAGGAACCCTTTAGGCCCCTAGGGAGAACATTCGTCCAGTCTGGGTGATGCCCCCTAGTACGTACATCGGGTCAGGTTGAGTCAATGGCCGCGCGACGCCTCGTGATCATCATGATCGTCCTCCTGATCGCCTCGTCGATCGCGGCGGCGCTCGCGCCCCAGCCGCCCCGCGACCAGCAGCAGGAGACCACGCCCGCCACTCCCCCGCCCGCCCCGGAGGCGCTTGAGCCGGCGGCGGCCGCGCGCGGCGAGCTCGTGCGCGCCCGCGTGGTGGGCGGCGACGAGCCCGCGCGCGTGCGGGCACGGGCCGGTGATCAGCTCCAGCTCACGGTCATCTGGGATGAGGTCGCAACCCTGGAGATCGCCGGCATCGGCGAGACCGCGGACGTCGGCCCGAGCTCGCCCGCCCACTTCGACGTCCTGCTCAATGACCCCGGCCGCTACCGGGTGGTCCCACTGGACGACCCCGAGCGCACGCTCGCGACGATCAACGTCCGCCCCCGCACCCCCGGCGGTTGAGTTTTCTAGTCCCTGAGACGAGAAACCTCGATCACGTCACGTGCGCGCCGCACGTGCTCGAGTTTTCGCGTCCCTGAGACGAGAAACCTCGATCACGTCACGTGCGCGCCGCACGTGCTCGAGTTTTCTAGTCCCTGAGACGAGAAATCTCGATCACGTCACGGGGGGCCCGCCGGTGATCGAGTTTTCGAGTCCCTGGGACGAGGAAAGTCGATCACGACAGCAGGCGGAGGACGGCGGCCTCGATCCGCTCGCGGCGGGCGAACCCCGGAGCGCCGTTCAGCCGCTTGAGCGTGCGGGCGATCGTCCTGCCCTTCTCGAAGCGCTCGATCACCCGCGGATCCACGTAGGAGTCGCGGCAGACCGCCGGCGTGTTACCGAGGACCTCGGCGACATCGTCGATCGCGGCGCCGATCGCCTGCTGGGGATCGTCGTCGCCCGCGCGCGAGGCGAGGTTCACCGCGGCCAGCACGGTCGCGTTCCAGGTGCGGAAGTCCTTGGCGGAGAACTCCTCGCCGACGAGCCCCTTCAGGTGCTCGTTGAGCTCGTCCGCGCGGACGTCGTTCCACTCCCCGCGGCGCGGCCTGCAGGCCAGCAGGCGGGCGTCCGCGGGGGCGCGCCGGCGCCGCAACGCGGCGACCGTCGGCAGGACGAGCTGGTCCTCGACCTGCTGCGTGCGCTGCAGGCCGCCCTTGGCGATGAAGTCGAAGTGGATCGCGCCGCCGCGGATCCGCACGTGCTCCTTGCGGAGCGTCGTCAGCCCGAAGCTCTCGTTCTCCTCGGCGTAGGAGTCGCCGCCCACGCGGAAGAGGCCGATGTCGAGCAGGCGCACCGCGCACGAGAGCACGCGGTCGCGCACCAGCCCGTCGAGCCCGAGCCCCGCGGCCAGCCGCTTGCGCACGGCCGGCATCGCGGCGCCGAACTCGAGCAGGCGCTCGAACTTCTCCCGGTCGCGCCGCTCACGCCAGGCGGGGTGGTACAGGTACTGGCGCCTGCCCGCCGCGTCGGTGCCCACGGCCTGGATGTGCCCGCCGGGCTCGTCGCAGATCCACACGTCCTCCCACGCGGGCGGGATCGCGAGCGCGCGGATGCGCTCGAGCTCCGCCTCGTCGCGGATCAGCTCGCCGCTCGCGTCGTGGTAGCTGAACCCCCGCCCCCGCCGCACCCGGCGGATGCCAGGGTCGTCGGGATCGCTTCTTCTGGTTCGCATCCGGCCGCTTCTCCCCCGCAGCGCGGGAACCTCAGTCGTCGTTCGCCTCTTGCTGGCGTTTGGAGAGAGCTTCCTCGTCCTGGCCGGGGTTGCCCATCGGCCCGCCGTCCTCGCCGGGCGTGGGCTCCGGCTCCCCCGGCTCGCTGGGTCTCTGGGTGCCGCGCTCGTCGCGCTCGGGCTCGTCGTTGGTGCGCTCGTCGTTCACGGCCGGCGGATTCCCCCGCCCCGGCCCGCGAAACGCGGCACCTACGCCGCGGCGCGGGTCCCGAGCTCAGCGGCGAGCTCTGAGCGTGTGATGTAGCCGCTCTCCACGAGCGCCTCGCCCGCCACCTCGTGCACGGCGCGCCGCTCGGCTGGCGTGAGCGACTGGCGCCACCCGCCCGGCGTCGCGGAGCGCGCCTCGGAACGCTCGCCCTTCTGGAAGCGCGGCAGGCGGTTGAAGTCGTGCCGCTCGGCGATCCGCTCGAGCTCTGAGTCGTCGGGGGCGATCCCCACGGCCCGGCAGATCCGGCGCAGCTCCTGCGGCGTGTAGCGGAGCAGATCCTCGTAGCGCACGAGCACGCGCCGGTCGGGGTCGTGCGCGCGGAAGGCGGCGTGCACGAGGCGCGTCCGGTAGGCCCACACGCTGGCCTGCCAGCGCACGAACGCCTCACGGCCCTCCTCGGCGAGCGGGAAGGCGCCCTCCTGCTGAGCCCAGCTCCCGTCCTGGTAGGCGGCGATCCACGAGTCGACGACGTCGCGCCCGTCGCGCAGGAGGAAGATCAGCCGCGAGCGCGGGAACAGCGAGAGCAACAGCTCGGCCGCCTGCGAGCCGGGTTCCTTGACGAACACGAGCGGCTCGCGCTCGCCCTCGCCGGCCGCCTGCGCCGCGAACCGCGCCTCGATCAGCTCGCGAAGCTTCGGCCGCCAGACCGCGGCGAAGCGGTCGGCGAAGAAGTACCCGGGCTTGGACCGCTTCACCTGGTCGAGCGTGGTGAGCTCGGGCTCGGCCTCGGCAGCCGCCCACGCGAGCGGGATCGGCCGCCAGACGCCGAGGTGGTGCCCCAGGTGCGGGTCGTCGACCGCCACCGCGTGAGGCAGGTCGGCCAGCATGCGCAACAGCCAGGTGCTGCCGCTGCGGGAGGACCCGAAGATCCACGCCAGCCGCTCCTGCGGGACGTCGGGCAGAGATGCCTTGCCGAGATCCGGGGAGCCGTTCGCCATGGATCCCTCCATTCGTGCGCCCGCCTACCCCCGCAGCGCCGGTTCTAATCCCAATTCGCGCCGCAATTTCCGCGCGTTGCGCACCGCGAACGCCTCCCAGTCGTTGTTGAAGTAGGCGAACACCGTGGCGCGCTCACGCCACTCGGACAGCCGCTGCGCCCAGCGCTCGATCTCGGCCGGCGAGTAGTTGCCGCGCCGCCCCCGGCGGCCGCGGTGGAGGCGGACGAAGGTCCAGTCCGCGGTGAGCTCGCGCAGCTGGAAGGGCCGCTCGGGGTCGTCGCCGATCACGAGCGCCGCGCCGTGGCGCGCGAGCAGCGCGAGCACGTCGTCGCAGAACCAGCTCGCGTCGCGGAACTCGAAGCCGTGGCGGCCCCTGGCGCGCTCGGTGATCACCGCGAGCGCGTGCTCCAGGCGGGCATCGTCGCGGCGGAAGTTCGCGGGCAGCTGCCACAACACGGGGCCGAGCTTCGGCGAGCTCCGCAGCGGCTCGAGACGCTCGAGGAACCGCTCGAGCCCGCGCTCCAGATCCCGTAGCCGCTTGATGTGGGTCAAATACCGGCTCGCCTTGACCGCGAAGGTGAAGCCGTCGGGCGTCGCCTGCACCCAGCCCGCCACCGCCTCGACCGATGGCAGGCGGTAGAAGGTGTTGTTGACCTCGACCGTCTCGAACTCCTCCGCATAGAGGCGCAGCCACTCGCGCTGGGGCACGCCCTCCGGATAGAGAACGCCCCGCCAATCCCGGTACATCCACCCCGAGCAGCCGACCCACACGGGCTTCACGGCGTCACGTCCCGCCCCGGTCGAGCGCCCCTGAGGGCGGCGAGGTCGCGCTCCAGATCCGCGCGGGAGGCCGGCTCCGGCTGCGGCTTGGGGGTGCCATCGCCCTGCGGATGCCCCCGCGCCGAAGCCGGAAAACCGCGCGCTTGGGCCTAGTCGAAGCTGAACGGCGGGTAGCGGTCGGTCACCAGGGCGAAGGCGTAGCCCTGAACCCGGTTGCTCCAGCGCAGCGTGCCCTCGGCGTAGTCGAAGAGGCCGCGCGGGTAGCGCCCGGTGAAGAGGATCGCGAACCAGGCGATGATCGCGGCGATCCACAGGCCGATGAACAGGATCAGCAGCACCACGAGGTGCGGCAGGATCAAAAGCCACTTGATCAGCGGCAGGAAGCGGTTCAGGTCCCGCTCGGCGTCCGGGTAGACGTAGTCGAGCCGCACGGACTGGTGCTCGTCGGTCGACGGGTAGCGGTCGTCCATCAGCAACAGGTAGGCGAACACGCGGTTCTGGAAGCGCCGCATCTCGAGCCCGAAGTCGAACCACCACCGCGGGTACTTCCTGCGGAACAGGATCATCAGGATCGTCGGCAGCCACAGCGCGCTCAGGGCGCTGCCGAGCAGGGCGAGGATCACCCAGATCGGGATCGCCATGAAGATCCGGAAGAACGTGGTCAGACGGCTGAGCTGGCGGTCGGGGTAGTCGACCGCGAACGTGACCGGATAGGGCTCCATTGCCTACTCCTCCCTCTCGGTTGCGGGCGCGAGGCCGAGCGGATCGGCGCCGGCGCCGCGCGCCAGCACCATGACGGGGCAGTGCGCGGCGTCGACGACGCCGGCCGCCGTGCTCCCCAGCACCACGCGGCGCACGGGGCCATAGCCCCGCGAGCCGAGCAACAGCAGGTCGAGCTCGCTGGACGCCTCGACGAGCTCGCGGATCGCAGACCCGCGGCGGATGCGCCCGTCGACGGGCAGGTTGGGAGGGACCGCCTCCAGCGCCTCGTTCAACAGCGTCTGCTTGGACTCGACCTCGTACGCCTCCCAGTCGCCCGCGCTCATCACGGCGAGCGCGGCGCCGTATCCCATCGGCGCGGGTTCGGCGACCGTGGTGATCGCAAGCCGCGCGTGGAAGCGCTCGGCCAGCGCGATCGCCGCCTGGAGCGCGGCCCGCGACTCGTCCGAGCCGTCGTAGGCGACGCCCAGCCGGAGCAGACGGTGCTCCTCCTCGGCGCCGTACCCGCGCGGCGCGACCGCGACCGCACATGGCGCCCCGTTCAGCAGGTTGTCGCCGACGCTCCCGCGCAGGACCCGGCCGAGCGGCCCCTTGTGGGTCGAGCCGACGACGATCACCCCGGCCTGGTGCTCGAGCGCCAGCAGGTACAGCCCGCGCGCGGGCGAGCGGTTGGCGAGGAGGTCGATCTCGGTCTCGGCGCCGCGCATGCGCTCGGCAGCGACGCGCTCGAGCCGCTCCCGCGCGTCGGCGAGCACCTTCTCGTCCGGCCGGCCCGCGAGCCCGGGGCCGAACGGGACCACCGTGGTCAGCACGGAGCGGTAACCGAGGGAGTTCGCGAGGAGGCGCCCGAGCGCGACGGCGTCGTCACCCTGCGGCGTCCCGTCGTATCCGATGATCAGCTTGCTGGACACGCTGATGGGTCGGAGCCTATGACCTGCGGCGGTCGCCTGCACCCGCGGATAGCCACGAACGGCATCCGAGGTTTACCCTGAGGGGCGATGGCCGAGCCGCCCCCGCGCAAGCGCGTGCTCGTCGCCGGCGGTGGATTCGCGGGCCTAGAGGCAACTCTCGCGCTCCACCACCTCGCCGGGGACCTGGTCGACGTGGCGCTGCTCGCGCCGGATCCCGAGTTCGTCTACCGCCCGCTGCTCGTCGAGGAGCCGTTCACGCAGCGCCCGCCCGAGCGCCGTGAACTCGCGCCCATCCTCCGACAGCTCGGCTGGCGCTACGCGCGCGACGGCCTCGCGCGCGTCGACGTCGACGCGCACACCGTCGAGACCACCGCCGGACAGACGCTCCCCTACGACGCGCTCGTGGTCTGCGTGGGGGCGCGGGCGCGGCCCGCGTACCAGCGCGCCACCACGCTGACCGAGCACATGATCGAAGCGCCGTCGGTGGACGAGCTACTGCGCGGCGGCCCGGACCAGGGACGGGACCGGATCGCCTTCGTCGTGCCCCCGGGGGTCACCTGGTCGCTGCCCGCGTACGAGCTCGCCCTGCTCGCCCGCCGCCGCGCCGACGACCTCGGCGTGGATCCCGAGCTCGTCGTGCTCACCCCGGAGGACGCGCCGCTCAGCATCTTCGGGCCGCTGGCGAGCGCCACGGTCGAGCGCCTGCTCGTGGCCCGGCGGATCGAGACGCACTGCAACGTCCACGTCGTCGAGGAAGCCGACGGCTTCCACGTGGTGCCGGAGCGCACGCGTCTCGAGGCGCGCGCCGTGATCGCGCTCCCGCACCTCGAGGGCCCCGCCGTTCCGGGCCTCCCCGCCGACGAGTCCGGGTTCATCCCCATCGACGACCACGCGCGCGTCCCCGACGCCCCGGATGTCTACGCCGCGGGCGACGGCACGACCTTCCCGGTGAAGCAGGGCGGGATCGCGACGCAGCAGGCCGACGCGGCGGCCGAGCACATCGCGGCGAGCGCCGGCGCCGATATCGAGCCCAAGCCGTTCGAGCCGGTCCTGCGCGGCAAGCTCTTCACCGGATCGGAGTCGATCAACCTGCGCCAGAAGCTCACCGGCGGCGCCGGCGAGGGCGAGGCCTCCTACGACTACCTGTGGTGGCCGCCCCACAAGGTCGCCGGCCGGTACCTGCCCGCGTTCCTCGGCCTGGCGACGGCCCCGCCCTCGCCCGACATCGACCCCTCCTCCCTGCTGGTCGACGTCGAGGTCTCCTTCCCCCACACCTGGCACGCGGAACCTGGCGGACCGAAGCGCGGCCCGCGCTACACGCGCTAGCGGCGTCAGAGCCCGAAGGTCGCGGGGCTCGCGTCGCGCGGCAGCACGAGCAACGGGCTCGGGCAGTGGTGCATGAGGCGGTGCGTGACGCCCCCGAGCAGCGCGCGGCGCAGCGGCCCGTGGCGGCGCGAGCCAACGATCATCAGGTCGAGCTCGGCGGCCGCCTCGGCGAGGGCCAGGCCCGCGTCGCCGTGCGCGAGCCGCGAGCTCGCGCGAACCCCCTCGGGAACCTCGGCGAGGTAGCGATCCAGCACCTTCTGCATCGCATCGGCGACCGCCTCCTGGTAGGTCGCGCTTTCGTACAGGGCGGGCGGCGTCATGTGCCCGAAGTCCGGCGGTTCTACGACCGCGACCGCGAGCAGCTCGGCGTCGAGGCGCTTCGCAAGCGCGCCGGCGACCGCCATCGCCGCGTCCGACTCCTCGGAGCCGTCCACGCCCACGCCCAGGCGGCGAAACTGCGCGGGCTCGGAACTCGAGTAGCCGTGCGGCGCGACGAGGATCGGGCAGGGCGCGCCGGTGAGCAGGGCGCTGCCGACGCTGCCCAGCAGGATGCGGCCCAGCGCGCCGTGGTGCGCGGAGCCGATCACGATGCCAGCGGGTTCGACCTCCTCTGCGTAATCGTGCAGGGCGGCGGCGGGCGAGCTGCCGGCGATCACCGCGAACTCGGCGCCCTCGCCGGCGAGGTGCTCGCCGGCCGAGCGGGCGAGGGCCTCGCGCTGCGCCTCGAGCGCCCGCTCGAACTCCTCCTCGGTGAACATGTAGCTCGCCGCCGAGACGGCCGTGACGACGAGCAGCTCGAGCCCGAGCGCCTGGGCGAACGCCTCGCCCAGCACGAGGGCCTCGCCGCCGCGGTCCGATCCGTCGTAGCCGACGACGAGCTTGCGCGCCACGGTCAGCCGCTCCCCGCCCCGGTTCGCGGCCAGGGGCGCGACGGGCCCGCGGGCTCAACCCGGACGCGCGCGTCGGCGATCACGGCGCCGTGGGGGCCCGCGATCACCGGGTTGAGGTCGAGCTCGGCGATCTCGGCGTGGGCCTCCACCATCGCGCTCGTGCGCAAGAGCAACTCCTCGACCGCGCCGACGTCGGCCGGCGGCGCGCCTCGGTAGCCGGTGAGCAGCGGATACATCTGCAGGGAACGGAGCATCTCGCGCGCGTCGTAGCGTGTCAAAGGCGTGAGCCGGACGGCGACGTCGCTGCGCAGCTCGGCCTCGGTGCCGCCCGTGCCGCAGGCGACGACGGGCCCGAAGGTCTCGTCGAGCACGACGCCGACGAGCAGCTCGACCCCCGCGGGGATCATCTCCTGAACGAGGAAGCGCTCGGCGTGCAGGCCCGCGCGCTCGAGGCTCGCCTCGATCCGCGCGGCGGCGGCGCGGACGTCGTCGGGGTCCCGCAGGTCGAGCTCGAGCGCGCCGAGGTCGGTCTTGTGGACGATGCCCGGGCCCTCGGCCTTGAGCGCGACCGCGGTGCCGAGCTCCCGCGCCGCCTCGACCGCGGCGTCGGCGTCCAAAACCAGGCGCGAGCGCGCGAGCGGCAGCCCGTGGGCGCTGAGCAGGGCCTCCAGGCGGTCGAACCCGAGCCACTCCCGGCCCTCCTCCAGCGCCTGCGCGAGCGTCGCCGCCGCCTCCTCCGTGCGCGCGTCCGCGAACCGCACGGGCGGCTCGACCGGCCGCGCGCGCCAGCGCACGTGCTCGTGCACGCGGGCGAGCGCGACGGCCGCGCTCTCGGGGAAGGCGTAGGTGGGGATGCCCTCGGTCGCCTCGCCCGAGGCGTGGTCCTCCGGCGACATGAAGACCGCCTGCAGCGGGATCTCGCGGGGCAGCTCGGCGGCTGCCTCGCGGACGGAAGCGGCGACGTCCTCCGAGCGGGTCAGCAGGGGGCGCACGAAGATCACGATCAGCGCGTCGATGCCCTCGGAGGCAGCCATGATCCTGATCGCCTCGCGGTACTGGTCGGCGGTCGCCGTGGCGATCATGTCGACGGGATTGGCCACGGAGGCCTCCGCCGGCAGCAGCTCGCGCAGCCGGTTTGCCGTCTGCTCATCGAGCGGCGGGACCGAGAGGCCCGCCGCCTCGCAGGCATCGGCGCACATGATCGCGGGGCCGCCCGCGTTGGTGAGGATGCCGACCCGGTTGCCTTCCGGCAGCGGCTGGTTGGCGAGCAGCGCGGCGACGTCGAGCAGCTCGGCGAGCGTGTCGGTGCGGATCACGCCGGCCTGCCGGAAGAGCGCGTCGACGGTCACGTCCGAGGCGGCGAGCATCGCGCCGGTGTGCGAGCTGGTCGCCCGCGCGCCGGCCCGCGAGCGCCCACTCTTCACCGCGACGATCGGCTTGCGCCGTCCCACGCGGCGGGCGACGCGCGCGAAGCGGCGCGGGTTGCTGAACGACTCGATGTAGAGGAGCGCGACGTCGGTGCGTTCGTCCTCGTGCCAGTACTCGAGCAGGTCGTTGGCGGTGATGTCGGCGCGGTTGCCGAGCGAGGCGAAGGCGGAGATGCCGAGCCCGCGCTCCGCGGCGAACTCGATCAGGGCGAGGCCCATCGCGCCGCTCTGGGACGCGAAGGCGACGTTCCCGGCCGGCGGCACCCTGGGCGCGAACGTCGCGTTGAACGGCGCCTCGGAGGTGAGGCTCATCACCCCGAGGCAGTTCGGGCCGATCATGCGCATGCCGGAGGCGCGGCAGACCTCGAGCAGCTCGCGCTGGCGCTCGCGCCCCTCCTCCCCGGTCTCGCCGAAACCAGCCGAGATCACGATGATTCCGCGCACGTCATGAGCCGCGCACTCGCGGGCGACGTCCAGCACGCGCGGACCGGGAACGGCGATCACCGCGAGCTCGACCGGCCCGGGCACGTCACCGACCCGTGGGTAGGCGCGCAGGCCCTCGACCTCACGGGCCTTGGGATTGACCGGGTAGATCGGCCCGGGGAAGCCGGAGGCCGCGACGTTGTGGATGATCTCGCCGCCGACGGTGCCGCGATGGCGCGAGGCCCCGATCACGGCGATGCTTTCGGGCGCCAAGAAATGCCGCGCCGCGGCGGCCGCCGCGATTGCCTCGCGCTGCTGGAAGCGGGCGCGCGCGTCGTCGCTGAACTCGGTCGGCAACTCGATGTGGATCGACCCCGGCTCCGAGGAGAGCTCGACGGGAAAGCCGCTCTCGCGGAAGACCTCGATCATGCGGTGGTTGTGCGGCATGACCTCGGCCTCGAGCGTCTCGACGCCGACGCCCCGCGCGGCCTCGGCGAGGTGAGCCAGCAGGATCGTGCCGAGCCCCTGGCCCTGCAGCTCGTCGGCGACCGCGAACGCGACCTCGGCGCGGTCGGGCGCGGTGCGCGCGTACATGCCGTGCGCGAGGATGCGCCCCTCGGCGCCGCGGGTCGCGATCAGCGCGAATCGGTCGACGTAGTCGATGTCGCGGGCGAGCGCCTCGGCCTTGTTCGGCGCGATCGCCCCGGTGAAGAAGCGGAAGATCCGGGCCTCCTCGGAGAGTCCCTCGAACAGCGCCCGGATCCCCTCGGCGTCCTCCGGGCGCACAGGCCGCACGCGGACCGTCGAGCCGTCGCGGAGCATGACGTCCGCCTCGAGGTGTGCCGGGTATGCGGTTGCCACCGTGGCTCTCCTTACGGTTATTGTCGACGCCCGCCCTGGCTTGGTCCATGCCCGGTCGGCTGGCGGCTCAACCGTTCAGGGTGTGATGGGATCCGGCGCCGAGGCGTAGTGGGGGCATGAGCAATACACGGATCTTCAAGCGCACGGCGCTTGCAACGTCGGTGGTGGCAGCCGCGGTCGCCCTCGGGATCGCGCTCCCGAAAAGCGCGAGCACGGAGCCCACGCAGGGCAACGGCAAGGCCCTCTTCGGCCGCGCGTGGGTGGCGAAGTCGGTGACGAAGAACGGCGAGGGCAAGCCGCTCGCCGAGGGCACCCGGCTCGTCCTGCGGCTGCGTCACGGGCGCAAGGCGGACCGCGCGCGCTGGGACGCGGGCTGCAACGACTTCAGCGCGCGGGTGAACGTCGACGGCGATCGCCTGCGGTTCAGCCGTGTGATCCAGACGATGATGGGCTGCGAGCGCAAGCTGATGCGCCAGGAGAGCTGGATCGCGCGCTTCCTCGGCTCCGATCCGCGCTGGCAGCGCGAGGCGGGCAAGCTGATCCTGCGCCGTGGCGGCAACGCGATCGAGCTCAAACGCCGCCCGCGCAGGGGCGTGGTCGGGCCGACCGTGGCCGAGCGCATCGACGCGATCGTCCCGTTCATCGTCGGGTAGGGGTCGCCTTGCCGGGGGGCGCGGCGGCGCCTACGCTCGGTGCCGCATGCCCCCCGCAGCGCCCCGAGCCCGAGCGGCCAGGGCCGCGGGCGCGCTCGTCGCGGCCGCGGTCGCGCTCGCTGGAGCCGTGGCGGGCCCCGCGTCCGCATACCGCGCGCCGCCGCCGGACCCAGGGTTCGAGTACATCCTCGACGGTACGGAGGCGGGCTCGGCCGCATCTTTCGACCAGTGGGTCTACGTGAGCTACGCGGGCCCCGCGTCGAGCGCCCAGGACCGCTGGCTGATCGACGCGGCGACGGGCGCCGTCGACCCGAACGGCACTCCGCTCGGAGCGCTCTGGTACGCGCGCAGGCCGTTCGGGAACGCGACCCTGCGGCTCGAGTTCGCGGTGGCGGACACGCCCTCGGCGACGCGCAACGGCGGCGTCATGGTCAGGGCACCCGGGGATCCTCGCCTCTATGTCGGCCCCAACTGCGCGCGGGTCACGCCGCCCTTGTTCGGTGACCCGCTCGGGCTGCGCGGTGGGCCTGCCGACACGGGTGAGCCGCAGATGCGCTGCGGCCATGAGATCCAGGTCAACGAGACGCTCACGGGCGGGGGACCGGAGCCCTCGACCGATGCGCGCAAGACCGGCTCGGTCTACGGGTTCGCGGACCTGAACGCGGCGCAGTCGCGCACGTATGAGCGCCTCGAGAAGGGCGTCTGGCACGAGCTGGAGATCCGCATGATCGGCCAGCAGTTCACGGTGCTGATCGACGGCGTGGTCGTGAACCAATTCGACAACGCACTGCCGCGGCTCGCCTCGCGCGCCGGCGATCTGCCCACGGCCGCGCGCCAGCAGCCCGCGGGCTACGTCGGCCTGCAGTCCCACGGCGGCACCGACCGCATCCTCTACCGGGAGGTCCAGGTGCGCGAGTACGCGGAGGCCGAGATCCCGGAGGCGATCGAGCCGCCGCACGTCGCGGGCCGCGCGGAGGTCGGCCGCGTGGTCAGGTGCCGCGAGGGGCGCTGGGACCTGCCAGGCGCGAGGGTCAGCTTCGACTGGTACCGGGCAAACCCGGCCGGGCGCTTCGCGCGCACGCAAAAGGAGCTTGGGTACCGCCTCACTCCCCCGCGCCCGGACGGCCGTTTCGGGACCGACCGGCTCTCCTGGCTGGGCCCCCAGCACGTCGGCCGCGGGCGCCGGTACCGGCTCGTCGAGGCCGACGTCGGCAAGGTCGTGTACTGCCAGGTGTCGGCGACGCGCGCGGGCGCTACGGCGTTCGCGAGGGCGGCCGTTGGGGGCATCAGGCTGCCGTGCTTCGCGCGGGCCTACTCCCCGGGCCCCGAGGCGGGCGCCGACCGGTGTGCCAAAGTGATCGGGCGTGAGCGGTGACGGCAACTCCACCGGGCCGGCGACGGAGCGCGACTCCGGCGTCGTCGAGGCGATCTTCACGGCGCCGGAGGGCGAGGCGCGGATGAGCTCGCGCGAGCGCGTCGAGCTTCATGCGGGCAAGGGGATCCCGGGCGACCGGTACTTCGCCGGGACCGGGACCTTCTGGAAGCCCGGAAAGGACGGCCAGGACCTGACCCTGATCGAAGCGGAGGCGCTCGACGCCCTGCGTGAAGCGGGCATCGAGCTCGATCCGAGCGAGACGCGCCGCAACGTGCTCACGCGCGGGATCGACCTCAACGCCCTGGTCGGCCGCGAGTTTTGGATCGGCACCGCGCGCGCGATCGGCCAGCGGCTGTGCGAGCCGTGCACGCACCTCGAACGCATGACCGGCCGGCCAGTGATGCGTCCGCTCGTGCACCGGGGCGGCCTGCGGGCCGACCTGCTCACCTCGGGCGAGGTGGCCGTGGGCGACCCGGTCGTCGCCGAAACCGCCCCTGTTCAGCCCTAGTTGCCGCTTTCCGGCAACGTGGGCTGAAAGCAACTCGGACGGCTCCGCGCGTTCAGCCCTGGTTGCCGCTTTCCGGCGACGTGGGCTGAACGCATGGGTGGCGGCCCGGCTGGAGTGGGCACATACCCCTACCGGGTATTGGTACGCTCCCGGCCATGGTGACGCACCCGCTCACGGAGAAGACCGATGGCTGAGGCCGCGCTGGTCCTCTACGCCGTCTACATGGCGCTCGCCTTCGGGCTGCGCTCGTACCTGATGTGGCGGGCGACCGGTGCCACGGGCTTCAAGGGGATCAGCGGGAAACCGGGATCGCTGGAATGGATCGCGGGGGCGCTGTTCATCGTCGCGCTCGTGGTGGGCGTCGCCGCGCCGGTGCTCGCGCTGACCGGCGCCGCCGAGCCGCTCGCGGCGCTCGACGAGGCCACGCTCAACTGGATCGGCGTGGCGCTCGCGGTCGGTGGGATCGCGCTCACGCTGTACGCACAGCTCGCGATGGGCGAGTCGTGGCGGATCGGCGTGGACCCGAGCGAGCGCACCGAGCTCGTCACCTCCGGCCCGTTCGCGTGGGTGCGCAACCCGATCTTCTCGGCGATGATCCCGACGGGGCTCGGCCTCGCGCTCATGGTCCCCAACCTCCCGGCGATCGCGGGCTTCGTCGCGCTCGTGCTCGCACTGGAGCTGCAGGTCCGTCTCGTCGAGGAGCCCTACTTGCTCGCCCAGCACGGCGAGACCTACCGCGAGTACGCGCGGCGCACCGGCCGGTTCGTGCCCGGTGTCGGCAGGTTGCGGAACCTCTAGGCCCGCGCCGTCAGGCGGCTCGCGACGCCGCGCGCGCGTAGCCGAGGTCTTCGGCGATCCGGTCGAGCCTGGGCGTCGCGTCGATGTGCTGGAGCGCCGCCTCCAGGTCGTACGCACGCGACTCGGGAAGGCCGAGGCCGGCGTTCGCCCGGAACTTGGCGCGGATCTCCTCCGGCCCGGCGGGCATCGACGGGCTCCCCGGCGGGGCGGCGAGGAAGCGGTCGAACTCCCGCCCGTCGTTGGTCACGAGACGAGCGCCGCCGCAGAACCGCGAGGCGCCGCGGCCCTCGTCGCCCAGGGGTTCGGCGTCGACACGCGCCGCGAGCTCGAGCACCTCGGGATCGGCGATCGCGGCCTCGGTGAACGCCGCGAGGCCGAGCGACCCGCGGACGATCCGATGGGCCGCGGTGTACGGGAGGCTGAACTTGGCGTCGTAGGGCGTCTTCGGACGGAGCTTCTCGGCCAACGGCTCGAGCACGAGCCGCGCGCCCTCGGGCGGGACCCGCACGGTGATGCGCCCGATGTCCGCGGCCCCGAGTCCGTGCTCGTCAGCGAGCTCGCCGGCCGCCCAGGTGCTCGCGTGGGCGAAGTGGCAGGCGGGATAGAGCTTGATCGCGAGACCCTCGAACTCCCAGCGCTCGCCGAGCCCCGCGACGATCGCCTGCGCCTCCTCGCCCGCCCGCTGGGCGTGTGAGGCGAGGAGCCCAAAGCGGCCCTCGATCACGCTCGCCGGCCCGGTCGCGCCGGCGGCGGCCAGTCGCGCCGCCTGGATCCCGGCCTGGGCGGCCCAGCCGGCGTGCAACGGCTTGGTCGCCGACCCATCGCTCAGATACTCGAAGAGCCCCGCGGCGAAGCTGCCGACGATGCCGAGGGCGTTGGCCGTCGTGACGCGGTCGGCTGCGAACAGCCGGGCCGCCGCCGCGGCGGCGCCGAACGCCCCGCAGACCGAGGTCGGGTGAAAGCCCCGCTCGTAGAGCTCGTCGGCTGCGGCAACCGCGATCCGCAGGGCGATCTCGCTGCCGAGGACGTACGCGGCGAGCATCTCCCGCCCCGAGGCGTCGGTGACCTCCGCGGCCGCGAGCGCGGCGGGCGCCACGACGACGCTCGAGTGGCAGATGCCGGCCTCGTGCGTGTCGTCGAAGTCGAGCGCGTGACAGCGCGTGCCGTTGGCGAGCGCCGCCTGCGCCGCGGGAACCTTCGGCCCCGCCCCGATCAGCGAGGCCTCCCCCCTACCGCCCTGTCTCCATGCGAGCTCGCTTGCCTGCGGCGCCGCATCCAGGCCGACGGCGGCGATGCCGCACCCGAGGACATCGGTGAAGTGGAGGGCCGCGCGCTCGCGCACTTGGGCGGGGATCGCCGCCGATTCGAACTCAGCGGCGAACCCGGCCAGCGTCTCGGCGATCGCGCCCACAGACGAAGCTAACTCCCCTCATCCGGTGACGTCAACGGCAGCCATGGCGACCGGCCGCTTATGCGCGGTTCACGAGCCCGTCTATTCGCTACGCACTTGCCGGAGCAAATCCTAAGTCGAGGTGCAGCGGGCGAGGAGCACACTCGCCAGGGCCTGACGGTCGCCAGGCCGGGCAGCCGCAGCCACTTCAGAGCACGAGGAGCTGCGCGATCCCGAAGTAGATCAGCAGGCCCGTCGCGTCCACGAACGTGGAGACGAGCGGCGCGCTCACGACGGCCGGGTCGATCTTCAGGCGCGTGGAGAGCAGCGGCAGGAAGGCGCCGATCGCGGTCGCCCAGGTGCAGACCACGAGCAGGCTGATCGACACCGTCGCGGCGATCTCCACCGACCAGATCAACGCCACCGGCGCAAACCCCAAAAGCGCGAACAGCACGCCGATCAAAAGGCCCACCCGGGCCTCCTTGACCACGGACGGGCCGAGGTCCGAAAAGCGCACGTCACCCACCGCGATCGCGCGCGTCATGGTGGTCGCGGCCTGCGCGCCGCAGTTGCCGCCGGTACCGATCAGAAGCGGCACGAAGAGCGCGAGCGTGACGACCCGGTCGAGCGTGTCCTCGAACGCGCCCAACACAGCAACGGTGAGCACGGCCGCCGCCACTAAAAGCAGCAACCAGCCGATGCGCGAGCGCACGATCCGCCGCACGGAGACCGCGTGGTACGGGAGCCCCAGCGGCTCCGCCCCGCCCGCGCGCGCCAAATCCTCGGTTTCCTCGTGCTCGAGGACCTCCATCGCGTCGTCCACCGTCACGATGCCGAGCAGGCGTCCCTCGTCGTCGACCACCGGGACCGCCACCAGATCGCGCTCCTGGATGAGCCGCGCCACGTCCTCCTGGTCGTCGCGAGCGCCGACGGCGGGATAGTCGGCGTCGACCACCTCCGCCACGGGAGCGTCGGGCGAGGCGAGGACCAAATCGGTAAGGCGCACGACGCCCTCGAGGCGGCGATCGGGGCCGCGCACGGGCAGGATGAGGAGCGTGTCCAGGCCGGCGCCGCGCTCGCGGATGCTCGCCAGGGCCTCCGCCGCCGTCACGTCCCGGCGAAGCTCGAGGTACTCGGGCGACATGATCCGCCCGGCGGACTCGGGCGGATAATCGAGCAAGAGGTTGGTGAGCTCCCGCTCGCGGCCGCTGAGCCCGCTGATCAGTCGGCGCGCGACGACCGCGGGCATCTCGTCGAAGAGCCGTACCCGGTCGTCCGGCTCCATCTCCTCGAGGAGGTCCTGGACCTCGGGACTGCGCAACGTCTCGACCAGCTCGCTCTGCTGCCACGGATCCATCGCGTCGAAGACGGCGGCCGCGGTGTCCTTGTCGAGCAAGCGGAACCTCGCGGCGCGCTCGACTCGGTCGAGGCGCTCAAGCTCCTCGGCCTGCTGGGCGGGCGAGACGCTCTCGGTCGGGGGCGAGCTCACGCCCGCATCATCGGGGCTCTCGCGGATGGACGGCGCAGCGACCAGGTTTAGGGGGCAGTGGCCGCGATGGCGGCCGCCCGAGATTAGGATCGCCGCACACCCGAGCGCCCTCGCCCGGCAACGCCCGTCCGTGCGGCCGCAGCCGCGCTCATCAGCGCGGCGCTGGCGGTCCTCGCGGCACAGCTCGCCTGGGACGTCGGCGACCTGGACCGTACAATCCTCTGAGCCACTAGTGATGAAAGCCAAGCGAGATCCGTCCGGAGCCGCGGCCCGCCCCACTGTCTTGTTCGCCTGTGTCCACAACGCGGGCCGGAGCCAGATGGCCGCCGGTCTCATGACTCACCTCGCTGGCGACCGGGTTGTGGTGCGTTCAGCGGGCTCTGATCCGGCTGACCAGATCAACCCGGCGGCGATTGAAGCGATGAGGGAAGTTGGCGTCGACATCTCGACCGAGACGCCAAAGCCGCTTGAGGCCGACGCCGTGCGCGAATCAGACGTCGTTGTGACGATGGGCTGCGGTGACGAGTGCCCCTTCTACCCAGGCAAACGCTACGTGGACTGGGAGCTTGAGGATCCGGCCGGCAAGGATCTCGAGACCGTGCGCCGGATCCGCGATGAGATCGAGGACCGGGTGCGCGCGTTGCTGAGTGAGCTCGGCGTCGATTGCCCACGCTGAGCCGACCGGAGGCTGTCGAGTGGCCGTGATGGCCCCGGTCAGCGGCGGGCCGATTGCGAGAAGAATTCCGCCCGCGCGCAGATGGCTTGATCAAGCGGGTTTTCCACTGCTTGCGAGTTCGCGCTTCTTCGTCCGTTTGCGAGAGTCGCCCCAGAATGGACGGGCGTGGGTACCACGAAACTGGCAAATAGAACCGGACCCCGCATTCTTAAGCGGGTTTCGCGACCCTTTGCCTCCCACGGCCGTCCGCGCCTCGCAAGCCCCGGATCGGCACGTTCCTCGCCCCCGGCCTAATGTCGCGCCGTGCCGGAGCAAGCCCCCAAGCTCAACCCAAACCACCCGTTCGAGGACCCAGCCGCCGCTGCCGTCTGGGCCGCGGTCTGCGCGCTGCCCGAGGGCGCACAGCACGAGGTCTGCAACAGGCTGGTGGAGCGTCTCGCTCTGGTCGAGCAGCGCGCGACCGCCCAGGAGGTCCGTGTCGCCCGCGGGGTCGCGGCGCTGCGCGAAGCCGCAGACATTCTGGGCCACTCCCCCACCGTCGGCCAATACCGCGAACTCCGCCATAAGCACCCCGAGTGCCGCTGGCCGGACGACAGCTCGATTCGCGGCTGGCTCTCCGACTCCAAGAGCTGGAACGAGGCGCTGCGGGCGGCGCGCCTCGACGCCGTGCCCGACCCCCATCCCGTCTCGCCGCGCGGGCCCGATCTCACCGACGAGGAGATCGTGGGAGCGGTCAGGGAGTGCGCCGCCGATCTCGGCAAGGCGATCGCCGATCTCTCCTGGAGCGAGTACCTGCGCTGGTCGAAGCGTGCGGAGGTGCGCCGGCGGCCGGGGCGTCGGCCTCGCTCGCAGGGGCCGTTTGACCGCCTTGGTGGGTTCCTCGAGGTGAAGCGCCGCGCGCTCGGAGCCGACGCGGAAGGCATCAGGATGCTGGCCCGCCGCGACGGCACGGGCTACCGCTCTACGGACGAGGAGATCTTCGCCGCCGCGGCCGAGATCGTCGCCCGGCTTGACCCGGACAAGCCCTGGCCGACCGGGGCGGAGTGGGCGCGCGAGCGCAAGGCGATCCTCCAGAAGGAGCGAGACGCCGGCTTGCCACCCCGGGCGATCCCCTCGAGCAATGCGGCCTGGCGGCGCTTCCGGTCGTGGGAGGAGGCGCGCTGGGCCTACGAGCGGGCGCGGCGAGAGTCTCAACAATCAGGGACCAGCGGATCCCCGGAGGGCAGATCGCGCAAATGAGCCGGGATACGGAACTTGCCGTTCCGGTGGTAGCCATACTCGAGGATCTCGGGCTGTCCGCGTTACGCGAGCTCGAGCGCGCCTTCACCCCGCTTCTGCGCCGAAGCGTGCCGACGCCGGCCCGCCGGAGGACCGAGGAGCTCGGCCACCTCGCGCAGCTCGTGCGGGCCGAGCTCGCCGAGCGCCCGCCCGGAGATCGCCGTCCGCCGCGCGTCCCGCGCACGGCCTACGACCGCGATCGCCCTCCCGGCGCTCCTTCAAGCCGGGCCCTCGTCCGCCGGCACGGATCCTGGCTTGCGGCGTGCCGGGCGGCGGCCGCGCTAGATGCCGGCGAGCGTCCCGCCTCCCCGGGCAAGCCCTGGGCGACCCCGAGCCTCGGCCGGCGCCGCAACCCCGACTACACGCGCGAGGAGGTGATCGAGGCGGTCATCGAGGTCGCCAAGCGCCTCGATCGCGACCCCTCGCACCTGACGTCGACCGCGTACTACTCGTATGTCGCCGAAATGCGCCGGATCCTCGCCCACCGCGGAGCCCCTCCCCCGCGCTGGCCGACGCAGCGATCGGTGGAGCGGCACTTCAAGAGCTGGGGCGCGGTGAGGAAGGCCGTTCAACGCCTCAGAAGAGAACCTGCTCGAAGCGCCGGTCGGGGCCAAGGCGGAAGCGGCGATCGCGGGGACCGCTGAACCACTCAGCAGGCAGCGGAACCGCGTTGTCGCTGATTGTTTCGATCACGTCGACGAACACGTAGTCCCCGGCTGGCAGCTCCTCCGATTCAAGCCGCTCCAAGAGACGCTCCAAGAGATCCCGCCTCTCTTCGACAGCGTCCCCGAGGTCAGATGGACCCCCCTTTACGCGCTCCTCGGCAACAATCTCCTTCAGGCGATCAACCCGATGCTCGCGTCGACGCAGGAGGGCCACGGCCGAGATGTACAGATGGTCGTTGGTTAGCTTGCCGTTGCGGCCGAACTCCAAACGCCCTTCGGCGATCGCGGCTCCCGCCGGGGCAGGGTCGATCGGGATCTTGAAGGTCAGATCGCCGTAAAGGGCTGCGAGCACTTGCTCGACCGAGAGAGGGACGATGGCACGATCGGGGTTGGCGAGGACAACGACCAGGGGGATGCCAAGCGATCTCAGCGGCTTGAGCTGGCTAGCCGCCTTTGCAACGTGGTTCCGGATGGAACGGTGCACCTCTCGGGAGGAGGCGGAGACGGTGGGCTGGGTAAGCAAGCGCTTCTCGAGTTTCGTGGCGCCCGGTTTGAACTGCTCTACCTCGCAGGCGATCTGGACGTCGTTCCACGTAGGGAGAAAGTCGGGTCGCTTCTGGATCCCGTACGCACTCAGGTCCGGCTCGTGTGGACCAGGCTCGCACCCGTGTTGCCGCAGGTAGCGCTCGAAGAGTTCGTCACCCGTTGTCTTCGCCATCCGATTCCACCCGGCGGTAAGGATAACCGGAGGCGCCCAACTGCGGGTCGGCGAGCCCCGGAGCGATACGGACGGACAGGGACACCTCCGCAGGCGATGCAGGACGCGCTCACCGAGGATCGCGGATCCAGCTCGTAGAAGCCCGGATCGTGGACTGCCCGCCCGATTGAATCCTGCGAGCGCTTGAAGCCGCTCGCACTCATCCCCCGGTCACCAGCGTCGTAGCCCCTCAGCCGAACGCCGACCCAGTGTCGTCGGCGTCGCCGTTCCCGCGCAGCTGTGCTGCCACCGCCTCGAACTGCTCGAGCGCCGCCGAGAGGTGCTCGACGATCTCCTCGGCGATCACCTCCGGCGCGGGCAGGTTCTCTGCGTCGGTAAGCGACTCGTCCTTGACATCCGCCCAGATGTCGAGGTTGAAGCCCTCGCGGGCCGCAATCTCCTCGTAGGTCCAGCGCTTGAAGCGCTCGCTCTCCTCGCGCGCCGAGAGCGGCTCGCCGGGCTTGTAGGCAGCGACGAAGTCGTCGAGGTCCGAGCGCTTGAGCGGCTTGGTCTTGAGCGTGAAGTGCTGGTTCGTGCGGAAGTCGTAGACCCATAGCTCCTTGGTCGCCGGCTCACTTGAAGCCGCGCAGCGCTCGAAGAAGACCACGTTTGCCTTGACGCCCTGCGCGTAGAAGATCCCCGTCGGCAGCCGCAGGATCGTGTGGACGTTGCAGTCGTCGAGCAGCCGCTCGCGGATCGTGGCGCCGGCCCCGCCCTCGAAGAGCACGTTGTCGGGAAGCACCACCGCGGCGCGCCCACCGATCTTGAGCATCGAGCGGATGTGCTGCAGGAAGTTGAGCTGCTTGTTCGAGGTCGTGGCCCAGAAGTCGGGACGGGCGAGGACCTGGCCGTCCTTGCTCTGCTTCCCGTCGGCCCCGACGATGGTCACCGACGACTTCTTCCCGAAGGGCGGATTGGCGAGGACCAGGTCCACCTTCTCGGACGGCTCGCTGAGAAGTGCATCCTTGACCTCGATCGGCGACGCGGCCTGCGGATCGTTGCCGCCGATGCCGTGCAGGAAGAGGTTCATCGCACAAAGGCGCGCGGTGTTGTCGACGATCTCCGTGCCGCGGAAGGTCTTGTCGCGCAGGAAGATCTTCTCGTCGCGGTCGAGGTCGTAGTTGGCGGAGATGTAGTCGTGCGCGGCGAGCAGGAAGCCGCCGGTGCCGCAGGCCGGGTCGGCGATCGTCTCCCCCGGCGTCGGCTGCACGCAGTCGACCATCGCCTTGATCAGCGGCCGGGGCGTGAAGTACTGGCCGGCGCCGGACTTCGTGTCCGCGGCGTTTTTCTCGAGGAGGCCCTCGTAGGCGTCTCCCTTGACGTCGGCGTCCACGCCGGTCCAGGTCTCGCCGTCGATCAGGTCCGCGATCAGGCGCTTCAGCTTCGCCGGGTCCTGGATGCGGTTCTGGGCCTTGCGGAAGATCAGGCCGAGGAGGCCGGGCTGCTTGCCGAGCTCGCTCAGGACGACGGTGTAGTGGGCCTCGAGTTCGACACCGTCCCTAGAAAGAAGCGACGGCCAGTCGTAGCCCTCGGGGATCCGCGACTCCTCGTTCCAGGGCGGCTGGGTGCGCTCGTGCGCCATCTTGAGGAACAGCAGGTAGGTGAGCTGCTCCACGTAGTCGCCGTAGGAGAGGCCGTCGTCGCGGAGCAGGTTGCAGTAGTTCCAGAGCTTGTCGACGAGTTGCTTCGAGTGTGGATCCATGTGCCGCTTAGTCATGCATCGCCTCCCGGACGACTCGCGCGCTGGGTCTTCGCTTCAGCACGTGAAAGAGGCGGGATCACGAGGCCACGTTCTCGAGATGGGCAATACGCAGGTCGTGGAGCGACGGCCCGTTGCCATCGTCAAGTCGCCAGTCCGTCCAACCACGGGGGCGATTCTTGAGCCCGTGGGCAGCCTTTCCCGCCTCGCTCGGCGTCTTGTATGCGACACCGTTCACAAGCAGCTGGCCTTGCGCCGTGACCGTCGCGGTCACGCTCTTGCCCTTGCGTCTATACGTAAGCTCGGCGCCGACCTCGAGCTCGCCTGAGCTCACCAGATCAGCGACGCTCACGCCGAACCACTGCTGTTTTTCCTTCGGGGACTCCTTCTCTGCAGGCTCTTCGCGAAGCGGCAGACCCGCGAGCTTCAGCCCGGCCAGGATGCTGGGGATGAACGCGTCCAATGCAGCGCGTTTGGCATCGCTCAAGGAGGTATCGAGGTCGCCTCGATCAGAGCGGACCTCCATCGCGGGCAGTGCCTTCAGCTCGCTGGTCAAGCGGCCCTCGAGATAGCCGATCTGGGCGCTGTTGAACCCGTCCGTCGTGTCTCGGATCACGACGACTGCCCGCCACCAGGCGAACTTCGCGCTCGTCGTCGGATTCGAGTTGTGGGTCATCAGCCGCCCGCGCACCCCCTGCTTGCCGCCACCGGACTTGCCGACATAAACCTGGGTCTTTGGTCCGCCAAGCGGTCCGAGCAGCACGTAGATCCCGGGCTCGTTCCAGGTCTTCGCATCAAGCGCCTTCAGGGACTTGCGGTCGACGAGAGCCATCTTGAGGGCGTGAACCTCAAGATCGAGGATCACGGCCGCCTCCGGATCGGATGGAATCTGCACCTCTGCGACGGTGACGGGCAGACCTGAGCTAGTCACTCGACGTTCTTACCTTTCCGCTTTGGCTCGGCGGCCGCGGGAGGGCCTCGGCCGTTTCGGCACTGGAACCCGACCGATCCTTTCTCGTCCGCCTCCTTGCTGCCTTGAGTTCCGCTTCGCGTTCGGCCTTCTCAGCTTCAATCCGCTTGAGGAGTTCCGACGCCGGCTCATCCGCGGGATCCTGCGGGACCAGCCGCCCCGAAAATGCCGCGTGAAGTAGGGCACGCCTCAGCCGCCTAGCGTCAGCTTCGGCATCAGTGATTGCCCGGACAGACTGATCGACCGCGTGAACCCGGTCGAAGATCGCGGAGACGATCTCCTCCTGACGTCTTACCGAGGGCAACGGGACCCTCAGTCCTTCGATCACCCCTTGGGAGATCTTGGGCATGCTCCCCGCGATCCCTTGGGCCTGGCCACGGATCAATCTCCGTGTGGATGGCGCGCGTAGGAAGCACTCGAGGAACTCGGGAAGCAACTCGTCCTTTGTCCTGACTCGGATCAATAGATCAGGGAAGATCGCCCACTTCCTCGGACCGTTGTACCGCGCAGCCGTACCGACCAGCTCAGGGGTGTTTGACCGCTGGACCAAGATGTCCCCGGGCTCTAGCCACAGATCGCGGACGCGCTGTTTATCTGCGGCCGTGATTTTCGTATGGGCGTCGATGAACTCTCGTTTGGTGACTGCGGTGAGAGTCAGCGTTCGCACACCCCTGCCGTCCTGAGCGGCTTTTGCGGAGTGCCCGTTCCGAAGCGGCTCTCGCAGCAGCTCACGCAGTGGTCGCTTCTCCGCTTGAACGTCGACAGCAGCCTCAAACGCGGACTCTGCAAGAGCGAGAGCCCGGCTTCGGGCCGCGTCGAGAGATCGTTCCCCCTCATCCACCGCCGCCATCACCGACTCCACCGCCTCGACGATGCGGACCTGCTGTGCGAGAGGCGGCAGGAACACTGGGGTTGACAGAAACCGCCCCTTCGTAATGTGCACCATTCCCGAGCCGTGAGCTTGCGACCTTAGGTCTCCGATGATGCTTTGGAGCAGGTAATAGAGAAACTGGGGTGAAATCCCTGGCTTAGGCACGACCTTGAAGATGTGCTGGTTCAGCACAGCATCTGGGCCATCCCAGCGGAAAACTCCCAGTGTCGCCGCCCATGACACCAGGACGTCGCCTGCACGCACTTCGTGTCGTGGCTCAACGTCGCCCTGGAAGTAGTTGAAGGACTTGGTCGGGTCGGTCAGATTCTGGATCCGGATGATCGGCCGTCCAGCCTTCCTCCACTCGGATTTCTTGAACGCACGCCCGTTGTGGTAGTCGGCCAGATCCCCGAGCGTCACTTGGGTCCAGCCGTGAGGAACCGCGGCCTCATGGCGCATTGTCGCTCGAAAACTCACGCCCCCGCCAACTCCCGGTTCAACTCTTCGACCAGCTCGGCCAGCTCCGCACCAAAGGTCTCATGCGCACCGAGCAAGCCGCCCTCTTGAGCGAACGGAGGCAGGTCCAGGTCGTCCGGCAGCTCAAGCGACATCGAGTTGGCGATGTGCTCGGCCATCCACCGCAGCCAGGCGCGCTGCTCGGGCGTGAACTCGCGGCCGGCCTGCTCCTGCTCCGCAAGCCAGATGTCGAAGCGGAGCATCACGACCTCGCGCCGCGGCAAAAGCTCCCCCTCCTGGTCGAGGGCAAAGCGGATCAGCTGCACCAGGTCCGTGATCGTGCGCCGCATCCCCTTCCCTTTGACCTTCTCCGGCTCAAGCGCCTCGTAGGCCGCCCAAAGCTTCTCGGGGGTGAGCCCGAGCGGCGGCTTTGAAATGGCTTCGGCCAGCTCCTTCAGGTCCTTGAGGTCCGGCCGCAGCCGGTAGGGGCGCTGATAGTAGGCCTTGATCGCCAGGTACTCGTCGTGGTTCTCCTTGACGAACTGCTCGAAGGCCTTGATCGCGTCGTGAGCCTCGTCGGCATCGACCCAACCGGCGAATGTCACCTTGTCGGCCGTGGAGAGGTCGATGATCTGCTCGTGCTGGCGGCGGATCGTCTCGATCGCCTCGCGCACCTCCGCCTCCATGAGCGGCGCGAGAGCGGCGGCGATGATCTCCTCGCGCACCTCCTGCAGCTCGGCCTCCTCGGGCTCGTACTCGTAGCGCTCCTCCTCCGGGATGCCGGCGCGGGCCGCGGCCTCGGTGTTCCACGTGTCGGGATCGGCCGCCTCGATCAAGCGTTCTGCGAGCTCGGCCATGTCGACGCCGGTGGTGGCCTCAAAGTCATCTCGCTCGCGCTCGGTCAAGCCCTTGCTCAGGCGGGCGAGGCGCACGCCGATGCTGCTCACCGTCTCCTCGTCCTTGACCCCCATCGCGACGTCTTGCAGAAGCCGCGCGAGCGGGATCGTCGGCTTGCGCTCGAGGGCGCGGGTCTCGACCCAGGCCTTCTCCTCGTCGGTGAGGCCGACGCAGTCGATGATCACGAAGCGCTCCTTCGAGGTCGCGCCCTCGGAGACCGCCTGCAGGTCGCTCGGGTCGATGGTCCGCACGCCACGACCCTTCATCTGCTCGAACAGCGTGCGGCTTCCGACCATCCGCATGAAGACAAGGCACTCGAGCGGGCGGATGTCGGTACCCGTCGCGATCTGGTCCACGGAGACCGCGATCCGGAACCGCGGGTCGGTGCGGAAGTCCTGGATGTGGGCCTGCGAGTCGCCCTCGGTCTTGTAGGTGATCTTGCGGGCGAACTCCGAGCCCCGCCCGAACTCCTCGCGGATGATCTGCAGGACGTCCTCGGCGTGGCTGTCGTTCTTGCAGAAGAAGACGGTCTTCGGGACCTCGGGGCGGCCCGGGAAGATCTCGGTGCAGATCTTCTCCTTGAACGCACGGACCACCGCGCGGATCTGCGAGGGCACGACGACGGCGCGGTCGAGCTTCGTCTTGTCGTAGGTGACCTCGTCTTCGAGCTGGTGGCGCCGGCGCCGGCGCGTGTCGAGCGAGCGCACGTCCACCCACTCCCCCGCCCCGATCGTCCCGCCGCGCTCGGTGACCTCGGTGCGGATCCGATAGGTCGTGTAGGGGACGTTGACCCCGTCGGCGACCGCCTGCTGGTGCTTGTACTCGGTGACGACGTTCTCGTCGAAGTAGAGGATCGTCGAGCGCTCGGCGGTGGCGGTGAGGCCGATCTGGAACATGTCGAAGTAGTCGAGGACCGAGCCCCACTTGCCGTAGATCGAGCGGTGGCACTCGTCGATGAAGGCCACGTCGAAGGACTCGATCGGGCGCTCGATCGAGTACTCGACCGGGGGCAGCGCCTTGCTCGGCTCGATCTCGAAGGCCGATTGCTCCTCGAGCTCGGGCTCCAGCTCCCGCTCGCCGCGAAGGATCGCGTAGAGCCGCTGGATCGTCGTGATCACGACCTTGGCAGCGGGGTCGATCGTGTTCGAGCGCAGGACCTGGACGTTGTAGAGCTCGGTGAACTTGCGCCCGTCGTCGGGAGTCACGAAGTTGGCGAACTCGCCGTAGGCCTGCTGGCCGAGGTTGATGCGATCGACGAGGAACAGGACACGCCGCGCGCGAGCATGGCGCAGCAACCGGTAGGCCTCAGCGATCGCGACGAAAGTCTTCCCCGATCCCATAGTCATATTGATGAGCGCCTTCGGACGCCCCTCGCGCAGCGACTTCTCGAGGTTGGTCAAGGCCTCGACCTGCGCCTTGCGAAGACCGGCGGCCTCAAGCCGGGGCATCGAGCGAATCCGGCGGCGGAAAGACTCCTCCTCTTGCACCCACTCGATCAGGGTCTCGGGCAGGTGGAAATGGAAGACGTCGCGCGGACGGGCGATCGGGTCAAGCCAGCTCGTGAACTTGGTCTCAACGCCGGTTGTCTGATAGGCGAAGGGAAGCGGCTTCGGGCCCCAGTGGGGCACGTTCCGCGTCTTGAGGAGTTCCTGGAAGCCCTTGACGTAGCGCTCGCTCTGGGCCTCGATGCCGAGCAGCGTCGTGCCGGGCTTCTTGGCCTCCACAGTGCCGATCGCCTTCTCGCCGGCGAAAAGCATGTAGTCGACCGGCCCTGTCTTCGTCGGGAACTCGCGCACCGCGATGCCGATCCCGGCGGTTAGGTCCATCTTCTTGTAGTCCTGGACGACCCAGCCCGCAGCCTCGAGCATTTCGTCGATCGTGACGCGCGCGATCTGCTCGGGTTTTGCCTGGAGCTCAGCCATCATTCGCAACGGTAGACGAGCACCGTTCCCCCACATCGGTTTCTTGCGTTTCTCGCACGTCGTCAGTGCACCAAACTGGCCCATGACGAACCGGACCCGATGAGCCCAGCGTCTCACAAATCCTGACAGCAAGCAGCGCGAGGTGTGTTCCATGCACGGCACGCGTATCGCGCCAGCGTTGAGTGCGAAGCGCCGGGGCGGGAGCAGCTCCGTGGTACCAGCTCCCATCGAAATCCAGTGTTTCGCCCCTCAAGCGACGCCGGCGCCCACAAACTGGCGCCTTCGCGCCCGTTACGACCCGAACGTGCGTTCGATCGTGTTTATCCTGGAACTTGCGCCAGGTATCGCGGGCGGGACGTCCCATTGTTGGGAGGTCATCGCGACCAAACGGGAGGGACCGAGATACGAGACGGAGCACCGAAACGCGCCTAGACCAGTCAACTTCAAGCGCAGCCTGCCCGCACGCCTGAAGCACGACCCCCAGGTGATCAAGTGGGCGCAGCGCCTTGCCGGCAATGCGCACATGCGGCCCAAGGATCTCAGCGAGGAGCAGCTCGCGTTCGTCATGCTCGAGGTCGCCAAGCGCCGCGGGGACGAGCTCGACCGCGACCTCTTCCTCAAAGCGATGGCCGAGACGACACCGGCCCTGGCGGCCCCCAAGCTCGAGCGCCAGCGCCTGGCTGAGGACCTCGAGCTGATCTGGTCCCAGCCTGAGATGCGCACCTTCTGGGACGGCTGGGATGGCGCTCGCGCGAAGCGGGCCCTGCTCCGGACTACGCCACCGGGCGCGGGCTGGCGGTCGTGCTGGGAATGAGCGGGGTCAGCGCGCACGCCGACGACGCCTACGCCGAGCTCACTCAAAACCGCGCGATCTGGAAGCTCGTTGAACGCTTGAGCGGCGGAGGCCGTCGGATCCCCCACTCCTACGAGAACGCCACCAAGCAGCTGCCTCGTCTTGCCTGCCACGACAGGGCGCTCGCGACCAACGTGCAGATGATCAGGGAGCTCGCGCGCCTCCATCCCGACGCCGGCATCGGCGAGCGCCTGATGATCGACGGGATGGCCGTGCCGGCGTGGTGCGCCCAGGTCAGAGCCGGCAAAGACGAGACCGAGGAGCGAGCACGCCGCGGGGTCTGTCCCGAAGCGGGAGCCCGCGCGATCATCCACGCGAGCAACGGGAAGCGCAACGTCGCCGCTGGCGAGCGCGGTTCAGCCAACACGTACCTGGCCAAGGGCAAGTTCTGGCGGGGCTACTACCTGGTCTGCATCGCCGATCAAGCAAGCGGCCTGCCGCTGGTCTGGCAGACGATGGACGCAAGCCGCGACGAGGCGAGCGCGATCATCCCGCTGATGTCGGATCTGGCGCGCCTCTGGGGCGAGGACTTCGCGCCGGAGCTGATCGCGGGCGATTCGGCGTGGGACGAGGACAACTGGTGCCGGATGCTCGAGGTGGAGTACGGGATCCATCCGGTCTTCCGGCTGCACCACGCCGACCGGCGCCCGGACGTCTCGAAGCACTCACGCGACGGCACGGTGGCGGCGATCACCCCAAGCGGGCGGCTCGTCTGCGCCGCGCACCGCCAAGCGCTGCCGATGGTGGGTGCGGAGACTGCGCGCCGCGTCGACGGCGCGGGCGACCGCCTTCGTCCCGGGAAGACATCGGATGAGAGCGCGTTTCGCATACGCGCCGAGTGCTCGAAGGGCTGTGGCCGGCTGGGCCTCAAGATGCAAGCCGACTGGAGCAGGCGCACGTACTACCCGCACCACGGGCATGGCGCAGGCGCGATTCAGTGGCGCTACGCGATGCGCCAGGCGATGCTCACCCGCCTCAACGGCATGGAGGGCATCTGGCAGCGATTGCAGGGCGGCAAGAAGCTCGGCACGGACGATGCCGATCGCACCCGAATCAGGCGCAAGGAAGCCCACGACCTGCTCATCGACCTGGCGCTGCTCTCGATGACCGCGGCAACGCTCGCCGACGTCCGCGCGCAGCGTCAGATCACCGTGTCAACTCCGCCGCGCGGCAAGGCCACGCAACAGAGTGGGGCGAACGGATCCACAGCTCCTCCGTCGCCATCGCGCAGGACCACAGCGAGGGTGACCGCATCGTCTCCCTCTCCACCCTCAGCCACTACCGCTACCACGACCACCGTGAACGCCGCCGAGGCATCGGCGTACCCCGGCGGCGAGAGCACCAGGTCTCTGCCGGTGCTCTCGAGCGAGCAGCTCGCACGGGCGCGGCGTACCGAGCCATCAAGCGATCGGGCAGACAGCCTCCTGCCCGATCTCATGATCGACGTTTAACTCAAAGCTCGGCCGCCAGGCCGGCCACCGGCTCGGGGTCGCCGCCTGCGGCAAGCCAACGCAGCGGGTCTACGCGCTCGCCGCGCAGCTCGAGCTCGGGCTTGGGGCTCGTCAGGAAGCCCTGCACGGCAAGTGGGTGAAGACCCGGGGAGAGTGCGCGGAGCACTGCCTCGAGTTCCCGAAGGGGAGCGCCGTCGGCGAACTGCCAGCGCGGAAGACGCCAGCGACCGCCCGCCTTGAACTCATACAGCCTGCGCTCCGCGATCAGCCGACGCACCGCGGGCACGTCCACCCCAAGCAGCTCAGCTGTCTCGGCTGTGCTCAGCGAGCGCTCGGCTAGGCGTCGCCATTCGTGATGAGTGCGTGCGAGGGCGGCCCAATCTGGATCCGACGAAAGCAACCCTTCGCGCTCGAGGACCCGGCGTTCGGCCGCGGTGAGCTCACCGCTCCCCGTCGTCTCAGTGGATACGGCGCCCGACTGCCGGTCAGGAGCGCTCATCGCCCTCGTCCGGCTTTGCGATCCCGAGGTCAACGGCTTCAAGACCACCGATCCGCACCGAGCCATCGGGCCGGGGCCCGAGCTCGCCGGCGCACGCGGGGCAGAAGAGATCCCAGCGCCACACGCGCCGCGGACTCGCGGCAGGTCCTATCTCGGTTGCGACCAGCCGCAGCTGCCAGCCGGGCATTGTCGGCCCGGCCTCGAACTCCCTCAGCGTGAACGGCGCCTTTGTGGCGCAGCCGCTGCAGCCGACGGGCAGCTGCTTGATGTAGGCACGAACTGGAAGGTCGACCAGGAGCTCATCGTCTCGGCCGGGAGCCATGCCGTGGTCACGTTATGGGCTCCTAGTCGTAGCTCCTAAAGACGTTGTTCCAGCTCGGCGAGCCGAGCTGCGGGCGGCTGGTGGCCGAGGGAGCCATGTCGTCGTCTGAAGTTGTAGTGGGTGAGCCAGCCGGGCAGCGCCGCGGTGCGCTCGGCCGAGGAGCCGTAGACGGCGCCGTAGGCCCAGCCGTTTTGGAGGGTTTGGATGAAACGCTCGGCCTTGCCGTTCGTCTGTGGCCGGTAGGGCTGGGTTCGCAGGTGGCGCAGGCCGAGCTCGCGGCAGGCGATCGCGTGCACCGTCGAGCGGTAGCAGGAGCCGTTGTCGCTCATCACCCGCTGGACCGAGATTCCCATTGACGCAAACCAGGCAACCGCGCGGCGCAAGAAGCCGGCGGCGGTCTCGCCGCGCTCGTCGGCGAGGACCTCGACGTAGGCGAGCCGGGTGGCGTCGTCGACGCAGACGTGGCAGAACTCCCAGCCGGCGGTGCCGCGCTTGCGAAGCCCCTTCTCGTCGCGAACCCAGACCCGGTCCGCGCGGACCCTGCGGTTGCCGGTCACCCGGTGGCCGGCAACGACGATCCGCCCGAGCCTGTTGACGTCGACGTGGATGAGCTCCCCCGGGCGCTTGCGCTCGTAGCGGTTCGCGGGCTCGGGCGGCGAGAGGCGCGAGCGCTTGCCGAGCCCGATCCGCTTGAGCCAGCGCGAGACGGTCGAGAGCGCCATCTGAAGGCACTCGGCGATCTCGGCTGCCGTCATCCGCAGCCTTCTCAGCGCCTCAATCGCCTTGACCCTCGAGTCGGGAAGCTGGGTCGGGCGCCTTCTCGGAGCCGAGCTGCGATCAAGCAGGCCGGCTTCGCCTTCTGAGCGCCGGCGGGCAAGCCACTTGCGGGCGGTTCTCTCTGAGATCCCGGCGGCCGAGGCCGCCCTGGCGGGCGGCCATCCATCATCTTCAATCCTCTCAACCAGCAGGCGCCTGCTCTTCGGGCAGGTGCGGGCGTTAGCGTGGAGCTTCATCCGGTGTCCTCCTTGGAGTGGGTGGTTTAGGCAACCCCCAGCCTCCAAGGAGGCCCGGATGAACAACGTGGTGAGGAACTACACCTAGTCGTCAGATCCAGGCCCTACGGGCGCGGTTGCGTCATCTTGATCGGGATTCACTAGCACCACGGTCCTTGGCTCTACCCCATCGGCCATTGCAAGCACTGGAGCGCCCCCATGTCCGACGCCTTCGGCCTCCATTTGGAAGATCGCTTGGTCGAAGGCCTGCGCCACGGAATGCCCGAACCCGAGCGAGTTGTAGAACTGGGCCGAGAAGACTCGCGCCGCGTCGTCGTTGATCGCTGCGTTCATGCCGATCGCGAGCTCCACATGATTGACCGCGGTTCTGGCGTGGGCGGCCGAGTCGCAGCTGTTGAACACTGCGAGGCGAACCGATGACCCCGCCGCACTGAGTAGGCGACCGAGCTGATCGCTGCCTAGATCGACAGTCCGACCAGCAACGTCCTCGAAGAGGAGGCCCCCCTCGTCGCTGTGCCCACTGAAGTGCAACACCGTGGGCTTCACCTCGTTGAGGTCCTGGATGAGGTCCGGCAGCCGCCGAGCGAACCGCCAGTCAAAGAAAATCGAATCTCGGAACTCCGTCTCTCGTACGCGCTTCTGGATCGCGCGCGACTCCCGGTCGATCCGCAGAGCGTGTTGATCGTCAGGCGCAGCGGCAAGAAAGAGCACAGTGATCTCGGGCGGCGCTACTCGCCGCTCAGCGGCCAATAGGCGCTGCTCCAACTGAGACGCTTGATCCGACAGTGCGTTGAGCTGGCGGTCTCTCGCCGCTTCGGCCGCGGCCCGCTTGCGCTCGGCCTCTCGGCGCTTGCGCGCGGCCTCCCGCTCTTGGGCCACAGCCCGGCGCTGCTCTCGCTCCTCCTCGCGACGCTCTGCATCTCGCAGCTTCGCCTGCGCCGCGGTCAACTTCGTCTGCGCCTTCGCGATCTTCTCGATGTAGCGCGCGAGATCCTGGCGCGCACGATTCAGATGTCCTTCCTTGGTCTTGATCTGCGCCAAGTACCTACGGCGCGCGCTGTCAGTCGTCGCTTTAGAAGCGCGGTCTAAGAGCCGAGATATCTCGGTCTCGTACCTCGCTCTCCGTTTATCGGCGTCGGCCTGCTTCTTCCGAGCGGCTTCCAGCTCACGTTCTGCCTGCCGTACGGCGTTTCTTGCCGCTGAGACAGACACGCCTGCGCCCCCTATCCCCGACGTGTCCGGGGATCGTTCCCGTCGGGCACCGTGTCCTGAGCCCGCACGCGACCCTTGGTGTTCTTGATCGCGAGTTCTCCTCCGCCCTCGCGCCTGAGCTGCTCCCGCGCCCTTTGGATCGCCTCCGCTTGGGTTCGCGCCTTGAAACTCGCGCGCTTCGCTCCAGGCTTCCTGGCCGTCCAGCCGCTGTCGCCGGCAAGACTAACGGTGATCTTGTTTGGCTTCGTACGCTTTGCCACGTTTGAAGGATTAGCACTGAACGCGGATGCCAACCGTGTTTCTCGCTTTCACTTCACCGTGGAAAGTCGCAACCTCCCACGCGATTCAGCTGGGCGAAACGCGCCCTCCAGCCAAGGGGCCAGGGCACTCATAATGAGTTCCGTTCGTGCCGTACGGCACACTCGGACTGTGAAGCCGGTGGAGCTCAGCGAGATCTTTATCGTTCCTCCATACGAGGACTGCCCATTCTGCGGCTCGGAGGATGCTTTCGGGCTCCTTAGCGTCGAGCCGCACTCCTTCACCAAGTGCTGTAAGAAGTGCTCAGGCGCGAAGCGTCGTGAACTATCAAGAGTCTCGAAAGCCCTGATCTACCTAGATCAGTTCGCGGTAAGCAACCTGGCCAAGTGCATTCATCCGGACTATCGCGAGAGGTTTGTCGAAGGCAACCCGCAGACGCAGAACGGGTTCTGGCCGAAGGCGTTTGAGGCCCTGGACAGGCTTCAGATGCTTCATGTTGCGGCCTGTCCCCAATCCACAGTTCACCGGGCAGAATCGGTGCTGAACAGTCGACTCCGCGAGATCCTCCGAGAGCTCTACGAACACCTCTCTGGTCACCTGGCTTTCCGAGATCCAAGTCAGATTCTGGATCAGCAGATCCTCAAGGCACTCAGCTCATTTCTTGCAGGGGAGGATTTCCAGCTTGGCGAACGCGCGGACGTGATCGACGGTCCGCTCGATGGCTGGATAGACACGCTCCGGATCAGCGTTGATCTGGGCCTTCAGGAATTGGAAGCCGAGCAGGCACAGAAAACGAAAGCGAGGGCTCAAGAGAAACTGCAGGCCCTTTTCTCTGAAGCCCAGAGCCAACCGCGAAGGGACTATCGAGTCTTTCGAGACGATTACACGGCATGCGGTCCAACTTGGGCGCTGAACCCGTACTCGCCCGTCGGCATCGCCATCATGCGCCGCCTCGACCAAGAGGAAGTCCCGATAGATGAGCGGGATGAGCTGCTTCGGGAGTTCCTCGTATCCGAGCAACTCCGAAGCGTCCCGGCCTTCCGCTTGAAGATGTGCCTGCTCGCCGCGTTCGCCGCTGATGCGGCCGGCGGTCGTGGTTCACCTCCGCAAGGGAGCATGTGGTTCGACATCCAGGGCATCAGCGCCTTCCTGCCCTACTGCGACGCGATCCTCGTCGACAAACAATGCAAGCGATGGCTGCGCACGATCGCCGACCACGACGACTGTCCGTGGCCAGCGAGGATCTTCTCGGTCGACGACACCGATGCGTTCCTGGCCTACCTGCAGAAGCTTGAAGAGGACGCGGGGCCCGAGCGACGCCAGCTCGCCATCGAGGTCTATGGCGAACAACGCCTAAAGCCCTTCTCAGAACTCTACGAGTGGCGCGATTCAACCTGACGACGGCCCGTCAGTTGGGTCCACCCGACCCCAGCTCGGCCGCGTGGCTAGCCACCCGCGAAACTCGCAAACAGCCCGGGTTTGGGAGGAAACTCGCAATCAAGAACGCCCGGTTTGGGAGGCGTTCTAGAAAGGCGCGATTTGCAGGAGGTTTGCGAGCGCGTTACTCGCAAACGAACTGACAATCACCCCGCCCTCGATGATCGCCAGTTTGCGCTCGCTGAGACGGATCTTTTGGTCCTTGCGGGCTGCGTCGCGCGGCGCGGGGGCCTGGCGAGGGCGGTGCTTGTCCATGTGCCGGCGCAGCTCGCGCTCGCTGGGTTCGACGCCCAGGATCTCGCCGGCCAGCTCGAGGGCCGCGGCGGCTCCCTCCTTGAAGTAGGCGTGCCAGAGCCGGTCGTGATCCTTCGCGGCCAGCTCGGATGAACACAGGGGGCAGGTGCGGCGAGCCATCTCGAGGCGACGTTGCCAGAGCGCCCGGCGCTCAGGCGGAAAGCTCGTCGGCCAGCTGGCGGGCGATCACCGGCACGAACTTGAACAGGTTTCCCCCGGCCAGGCAGAGCGCCCCGTCGGCCTCGAAGAGCTCGAAGGCATCGCTGCTTTCTCCGTCGAGGCGGCTGACCTGGGCCACGACCCTCCCGGCGCCGGGAGCGAGCCCGGGAAAGGCGCGCTGGGCGTAGTTGACGATCATCTTGCCGAGCTCGGCGAGCTCGTCGTGGTGTTCGGGGTTGGAGATCCCGGCCAAGGCGAGGGCGTAATGCCCGCCGCCCAGCCGCAGGCCGTAGGCGGCAGCGCCGAACTCCTCCGTCTCATCGCGCCAGCAGGGCCACCGCTCCCCCGCTCCGCTGAAGGCAAGCCGCAAATGCCACTCGTTGACCTGCGGAACCTCGAGGCCCAGCTGGGCTGCCAAGGACCCGCTGGCCGCGCCGGCGGCGATCAAAAGCCGCTCACAGCGCCAGGTGTTGCCCGCGACGTCCTCGAGCTCGAAGCCGCCCTCGCGGCGGCGGATCTCGACCACTGCCTTGCCGAGGCGAATGGCCGGATGGGCGGCCGCGGCGAGCTCGGCCATCACCCGCTCGGCGCGGATCGCGCCGGCATCGCGGTCGAAGAGGAGCGGCACTGGGATCTCGGCGAGCCCGAAGCCGCCGGGCAGCTCGTCGCCGGGCTCGAGCACCTCGCAGTTGATGCTGTGCTCGCGCAGCAGCTCCGCGTACTGCTCGGCACGCGGTGAGGCGATCAGCTGCCCCTCGGCGCCGAGCAGCTCGGCGTCCAGCTCCCGCTCCAGGGCGCGCCACTCGCCGGCGGCGACGCGAGCCAGGTCGATCAGATCGTGGTCGCGATGCAGGTTGCGCATGATCCGCCCGGGCCCGCGCGATTGGATGCCCCCGGGGGCATCGGAGGCCTCGAGGCAGAGCACGTCCTCCTCACGGCGAAGCAGCGCGTGGGTCGTTGCCAGGCCGATGACCCCGGCCCCGATCACGATCGTCTTCGCGCTGCGCTCCATCGCTGGAGGGACTCTAGGAGGGCGCAGGCTGCCGAGCGGCGGGCTTGCCTAAGGTCGCGCGATGCCGCCGAGGCCAGCGTTGTGCGCCGAGCCCAAGACGCCGCCCCGTTCAGTCCTGCAGGGCCCCAGCGAGTAGCTCGTAGCCGCGCCGACCCCTGCGTGAGGACGGATGAAGGGTGCTGGCGACGACCACGTGGCCTCCCCACGGGGCGCTGAGACGGACCCTCTCGCCGGGATCTGGAGCATCCAGGCCGCCGAAAGCCCGCAGGCGGCCGAGCGCCTTCCCGCCTGCGGCGATCACCAGCCGCGGGCGAAGCAGGGCCAGCTCTGCGGCGAGGTAGGTCTCGGGGCAGTTGCGCCCCATCGCCTTGGTCGGGACGTTGAGCTTCGTCGTTTGCGGCGCGCATTTGACGGTCTGTAGGCGGGCGAACTGCGCGTGGATCCCGACCGCGATCAGCTCCTGCGGCGCCGGAGGATCGGCCGGGGGCTTCACGCCGCGGGCCCAGGCCCAAGCGGCGGCAGCGTACTGGGCGCTGCGCGGCCCGAACGGCGAGCCCTCGTGGGTCATCACCTTGATGTAGCCCCGGGCCATCTGGCGGCGGACCTCGGCGACGACGCCGAGCTCGTCGCCCAGCTGGCCGTTGCCACGCGCGTTGTCGGTCAGGAGCAGGATGCGGTGCTCGTCGTACTTGCGCCCGACCCACGGCAGGTTGAGGTGGCCGGGCGTCCGGGTGGATCCGGCCGGCGCCGAGGCCCAGCAGGCCTCGGCGAGAGGGCAGGCTTCATGTAGCGGGAGGCCCTTGAGGTCGCGGCTTACGATCGGGTGCGCGAGGTCGGCGTAGAACTCGAGAAAGCGCGCCGTCCAATCGACCGAGACCTCGTCGGCGACACCAGCCTGCTGTGCGATCTCTCGCGCCCGCCTGAGAGCGGCCGCGGACGGGGCAGGCGTGGGCACCGAGCTCATCTCAACGTCCAGGGATCAGGCGGTCTGCGACACGGAACAGTGGCCGCAGCCGGCCGGCACGACGGGCCTGAGCCTGCTCACACAAGCCCTGCTCCTCGCGCGGTCTGCGCTCGCGCTGGCGCCGCTGGCTGCTGGTAAGCGCCGCGAGGAGGCCCGCAGCAGCGTCGTCGCGGCGGACTTCCCTGGCGTTCTGGCTGGGCAAGACCCCGCAGTTGCGCGCCGCCGGCGGCGGGTCGGAGTCGGGGTTGATGATGTGAAAGATCGCGGTCATCGTCGCCAACAATCTAGGTTGCCGGCGCACGCGGGGCAGAAGAGATCCCAGCGCCACACGCGCCGCGGACTCGCGGCAGGTCCTATCTCGGTTGCGACCAGCCGCAGCCGCCAGCCGGGCATTGTCGGCCCGGCCTCGAACTCCCTCAGCGTGAACGGCGCCTTTGTGGCGCAGCCGCTGCAGCCGACGGGCAGCTGCTTGATGTAAGAGCGGACCGGAAGGTCGACCAGGAGCTCATCGTCTCGGCCGGGAGCCATGCCGTGACGTTATTGCGCTCGCGCGTCGCTATCTAGCCCGTAGGGGCGCGTTGGCGCTATATGCAGATCGCGCCACGGAGCCCTGTTTGGAACCTCGAGCGGAACCACTGCAGGCCTGCGAACACCCCGTCTAAGCGCGTGCCCAGCCGATCTCCTCCGTCACGTGTGCCGAACTCAGACGGATCACACCGGCGCGAAAACACCTGATGCGCTCCGGTCGTCTTGTCATGATCAATTACCGTGGAGACCCTTTCAACACAGTTCAACCAGGCGCTCAGCTTCATTGGCCTGAGTCAGAAGCAGACGGAGCGGGCCCAGGAGGCCCATAAGGAGATCCGCAATACCCTCGAGACTTCCCCAGATCTCCGCGAGCTCGGGATCGACACGATCTTGATCGGGTCGTACCGACGCGGGACGGCCATCCACCCCGGTAAGGACGTGGATGTCTTCTCGAAGCTGACCAAAGCAAGCAAGAACGACGATCCGGCAACCCTGTTCGAGACGATCGCGTCGGTCCTCAAGGACGAGTACGGAGACCGCGCGAATCCACAGGCACGCTCGGTCAAGGTCGATTTCCCGAACGAGTTCGCAGTCGACGTCGTGCCCGCCGTTCCGTCCGGCGGCCAATGGGCAATTCCCACGCGCGACCGCGACGCATGGGGAGATCCGGACTCACGCTGGGTCGAGACGAATCCCGAGCGCTTGACGGAGCTTAGTTCCGAGCGGAATAGCGCGCCCACCGTCGGCGGACAGGGCGCGTACATCCCGACAGTCAAACTGATGCGCCAAGCACGCCGGCATCACCTAGGCGATTCGAAGCCCGGAGGCTTTTACATCGAGCTTCTCACCTACTGGACCTTCGAGCGCGGCGTGAGTGGCAACTCGTTCGCCGAGCTGTTCGCCGCCGCGCTGCGCGGCGCAAGCGACCAGCTGCAAAGCGGCCAGGACCTCATCGACCCTGCGATGGGCGCTCCGTACGAGCCGAAGCCATCCGGCGAAGAGCGGCAGCACGCCGCAGAGGTCTTCGCCGAGCTTGCCACCAAGGCCGAGCGGGCACTAACACTGAAGCGCTGTCCCGCCGCGGTGCTGTGGCGCGAGATCCTCGGCACGAATGAGCGAGGGGATTGCTTCCCGCTCCCTCCGAACTGCGATGAGGACGGGAACGAGATAACCGAGAAGACACGCGTGGCGGCAATGGGATCCAAGGAGGCCAGTGGCTTCGCGTGAACCAGAGCCCGCGAATCGCGCTGCGTACGACCGACTTCGTCTACAACTAGTCGAAGCCGGATTTGAGCCCGTCTCGAACTGCAAGGGCTGTTGGGAGGGACCCCTCTTCGATTGCTTCCGCCCCATCGCGCATGGCGTCGAGGCCATGCGAATCCGGATCAGGGATGGCTTTCCCTACACCTTCCCGAAGGTCTATGTCGAAGGCATCGTCAGCGAGCACGTCGCGGCCAGTCACGAGATCTGCCTGTGGCAAACAGGCGAGGACTCTTGGTCGTGGCTGACCCTGGACGACATCCGCAAGCGATGCGAGGAGTGGGTCGAGGCGCACGCGAAAGGATTCGGCCCACACGATGAAGCCCTAGACGCCCACCTCTACTTCGAGCGTACCCACCCAGGGCTTGCGATTCTCAGCCTCTCCTCCCTGCGCATCAACGGTCAAGAGCAGACGGACGACCTTTATGGCTCGTGGGACGAAGAGGGCACCACGCTAAGCCTTACGCGCAAGCGACCAAATTCACAGGCCTTGGAGGGGCGCTTTTATTTCCACCCGTCAGGAGTGAGGGTGCCGCCTCGTGACCTGGATGCCTTCCGGGAAGCGCTCTCGCCTCGGCAACGCCGGAACTTCGACCGACGGCTTGCCAACGTGAGAGATGGCGCCAAGCTCGTTGTCGGACTGTTCTGGGACACTGCTTTCGGACACCGCAATGCACTCGTTCTGCTGCTCTCTCCGGAGGCGGACGGCCGAGTGAGGGCTGAGGCCATCGAGATCGCTCCAACCGATAACGAGTACCGCCTTCTACGTGCCGGACCTGATGCAGACAAGCTTCGAGATGAGAAGGTGGTCATCTTCGGTGTCGGTGCTGTCGGCTCACACATCGCACTCACCTTGGCTCAATGCGGCCTGGGGCATATCCATCTCGTGGATGGCGACGAGGTCAGGCCGGCCAACCTCACTAGGTTTCGGGGCCTACCGTTCCCCGGCTGGCCCAAGGCTAAGGCGGTCGAGCAAGCCATCACGTTCCACGCACCATGGTGTGACGTCCAGATGACGTCCGAGTCCCCTATCGCACCGTCCCGGATTCGCGAACTGATTGGCAACGCTGATCTGGTTGTCGACGCCACGGGACTCGCCAGGATCACGGAACTGCTCTCGCTCGAGGCTGAGAAGGCTGAAGTCCCGCTCGTATCTGCGGCCCTGTATCGACAGGGAGCGATCGGCCGAGTGCGCCGCCAAGCGGAGTCGGACACTGCAATTTATGCGCGGACAGACCTTTCGCGCTATCCGCCGATCCCCGCGGATCCGGAACGGCCGCGCCGACTTGAGCCAGGGTGCAGCGAACCCGTCAACAACGCATCCCCGGTGGCGGTGCTTCGCGTAGCCGCTGAAGCCACCGGGACAGCAATCGAGGTTCTCACCCGCAGAGTCGAAGGACCAGACGAGTTGATCGAGGTCTACACCCCACTCGAGAACGCCCCATTCGACAAAGTCGGCGTAGTCGCCATGTCACTATGAAATTGCGACTCTGGCGGGCATGGCTGAGCGAAGATGCGCGGAGGACGATCATCGCCGCGGCAGAGAGGGCGCACCCCAATGAGACAGGCGGCGTCCTAGTCGGCGTACTAAATCGCAGGCGTCCCTGGATCACCGAGGCCATTGAGCTGCCGAGCCCAGCCAGCAACGGGACGTGTTACCTCCTGGACGGTGAGGCACGACGAGCAGCCGTGGAAGCCGCCCAAACCCAAGTGCCCGCAGTGGGCTACTTGGGAGAGTGGCACTCCCACCCAGCCGATGTCGGGCCAAGCACCACCGATCTCGCCACCATGAAACGACTAGCAAATGATCCCGACAGCGGGACGCGACGTCCGCTCCTCCTGATCGCGCGCCGTACGGGAACCACATATCGACTCGACGCGCGCGAGGTGAGTCGCCTTGGCCACCGACCACTACGTCTTGTAGCAGCTGGAACCTTGGCGATCGACAGTGTGCTGAGCTCACCCACGATGAATTCCCGGGTTGGTTGATAGGCGGCGGTTAGCGTCGAGACTCAATGAAGCAGGTCGACATCGGACAACTACTGCACAGAAAGCAGACACTTCTCCGGGCCAAATTGGGCCTGAGCGACGTGGTGGATCACCCCACCGCACGGGGTGACATCAAGGAGTACAACTGGCTTGATCTCTTCCAAGACTTCTTTCCTAACCGCTATCGCATCTCGCGGGGAGCCTTCATCATCGACTCCCGCGGGCGCCAGTCGAGCGAGATCGACCTCGTCGTTCACGACAACTACTTCCATCCCGAGCTCTTTTCGGAGGGACAGCGCCGCCTGATTCCAGCCGAGAGCGTCTATGCGGTATTCGAGATAAAGCCCGAACTCACAAAGCGCAACATCGAGTACGCAGTCGAAAAGGCTAAGCAGGTCCGTTCACTTCATCGAACAAACGGTCGCGTTGTACACGCCGGTGGGGTCATCGAGAAAGAACAGACCCGAAAACCGCTCTGGATCACGGCTGGGATCCTCACCAGTAGTTGTGGCTGGAGGGAGCCGTTCGGAAGGAGCCTTACGAGGGCCTTGGATGAGGCTCCAGAACTGGGACGCCTTGATGTCGGCTACTGCGTCGAACAAGGCGCCTTCGAGGCGTCCTACGGAGAAACCGGGGTCGAGATTGATTCGAGCGTCCCCGAGAACGGTCTTCTATTCTTCCTCACGCGCACATTCGCCAGGATCCAGGGGGCGGGCTCGGTTCCGGTCATTGACCTGACGGAGTACGTGGCTGGCTGCTAAGCCGGCACCGCGCCGACTTTTCAATAGTCGCCGGCTCCGGCCCTGAGGAGGATTGGGCATTCCACCACTGTCGACGCCGGCAGCCAACCGCGGCTCCGTCTGTGCTGCTGGATTCACCAACCTGCGGCTCCGTCGGACGAGCCGTCCACGATACTCGCAAACAACCCGGATTTGGGAGGAAACTCGCAATCAGGAAGGCCCGGTTTGGGAGGCGTTCTACAAAGGCGCGATTTGCAGGAGGTTTGCGAGCGCGTTACTCGCAAACGAACTGACAATCACCCCGCCCTACCGGATGTTGTCGTAGAGCGAGAAGATCGGCAGGTACATCGAGATCACGATGAAGCCGACGCCCGCACCCACGAAGGCGATCAGGAGCGGCTCGATCAGCGAGGTGAGCGCCTTGACCTTGGCGTCGACCTCGGTCTCGTAGAAGTCGGCGATCTTCTCGAGCATGTCCTCGAGCTGGCCGGAGTCCTCGCCCACGGAGACCATGTGCGAGACCATTGCCGGGAAGGCGGGGTTCTCCATGAGCGGCTTGGCGATGCTGCCGCCGCTGCGCACCGACTCGTAGACGTCGTCCATCGCCTCCTCGACGACCGCGTTGCCCGACGTCGCGCCCGCGACCTTGATCGCCTGGAGCATCGGCACGCCCGAGGCGACCGTGCCCGCGAACGTGCGCGACCAGCGCGCGAGCGCCACCTTGTGGACCACGTCGCCGATGTGCGCGGGCATGCGCAGCTTGATCCGGTCCCACTGAATCCGGCCGCGCTCGGTCTTCTTCCAGCGCACGAACGCGTAGGCCGAGAGGCCCGCGATCAGAAACAGCGCGTACCACCTGCCGGTGATGAAGTCGGAGATGGACACCGTGATCTGAGTCGGGATCGGCAGCTCGGACGAGACGCCCGGCGTCTCGGCGGCCATCTCCTCGAAGATGTCGACGAAGACCGGGACGATGAACGCGACCACGGCCATCATCGCCAGGATCGCGAAGGTGAAGACGATCGCCGGGTAGGCGAGCGCTGACTTGACCTGGCGGCGCAGCGCGTCGAGGCGCTCGATCTGGGCCGCGGTGCGGTCGAGCGCGTCCTCCAGCCGGCCGGAGCTCTCGCCGGCGTGGACCATCGAGCGGAAGAGCTGATCGAAGACGCCCGGCTGGCGCTCCATCGCCGCGGCGACCGAGCTGCCCGCCTCCACGTCCTGGCGCAGCGAGGCGATCGCCCGCTTGAGCATCTCGTCCTCGGTCTGCTCCTCGAGCGTGTGCAGCGAGCGCAGCATCGGCATGCCGGAGCCGATCAGCGTCGCGAACTGGCGCGAGAAGATCGCGAGGCTGCGGACCTTGACGCTCTTGAAGCGCTGGAAGATCGATTCGAGCTTGAACGCCTCGTGCTTCTCTGAGACGTCGAGGACGATCAGCCCGCGCTGGCGCAGCTGCTCGGTGACCTGGGCCTTGTTCGGCGCCTCGATCTCGCCCTGGGCGGCTGCCCCGCTGACGTCGACGGCCTTGAACGCGAACGTCGCCACGGCGCTCTACCTCATGCTGTCGCCATCGCCGGCGCGGGCATCCCCGGAGCGCCGCCGAGCAGACGCTTGAGCTCCTCGGGCACGGCCGAGCGCTGCTCCGCGAGCGAACGCGTGATCTTGCCCATGCGCACGAGTTGCGCCAGATGCGCGTCCATCGTCTGCATGCCGATCGCGCCGGAGGTCTGGATCGCGGAGTAGATCTGGTGCGTCTTGCCCTCGCGGATCAGGTTGCGGATCGCGGGCGTCGGCACGAGCACCTCGGCCGCGACCACGCGCCCGGAGCCGTCGGCCGTCGGCAAAAGCTGCTGCGTGACGATCCCCTGCAGCGCGATCGAGAGCTGCATGCGCACCTGCTGCTGCTGGTGCGGCGGGAACACGTCGATGATCCGGTCGACGGTCTGCGAGGTCGACTGCGTGTGCAGCGTCGCGAAGACGAGGTGGCCGGTCTCGGCCGCGGTCAGCGCCGTCGAGATCGTCTCGAGGTCGCGCATCTCGCCGACGAGGATCACGTCGGGGTCCTCGCGCAGCGCAGCCTTGAGCGCGGCGGAGAAGTTGGTCGCGTCCGAGCCCACCTCGCGCTGGTTGACGATGCAGCGCTTGTGCTGGTGGAGGAACTCGATCGGGTCCTCGATGGTGAGGATGTGCTCGTCGCGCTCGCGGTTGATCAGGTCGATCATCGACGCGAGCGTCGTCGACTTACCGGAGCCGGTCGGGCCCGTGACCAGCACGAATCCGCGCGGCTTGCGGCAGAAGTCCTCGAGGACCTTCGGGAGGCCGAGCTGCTCGAGCGAGAGGATCTCGTAGGGGATCAGGCGGAACGCGGCCGAGATCGACCCGCGCTGGAAGAACGCGTTGACGCGGAAGCGCGCGACGTTGGGAATCGCGTACGCGAAGTCGAGCTGCAGGTTGTTCTCGAAGTCCTTGCGCTGGGCGTCGTTGAGGATCGAGTAGACGATCTCGCGCGTGTCCGTCGGAGTGAGCTCGGGGAAGTCCTCCATCGGCTTGATCGCGCCGCGCACGCGCATCGCCGGCCGAAAGCCGGGGCTCAGATGCACGTCGGACGCGCGCATCTCGACCATGCGGCGAAGGACCTCTGCGAAGTCGATACCCATCGCAGCTTTGATCGGCGCGCGGGGGGCTTCGCTTTAGCTCGGGGGGCGAAACGGGCGCGCGCGTGCGCTGTTGCCGTTGATGGCTCCGAAGCGGCGCGACCTCGACCGGGCGGTGCTTGCGCTGGCACAGCGGCGGCATGGGGCGGTGAGTGCGGGGCAGCTCGCCCGTGTCGGCTGCAGTCGCCACTGGAGCAGGCATCGAGTGCGAACCCGGCCGCTCCGACCGGTGCACCGCGGGGTCTACCGCGTCGGCGCGTGCACACCCGACCCGGCGCGGCGCCCGGGCGCTCCGCAAGCTCCTCGACAGCGTGCCCAGGAGAAGCCGTGCTGAGTTCGGTTTGGCGTCGGCGGCCTACCGCGAAACCCGCGCGACCTCTTGGATGCTCGTGATGCCGTCGCGCACCTTGTTCAGGCCGTCCTCCTGGAGGGTCAGCATGCCTTCCTCGCGCGCGACACGGGTGAGCTCGGACTCCGGGGCGTGGTTGACCGTGAGCTCCTTGATGCGCTCGCTCATCGGCATCACCGAGAACAGCCCCACGCGACCGCGGTAGCCGGTGCCGCTGCAGCGGGGGCAGCCGACGGGCTCGTAGGCCTCGATGTCGCCGCCCACCCGGAAGCCCTCGACGAGCAGCGCCTCGCGGCGCAGGACGGTGCGGCGCTTGCAGTGCGGGCAGAGTTTGCGCGCGAGGCGCTGGGCGACGACCGTGTCGATCGACGAGGCGATCAGGAAGCTCTCGATCCCCATCTTCTGCAGACGCGCAACGGCGCCGGGGGCGTCGTTCGTGTGGAGGGTCGTCAACACGAGATGGCCGGTGAGCGCCGCCTCCACCGCGATCCGCGCGGTCTCCGTGTCGCGGACCTCGCCGACCATGATGATGTCGGGGTCGGCGCGCAGCACCGAGCGCAACCCGGTCGCGAAGGTGAGCCCCGCACGGCGGTTCACGTTGATCTGGTTGATGCCCTCGAGCCGGTACTCGACCGGGTCCTCGATCGTGATGATGTTCTTCTCGACGACGTTGATCTCCGCGAGCGCGGCGTAGAGCGTCGTCGACTTGCCCGATCCGGTCGGGCCGGTCACCAAAATCGCCCCGTACGGCTTGCGGATCGCCGCCTCGAAATGCTCGCGCGCGTCGCCATGCATGCCGAGCTCGTCGAGCGAGCGGAGCGCGGCGCTCTTGTCGAGAATGCGGATCGTCGCCCCCTCCCCGCGCTGGGTCGGCAGCGTGGTGATCCGCAGGTCGACCTTGCGGTCCTCGACCGTCACGCCCACGCGGCCGTCCTGCGGGACGCGCTTCTCGGCGATGTCCAGGTCGCACATGATCTTCAGGCGCGAGATCACGCCCGGGATCATCCGCTTGGGCACGCGCGCCGCCTCGTACAGCACGCCGTCGACGCGGAAGCGCACCCGCATGTCCTTCTCGCCCGGCTCGAAGTGCACGTCGGAGGCGCCCTCGTTCACCGCCTGCCCCAGGATCGAGTAGACGAGCTTGATGACCGGCGCGTCGCCTGCCGACTCCTCGAGCTCCGCCGCGTCGGCGAACTCTTCCTCCTCCTCGACGCCCTCCTCGAGCGCCTCGGAGACGGCGTTCTCGAGCGTGCTCAGGCGCAGGATGAGCCCCTCGATGTCGTCCTCGCTCGCGACCGCGACCTCGCAGGCGAGCCCGGTGATCATCTGGATGTCGTCGAGCGCGATGACGTTCGCCGGGTCGGCCATCGCGAGCAGCAGCGTGTTCTCGTCGACGTAGCTGATCGGGACGGCCCGGTAGCGGCGGGCGGCGTTCGGCGAGATCAGGTTCGCCGCGCCCATGTCGACGTGGTAGGTCGCGAGGTCGACGTGGTAGAGCCCGTACCGCTCGGCGAGAGCGCGCGCGAGCTGCTCGGTGTTGATCACGTTGCGCTCGAGCAGGATCTGCTCAGGCGCGCGCCCCGCGACGCGCGCCTCCGCGATCGCCTCGTCCACGCGCTCCCGTGGCGCGAAGCCGCAGTCGACGATCACGTCCGTGAGGAACATCGCCGAGTGCCCGCGCCCGCTCGGCGGCGTGAGCCCGGGAGTCTGCTGGGCGGTTTCGTCCGTCTGCACGGGCACGTCGAGCTCGCCGTCTTCCTCCTCGGGGACGGCCGGCACGGGTCGCAGGTAGCCGGGCCTTGCTTCGGGCATCTGTAACCCGCTTCGGCATTTCGTCCAACTCGCTTGAGCCATGGTGCCCCCATGCGCTATGGGGGCTGCCCCTCAGGGCGATCCGGGGGTCTGCTAGCCCGCGGCCAGGGCGGCGGCGCGCATGCGCTCCACCGGCGCGCGGCGTCCGGTCCAGAGCTCGAACTGCGGAACGCCCTGGCGGACGAGCACCTCGAGCCCGTCGATCAGGCTCGCGCCCGCGGCCCGCGCCGCGCGCGCGAGCGGCGTCTCGCGCTTCCCGTAGACCAAATCGACGACGATCCGCCCGGGACCCAGCGCCCCGACGTCGATCGGCAGCGCCTCGAGCGGGTCCTCCTCCTCGGGCGCGCCGCTCGCCGCGCGCATCCCGACCGTGGTCGTGTTCACGAGCAGCTCCCAGCCCCCCGCGCGCGCCCGCTCGCCGTCGACGGCCTCCACCCCGAACTCCCCGGCAAGCGCCTGCGCCTTCGCGGCGGTGCGGTTCCAGATCGCCACCCGGGCGCCCGCCTCGCGCAGGCCCCACACGGCCGCGCGCGCCGACCCGCCCGCCCCCATGACCAGCGCGCGCATGCCCCGCGGCGGGCGCGGCAGCGCGTCGAGCACGCCGTTGGGGTCGGTGTTGTGGCACTCGATCCACCCGTCGCGGAAGTGCAGCGTGTTCGCCGCGCCGATCGCCTCGGCGGCCGGCGAGCGCGCATCCGCGATCGCGAGCGCAGCGAGCTTGTGCGGCACGGTCACGCTCGTGCCCACGAACCCCTGCTCCGGAAGCGACCGGACCAGTTCCTCGAAGTCCTCGGGCGCGACGTCGATCGCCTCGTAGCGCCACTCGCCGTCCATGCCGAGCTCCGCCAGCGCCGCGTTGTGCATCGCGGGCGAGCGCGAGTGCGAGACCGGATGCCCCAGGACCGCGAGCCTCGGCATCAGTCGCAGTCGGTCGGCGACTTGCCGCCGGCGGCCTCGCGCGCGCTGTTGTACTCGGCGACCGCCGCGTCGAACTCGGCCTGCGTCTCGACGAACTCGTGCTCGCCGCACGTGCCGGGCTTGACGACGTAGAAGAAGAAGTCGGTGTTGGCCGGGTTGGCCGCGGCCTCGAGCGACGCCAGCCCCGGGTTCCCGATCGGCCCCGGCGGCAGCCCCGCGTAAAGGCGCGTGTTGTACGGTGAGTCGGTGGCGAGCTCGGACTCGCGCAGCGGCTCGTCCCAGTTGTCGGTGATGTACCGGACGGTCGCGTCGATGCCGAGCGGCGTCCCGGCCTCGAGCCGGTTGTAGATCACCGAGGCGGCGAGCGGGCGCTCCTCTGCGACCGAGATCTCGCGCTCGATCATCGAGGCGATGATCACGACGTCGTAGGGGGTCAGGTTGGCGCGCTTCGCCTTGCGCATGTTGATCCCGGCGAAGTTGTCCTCGAACGCCTGCAGCTGCTTGCGGACGAGCTGCTTTACGTTCGCGCGCCTGTAGACCTCGTAGGTCGCGGGGAACAGGAAGCCCTCGAGCGAGTCCGCGCCCTGCGCGCCGTACCGCTTCAGGCTGAACCCCCGCCAGCCCTTGGTCGAGTTGGTGACCTTCACGTAGTTGCCGCGCAGCCCCGCCTCCTTCACGATCTTCGCGACCTGGCTGCGGCTGAAGCCCTCGGGGATCGTGATCGACACGGTCGGCCGCTCGCGCGCCGGCTCGGCGGGGGGCGGCTCCTCCCCGCCCCGGCTGACGATCGCGCCGGCACCCGCGACGAGCGCGATCAGTGCCCCGATGCCGAGCAGCGCACCCGCGCGGCGACGCCTGATCTGGGCGCGGCTGCGCGGGGGCCGCGGCGGCCTGCGCCGCCCGCCGCCTCGGGGGTCGTCGGCGGTGGGCGGCGTACCCGCCGGGGGCGGCGACGTGATCGTCGGCACGCGCTCGCGCGCGGCGCTCACCGCGTCGTAGTCGGCCCGCTCGCGCGCGCGCGGCGCGGCGGCCCGGCGGGCGCTCTCGGTGGGCTCGGGCTCCCCGTCGGCGGAGCTTCCGCGCGGCGAAACGGCGAGCGTCTCCTCGGTGATCTCCCGCACGCGGTCGGCGAGCGACTTGCGCGTCTTGCCCTGGCGCTCGCGGCGGCGCCGCTCGCGCTCGGCGCGCCGGCGGGCGCGCTCGCGCGCGGCCTCGTCGTCGGCGAACGGGTCTTCCCAGTCGGCTCCGGTCATCCGCGTGCGCCCTGCGCGGCGCGGTGGTCGAGGAACGATTCGAGCAGGTGCGCCGCCGCCAGCGCGTCCTGAGGGGCGCGCGCCCCGGCGCGCCGGGTCGAGTCGGCCATGCGCGTCGTGAGGCGCTCGTCGTAGGTCTCGACCGGGACCTCGAGGACCCGCGCGAGCTCGTCCGCGAAGCGCCGCGCCTCGCGGGCCTGCACACCCTCCTCGCCGCTCAGCGATACCGGCAGGCCGACGACGACCATCTCGGCCTCGTGCTCGCGCACGGTCCGCTCCACCGCCGCCGGGTCGGGCTCGATCACGCCCAGCGGCCGCGCCAGCGTCTCGCTCGGGTCACAGATCGCGCAGCCGACGCGTGCGGCGCCGTGATCGAGGGCCAGGATCCGCACGGCGGGCGACCTCAGGACTCAAGCCCCGCGGCCAGCGCGCGGCGCGCCGTCTCCAGGGCCTCGTCGAGGCGCTCGGGATCGCGCCCGCCGGCCTGGGCGACCTCGTCGCGGCCGCCGCCCCCGCCGCCGACGACCGCCGCCGCCTCGCGCACGACGCTCGCCGCCGACACCCCGCGCTCGACAGCGGCCGGGCTGAGCACGGCGACCAGCGCGACCTTGCCGCCGGCTGCGCCGCCGAGCACGACGGCGGCGTCGCCGAGCTTGTCGCGCACCCTGCTCGCCAGCTCAAGGAGCTCGGGCTGCTTGGTGAGCCGCGAGCGCGCGGCCACGACGCGCACGCCGCCGACGTCCTGGGCGGCCTCGACGAGCGCCTCGGCCTCCTCGCCCGCCTTGGCCCGCTCGGCCTCGGCGATCTGGCGCTCGAGCTCCTTGAGGCGGTTGGCGGCGCGCTCGGCGGCGGCGAGCGGGTCGCGCTCGTTGCCGAGCAGCTCGCCCGCGCGCTCGAGCGTCGCGACGCGCTCGCGGTAGTAGTCGATCGCGGCGGGCCCGGTGAGGGCCTCGATGCGGCGAACGTTCGCGGCGCTGGAGCCCTCGGAGACGATCGCGAAGATCCCGCACTCAGCGGTGTTTCGCACGTGCGTGCCGCCGCAGAGCTCGCGCGAGACGTTGTCGATCTCGATCACGCGCACCCAGTCGCCGTACTTCTCGCCGAAGAGCGCCATCGCGCCCATCGCCTCGGCCTCGGCGCGCTCCATCTCGAGTGCGCGCACGGGCCGCGAGGCCTTGATCCAGTCGTTCACCTGGTCTTCGATGACGCGGACCTCCTCGCGGCTGAGCGGCTGGCCGTGGGTGAAATCGAAGCGCAGCTTGTCGGGGCGCACCGCCGAGCCCGCCTGCCGCACGTGCGTGCCCAGGTGCTTGCGCAGGGCCGCGTGCAAAAGATGGGTGGCCGTGTGGTTGCGCATCGTCGCGTGGCGCGTCACATGGTCGACGCGCGCGGCGACGCGCTCGCCCGCCTTCGGGACGTCGGGCGCGACGATCCGCACGACTTGGTCGTCACCCACCCGATAGACGTCGTCCACCGCGGCCTCGGTGCCGTTCCAGGCGAGCACGCCCGAGTCCGAGACCTGGCCGCCGCCCTCCGGGTAGAACGGGCTCTCCTCGAGCTTGACCAGCACCGCCGACCCGTCGCCCAGCGGCTCCGCCGCGGCGACCGCCGTCTCGGTGGCGAGCCGCTCGTATCCGACGAAGCGACTGGGAGGCGCGGCGGAGGCGAAGGCCAGCACGCGCTCGTGGTCGTCGGCCGGCACCGCGCCGCCGCTGCGGCTGCGGGCGCGGCTGCGCTGCTCCTCCATGAGCGCCTCGAAGCCCTGATCGTCGACCGAGAGCCCCTCCTCGGCGAGCAGCTCCTTCGTCATCTCGTAGGGGAAGCCGTAGGTGTCGTGCAGGCGGAAGGCCTCCTCGGCGTCTACCCACGAGGTGCCCTCCTCCTTGGCCTCCTCGATCAGGCGCCGCAGCAGCTCGTAGCCGCGGTCGAGGGTGCGGCCGAAGCTGCGCTCCTCGTCACCGACCCAGCGCATGATCGTCTCGCGCTCGGTGACCAGCTGCGGCGTGACGTCGCCCAGCAGCTCGATGGCGCGGTCGGCGAACCGGCCCATGTACGGGCCCTCGAGCTCGAGCACGCGTCCCTGGAGGATCGCGCGGCGCATGATGCGGCGCAGCACGTAGCCGCGGTCCTCGTTGGAAGGCACGACCCCGTCGGCGAGCAGGTTGACCATGCCGCGCGAGTGGTCGGCGAGGATCCGCATCGCCCGGGTCGTCTTGAAGTCCTGGTCGTACTTGCACCCCGAGAGCTCCTCCCCCAGCTCGATCAGCGGCTTGAACAGGTCGGTCTCGAAGACCGAGGTCGTGCCCTGCTGCACGGCGGCCATGCGCTCGAGGCCGAGGCCGGTGTCGATGTTGCGCTTGGGCAGGTCGGTGAGCGAGCCGTCGTCGTGCAGCTCGAACGCCATGAAGACGTGGTTCCAGTACTCGAGGTAGCGCTCGGTGTCGTCGCCGGGTCGCACCTCATCGTCGCCGAACTCGGGGCCGCGGTCGATGTACATCTCCGAGCACGGGCCGCAGGGGCCGGTCGGGCCCGCCTGCCAGAAGTTCTCCGAGCGCGGCAGGAGCACGATCCGCTCGTCGGGGACGCCCACCGACTTCCAGATCTCGATGGCCTCCTCGTCGGGGCCGAGGCCGAGCTCCTCGTCGCCTCCGAAGACCGAGACCCAGATCCGCTCCGGGTCGAAGCCGAACCCGTCGACCGAGAGCTCCCAGCCGAAGCGGATCGCCTCCTCCTTGAAGTAGTCCCCGAAGCTGAAGTTGCCGAGCATCTCGAAGTAGGTGAGGTGCCGGTGCGTGTTGCCGACCTCCTCGATGTCCGGCGTGCGGAAGCAGCGCTGCGAGGAGGTCAGCCGGGTGTGCGGCGGCTCCTCGCGGCCGAGGAAGTACGGCTTGAACGGCTGCATCCCGGCAACGGTGAGCAGCGTCGAGGTGTCCTCGGGCGGCGGGACCAGCGAGGCCGACGGCATGCGCCGGTGGCCGCGTTCCTCGAAGAAGGACAGGTAGGTCTCGCGGATCTCGCTGGAGAGCATCGGGTGGGTAAGTCTAAGTCGCGACGCCGGCGCGCCGCAGGCCTCTCGGCGCTCTCAGCGCCGGTGGCGGAAGACGCTGATCGCGTCGTCGGTGGTGGCGGCCGCGTACAGGAAGCGGCCGTCCGGGCTCAAGAGCAGGGCTTGCGTGCCGAGGAGGTTGCGGCTCGTGCGCTGGCAGGCGGTCGCCGTCGAGGTCGCCTCGTCGTCGTCGATGCAGGGCAGCTCGGTGAGCTCGCCGGTGCGCGGGTTGCGGCGGAACGGCTGGATCCCTTGGCCGCCCGCGACGAACATCGCACGGCCCCGTGGGTCGAACGCGAAGTCGGCCGACCGGCCGAGCCGCTGGGCGACGGTCGCGCACGGCTCGGGGCTGAACGGCACCTCGACGCACCGCTTGTACTTGAGCGAGCCGTCCTTGCGCACCCGGAACTCCGCCATCGCCCCGTCGTTCGTGGCGCCCACGTAGACGAACCGCCCGTCGGGGCTGATCCCGACCGAGCCGGCGTCGGGGATCCCGGAGGCGCGCTCGGCGCAGTCGTCGTCGCTCGCCGTGCCCCGGTTCTTGAGGCAGCCGGCGAAACGCAGCTTGCCGGTGCGCTTGTTGCGCCTGAACCAGGTCACGGCATCGTCGTCGAAGGCGGCGACATAGACCGTGCGCCCGTTCGGGTGGACGACCAGCCCCGAGGGCGAGGCGAGGCCCTCGATGCCGGGGTCCGGGCAATCGTCGAAGAGCGTTCGGTCCGCATCCTCCAGGCAGCCGAGGGGCCGCAGGCGCCCGGACTTGCGGTTGACCCGGAAGGAGACGATCGAGTCGTCGATGCTCGACGTGACGTACAGCGAGCGGCCGTCGCGGCTCAGCTCCATGTCATTGGGGCTCCCCATCCCGTCGACCCCGCCGGGACACACGTCGTAGATGGGCGCGAGCCCGGCGTCGTCGAGGCAGCGCACGTAGGTGAGCCGACCGCTCCTGCGGTTGCGCTTGAAGTGCAAGAGGGCACTCTCGAGGTACGCGAGCACGTAGACGTGCCGCCCGTTGGGGCTCACGACGACGTCGATCGGCCCGTCCAGCAACTCGAGCGTGTTGGGGCAGGTGGGGCCGCCCGGGACGTCGTCGGCGTCCTGGGTGCAGCTCACCGGCCGCAGCCTGCCGGTCCGCTTGTTCCTCCGCAGGTGCACGAGGGCGGAGTCGCCGCCGACCGGTGCCGCCGTGCGGCGAAAGGAGACCGCGTAGAGGTCACGGCCGTCCGGGCTCAGCGCCAGGCTGCCGACGCCGTCGAGCCCGTCGAAGTCACGGTTGCACTCGCCGCCGGTGGGGTCCTCGATGCAGGAGGCGAACCGCAGATCACCGGGGGCACCGCTCGCCGGAGCTGCGGTGAGCCCTGCGAGCAAGGCCATGGCGGCGAAAACGAGGACCGCGATCGCTTCACGCCTCCCAAGCGCGCCCCCGTTGAGACTCCGCCCCGCAGCCATCGCGGGCGCACTCTACCGGTGCGCGCCGCTCGTGGGAAGCCCTTCAGGCGGCGATCGTCGCGCGCCCGATCACCCGATCGCCGTCGAGCAGGCACGCGGTCTGCCCCGGCGCGACGCCGTAGGCGGGCTCGGCGAGCTCCAGCTCGAGGCCGTCGTCGAGCGGGCGGACCCGGCAGGGCAGCGCCTTGGAGTGGTAGCGCAGGCGCACGCGGTCGACGCGCTCGGCCGGGCGGTGCAGGCGCGGGTCGCGCAGGCGCACGCGGGTGCGGGCGAGCTCCTCGCGGTGGCCGACGATCACGCGGTTGGCGCGCGCGTCGGTGCCCAGGACGTAGAGCGGCGCGCCGTTCGCGACGCCGAGACCCTTGCGCTGGCCGACCGTGAAGTGGTGGTGGCCGCGGTGCTCGCCGAGCACCTCGCCGGTCGTCGTGACGATCGCCCCGGGCCGGTCCGCGAGGCCGCCGTGGCGGCGCAGGAACGAGCGCTTGCCCTCGCCCGCGAGGAAGCAGAGGTCCTGGCTCTCGCGCTTCGCGGCGACCGGCAGGCCGTGGCGCGCGGCGATCGCGCGCACCTCGTCCTTGCGCAGGTCGGCGAGCGGGAACCGCAGGCGGGCGAGCGTCTCCGGGCGCACGCCGGAGAGCATGTAGGTCTGGTCCTTGCGCTCGTCGGCGGCGGCGGCGAGCAGCGGGCCCTCCCCGTCATCGACGAGGCGGGCGTAATGGCCGGTGGCAAGCGACGCGGCGCCGACCCGGTCGGCGAGCTCCACCATCGCGTCGATGCGCAAATCGCCGTTGCAGATCACGCAGGGGTTCGGGGTCTCCCCCGCCCTGTAGCCGTCGACGAACGCGCCGACCACCGCGCGGCGGAACGAGTCCTCGAGGTCCAGGGTCAGGTGCGGAAGGCCGAGCGAGTGCGCGAGCGCGCGGGCGCCGCGCACGGCCTCGGGCGAGCAGCACGCGAGGCTGCCGTCGGTGCGCTCGTCGGCCCAGAGCTTGAGCGTGACGGCGACCACGTCGGCGCCGCGCTCGCGCTCTAGCAGAGCGGCCACGGCGGAGTCGACGCCGCCGCTCATCGCGACCAGCACGCGCTCGCGTTCAGGCGGCGCCGCGATCCGCTCGCCCGAGGAGGCGAGCGCGGCGAGCGCGCGGCCGACAGCGTCGACCGTGAGCTCGGCCGCGTGGCGGCCCTGCGGGCTCACCCCGCCGACGAGCTCGGCGATCCGGTCGGCGCCCAGCCGCGCGGCGTCGAGCGCCGGGGCGCCCTCGAGCTCCTCGCAGGCCGCCGCCGCGCAGGCGCGCAGCGCCGCGCAGCCCTCGGCGTCGAAGGTCGCCGCCCGCACCGTCCCGTCCTCGACGAGCAGCGAGACGCGCACCAGATCGCCACAGGCCGAACCGCCGGCGGCGCCGGTGTGCGCGCCGTCGGGCTCGGGACCGCGGCGGGACTCGTCAGCCGCGTACTCGGCCAGAAGCTCGGCGTTCACATCATTCAAGGTACCCGGCCCGTCCGGCGTGGTGGCGACCCGGGTGAGGCGGGGCGGCTGGAGGCCGCGCGGCGCTCAGCCCGGGTGGTACGGGAGCTGCTTGCCCTTGTAGAAGGCGTCGCGCAGGGCGGTGCGGACGCTGTCGGGACCGCGGTAGCCGTAGTGGATGGTGGCCGCCGGTAGGGCATCGCCGCCGCCGCCAGCGCGCGGCTTGATGATCACGAGCGCCGGGGCGCGGTTGAGCTCGACCCCGCGCGCGATGCGCGAGTAGCGCGCGACGTCGCGCACGGTCGTGACGAACACGGCGACGTCGGAGCGGGTCCGCAGATCCTCGACGTAGCGGCGCAGCGGTTTGTCCTCGATGCCCTTCCGCTCGGTGACTAGCAGGGCCACGGCGTCGCCCCGCTGGTGGGCGGCGACGACCGCCTTCGGCAGGCCCGGCCCGGGCTCAAAGCCCGGCATGCCCGCGGCGGGCGCGGTCGCGCTGGAGCTCGCCGCCGGCGCGGTCTGCCCGGAGGCGTCGCCGGTCGCGGGCGCACTCGCGGCTGAGGTCGAGCCCGCGGCCGCGGACGAGGTCACGGGCGTCGCCGACGCAGAGCTCTCGGCGCTCCCCCCGTCGTCGCCGCTGCCCGAGCTCATCACGCGGGTCATGAACAGGAACGCGACCGCGATCCCCAGGATGCCGATCACGACCACCTGGACGACCGGGTTCTCGTTGATCGCCTTGCGCACGCTCAGCCCCCCGGCAAAAAGAAAGGCCCCAGCTTGCCGGTACCGCCTGGCTTGAGAACCTGTCGAAACAGGTGGGTGCCTACCGACTGAAGCGCAAGGGCCGCAGTCGAGCTCGGCTCCCAAGCCGAGTGTGTTGGCTCACAATTAAGGCGGCTATCGAACAAGCTCGAGCCTTTCTAGAAGTTACAGGGTCCGCCCCATTCCTCGGCTCCGGCGGGCGATCCCTTGAGTCCCGGTCCTCCGCGTGGCCGGACCGGGCCCCCGAAGCCCTCAGCGCGGGCGCTGGGCGCGGACGATCAGGCCGAGCTCGCGCAGCTGCGCCTCGTCCACCGGGGCCGGCGCGCCGGTGAGCGGATCCAGGCCGGAGGCCGTCTTCGGAAACGCGATCACGTCGCGGATCGAGGGCGCGTCGAGCAGGCGCTGGACGATGCGGTCGAGGCCGTAGGCGATGCCGCCGTGCGGCGGCGCGCCGTAGCGCAGCGCCTCGAGCAGGAACCCAAAGCGCTCCTGCGCCTCCTCCTCGGCGATCCCGATCGCGGCGAGCGCGCGCCGCTGGGTCTCCGGGTCGGAGATACGGATCGAGCCGCCGCCGAGCTCCTGCCCGTTCCAGACCAGGTCGTAGGCCCGTGCGCGGGCCTCGCCCGGCCGCTCGGGATCGAGCTCGCCGTCCGGCGCCGTGAACGGATGGTGGAGCGGGTCCCAGCGCGACTCGTCCTCGTTCCACTCAAACAGCGGCCAGTCGACGATCCAGCAGAACGAGTGCGCATCCGCGTCGATCAGGTTGAAGCGCTCGGCGAGGTCGAGCCGAAGCTGCGCGAGCACCGCGTTCGCGACCGCGGGCTTGTCGGCAACGATCAGCAGCAAATCGCCCTCCTGCGCGCCGAGACGCTCGTTCAGATCGGCGAGCTCGGCGGCCGAGAGGAACTTCGCGGTCGGCGAGCGCCAGCCATCGCCCTCGCGGAACGCCCAGACCAGACCCTTGGCGCCGAGCTCCTGCGCGCGCTCGATGAACCCGTCCAGGGCGGAGCGCGGCACGTCGCGCCGGCCGGCGTTGATCCCCTTCACGATCCCGCCTCCCTCGAGCACGCTGCGGAACACCTTGAACTCGGTCTCGCGCAGCGCGTCCGAGACGTCCACGAGCTCGAGGCCGAAGCGCAGGTCCGGGCGGTCGGTCCCGTAGCGCGAGATCGCCTCGTCGTAGGGGATGCGCTGGATCGGCAGCTCGAGCTGCGGCCCGCCGACGCGCTCGAAGACGTGGGCGAGCATGCGCTCGTTCACGTCGATCACGTCCTCGACGTCCACGAAGGACAGCTCCATGTCGAGCTGGGTGAAGTCGAGCTGGCGGTCGGCCCGCTGGTCCTCGTCGCGGAAGCAGCGCGCGATCTGGTAGTAGCGCTCGAACCCCGAGATCATCAGCAGCTGCTTGAAGAGCTGCGGCGACTGGGGGAGCGCGAAGAACGACCCCGGCTCGCGCCGCGACGGGACCAGGAAGTCGCGGGCGCCCTCCGGCGTGGAGCGCGCGAGCATCGGCGTCTCGATCTCCACGAAGCCCTCGCCGTCGAGGAACTCGCGCATCGCGCGCACGGTCCGGTGGCGCAGCATGATCGCGTCGCGCATCCGCTCGCGCCGCAGGTCGATGTAGCGGTAGCGCAGGCGGATCTCCTCGCCCACCTCGCCCGAGAAGCTCTCGACCCCGAACGGCGGTGTCTCGGCGTCCGCGAGCAGCTCCGCCTCCTTCACGCGGAGCTCGAACTCGCCCGTCGCGATGTCGGGGTTGACGGTGTCCTCCGAGCGCCGCACGACGCGGCCGGCGACGGAGATCACGTCCTCGGAGCGCAACCTGTGACCGAGCTCGAACGCCTCGCCCGCCTCGTCCGGGTCGAAGACGAGCTGCACGAGCCCGGTGCGGTCGCGCAGATCGATGAAGATCAGCCCGCCGTGGTCGCGGCGGCGGTGCACCCAGCCGGCGAGACGCACGTCGGAGTCGACGCGGTCCTCCAGCACGGCGCCGCACCACGTGTCGCGGTAGCGGTTGGCGCGCACGGGCGGGAACTCGCTCATCGGGTGAGCGCCTCCACCAGCCCGCCGAGCGCGATCTCCTGCTGCTCGCCGGTCTCCATGTCGCGCAGCCTCGCCGTGCCGTCCTCGTCGAGCACGACGGCCCGCGCCGCGCCGGAGCGGTCGGCCTGCTTCATCTGACCCTTGAGCGAGCGGCCGGCGAGGTCGAGGTCGGCGCGGAAACCGGCCCGGCGCAGCTCGATCACGGCGGCAAGCGCCCGCTCGCGCTGTCCCTCGGCCGCGGCCACGAACACGTCAAGCGGCGTCACCTTCGGCTCCTCGCCGAGCGCGAGCAGGATGCGCTCGATCCCGGCGGCCCAGCCGACCGCGGGCGTCTCGGGCCCACCGAGCTCGGCGATCAGGCCGTCGTAGCGGCCGCCGCCGCCGACGCCCGACTGCGCGCCGAGCTCGTCGCAGGTGAACTCGAAAACCGTGCGCGTGTAGTAGTCGAGCCCGCGCACGAGAGTCGGGTCGAGCTCGTACGCCACCCCCGCGTGCTCCAAGAGCCTGCACACCTCCTCGAAGTGCTCCTTGTCCTCCCCATCGAGGCGCTCGAGCATGGTCGGCGCCTCGGCCATCACGGCCTTCGTCCCCTCGTGCTCGGAGTCGAAGGCGCGCATCGGGTTCTGGTCGATGCGCGCCCGCACCTCGGGCGCGAGCTCGTCCTCGTGCTGGCGCAGATACGCGCGCAGCTCCTCGCGGTAGGCGGCGCGCGCCTCGGGCGAGCCCAGGCTGCCGAGCCGCAGCCGCACGCCGGGGACGGCGAGCGTGCGCAGGAGCTCGTCGAGCAGCACGATGGCCTCCGCGTCGACGAGCGGCGAGTCGGAGCCGATCGCCTCGAGCCCGAGCTGGTTGAACTGCCGGAAGCGCCCTGCCTGCGGGCGCTCGTGGCGGAAGTACGGACCCCAGTACCAGAGCTTCACCGGCTGGGGGAGCTTGTGCATGCCGTGCTCGACGTAGGCGCGGCAGATCGGCGCCGTGCCCTCCGGACGCAGGGTGAGCTCTCGCCCGCCCTGGTCGGTGAAGGAGAACATCTCCTTCGTGACGATGTCGGTCGACTCCCCCACCCCGCGCCGGAAGAGCTCGGTGTCCTCGAACGCGGGGGTCTCGATCCGGCCGTAGCCCGCCCGGGCGAAGATCTCGGCCGCCGCGGCGTACACGCGAGCGCGCTGCTCGGACTCGGCGGGCAGGACGTCGAACGTGCCGCGTGGTGCTTGGAACCGGGCGCTCATTTTCGGCGCCCGAGGGTATTAGCTCGCGCCGCGGGCCGCGCGGTCAGCGCACGAGCTCGGCGAGGAAGGGGTTGGTGGCGCGCTCGGCGCCGAGCGTCGTCGTTCCCATGTGGCCCGGATAGACGGTGGTCTCGTCCGGATACGCGTTGAGCAGCTTGCGGATCGAGTCGAGCAGCGTCGGCCAGTCGCCGCCGGGCAGATCGACGCGCCCGACCGACCCGCGGAAGAGCACGTCGCCGGAGAACAGCGCACCCTCGGCGGGCACCGCGTAGGTCACGTGACCGGGGCTGTGGCCCGGGGTGAACAGCACGTCTATCTCAAAGCCTGCGAGCTCGAGCTTCTCGCCGCCGGCCACGGCGTGGTCGGCCTCGTAGCTCTCGTACGGCCCGAAGCCGGGCCAGGGGACGTAGGAGTTGATGTCGGCCAGCACCCCTACCTCGAGCTTCGGGCAGTACACCGGGGCACCGGTCGCGCGCGCCACCGGGGCGACCGCACCGATGTGGTCGAAGTGGCAGTGGGTGAGCAGGATCGCCTCGAGGCGCTCGATGCCGAGCTGCTCGAGCGCGCTGAGCAAGCGATCGGGCTCCTCCCCGGGGTCGACGATCAGGCCCGTGTCGGAGCCCGGGTGCCGGAAGACGTAGCAGTTCTCCTGGATCTGCCCGACGGTGAAGCAGCGGACGTCCATCTACATCGAGCCTACCCTCGCCGCCTCGCACTGAGGCGGATCCGTTCGCCTATACGCGAAGGACCCGCCTCGCTCGGGCCCTGGCGGCGGCTCGCGCCGGGGGTCAGCTGCGCCTCTGCTCCGCCTCGCGCTCCCGGGCGCGGCGCTTCTCCTCGGCCCGCTTGCGGCGCTCGTAGAAGAGCTTCTCGATCCCGTAGCCCATTGGGATGTAGATCAGGACCATCAGCAGCGTGAGCATGATCGCCCCGTTCACCGGTTGGCCGAAGGCGAGGACGATCAGCGCGAAGAAGATCACGCCGCCGATGACGGCGCGCGTGACGGCGCCGCTCCACGTCGGCGGCTGGTTGCGCCGCTCCATCGCCTGGCGGCGCGCCTGGGCGCGCGCCTCGGCGCGACTGCGCGGCCGGCGCCGGCGGCGGTCGATCGAGCCCGCCTGCGTGCCCCGGTGCTTGCGCCTGCGCCTGCGTTTCGTCTGCGCCATGGACGCCGAAATCTATCCGTCCTGGGCGTCCCGCAGTCGCGCCTCGATCGTGCCGCGCTCACGGTCGAAGCCGCGGATCGGCAGATCCTCTGGGAACCCCTCAAGCGCCGCCTCCGGCACGAGCCCGACGATTTCCGCCGCCGCCACCCGCGCGTCGTGCAGCGCGGCGAGCTGCGCGACCCGCTCCGTGACCTGGGCGAGCGGCAGCGCCACGGGGTCGTGCACGTTCGTTGACACCTGCACGGCTCCCCCGTCGAGCTCGAGCGCGATCGCGCGCACGCCCGGCAGGCCGCCGCCCGACTCGCGCAGGGCGCGCGCGATGGCGCGGCCCGTCTGGAGCGTCGCGCCTGACAGCTCGAGGTTGAAGGCGGCGAGGGGCGGCCGCGCCGTGACCAGGGTCGCGCCCGCGGTGGGGTGCGGCGCGCGCGGCCCGAGGTCGGGGTGCAGCTGGCGCTCGACCATCCGGCGCGCGAGCTCGGCGAGCCCACCCCGGCGGTAGAACGCGCGCTCGCGGCGGGCCGGGTTGCGCGCGAGCTCCCCATAGAAGAACACCGGCACGCCGAGGGCCGCGATCGCCTCGGCCGCAGTGCGCGCCTCGGTCTCGGCGAGGTCGATGTCGGCGTCGCCCAAGAACACCACCGGGCACACGTCAAGCGCGCCGACGCACGGGTGCGCGCCCTCGTGTTCGCGCATGTCGATCGCCTCGACGGTCGCGCGGGCGCCGGCCGCGAGCGCCTCGGCCAGGGCGCCGGGAGGGCCCGCCAGCGTGAACACCGAACGGTTGTGCGTGGGGTCGCTGTGCCGGTCGAGGAGGCGGATGCCCGCCGAGAACGCGCCGGCGAGCTCGGCGACGACGCTCTCGTCGCGACCCTCCGAGACGTTGGGCACCGCGAGCAGCGTCGGCATCGGGCGGGGCTAGATCAAAAGCTCGCCGTCGCGCACCAGCGGCTCGCCGTCGAGCTCGACCGTCGGCTTCATGACGACGCAGTCGAGGTGAACCGGGACCTGGACTTCACCCCCGATGCCGGCGGAGGCCCCGAAGGCGACGTGGCAGGTGCCCAGGATCTTCTCGTCTTCGAGCAGGTTCCCCGTGAGCTGCGCCTTCTCGTTCGTGCCGATGCCAAGCTCGGCGACGCAGGTGCCGTCCTCACCCGCCGCGCGCAGCGCCTCGAGCAGCCGCTCGCCCTCGGGCCCGGAGGCGGCGACGAGCCGACCGCCCTCCACGCGCAGCTCGCACGGCTTCGCGGGGATGCCGATGCCGCCGATCGTGCCGTCGACGACGAGCGTGCCCTCCCCCTCGGTGTGCAGCGGCGCGACGAAGCCCTCGCCGCAGGGCAGGTTCCCGAAGGCTCCGCGCTCCTGCAGATCCCCGGCGTCGGGGATCGCCGTGCGCCCGCGCAGCGACAGCCGCAGGTCGCTGCCGTTCGCGCAGGTGATCCGCGCCTCGTCCGCCTCGGTCAGGCGGCGGGCGACCTCCGCCCCGCGGCGGCGCAACTCGTCCATGTCGGCGCTCATCACCCGGGCGAGCATGTCCGCGGTGACGCCCGGGAAGGTGGCGATCCGGGCGCCCGCCGCGCAGGCATCGCGGCGGGCCGCGGTGTGCGAGAGCGACTTCACCGTCGGGATCAGCACGACGTCGGCGCGCGCCATCGCGGCAGCCACGGCGGCGGGGGGCTCCTGGCCGTGCTGTTCACGCTCCTCGGTGAGAAGCACCATCGCGTCCGCGCCGGCGGCGCGGGCCTCGGCGCGCAGGCGCTCGGCGAGCTCTTGGGTGGCCGGGTTGCAGACGACGAGCACGTCCTCGCCCGGGCGCACGCCCATGCACTCGCGGACGACCGTTGCGACTGCTTGATCGAGCTCCGACACGCCGCATCAGCCTACGCGCTCGCTGGACGAATGGAGGGGCTCGCGGAAACGCGGTGTGACAGAACGCGTGCTCGTGCGTAGCCTTGCATGAAGATGGGGAACGTCGGGATCACCGGGGTCGCTCGCGCTTTCGTCGCCTGGGGGGCGTTCGCCCTGGCTCTCGTGGCCGCGCAGGCTGCCGCCGCGCAGGCTGCCGCGGAGGCGCGTCCCGCTGCCCCGTGGGCCAAGTCCCCGGCGAGCGATGGAGCCCCGTACGAGCCCGGGGAGGTGATCCTCGCCTACGAGCCCGGCGAGGTCGCGGCCGGGCGCAGCGCCGTGCGCGGGGCCCCGGGGGTCCGCGCCTCGCAGCCGCTCGGGATCGCGCGGCTCGAGCTCGTCCGGCTTCGCCCCGGCGAATCCGTGCCCGAGGCGGCGCGCAGGCTCGAGCGCCAGCCCGGTGTCGCATACGCCGAGCCCAATTACCTACGCGAGTGGCAGGCCATCCCGAATGACCCGCTCTTCGGGAAGCTCTGGGGCCTGCACAACCCCGGCGGACAGGGGTGGCGCGCCGACGCGGACATCGACGCCCCGGAGGCCTGGGATTTCAGCCTCGGCGACGGCGTGGTGGTGGCCGTCCTCGACACCGGCATCAACTACGACCACGAGGACCTCTCCGACCAGATCTTCCTGAACCCGGGCGAGACCGGCATGGGTCGCGAGGACAACGGCATCGACGACGACGGCAACGGGTTCGTCGACGACTGGCGGGGCTGGGACTTTGCGCTCAGCGACGGCCCCCAAGCCGAGGACCTCTCGGGTCCCGACAACGATCCGCGCGACTACTTCGGGCACGGCACGCACGTCTCCGGCACGATCGCCGCCGCCACCGACAACGGGGTCGGGATCGCGGGCGTCGCGCCGAACGCCAAGATCCTGCCGATCCGGCTGGGCGAGTTCGACCTGAACGTGGCCCGCTCCGTGCGCGGAATCAAGTACGCCCAGATGATGGGCGCGGACGTCGTGAATATGAGCTACGGCGGCTGGGGACCCGCGCGAGCCGAGCTCGACGCGATCCGCGCCGCCAAGGACACCCTGTTCGCGATCGCCGCGGGCAACGGGAGCATGAACATCGACCGCGCGCCGTTCTTCCCGTGCAGCTACCCGGCGCGCAACATCATCTGCGTCGCGGCCTCCACCCCGACCGACCAACTCGCCGGCTTCTCCAACTACGGGCGGAACCGGGTGGACATCGCCGCCCCGGGGACGAAAATCCTGAGCGCGACTTGGCAGCTCTGGTACCTGCGCGCGTTCGCCGACAAGTTCGACGAGCCGCTCGTGCCCACATGGAAGCGCGGTGGCACGAACAACACCTGGGGGCGTGAGCGGTTGAGGCGCCCGGGCGGGATCTTCGGCAAGCCCAGGCCGAACATCGCGCTCTCCGATTCGCCGAAACGGCACTACCGCAACAACGCCGACGCGACCCTCACCACGGGTCCCCTGGACCTGCGGGGAGGCTGGGAGTGCACCCTCGCCTTCTGGATCCGGGGCCGTACCGAGCCCGGTCCGGACCGCCTGCTGGTCGAGGTGCGCCCGGCCGGCGGCTCCTGGGAGGAGGTGGCGTCCTACACGGGCCGCTTCCCGCCGACCGCCGCCGACATCGACCTCTCCGCCTATGACGGAGAGGCGTCGCTCGAGCTTCGCTTCCGCCTCAAGACCGACGCCTCGGTGCGCGCTCCGGGCTACTTGATCGACGACCTGCGGCTGACGTGCAACTTCGATTACGTGAGGGAGCGGGGCACCTCGATGGCGGCGCCGCACGTCGCCGGAGCCGCCGCCCTGGTCATGGCCCACGACCCCTCGCTCACGCCGTTCGAGGTCCGCGCGAAGCTCGTCGGCAGCGCCGACCGCAAGCCCGGGCTGCGGCTCACCACCGCGCGCGGGCGCCTGAACGCGGCGGCGGCGCTCACGTACGAGGACGCGACCCCGCCGCAGACGAGGATCCGCAAGTTCAAGAGGATCGGCCCACGCAAGGTCCGGTTCAGGTTGGGTGCCAACGAGATTGTGAGGCGCTTCGAGTGCCGGATCGACGGCGGCCCGTACGAGAAATGCCGCGCCCTGTTCAAGTCCGGCGCGCTCTCCAAGGGCTCGCACGCCTTCCGCGCCCGGGCGGTCGACGCCTTCGGGAACGCCGATCCCACGCCGGCGTTCCGGCGCTTCGTGATCCGCTAGCCCGCTGCGTTCAGTCGTCGCGCTCGGGGTGCTGGGCGCGGCGCACGATCAGCACGCTGCACGGCGCGTGATGGGCGACGTGCTCGCTCACACTCCCCAGCGCCTTGAGTCCCGTCCGGCCGCGGCTGCCGATCACGACGAGCCCCGCCCCGACGGACCCCGCGGCCTCGCAGAGTGCGCGGCCGGGCGAGCCCTGCTCGACCCTGATGATCGGCTCCCTCCCGCTCTCCTCGAGGATCGCGACGGCGTCCTGGGCGACGCCCCCGTCCCCGTCCTCGCGCACGTGCATGGTCGCCACGGTGGAGCCATGGGCGGCGGCGATCCGGCCCGCGACCCGCGCGGCGTCGAGCGACTCGGCCGAGCCGTCGTTGGCGTGCAGGATCGTCCCGGGGAACGCGGCGGCTGTACCGCGGGCGACGAGCACCGAGCAAGGCGCGTAGTGGGCCATCGCCGAGGCCACGCTGCCGAGCACGATCCCGGCGATGCGCGAGCGTCCGTGGGAGCCCACGGCGACGAGGTCCGCGCGCAGCTCCATGATCACCCCCAGCAGCGCGGGCACGTCGCGGCCGCGCACGCGCACCGGCTGCAGCTCGGCGACCTCCCGGCGGGCGCGTGCCAGAGCGGCGGCTGCGTCTTGGCGCAGATCGTCTGCCACCTCGGCCGCGTGGATGCCGGCGTGGACCGCCACCCCGGGATCCCACGCCGCAACACCCCAGTACTCCGCACCATCCTCGGCCAGCGCGAGTGCCTGGCGGGCCGCGAGCAGCGCCTCCTCGGAGCCGTCGATCCCGCAGACGACGCGCCGGAAGCGCACCCCCGAGCCCGCCTCGTTCGCGGGTGTGAGGGGCGCGCTCATGCGGGCTGCACGGGTAGGGGACGCCGGGCGGCCGCCGCGCAGGCGCGCGCGTAGGCGAGCGGGGAACGGCCGATCTGGGCGGTGAAGTCGCGCGTGAAGTGCGCCTGGTCGAAGAAGCCGAGCTCCCAGGCCAGCGCGGCCAGGTCATCGGCGTCGCCGGCGGCGATCCGCTCGGCGGCGACGTGGATGCGGTAGCGGCGCAGAACCCACTTGGGGCCCACGCCGACGTAGTCGCGGAAGGCGCGCTGGAGGGTGCGGGGACTGACGCCGTGGCGGCGGGCGAGGCCGGCGACCGTGGCCCGCGCGGGCGGGTGCAGCATGTCGGCGACCACAGCCCGCACGAGCTCATAGCGAGGATCGGGCTCGGGGCGGCGCTCGCACAAAAAGCCCTCGACGGCCGCGATGTGCGCCTCGACGTCGCCGTCGCACGCCGCCAGCGCGAAGTCGAGCCGCGTGCCCGGCTCGCCGAAGAGGTCGGGGAGCGACACGACGCGGTCGTTGAGCTCGCTCGCCGGAGCGCCGAAGAACCCGGCGAAGCCGCCCGGCCGGAACTTCGTGCCGATCGCCGTCCCGCTCCCCGAGAGCGTCCGCTGCCAGCGCGCCGTCGGGATGCCGTGGACGGCGATCAAGCCCGGCTCGCTCACCAGGTTCACGCAGGGGTGCGGCAGGATCGCCTGCGTGAAGGTCTCGCCGTCGGGGAGGTCCCAGCGCACGATCCAATGACGCTCGACCCAGTCGGCGAGCGCCGGTGAGGGCGAGCGGCGCTCCAATGTGAAGCGGGCGAGCCCTGCATGCGGCTCGAGGATGCCGCGGGTGTCGCCCTCGAGCGCCATGCGTCGCATTCTTCCAAGACAGGCAAGCCGCGCGGGCGTAGCGTCGAGGTCATGGACAAGGTTGCGCGCTACGGAAAGGCAAAGGCGAAGCCGGGACGCGGCGACGAGCTCGCCCGGATGCTGCTCAAGGCGGCGGACGACATGCGCTCCGAGCCCGCCTGCGAGCTCTACCTCGTCAACCGCCAGGCGGACGACCCGGACACCGTCTGGGTCACCGAGCTGTGGAGGAGCCGGGAGGACCTCGACCGGGTCGTGGCGGGCCTGCGGGGTTCCGCCGACGTGGCCGCTGTGATGGAGCTCGTCGAGGACTTTCAGGTGATCGAACTGGACCTTTTGGGCGGCGTAGGCGCCTGAGATCGAAGGAGGCTTGGCATGGGTTTCGACAAGCGGAATCTGCTGGAGATCGCGGACTCGGCGGCGAAGTTCGGGTTCGGGCACGTCGGCGAGGCCCGCTTCCCCAACGAGGAGCTGCACACGCAGCAGACCGGCCTGAGCCTGCACACGATCAAGCCGAACCAGCGGCAGGCCTTCGGCCACCGGCACGCCGAGGTCGAGGAGGTCTACGTGATCCTGCGTGGATCCGGCCGCGCGAAGCTCGACGACGAGATCGTCGAGGTCGGCGAGCGCGACGCGGTGCGCGTCGACGCCCAGACGTGGCGCTGTTTCGAGGCCGGTCCGGACGGGCTCGAGCTGCTCGCCGTGAGCCCCCGCCGCAAGGACGACCGCGGCGAGATGGAGGTGGGCTGGTGGAAGGACTGACGGCCGGCCCAGCCCGCGCCGACCGTGCGATTTCATCGTGATGAGCACTGCTTTCGCACGCTCGGCGGGTGGGGGTTGCGCTCGACGTCACGCTAGGCGGCGCGGCTGACCCTCGGGACCCAGGGGCCGGCCCTCGCGGCCCCGGCGGCCAGGCCCTCGGTCCGTGCCGCTACGTTCGCGCGCGTGTTTCCGCGACATCTGTGGCGTCCCGGTCCCGTCCGCCTGGCGGCGCTCGTCGCCGGGTTGTGGGTGTTCGGAGTCGGCGAGGCGTGCCTCGTCGCCGCCGACCTCGGCAACTCGCCGTGGACCGTGCTCGCCCAGGGCGTTTCGCGCACCACCCCGCTGGGGATCGACGCGGCCACGATCGCGATCTCGTTCGCCGTCCTCTGCGCGTGGATCCCGCTGCGCCAGGCGCCGGGACTGGGGACCGTGCTGAACGCGATCGTCATCGGCCTCGCGCTCGGGATGGCGCTGCGCTGGCTGCCGGACGACCCCTCGACGGCGGGCTCGTGGGCCTTGGTCTTCGGGGGGATCGGGGCGGTCGCGGTGGGCGGCGGCCTCTACCTGGCGGTCGGCCTCGGCCCGGGGCCGCGCGACGGGCTGATGACCGGCCTGCACGCGCGGACCGGCCGCTCGCTGCGGCTCGTGCGCACCGTGCTCGAGGTGAGCGCGCTCACCGCGGGCTTTCTGCTTGGGGGCACCGTGGGCGTCGGCACCGTCGCGTTCGCGCTCCTGATCGGCCCCGGCGTGCACGCGGTGTTCTACGCCACGCAGCCCTACTTCGCGCGCTTTCGGTGACGGGAACGTGCGCTCGAACCGCGCCCTCCGGCGTCGCTAGGATTCGGCTCCCGGCCGGAGTAGCTCAGTTGGTTAGAGCAGCGGAATCATAATCCGCGTGTCGGGGGTTCGAGTCCCTCCTCCGGCATCGAAAACCCCGCGAATGCGGGGCTTTTTCGTGTCAGCCCGCCACGCACCGGCCCGATCACCCGGGCTCATCGGATCGGTGGCGCCTCCGCCGCCTCGAGCTCCCGCAGGCGCGCCTCGAAATCCGCGATGCGCTGCGTGTCCTCGTAGAAGTCCTCATGCTCGACGATGCGGCCCCAGCGCGTGCGGATCACCAGCACGGTCCGGTTGCGGTAGAGCTCCTCGCCGTCGGGGCCGACCGCGCGGTCGTCGAACCGCGTGATCAGGGTCAGCGCCCACGGCGGACCGTGCACGAAAAGCCCCTTGATCTCACCCTGCAAACCAGCTTCCACGAAGTTCCGCAGGAACTCCTCGATCGCGTCGCGACCGCGGTGCTCGCCGGACCAGCGGCTCTCACCCGCGGCGAAGCGCAGGACGGCGTCGTCGGCGTAGCCCTCCAGCAGCGGCCGGTAGTCGCCCGAGTTCAGCGCGCGCAGGTCGCGCCTCAGCTTGATCAGGATGAGGTTCCGCAGCAGGGCCCGCGACCCAAGGGCCGCCGCCGCGCCGACCAGCGCGCCGAGCGCAGAGCTCGTTGCCTTCACGTCTGACTCCTCTCGTTGGCCATCCCTACCGGAGGCCCTACCCGCGACGCCTCGCATCCTCACCCGAATATCCCCCGGGACGGCTGGCCCCGGGCCGCCGCCGTGGGAAGATCGGCGTGAACCGAGCGCCCGGCGACGACGAGGAGGAGCAACGTGGACGAGCGAGCCGAACCGATCGAGCGGGCGTCGGCGCCGGGCGGCGAGAAGCCCCACGAGTACTCCGACCTGCGCGCCCTGTTCATCAACTGCACGCTGAAGCGCAGTCCCGAGCCCTCGCACACCGAGGGACTCATGGAGATTTCGATGGAGATCATGCGCCGCAACGGGGTCGAGGTCGAGCTGGTCCGCGCGGTCGACCGCGACATCGCAACCGGGGTGTGGCCCGACATGACCGAGCACGGCTGGGAGCGCGACGAGTGGCCGCGACTCTTCGACCGGGTGATGGCGGCCGACATCCTCGTCCTCGGCACGCCGATCTGGCTCGGCGAGAAGTCGTCGGTGTGCACGAAGGTGATCGAGCGCCTCTACGGCAACTCGCACCTGCTCAACGACGCCGGGCAATACGCCTACTACGGGCGCGTCGGCGGCTGTCTCGTTACCGGCAACGAGGACGGCGTCAAGCACTGCGCGACGGAGGTCCTCTACGCGCTGCAGCACCTCGGCTTCACGATCCCGCCCCAGGCAGACGCCGGGTGGATCGGCGAGGCCGGGCCCGGTCCGTCCTACCTCGACGAGGGGTCAGGCGGCGCCCCGAGAACGACTTCACCAACCGCAACACCACGTTCGCGACCTGGAACCTGCTGCACCTGGCGCGCCTGATCAAGGACGCCGGCGGGATCCCCGCCTACGGCAACCAGCGCTCGGATTGGGACGCCGGCTGCCGGTTCGACTTTCCGAACCCCGAGCACCGCTAGGCGGGCTTGGCCGCCGCCGCGGTCGTCGATGCGATTTCGGCCAAGGGGCGAGCGGGGGCGGCCGCCGCGAGCGCGGAGCTGCCGGTGTCCAGCGCCCAGTCCGTGACCCACCGGCGCGTGGGTAGCGGACGCCGGCGCCGACGGCGAGCCGCCCGGGCGCGCCGCCGCACCCAGGCGCTCGAACTCAGGAGCGGAACCCGCCGGAGGCGCGCGAAGAGCCGGTGCGCGAACTCGCGGCGGGACGAAGCCGCTTGCAAGGGGTTGAGGGACGGACGGGTTCGCCCGGGGTCCCGGGCCAGAACCTCCTCCACAGGGGACCGGGCGATGAGGGACCCGCCGTCGCCGGCGGCGTGGACGCCCTCGATGGGATCCGGGAGCTGACGGGCTCCCCGCCGGCGCCGGCGGGGATGCGATCCGAGCCGCCGATCGGCGGCTGAGACCGGAATCCGGAATCGCCCCTCAGCGGCCAGCGGGCTGCGAATCGTCGGCGAGAGCCGCCGGGAGATCGCGCCGGCCGCGGATCTCCAGCTTGCGGTAGATGTGGGTCAGGTGGCTTTCAACCGTCTTGCGCGTGATGTGCAGCTCATGGGCGATCTGCGGGGTGCTGAGCCCGCGCGCGGCGAGCTCCGCAACCCGCAGCTCGCCGGGGGTGAGGGAGGCGCGTCCCGTACGCGCGGCCCGGCGCGGGCGCAGTCCGAGCGCACCGAGCTCGCTCCGCGCTCGGTCGACCAGCGGCAGCGCGCCGAAACCATGAGCCAGCTCGAACCCGCGCAGCAGGGCCTCCTTCGCCTGGTTGCGGGCGCCTGACCTGCGCTGGGCGGAGCCGAGCTCGATGATCGCGGTCGCGAGCTCGAACCGCGACGGGGAGCCCTCGAGCACCTCGACCGCGTCGGTCAGCAGCTCGAGCCCCCGGTTGCCGCCCACGATCAGCCCGGCGCTGCACAACGCTGCGCCGAGCTGGCGCCGGGAGCCCAGGTGCCGGAGGCGATCGACGTGGTGGTCGATCAAGACCTGCGCCTCGTCGCGCTCGCCCAGCGCGTGCAGGGCCAAGGCCGCGAGCCGCGGCAGCTCAAACGTCCGCGCGGGCAAGAACCGGAAGTTCTCGCCCACGTAGGTCATCGCGGTCCGCGCGTCCGCGAGCGCGGACTCGGGATCGCCGATGTCGAGCGCGTACGCGGCGCGCGCCTCCAGGAACAGCGCGTGCTCGATGCGCTCCGGGTCCCCACGCTCCCCGACCTCCAGCGCCTCGCGCGCGGCGTCGGGATCGCCCCGCGCCAGGTGCGCGCGAGCCAGGACCGCCGTGCTCCAGGCTGAGCGCGCCCAGCCGGATTGGTAGATCTCAAGCGAACGCTCAGCGTCGGCGACCGCCTGGTCGAGCCGTCCCCGGTGGTAATTGAGACGCGCCTTGTAGTGCAGGGCGATCGAGTTCGCCAGGGCAGCCCCGTCGCGCTCGGCGCGATCGATCGCGCGGATGAGCAGAGGCTCGAGGACGTCGAGGTGGTCGATGCAGTAGAGCGCCTCGGCGGCGTAGCCGAGTACCGCCCCGCGCGAGCTCGCGTCGATGAGCGGGTGATCGGCGAACGCGCGCTCGGCGAGCGCGAGCACGAGGTCGACGCTCCGCCCGCTCGACGCGGCATAAGCGGCGGCGAGCGCGAGCACGGACGGGTCCGAGGGAAACCGCCCAGCCTCCGCCTTGCGCAGGAGATCGTCGAGCAGGTCCGCGGCCTCGCTGACCAGTGGCGGGTGCACGAGTGCCGGCACGACGAAAGCCGCCAGGGCCTTCCCCTGGAGGGGGTGGTCGGCGGGCAGCTCGGCCTGGCTCCGGCGCGCGAGCTCCGCGGCCCGCGCGAACTCCCCGGCATGGTGGAGCAGCCCCGCGAGGCTGATCATCGCCCGCGCGCGCTGCTCGGGGTCGAAGATCGCGCCTAGGGCCGCCTCGAGGTGGTCGATCGCCTCCGGGTCGCCGCTGTCCGCGAGTGCCTCGGAGAGCTCGAGGATGAGCTCGGGGTCGCGCGCTCGCGGCTCCTCCAGGGCGCGTTTGAGCAACGCCACCGCGACGCGCTGCGCGCCGCGCGTGCGGTTCAGCGCTGCGGCCTCCCGCAGGATGCGCGCCGTATCGGGGTGGCTTCCCGGAGGCGCCTCGATCAGGTGAGGCGCGACGACCTCGGCGGGATCGCCGTTGCGGATCCGGATCTCGGCCGCGCGCGCGTGGGCGCGAGCGCGAGCGAATGCCCCCATGTCGGCGCGCAGGGTCGAGGCGACGAGCGGATGGGCCATGCGCAACGGCGCGCCGGGGGCGAGCAGGTGGCTGGCGGCGAGGTCGTCGGCCGCCGCCTCCGCGGCCTCCACGGAGAGTCCGGCGAGCTCGGCTGCGGTCTCGAGCGGGACGTCGTCGCCCAGGATCACGACCGCGCTCGCGAGCGCGCTGTGGTCGGCGCCGAGGTGCGCGAGGCGGGCGAGCGCCGCGCGCAGCACCGACTCGGGCGCGGCATCCCTGACCGCGTCGGCGTTGGCAGCCGGCCCGAGCGCCGCGAGTTCGCGCACCAGCTCGTGCAGGTAGAACGGGTAGCCGCCGCTCGCCTTGAAGCAGGCGCTCACCAGCGCCTCGTCGACGTCCGCGCCGAGCGCGCCCCGCACGATCCGCCGCACGGCCTCCTCGCCCAGCGGCTCGAGGCGGAACGAGCCCGTCCGGGGCGCGGAGCGCAGCGCGTCCAGCTCCCTCGGCGGCGATCGCTCGCCGGTGCGGAACGCAGCGAGCAGCAGCACGGGCAGGCTCTCCGCGCGTAGGCAGACGTGGGCCAGAAAGCGCAGCGACGGCTCGTCCGCCCACTGGACGTCGTCGACGATCAGCAGGTGCGGGACCGGGGCATCGCGCTCGCGCTCCGGGTAGATCCGGTCGAGGAGCGCCGAGTGGAGTCCCTCGATCCACGCGGGCTGGCTGTCCAGGGATCCGGCCGGGCCGATTCGGTCGAAGCCGCCCGTCTCAAGGAGCTGCCGCGCGACGCCGAAGGGCCGGTCGCGCTCGAGCTCGCCTCCGTTGGCGACCAGGGTCGCGAACCCCCGTTCCTCGGCGAGCGCGCGGGCCGCGCGCAAGACGCTCGACTTCCCTACTCCCGGAGCGCCCTCAACGATCAGGGCGCCGCCGTCGCTGCGCTCCGCCGCGCTTAGCGCGTCGTCGAGCCCCTTGAGCTCGCGGTCGCGTTCGAGCAACCCGGCGGTTACGGCGTCCCCGCTCAGCGACTCCATCGTCCCTAACCCGGTTACTCATTCTCTCATCAGGGAGGCCCTTCGCAAAGTTCGGGGACCCCTCCCTGTCGCGCGGCCTCGCGTTTCATTGGACGATCCGGGGCCACGTGGCCGAACGCAGCGACACGCTGACGGTCCGGCTCGAACTCAAAAAACATCGAGGGGGAGCCGATCACTGGGCGCCTGCTCCACGGGGGCGACCAGCGGGAGTTCGTGGGCTGGTTCTGGCTGATCCGGGTGCTGGAGGACGCGATCACGGAGGCCCGGGGAGACGAGAACGGGCCGGGCCCGGCCTGAGCCGCGCATAAGCTGCGTGCGCCTGGCGGCTACGCGACCGTCCTCGCGCTCGGCGTCGGCTCCAGCCCCCAGCTCACGATCCGCTCGGGGTGGATCCGGATCAGGGGCGTCGGCAGGGCGATCGCCTCGCCGCGGCCCCGGATCTCGATCCCCCGCGGGCGCCATGGGTCGGTGCTCTCCAGATCGTCGATCACGATCGCGGCCCGGCCCGTGCGCTGCACGTCGCGGAACTTCTTCGTGCGCGCGAGGTCGCGGCCGCCGACGTCGATCGCGTCGCGCGCCGCGTTGTAGATGAACGCGACGGGCACCACGTGCGGCGTGCCATCGCGCCCGACCGTGGCGATGCGGCCGAGCTGCCGCCCGCCGCGGAGGTAGCGCAGCTCGGCCTCTCTGAAGACGCTCATGCGGCGACCCTACCCGGCCGCCGCGCCCTGCTTTTGGTCCGGCTCGGGCTCGGGCGCGAAGAACGCGCTCGTCCGGGGCGGCGGCCCGTTGCGTCGTCAGGTGGTCACATCTCGCCCCGCCGCTCCGTCCCACCTATGAAGGCCTTTCGCCCGGCCCCCGCCGGCCGGGAGGCAAAACCCGGCCGGCTCCCGGCCGGCGACGCGAAGAGAGGTGCTCGAGATGCCCACTTCCGAACGCGAGGCGAGGATGGAGACGGTGAGCGGCGTGGCCGCGGGCCTCACCGCGGTCGGCATCCTCCTCGTCGCCCTCGCCCCACTAGCAATTCCGATCCTGGCGCTCACCGCCCTGTTCGCAGCGCCGCTTTTGATCCTGCCGCTGTTCGCGCTGCCTTTGGTGCTGCTGGGCGTGGCCGCGGTCCGGCTCGGCCGACGGCTGCGTACCCGTGGTCCCAAGCGCGGCGCCCCCGCCCCGGCCCGCGCGGGCTCGGAGCCGCTTCGCCGCGGGGAGCGGAGCTACGGGGTCTCATAGCGGACGTTCAGCCCGTGGTCGTCGCTTTTCGACGACCACGGGTGGCCGAGCGAGGGCCGCGTGTGCGGCTAGGCCGTGTAGTGCTGCGCGTACTCGGGCGAGGGCTCGATCTCCGTGATCACGTCCACCAGCACCCCGGCCGGGTCGACGACCATGAAGTGCCGCTGGCCGAAGTCCTCGCTGCGCAGCTCGAGCTGCGGCTCGAGCCCGCCGTCGACCACCAGGCGCCGGTACTCGGCGTCGACGTCCTCGACCTCGAAGTTCAGGATCAGGCCGGACGCTGCCGCGCGGAAGCCCTCGGGCACGGTCGGGTGCTGGGCGTCGACGATGCCGAGCTCGTAGGCGCCGCCCGGCTGGCGCAAGCTCACGTACCAGCCCGCGTCGAAGACGACCTCGAAGCCGAAGTACCGCATGTAGAAGTCGCGCGTCGCGGCGACCTCGTCCGTGCAGATCACGGGATAGAAGCTGGAGAGCGCTGAGTGCATGGCCGTCCTTTCGGGTCCGGTGTACGTAATGTCGTTATGTACGCTGCAACGGTACTTTCGTAACATCGTTACGTCAAGTCGGTAGGCTCCGCTCGTGCCGAAGCGGAGGCCCAAGCGCCCACGAACCAACGCCGAGCGCAGCGCAGCGACGCAGGACGCCCTGCTCGCTTCGGCGCGAGCGCTCTTCGCGGAGCGCGGCTACGCGGAGGTCGGCGTCGCCGAGCTCGCGCGCGGCGCCGGCGTGACGACGGGGGCCGTCTACCACCACTTCGGCAGCAAGGAGGGCCTCTTCCGGGCCCTCCTGGAGGCGATCCACGCGGAGGTCGCCGAGCGCATCGCGGAAGCGGCCGCGGGGCTCGACCCGTGGAACCAGCTCGTCACGGGCTGCAGGGCGTTCCTCGAGGCCAGCACGGCGCCCGAGGTCCAGCGGATCATGCTCGTCGACGGACCCGCGGTGCTCGGCTGGAGCGCCTGGCGCGAGCTCGACGCCCGGACCTCCATGCGCCAACTCGAGGAGGTGCTTGAGCTCCTCGTCCGCGAGGGCGAGGTCGCCGACCAGCCGCTCGCGCCCCTCGCCCACCTGCTCTCGGGCGCGATGAACGAGGCCGCCCTGTGGCTCGCTCAATCCGACGACCGCGACCGCGACCTCGCGCGGACCACGGCCGCGCTCACGCGGATGCTCGAGGCGCTGCGGGCCTGAACGGGACGTTCAGCCCTGGTTGCCGGAATCCGGCAACGTGGGCTGAACGGACGGCGGGGTCGCCTGCGCGTTCAGCCGTGGATGTCGTTTTCCGGCAACGTGGGCTGAACGTTCGGCGCGGGCGGTCGTGGGGCCGGGAGGTCGATGCCGATCGCGGCGTTCTCCTCCGGGCCGGCCAGCCAGTGGCCGAAGCGAGCCGCGGCCTCGGCGAACCGGGCAAGCTCGCCCGCCCCGGGCTCTCCTCCGCCCTCCCCGGCGGGCCTGCCCACCTCGCGGAAGAACCGCGCGATGCCCTCCTCGGTGACCACGAGGCTCACCGCGGGCTCGCCGGAGCGGTTGCGCCACGCGTGCGGAACGCCTCCGGGGACGTGCAGGACGCGCCCGGGTTCGAGCTGCTCCCAGCGCGGCTCGGAGGCGTAGCCCACGAACCCCTCCATGTGGCCGGCCAAGGCGACGAACGTCTCCGGCTCGGGGTGACTGTGCAGCGGGACGACGCCTCCCGCGGGGATCGTCCCGCGGATCAGGCAGGGCGAGCGGTCGTCGCCCGTGAACGGCGTGACGATCTGCACCGTCGGGCCCAGGACGTCGAGGGCCTCGATGGCGCGCGGGTCGATGAGCTGCGCGTCGGAGCGCAGCGAGGTGTCGGGTCGGGACATGGCTGCTCCTCGTCTGGTCGCTTGCCCGACCGATGCTCCGCGCGCCCGTGCCTCGCGCCAAGGCCACAAACGAGGGGTTTCGATGATTCCCGGCGCCGCCGCCGGTCTATGGGGCGAAACGGAAAGGACGGAGGAATGAGGAAGCTCGTAGCGGTATGCCAGATGACCCTCGACGGCGTCATGCAGGCGCCGGGCGCCCCTGACGAGGACCGGACAGGAGGCTTCGACCACGGCGGCTGGGCGTTCGGGTACCTGGACGACGAGTTCATGGAGATGGTGCAGGCCGCGTTCTCCAAGCCGTTCGACCTCGTCCTCGGCCGCAAGACATACGACATCTTCGCCGGGTACTGGCCGCGCCAGGAGGGCCCGATCGCCGACGGCCTCAACCGGGCCCGCAAGTACGTGGCCTCGCGCACGCTCAAGGAGCTCGACTGGGAGAACTCCGAGCTGCTGCAGGGCGACGCGGCCGAGGCGCTCGGGCGCGTGAAGCAAAAGGACGGCCCGGAGCTGATCACCCAGGGCAGCACGGAGCTCCTCCAGACCCTGCTCGCCGCGGGGCTGGTGGACGAGTTCCGCCTGATGACGTTCCCGGTGATCGCGGGCTCGGGCAAGCGCCTCTTCGGGTCCGGCGCCCAGCCCGCCGGCCTGCGCCTGCTCGACACGACGACGACGCCGAGCGGCGTGGTCGTCACCGCCTACGGGCTCGAGGGCCCGATCCGCAGGGGCTCGATCCCGACCGGGGAGGCAGCGGAGGCTTAGCTCAGGCGCCCTTCCCGGGCCGGGGGCTCGCCGCGCGAGCGGCTACGATGCCCGCCGTGCGCGCCGCGGTGTTGCACGAGCTCGGAGGAGTCCCACGGTACGGCGAGTTCGACGACCCTGTGGGGCGCGCCGACGGCGTCGTCGTGGACGTCACCCTCGCTGCCCTCAACCCCGTCGACATCGCCATCTCCACCGGCCTCATGCGCCCGGTCCAGCCACCCGCGGTCATGGGCGAGGAGGGGGTCGGCGCGTACGACGGACGGCGCGTCTACTTCCAGACGTGCCTGAAGCCGTTCGGCTCGTTCGCCGAGCGCACGCTCGTTGACCCCGAGACGCTCATCGACGTGCCGGACGACGTGGACGACGGCCAGGCGCTCTGCCTGGGGATCGCCGGGATGGCCGCGTGGAACGCGCTCGAGTGGAGCGGGCGGCTCAAGCAGGGCGAGAGCGTGCTCGTGCTCGGCGCGAGCGGCGTCGTCGGCCAGCTCACCGTGCAGGCGGCGAAGATCCTCGGCGCGAGCCGAGTGGTCGCCGCCGCGCGCGACGAGGGGATGCTCGCCCGCTGTCGCGAGCTCGGCGCGGACGCGACGGTCCACCTCGCCGGCACGCAGGAAGAGATCGCCGAGCGGCTGGCCGCCGAGGCCGGCGACGGTTACGACGTGGTGGTCGACGTGCTCTGGGGCGAGACCGCCGCCGCGGCCCTCCCCGCGCTCGCCTTCCGCGGCCGCTTCGTGCAGGTAGGCAACTCGGCCTCGCCGACCGCCGAGGTCTCATCCCGCGGCCTCCGCGTCAAGCTGGCCGAGATCCTCTTCTATTCCGACTACAGCCTCCCGCAGGAGGACAAGGCACGATCCTTCGCGCGGATGTGCGAGCACGCGGCCCGGGGCGAGCTGCGCGTCGAGGTTGAGGAGCTGCCGCTGAGCGAGGTGGCGAGCGCCTGGGAGCAGCAGCGCACGAGCCCGCACCGCAAGCTGCTCCTCCGCCCGTAGCGCGGCCTCTTCACCGACCCGCGCCCGCGGATCAAATCGGCTCGTCGTGCTGGCGCGCCAGCTCCGAGTCCTCCCAGAAGTCCGTGACCAGGGTCGCGTCCGTGCGGTCGTTCGCCACCGAGATCGCCCAGAGCTCGACCGGCTCGTCGCGCTCGTTGCGGTGGGAGCGCACCGTGCCGGGGGCCACCCGGACCACCGAACCCTCCGGCACCTCGCGGATCTCGTCGTCGAAGCGCATCGTGAGCGTCCCCCGGCTGACCAGGTAGAGCTCCTCGATCCGCTCGTGGTGATGACCGGTGCCCTGCTCGAAGTCCGAGTGCGGAGGGATGCGGATCAGCGTCATCGCCACCTGCTTGGCGCCGAGCGCGTCGCCCACCGGGCGGAACTCACCGGGGACGTCGGTGCCGGCGTAAACGTCCTTCACCTCGTCGGCATGGACGATCCAGAAGCCCACCTCGGCCATCGGCCCCTCACCTCCCCGCGATCCGCGCGAGCAACGCCACCGCCACGCCGACGAGCCCGACGCGCAGCACCAGCCCCGCGACGTCGATCGCTGGCTCCCAGCGCACGTTGCCGTTCTGGACGACGTACGCGCCGACGGGTCGGGCGCGCAGGCCGTAGCCGCCGCCTTCGCCGCTCGACCCGGACTGGTCGGCTCCCCCTCCGCCCCCGCCCCCGCCGCTCACCTCGGCGGCCGGGATGATCACGACGCCGTCGAGCTCGATCGGCTCGCCGTAGACCCGCCGTGCGGTGAGCGCGTCCTGCGCCTTGCTGACTACCTCCTGGATGTCCATCGCCTTCCTTTCGTCGTGGGCGTCGGTGACCCAGGTGTACAGCACTCGGGACCCCACCAATAGGCTGCTTTCCCCACGGGCACCAAACGAAGGACGAAGGCCATGCGCGCAATACGAGTGATCACCGAGGACGGTCCCGAGTCGGTGCGCCTGGAGGAGGTCGCGGAGCCGGAGGGCGAGCTCGTCGTGGCGGTGCGGGCGGCGGGCGTGTCGTTCCCGGACCTGCTGATGACTCGCGGCCTCTACCAGGTCCGCCAGGAGCTCCCCTTCACGCTTGGCTGGGAGGCCGCCGGCGACGTCGTGCGCGCCCCGCAGGACGGGCCCTTCCGCGAGGGGCAGCGCGTGATGACGCTCAGCTTCGGGGCGCACGCGGAGCTCGTGGCGGCGACCCCGGAGACGACGTTCCCGCTGCCGGATCGGCTCACCTACGAGGAGGGCGCCGCGCTCCCGCTCAACTACCTGACCGCGCTCGCGGCGCTCGAGCGTCGCGGCGGGCTGCGCGCCGGGGAGACAGTGCTCGTCCACGGCGCGGCCGGCGGGGTCGGCACGGCATCCGTACAGGTCGCCAAGGCCCTCGGCGCCCACGTGATCGCGGCCGTCTCCACCGAGGAGAAGGCCGCCGTCGCGCGCGAGGCCGGCGCGGACCAGGCGGTGGCAGGCGAGGACTTCCGCTCGCAGCTTCCCGGCCCCGTCGACCTGATCGTCGACCCCGTGGGCAACACCGAGCGCTTCAAGGAGAACCTGCGCGCGCTGCGCCCCGAGGGCCGCGTGATCGTCGTCGGCTTCACGTCCGGCGAGATCCCGGAGGTCCGGGTCAACCGGCTGCTCCTGCGCAACGTCGACGTGCGCGGGTGCTCGCTCGCCGTGTTCGCCGACGAGCCGGGTGGCACCCAGAAGGCCGCCGCGCGCCTCGGCGAGCTGGTCGAAACCGGCGCGATCCGCCCGCTCGTCGGCTCGGTCTACCCGCTGGGGGAGATCAAGGAGGCGCTCCGCGAGATCGACGAGCGCCGCGCCAAGGGCAAGGTGGTGGTTACGCCCTGAGCCGGGCGGACACCGGTTGGTCCCCTGCCCCGTGGTCCCCCGCGCGTGCTGCTACGGTGGTCGCATACAGCGATCCGGCATCCCCACAGTCAGTTCACGGCCGGTCGCGAGGGTGGAGAAGCCGATTCAGCGGGAGCCTCATCGGGCCCCTTGCCATCGGCGCAGGCAACGCGAAAGGTCCCCATGTACGCAGAACAGGTCACCCCGCAGCTCGTCGTCGAGGTGCGTGACCAAGAGCGGGCGCGAATCGTGCGGCTCGCCGGCGAGCTCGACTTCGCCGCCTCCCCGCGCGTCGAGGCGATCGTTCGTGAGTGCGAGGAGAGCGGTGGGTCCCGTCTCGTCATCGACTTGCGGGAGCTCACGTTCATCGACTCGGCGGGCTTGCGCCTCCTGCTGATGGCCAACTGGCGCGCGAGCGCAGCCGGTCGCAAGCTCAGCATCACGCAGAGCCACGTCTCCGTGAAGCGGATGCTGGCGCTGACCGGGCTGGACGTGGAGCTGCACGTGCTCGATCCCGCTGAGGCCGCCGCGCTCTAGAACGGCGCCGCATTGCGCATCACCCTCGCTACGGGCAAAGACGCCCCCGGTTCTGCGGCTCGCAATGCGGGTATGCCGGTGATACGTTGAATGCAGCGGTTGACCCTCTCGCCCGCGGTATGGGGGCCGCCGTCCCGAATTGGGTCGGATCCGTCTGGGCCTTTCAAGGGCGCCTCACGTTCCCGGCGAAACCGTTCGATCGAAGGGTGTGCTCATGCGCTGGGAAAGTGGCGCGCCGGAGCTGACCATCCAGGTCTTCGAGGACCCGGACCTGTACGTCGTCCGCCTCATCGGGGAGTTCGACGTCGCGTCGGCTGAGAAGGTGGACTCGATCCTGCGCGACTGCGAGCGCAGGGCACGCTCAACCGTGCTCGTCGACCTCGAGGACCTCGACTTCATAGACTCGACCGGGCTCAAGACCCTGCTCGAAGCGAAGCGGCGAGCCGAGGGGGACGGGCTCTTCCTCCGAGCAACCGGTTGCCGCGGCGCCGTCGCGAGGCTCCTCGAAGTGACCGGCGTCGACGGCGAGCTCGTCCTGCCGGCGTCCGGCAACGGTGGGCCGCGCTGGTTCGCAAACCTCGATTGAGGCACTGCGCCACTGCGCCCGCACCGCGCGGGGCCCGAGAGCCCATGCTGCGCGAGATCGTCGAGCAGGTCACGGTCCGCCCGACTCCCCGATCCCTAGCCCTCCGGCAGCAGGCGGAGCCGACGCAGAAGCTGCGCGTTGATCGCGACCACCACCGTGGAGGCGCTCATCAGGACCGCGCCGACCGCGGGCGGCAGCACGAAGCCGACGGGCGCCAGCACGCCGGCCGCGAGCGGGATCGCCAGCGCGTTGTAGCCCGCGGCCCAGCCGAGGTTCTGCAGCATCTTGCGGTAGCCCGCCTCGGAGAGGCGGATCACGCCGACGACGCCGCGCGGGTCGCTCGACGCGAGCACGACGCCCGCCGACTGGATGGCGACGTCGGTGCCCGCGCCGATCGCGATACCGACGTCGGCGCGCGCCAGAGCCGGGGCGTCGTTCACCCCGTCCCCGACCATCGCAACGACGTGGCCGCGCCGCTGCAGCTCGGCGACGTGCGCGTCCTTGTCCTCGGGTAGCACCTCCGCGAACGTCTCGTCGATCCGGAGCTTTGCGGCGACGGCGTCGGCGACCTGACGCGCGTCGCCGGTGATCATCGCGACGCGCACGCCGCGGCGGTGGAGCTCGTCGACCGCCTCGCGGGCCTCGGGACGCACCTGGTCTGAGACCGCGAGCGCGCCCTCCACCCGGCCTTCGCGCACGACGTAGAGCACGCCCGCGCCGCGGTCGCGCCAGCGCTCGACCGTGGGCGCGAGTCCCGCGGGCGGCGTCACGTCGAGCTCGGCGAGCAGCGCCGGGCCGCCGATCGCGACCTCGGCGCCCGCGACGCGCGCGCGCACCCCGCGGCCGGGGAGCGCCGTGAAATCCTCGGCCTCCGGCAGGCGGCCGTCGCGCTCGCGCGCCGCGGCCACGATCGCCCGCGCGACCGGGTGCTCGCTGGGCGCCTCGGCGGCGGCGGCGAGCGCGAGCAACGCTTCCTCGTCCCCGTCGGCGGCTGCGATGTCGACCACGGCGTGCTCCCCGCGGGTGAGCGTGCCGGTCTTGTCGAAGAGGACCACGCCGACGCGGCGCATGCGCTCCAGCGCGAGCCGATCGCGGACCAGCACCCCGGCACGCGCCGCGAGCGACGTGGAGATCGCGATCACGAGCGGGATCGCGAGGCCGAGCGCGTGCGGGCAGGAGATGACGAGAACCGTGACCGTGCGCGTCACGGCCTCCCCAGGCTCGCCGATCCCGGCCCAGACCGCGAACGTCACCGCCCCGGCGATCGCGGCCACGTAGAAGAGCGCGGCCGCGGCGCGGTCGGCGAGCGCCTGTGCGCGCGAGCGCGAGGCCTGGGCCTCCGCGACGAGGCGCTGGATGCCGGCGAGCGCGGTGTCCTCGCCCACCGCCTCGACCCGGACCTGGAGCGCCGAGTCCGTGGCGACCGTGCCCGCGACGACGCGGTCGCCGCGGTCGCGAGCCACCGGCCACGACTCGCCGGTGATCATCGACTCGTCGATCGCAGCCGCCCCGTCCACGATCCGCCCGTCGGCGGGGATCCGACCGCCCGGCCGCACGAGCACGACGTCGCCCGGCTCCAGCGCGGCGATCGGCACCGTCTCCACGGCTCCGTCGCGGACCCGCTCGGCCTCGTCGGGAAGTAGCTCCGCGAGCGCCTCGAGCGCGCCGCGCGCTTGGCCAACGGCGCGCATCTCGAGCCAGTGCCCGAGCAGCATGATCACGATCAGCGCCGCGAGCTCCCACCAGAACTCGAGGTCGAAGAGGCCGAGCGCTGTCGCCGCGCTTGTCGCGAACGCGACGGTGATCGCGAGCGCGATCAGGGTCATCATCCCCGGCTGGCGGGCGCGGAGCTCGCCGACGCCGCCGGTCAAAAACGGTTGGCCGCCGTAGATGAAGACGACGGTGCCGAAGGCGGGGGCCACGACCTCCTGAGCGCCCGTGACCTCGGGCAGCCCGAGCCAGTCGCGGATCATCGGCGAGAAGGCGAACACCGGAACCGCCAGGGCGAGGGAGACCCAGAAGCGGCGCGCGAACTCGGCCGCGTGTTCGTGCTCGTGCGCGGCCCCAGCGTGGCCGTCCGGGTGCCCGCCGTGGCGGTGGTGGGTGTGGCCGCCGGGCCCGGCGGTCCCGTGGGCGTAGCCGCCGTGTCCGCTGGCTGGGACGGGCGGGAACATGCGCCCACACTACCCCCGTGACGCGCCCGGTCGGGGCGGCGCCAGCGTGCCCGCGCGAGCTTGCGGCCTAGCGGCGCCTGCCCGTCACCGGGCAGCGGCGGATCGTGCGGACGAGCTGGCGGGCGCGTACCTCGTACCCCTGCGGGGTCGCGTGGACGCCGTCCTCTGAAAGCAGTTCCGGCCGGCGCTTGGTGATTCGCCGCCAGTCGAAGAGCGCGGCGTTCGGCCGCTCCGCGATCCGGCGGATCACCTCGTTCAGGGGCTCGCGGCGATCCGGGTTGACCGTCGCGACGACCATGCAGCGCCACCGCTTGATCAGGCGGTGCGCCGCGCGCATGTTGCCGCGCAAAATCCATGGCTGCCGGTGGTCGTCGTTGCTACCGAGGTCGAAGACCACGACGCCGTGACGATCCCGCAGCCGCTTCCGCAGGACCTTGAGGCCCTCCGCGCTCGGGCGCCCGCGGCGGGCGAATACCTGGATTCGGTCGCCGAGGCGCTCCTTGAGATACGGGCCCGTGCCCACCTCGAGGCTGTCGCCGATCACCAGGATCGGCACGCGCGCCGCGATCGGGTCGCGCTTACGGCCGCCCTTGTCCTTGGCCGACGCGACGCTGACTGCGCCCGCGCCCCGCTCGCCGGGATCGCCCGCCAGCACCGCTCCCGCTGGTTCCAGGTGGCGCGACTCCGCCTCGCGCACCGGCGTCGCGTCCGACAGCACAGCGACGACGACGGCCAGCGCGGCCACGGCGAACACGAAGCTCCCCCACTTCCAATTTCCCATCCGCATCGAAATCCCCTGGCTAGAAGGCGCTCGCGGAGCGTCCCGCGATCAGGTCAAACCCGGCGGCTATCTAAGCAGCCGCGGCCGGGCGCGTTCACAGCCTCGCCGCGCGGGTCGGGGGCCGGACGTCAGGCCGCGGTCAGCGGGAGGGGAAGGCGCAGCTCGGTGGTCGGGGGCGCGGGGGCGGCCTCGGCGAGGCGGCGACCCGCGTCCGTCGAGGCCACGGGCTTGACCTCGAACAACACGCCCGAGGGCTCGCGGAAGTAGATCGACGAGCCGGTGTGGCCGCGGCGCGCCCGGGTGACCCGCGCGCCCATGCCGATCACGCGCTGGCGCCAGGCAGCCTCGTCGCCGGGCGCGCAGGCCCAGGCGACATGGTGGATCGTGCCGGTCCCGGGCCGGGCGCGGCGCGGCCGCAGGGGCACGTCGATGCGGTATTCCACCCGGCTCGGGCCATCACCGAGCGCGAGGTTCCGTTCGCTCAGCCCAGTGAAGCCGAGGCGCCCGGCGAGCAGGTCGCCGGTGGGCACTGGGTTGCGGGCGTAGGCGCGCACACCCGCGATACCGAGGATCGCGTGACGGTCGGCGCCGTCGCCCAGACCGGCAGCGTCGGGGTCGGCGATGAGCTCGTGCTGGACGCCATCGGGGTCGCAGAAGTGCAGCGCGGGGCGCCGGCGGCGCGTGGACCGGAAGGCGATCACGGGCGTGCCCAGGGCGGGCAGGCGCTTCGACCAGTGGTCGAGTGCCGCGGGCGAGCCGACCCTCCAGATCACCCGGTAGATCCCGCCGTGGCCCGTACGGCCCGGGCGCTCCTCCGGGCGCACGTAGACGTGGAGCGCGCTGCCGTCGGGCGCGAGGAACTCGAGCGGGCGGTCGTCGCTCGTCGCGGCGACGCGCCCCTGCTCCAGGCCGAGGGTGGCGCCGTAGAAGGTTTCGACGAACTCCCTGTTCGCCGCGATCGCGGCCACGTGATGGATCCCGAGGAGCCGCATAGCGTATTGTCTAGATTGTCGATGGATTTAGTCAAGATATCACCGGAAGGAGCCCGATGACAACCCCGCCCAACGTCCTCTACATCCACTCCCACGACACGGGGCGCTACGTACAGCCCTACGGGCACCAGGTCCTCACCCCCAACATCCAGCTGCTCGCCGACCAGGGTGTGCTCTTCCGGCAGGCCTTCTGCGCGACGCCGACGTGCTCGGGGAGCCGCGCCGCCCTACTGACCGGGCAGCATTGCCACAACAACGGGATGCTCGGCCTGGCGCACCGCGGCTGGGAGCTCGAGGACTACGGGCGCCACATCGTCCACGCCCTCCGCCCCGCCGGCTACCGCTCGATCCTGATCGGCGAGCAGCACATCTCCGAGGACCCGGAGGTGATCGGCTACGACGAGGTGATCGAGGTCGACTCGCACCACGCGCCCGACATCGCGCCGGCGGCGATCGACGCGCTGCACGCGACCGAGGAACCGTTCTTCGCGTCGGTCGGGTTCTTCGAGACGCACCGGCAGTACCGGGTGCCGAGCTCGGTGCGCGACACGCTGTACGCACTGCCGCCGGCGAACCTGCCCGACACGCCCGAGACCCGCGCCGACATGGCGGCGCTCAAGGCGAGCGCGCGCTCCCTCGACCAGGGGATCGGCGCGGTGCTCAACGCGCTCCACGAGCTCGGCATGGACGAGCGCACGCTGATCATCGCGACCACCGACCACGGGCTCGCCTTCCCGAACGCCAAGGCGACCCTGTATGACCGGGGCATCGGCGTGATGCTCGTGATGCGCGGGCCGGGCGGATTCGCGGGCGGCAAGGTCTTCGACCAGCTCGTCACCCATCTCGACATCTACCCCACGCTCTGCGAGCTCGCCGGGGTCGAGCCCCCGGAGTGGCTGCAGGGCCGCTCGCTCTTGCCGCTCGTGCGCGGCGAGTTCGCAAAGCTCCACGACGAGGTCTTCGCCGAGATGACCTACCACGCCGCGTACGAGCCGCAGCGGGCGGTGCGCACCGAGCGGTGGAAGTACATCCGGCGTTTCGGCGCCCACCCCCGCCCCGTGCTCGCGAACTGCGATGACAGCGCGTCGAAGCGGCTCATGATCGAGGCGGGATGGGGCGAGACCGAGCTGCCCGAGGAGCAGCTCTACGACCTCGTCCTCGACCCGAACGAGGCCCACAACCTGGCCGGCTCCCGCGACCACGCCGCCACCCTCCAGGAGCTGCGCGAACGCCTGATCGAGTGGATGCGCGAGACCAACGACCCGCTGCTCGACGGCCCGGTGCCGCTGCCTGAGGGCGCCTGGGCCAACGACCCGGCGCAGGAGTCGCCAAACGACCCCTACACGGTCGGGGCGGCGAACTGACCCGGGCCACCCATCCCGGACGCACAGACACGTTGCCGGATAGCGGCAACCAGGGCTGAACGTACGTTGGAGGTGGGCCGGCGCCGCCCCAGGGTGCCGCTGGTTCAGGTGGCGGCCCGCCGGGTGAACCGTTGCTCCCGCCCGCGCGAGCGGCGCTCGGCGACCCCGCGGTCAGCGGCGGCCGGCTGGGTGCCGGCCAGGCTGAACAGGGTGAGCGCGCCGAGCAACAGGCCGATGTCGCGCAGCACGATGTCGCCGTAGCCGCCGGCGAGCAAAAGGCTCAGGATGATCCCGGCCAGCCAGGCCACGACCAGCAGGCCGCCGAAACGCGGCACGACCAAGACGATGAAGCCGGCGAGGATCTCGACGACCCCGACCGCGTACATCGCGTCCTGGGACGAGCCGGGGATGATGTCGTCGTACTCGGGGGCGAGGTAGGCGGCCCAGTTGTCATTCAGGACCTCGGCGAACTTGTCGAGGCCCATCAGGGCGGGCAGGACGAAGAACCCGACCCGCAGCAGGGTGAACACCCGGGCCACCGCATCCCCGCGTAGGCGCTCCATGGAGGGGAACGGAATGGGCCGCAACGTCGCGGCGATCGCATCCATCTGACGCTCCTTTCGACGTGGTCACCACGTTGGCGCCCGCTCAGGGCCCGTTCTTACCCAGCCCGGACCCAGCGCGGCGAGGCGCGGGACCCGCCGCGCTCAGTCGTCGATCCGCTCGGGCAGGCCGAAGCGACCGAAGAAGTCCTGGAACTTGCGCCGGACCAGGGGCTCTTCGGGCCAGCGGACGTAGGCCTCGGGGTCCTGGCTCGAGGTGTCGCGCGCGATGAAGGCGACGACGTCGCTGATCCGGCCGTCGCGCAGGGTGAGGACGTTGAGCGCGAACGCGAGGTACGTCCGCTCGGGCTCATACCAGCAGTAGAAGGGGATCGCGGGCTGCCCGTTCGCCGTGACCACCGGCAGGTGCTTCCAGCGCCAGCCGCCGGTGAGCGGGCCCTTCGGCAGCCACTCGCGCAGCGCCGCGTGGCCGCTGTACCAGTACGGGGCCGGCGGCATCGAGAAGCTCGCGTCCTCGGTGAGCATCGCGACCACGCCCTCGATGTCGTTGCGGTCCCAGGCGTCCAGGTAGCGGTCGACGACCTCGCGGACGCCGTCGTCGCCGAGCGCGCGCAGCGTCTCCTGCTGGGTGCGCTCGGGCATGCGCTCCTCGACCGTCTTGCGGGCGCGCTGCAGGGCGCTGTTGATCGCGGCGACACTCGTATCCAGCATCTCCGCGACCTCCTTCGCGGAGAACCCGAGCACCTCGCGCAGGATCAGCGCAGCCCGCTGGTTCGCGGGCAGGTGCTGGAGCGCAGCGACGAAGGCGAGCTCGACCGCCTCGCGCTGCTCGTAGCGCGCCTCGGGCGCGGCGAGCCCGTCGGGGAGGCCGAGCGGCTCGTCCGCGTAGGGCTCGACCCAGACGCTCTCGGCGAGCGGCAGCGTCGGGCCCTCGTGCGGGTCGGCCGGCGGCCCGTAGTCGATCGGCAGCACCCGCTTGGGGCGCTTGGCGATCGCGTCGAGGCACGTGTTCGTGGCGATCCGGTAGAGCCACGAGCGCAGCGAGCTGCGCCCCTCGAACTTGCCGAGCGCCCGCCAGGCGCGCAGCAGCGCCTCCTGCAGGGCGTCGTCGGCGTCGTAGGAGGAGCCGAGCATGCGGTAGCAGTGCGCGTGCAGCTCGCCGCGGTACGCGTCGACCAGGGTCTGGAAGGCGCGCTCGTCGCCGCGCGCCGCGGCCTCGACGAGCCCACGCTCGCGGCCCGCGGCTGCTGGTGTGCTCGCCTCCATCCCAACCAGCTTAATCGCGATCGCCTCCCCGCCCCTGCCCGGCGTCCGTCCACGGACCCCGGAACGAGCCCGGCTCCTTCGGCTGCCAGAGCGCCACCTCGCCCCCGGTCGCCGTCCGTACCACGCTGCGCCACCCCGCCGGGCCCTCCCGCGGCGCGAGCAGCACGACCGCGCCGAGTCGCTCGGCGAGCCGGGTCGCGGAGAAGATGTCGTCCACGTGCACGTACGGGAGCCACAGCGGCATCCGCGTGGGGCACTGGACGATGCCGCCGCCCAGCCCGCCGGCCAGGCCGAGGGTCGTGTACTCGGACCCCGCGCGCTCCACGCGCTCGCTGGGCCAGCCGAACAGGCGCCCGTAGAACTCCCGCGCGTCCCCGAGGTCGTGGGTGTGCAGCTCCAGGTGGACGACCGGCCGCCCGCGCGCATCCCGTTCCATGCCCCATTAGACGGTCGCGCCGCGGGAAACTCATCGCCGCCCCGCGCGCGTTCAGCCCAGGTTGCCGCTTTCCGGCAACGTGGGCTGAAACCCGGTGGTGCGGCCCGTCGCGGCGCCGGGTACCTTCACGGCCATGATCGCCCTCGTCACAGGCGCGTCGAGCGGGATCGGCGAGGCGACCGCCCGCCGGCTCGCCGCCGACGGCGCCGCGCTCGTCCTGGTCGCCCGCCGCGCGGAAAGGCTACGCGCGCTCGCCGACGAGCTCGACGGCGCCACGGTGATCGCCGTCGACCTCACCGACGAGGACGCGCCGGCGCGGATCGCCGAGGTGGTCGAACGCGAGCACGGCCGGCTGGACCTCCTCGTGAACAACGCCGGCGCCGCCTGGCGCGGCCGCTTCGCCGAGCGTGGCTGGGCCGACGTGAAGCGCCACATGGAGATCAACTTCGACGCGGTCGTGCGGCTCACCGAGGCGCTGCTGCCGATCCTGCGGCGCTCGGCGCCAAGTTCGATCGTGAACGTCTCGAGCGTGTCCGGGCGCATCGCCCGCGGCAACTCGGGCGGCTACTCGGCGAGCAAGTTCGCGCTCGCGGGCTGGACCGAGGCGCTGCACGCCGAGGAGCGCCGGCACGGCGTGCACGTCGGCCTCGTCCTGCCGGGATTCGTCCAGACCGAGGGCTTCCCCCAGCGCGAGCTCGTCTCGCGCTGGTTCACGCGGCTGATCGTCTCGCGCCCCGAGAAGGTCGCCGAGGCGATCATCGACGCCGGCCCGGGCGGCAAGGCCGAGCGCATCGTGCCCCGCTACTACGGGGTTCCCGTGGTACTCAAGGCGATCGCGCCCTGGCTGGTGCGTCGCGCAACCGGCGGAGGCGGCGCGCTCACGCCGTCCACCCGCGCCGACGCGGAGGACGCCCAGCGGGACGACTAGAGCGGCCGCCGTACGCCGACCTCGTCGAGGTGGGCCAAAAGGTCGGCCGGGTCCTCGTAGACGCGGAACGCGCCCGCGTAGATCAGCTCCTCGCGGCCGTAACCGCCGGAGAGCAGCCCGATGCCGAGCGCGCGGGCGCGCTGCGCGGCGAGCAGGTCCCAGACGCTGTCGCCGACGACGATGCTGTCGCGCACGTCCACGCCCAGGCGTTCGGCCGCCGTCAGGAACAGGTCGGGGTCGGGCTTCGCGTAGCGGACCTGGTCGCGCGTGATCATCGGGACGTCCTCCCCCACCCCGAGCAGGTCGAGCGCCTTGCGCGCGTAACGCGAGTGGCCGCTGGTCGCGATCGCCCACGGCACGCCCTCGTCGGTGAGCGTCCGCAGCAGCTCGGCCGCGCCCGGCAGCGGCCGGACGCTGTCGAAGTGGCGCAGGTACGCGTCGCCGTGCAGCTGGGGCAGCCGCGCCAGCGTCTCCTCGTCGACGGTCGTCTCGAGCTCCCGCAAAAGCGCGGTGACGAACAGGCCGCCGCTCATGCCGATGCGGCGGTGGATCTTCCAGACCGAGAGCGGGATGCCGACCTCGTCCAGCGCCTCACGCCAGGCGACGACGTGCTGGTAGACGCTGTCGAGGAGCGTCCCGTCCAGGTCGAACAGGAACGCGGGCTGGTTGCCGGAGACGGGCTTGGGTGACTCGTTCATCGGCGCGCATCATTCCAAGATCACCGCGCCCCCGGGCGGGGCATCGTACTCCCCAGCCCAGATCGGGGCCGTGCTTTAGGCTCGGTGTGGGAGTTCGGTCGCCAATGTTCTTTCGCCAAGTTCTTCACGAGGATCTCGGCTGCGCGTCCTACCTCGTGGGAAGCAACGGGGTGGCCGCGGTCGTGGATCCCAAGTGGGAGATCGACGAGTACCTGGAGATCGCCGCCGACCACGGGCTGCGCATCGAGCACGTCCTCGAGACACACAACCACGCCGACCACGTGTCGGGGCGCGGGCGCCTCGTGGCCGCGACCGGTGCCACCGTGTGGGTGTCCGCGGACGCAGGCGTCGAATACGAGCACCGCGCCCTGCGCGACGGCGACGTGGTCGAGGTGGGCGCCGTGCGCATCCGCGCACTCGCCACGCCGGGCCATCGCCCGGAACACCTCGCGTTTTTGGTGAGCGACACGGAGCGCGGCGAAGAGCCGTGGATCCTGCTCTCCGGCGACTCCCTGTTCGTCGGCGACGCCGCGCGTCCGGATCTCGCGGTCGAGTCCGAGGAGGGGGCGCGCGGGCTCTTCGCCAGCTTCTCCCGGTACCGGAACCTCGCCGACTACGTGGAGGTCTGGCCGGGGCACGTGGGCGGCTCGCTCTGCGGCGGCGCGTCGATGAGCCAAAAGCCCAACTCCGCGATCGGCTTCGAGCGGCGCCTCAACCCCTACTTCGCGATCATGGGGGAGGACGAGTTCGTCGCCGCCCTGACGCGCGCGCTCCGCCCGCAGCCCCCCAACTTCCAGCGCATCGTCCAGCTCAACCGCGGCCCGCTGATCACCGAGGCGCCGGCGGTGCCGGCGCTCGCGCCGACCAGCGTCCGCGCGCTGCTCGATGAGGGCGCGACGCTTATCGACGCCCGCGATCCCCACGACTTCGACGCCGCGCACGTGCCCGGCTCGATCAGCGTCACCGCCGCGAAGGCCGGGGTCGGGACGCGCGCCGCCTGGGTCGTCGATCCCGCTTCCCCGGTGGTCATCCTGGCGAGCGACGACGCCGAAGCCCTCCGGGTCGCCGGAATGCTCGCCGCGGTGGGCTTCAACGACATGCGCGGCTACCTCGCCGGCGGGATCGAGGCCTGGCGCCAGGCGGGGTTCGAGCTCGCCAGCATGCCCGCCCTTGACATCGAAGGCCTCGCCGAGGCGCTGCGAGCCGACGAGGTCACGCTCCTCGACGTGCGCGAGACGGAGGAGTGGGCCAAAGCGCACGTCCCCGGCTCGATCCACGTGCCCTACCACGAGCTGCGCAACGGCCTGCCGCCCGAGGTCGCGAACGCCGATAGGCCGCTAGCGGTGGCGTGCTCGGGCGGCTTTCGCAGCGCCCTCGCCGCCTCCGTCCTCCGCACGCGCGGCATCCGCGACGTTCGCCACGTCGCCCGAGGCGGGATCGCCGACCTGGCGGAATACGGGATCGAGCTGCGCGCCTCCGACCACTCCTAGCGGTACCTTCGCCGGACAATGCCGGGGCGATCGAACGGACTCGCGACCCTGCTGGCGTGCATCGCGGGCGTGCTGCTGGTGCTGGCGGGGTCGGCGGCGTACGTATCGGAGGCCGTCCTGGACTCAGACGAGTTCGCCGACCGGGCCACGGCGGCGCTCGAGGACGACGCGGTGCGCGGCGAGCTCGCGTCCGTCATCACCGACGAGCTGGTTTTGCGCGCGGACCCCGACCTCGTCGCCGCCCGCCCGATCATCGAGGGCGGGCTTGGGGAGCTGATCGGGGGAAGCGCCTTCCAAAGGATCCACCGCGCGGCGATCCGGGACGTCTATCGCGCGCTCATCGACCGCGACCAGGACACAGTGACGCTCACGCTGGCGGACATCGGCACGCTCGTCCGCGGCGCGGTGCAAGCGCTCGCGCCCAAGGTCGCCCGGCAGATCCCGGCGGACGCCGATGCCAGCGTCCGCAACATCGAGCTGCCGCCCGTGGTCGCCACCGCGTTGCGGATCGCGCACGACCTGCGCTCGCTCGCGCTGGTCATGGCGATCCTCGCCCTCGTCCTCGCGGGCGCGGCCCTGTGGCTGGCTCCCAACCGCCGCCTCGTGGTGATGCGGTTCGGGATCGCCGTCGCCGTGACGGCGGCGCTCGCCGTGATCGCGCTCAACTTCACGCGCGGGGTCGTGCTCGCGCAGCTCGACGAGACCTCGATCCGCGACGCGGCCGCGGGGGTGTGGAGCGCGTTCCTCGGCGACCTCGGACGGGGCCTGTTGATCATCGCCGGCTGCGGCGCCGTGATCGCGGCCGCCGCCTCCTCGCTGCTGCGCCCGCTCGACGCGACCCCGCCGCTGCGGCGCACCTGGGAGATCGCGGCGGCGACGCCCGCCAACCGCTGGCTGCGCGCCATCCGGGCGCTCGCGCTGGTCGGGCTCGGGGCGCTGGTCGTCGTCTTCCCCGAGCGCGCGCTCGAGATCGTCGCGGTCGTGGTGGGGCTCGCGATCGCCTACGCGGGCGTCGCCGAGATCCTGCGCATGACGATCGCCGTCGATCCCGCCGAGCGCGCCGCGGAGTCGCGCTTGGCGCGCCGCTCGCTGATCGTCGGCGGCGTCGCGGTGGGGATCATCGCGGTGGCGGCCGGCGCGTTCACGGTCGGCGGCGGCTTCGACGGTGGCTTCCGCGCCCTGAACGACCCGGGCTGCAACGGCTCGCCGGAGATCTGCGAGCGCCGGATCGACCGGATCGCGATCCCCGCGACCCACAACTCGATGTCCGCGGTGACCAACCCCGGCTGGCTCTTCGGCCAGCAGGACGCGGGCATCGCCGAGCAGCTCGAGGACGGCATCCGCGGCTTTCTGATCGACGCCCACTACGGCGAGCCGACCAAGTCGGGGAAGATCAAGACCGACCTGAGCGGGAAGGGCGCGAGCGAGCGCAAGAAGTTCGAGGAGACGCTCGGCACCGATGCGTTCAAGGCGGCGCTGCGGATCCGGGACCGGATCGTGAACTCGCCGGTCACCGGCGAGCGGCAGGTGTATTTCTGCCACGGGTTCTGCGAGCTCGGCGCGCTGCCGATCGACCAGGTCTTCGGGCAGTTCCGCGACTTCCTCGCCGCCAATCCGCGCGAGGTACTCGTCATCGACATCGAGGACTACGTCGACCCCGAGGACATCGCCGCGGCCGCGGAGCGCACCGGCCTCGTCGACTACATCTACAAGGGCGATCTGGATGAGCGCATCCCGACGGTTCAGGAGATGATCGACTCGGGCGGGCGCATCCTGCTCATGGCCGAGCACGACGCGGGCGACGTGCCCTACTACCACCAGGCCTACGACGGACTGATGGAGGAGACGCCCTACTCGTTCAAGGACGTCTCCGACCTCACCGACGCGGACGAGCTCCGGGCGAGCTGCAAGCCGAACCGCGGCCGGGAGGGCTCGCCGTTCTTCCTGATGAACCACTGGATCGACACGAGCCCGGCGCCCAAGCCATCGAACGCCGCCCAGGTGAACACGCGCAGCGCGCTCAGTGCCCGCATCGCCGAATGCGAGAAGGTGCGCGGCCGGCGCCCGGGGCTGATCGCGGTGGACTTCTACCGCCAGGGCGACCTGTTCGACGTGGTGCGCGAGCTCAACCGCCGGTCGTCCCCCGCGGCGGGCTGAGCGTCCGGCGGCTCAGCCCGTGGGGCCGAAGCGCTCGGTGCGGATGCGCTCGGCCGGGACGCCCGCCTTCATGAGCAGCCTCGACGCGGCCTCGACGAAGCCGTGCGACCCACAGACGAATGCCGTCACCATGGGCTCGACCATGCCCGCGACGAGCTCGGCGTCGATCCGGCCGGTCGGCCCGTTCCAGCCCGGCGGCGTCGCCCGGGTGTAGGTGACGACGGTCTCGGGTCCCAGCTCGTCGGCGTAGATGAGGTCGTCGGGCCCGCGCACCGAGTACAGCAGCCGCATCTCCGCCTCCGGCACGGCGCGGCGGCGATGACGCAGCATCGCCATCAGCGGGACCACCCCGGAGCCGCCACCCACGAGCAGGACGGGGGACTCGCCGCGCCAGACGAAGTAGGAGGCGAACGGCCCGCGGACCTCGACCAGGTCGCCCTCGACCACGACGTCGTGGAAGTACGGGGAGACCTCGCCGTCGGCGATGCGGTCGATGGTGAGCTCGATCTCGCCCTCATCGAGCGGCGAGGAGGCGACGGAGTATGAGCGCTGGGCCTGGTAGCCGTCGGGGGCCGTGAGCCGCACGTCGTAGTGCTGCCCCGGCAGGTGCGGCATCCACATCGGGAGCTCGAGGCGGAACGACTTGACACGCGGCGTCTCGACCTTGATCGCTTTGACCGTGGCGATCTGCCAGCGCCCCGGCGCCCGCTGGGCGACCGGGCTCAGTCGCTCCAATAGCGCTCCTCCTTCCAGGGATCGCCCCGGTTGTGGTAGCCGTTGGCCTCCCAGAAGCCTGGCTCGTCGTGGTCCATGACCCGCAGCCCCCGGATCCACTTGGCGCTCTTCCAGAAGTAAAGGTGCGGGACGAGCAGGCGCGCGGGTCCGCCGTGGTCGCGGGGCAGGGGCTCGCCCTCGTGCTCGGTTACCACCCAGGCCTTGCCGTCGGTGAGGTCCTCGAGCGCCAGGTTGGTCGTGTAGCCGCCGTAGCAGTAGGCCATCGCGTAGGGGGCGAGCGGCTCGGCGCGCTCGAACAGCGTGTCCAGCGATACCCCGCGGAAGCTCGTGCCGAGCTTCGACCACTTGGTCACGCAGTGGATGTCGCAGGGCACGTCCTCGAACTCGAGCTCCGAGAACTCGGCCCAGGTCCACTCGACCGGCTCGGCGACCATGCCGTCGATCCGCAGCGACCACTCCTCGGTGGGGATGTCGGGCGTCGGGCCCGCGGTGAGCACCGGGAAGCCGCGCTCGACGTACTGGCCCGGGGGGAGCCTGTTCGCGAGCTCCTCGGGCTGGCGGCGCCTGCCCGTAAAGCCGCGTGAGATGAAATCGGCCATGGGCTTGGCCCCCAGTCTCCCACGCCGGTCAACCCCACGCCGGGGCCCGCCATCGGTACCGGCCTGCGGCGGTGGTAGGGTCGCGCTGCCTGGAGGAGAGATGGGGGCTAGCCGACTGAGGGGGCAATGAGCATCGGGCGCTTGATCTTCTGGACCGTTGTCGCCGCCGTGGCGACCGCGATCGTCTACACGGGCGTCTGGCACATCGTCGTGCTCTTCGTCTGGCAGCACCCGATGCTCTCCTGGCTGCCGCTGCTCGCGATGATCGCCGTGGGCTTCGTAGCGGCGAGCGCGCGCGCCGCCCTGGGCGCCGGCGCGCCCTCGCCCAGCCCAGAGGCGACCGGGCAGATCGCCGCCGGCGTGACGAGCGCGGCGCTGCGCGAGCAGGCGGAGCGCGGGCAGCGGGTCGCGTCGCGGTTCGCGGCCGGCCCGGGCCTGCTCGCCGGGCTCTTGGTGCTCGCGATCGGGCTCTTCTTCACGCTGCTCTCGCCGCCCGCGAGCGGGCTCTCGGAGATCGAGTACGAGCTCGTCGACGAGCTGCCGCAGCGCACCCAGCCGCGCCTTCTGCCGCGGGCGAGCGTCGACGACGACCCCCGTTTCGTCGACGTCGGCGAGACCCACCTGGTCCGCGACCCCGACACCGGCGAGCTCATGTGGAGCGCGGAGTGGCAGCCAGCGCTGCTCAGCGGCCCGTCGCAGGGCGTGGTCACGAAACCGCTCGACGACGTGCTCTCGGAGTCGGAGATCCACGAGGGCGGCTTCGACCACTCGGTCTCGGCGATCGGTCCCAGCACGCTCAAGGGACAGGCGAGGATCAAGCACCCGTTCAGCCGCACGCAGTACCCCGTGCTCATCCCGACCGGGGAGCGCACGGCGATCGCGATCGCTCCGTACGCCGGCTACCGGGGGTTCCCGTTCCGCCACCCGTATCTGAAGGGCGTGCTCGTCTATCACCAGGACGGCACGGTCGAGGACCTGTCCCCGGAGGAGGCGGCGGCGCGGCCCGAGCTCGCGCGGAGCGGGCGGATCGTCCCAGAGGTCGTGGCGCGGGCGCAGGCCGAGGCGCTCGCGCGCTCGGACGAGTTCGAGGGGGAGATCGTGGACGGCGACGACAACCCGCAGCCGTACCTGACCGCGATCGACGCCGAGCGCACGGTGTGGGTGACGATCATCAACGAGAAGGGCGGCAGCGGCCTCGTCAAGGCGGTCGTGCTGGCAGACTCGACCACGGGCGAGACGCAGGTGTGGCAGCCGGACGAGGGCGAGCAACTCGTCTCGACGCAGGGGGCGCTGAACGAAGCGCGCGCGCTGCCGCTGCAGTGGGAGGAGGAGCGCTGCTGCGACTCCGACGGCCACAGCTATACGGTGACGCTGCGCGAGGTCGTCGAGCCGCGGCTCGTCTTCAAGGACGGCGAGCCCTACTACCTGGTCTCCGTGGTGCCGACCGACGAGCTCGCGGCCTCGCGTGAGATCGAGTACACGCTGATCGTGGACGGGCGGACCGGCGAGACGATCCGGCGCCTCAACCACGTCGCGAACGGCGCCCGCGCCGACGAACAGCTCCAGCGATTCTTCGAGTAGCGCGCGGCCGACCGTCGGCCCCCGCTAGGGTGCGTCGCGATGTCCGCGGTGATCGAAGCCCGGGGCTTGGTCAAGACGTTCGGACGGACGCGCGCCCTCGACGGCCTGGACCTGTCGGTCGCGCCGGGCGAGATCCACGGTTTCTTGGGCCCGAACGGCGCCGGCAAGTCGACGACGATCCGGGTGCTGCTCGGCATGCTGCGCGCGGACGCGGGCGAGGTGCGGCTCTTGGGCGGCGACCCGTGGCGCGACGCCGTCGAGCTGCACAGGCGGATCGCCTACGTGCCGGGCGACGTCAACCTGTGGCCGAACCTCACGGGTGGCGAGGCGATCGACCTTTTGGGGAGCCTGCGCGGAGGCATCGATCGGGCGCGCCGCGACGAGCTCGTCCGCCGTTTCGAGCTCGATACGACCAAGCGCGGGCGCGCCTACTCCAAGGGCAACCGGCAGAAGGTCGCCCTGATCGCCGCGCTCGCCGGGGACGCCGAGGTCTTGCTGCTCGACGAGCCGACGTCGGGCCTCGACCCGCTCATGGAGGCGACCTTCCGGGAGATCGTCGACGAGATCCGCGATTCTGGCCGCACCGTCCTGCTCTCCAGTCACATCCTCGCCGAGGTCGAGGCGCTGTGTGACCGGGTCACGATCATCCGGGCGGGCAGGACGGTCGAGTCGGGATCGCTGACCGAGCTGCGCCATCTGACCCGCACCTCGGTGATCGCCGAGACCGTACGGTCGCCCGCCGCGCTGGCCGGGTTCGAGGGGGCGCACGACGTGCACCTTGAGGGCAACCGGATCGCGCTGCAGGTGGACACCGCGCGGCTCGACGCGCTTTTGGGCGAGCTGACGCGGCTCGAGGTGCGCTCGCTCACCTGCCGGCCGCCGACGCTCGAGGAGTTGTTCTTGCGCCACTACGGCGACGTCGCCGTGCCCGCGCAAACGCCCGCGGAATGAGCGAGCTCGAGGGCACGGCGCGCCTCGCCTGGCTGCACGTGCGGCGCGACCGAGCGCTGCTTGGCTTGTGCGCGCTCGCGATCCCGGCGCTGATGCTGGCGAGCGCGGTCAGCCTCAAGGACGTGTACTCGACCCCCGAGGAGCGCGCTCAGTACGCGGCGAGCTTCGCGTCGGACACCGCGGTCGCGGCGACGCAGGGCAACCCGATCAACCTCGAGACGATCGGCGGGATCCTGACGTTCGAAACGGGGGTCTGGTATTCGATGTTCGTCGCGCTCGCGACGCTGCTCTTCGTCAACCGCTACACGCGCGGCGACGAGGAGGCGGGCCGGCTGGAGCTGGTGCTGGCGGCGGCCGTCGGGCGGCGCGCGCCGATCGCAGCCGCGCTGCTCGTCGCCGGCGCGTTGTCGGTGCTCATCGGCGCCCTAGTGCTCGTCGCGCTGGTCGCGGTCGGCTACGAGGCGGAAGGGTCGCTCGGAATCGCCGCCTGGTTCGCGGGGCTCGGGATCGTGTTCGCGGCGATCGCGGCCTTGGCGGCCCAGCTCTCGGAGAGCAAGCGGACGACCACGGGGATCGCGCTCGCGGCGCTCGGGGTGGCATGGGTGCTGAGGGCGATCGGCGACGCGGGAACGGACGCGTTCCGCTGGCTCTCGCCGATCGGCTGGGGCCAGGAGATCCACCCGTTCGGCGAGGAGCGCTGGTGGCCGCTGGGCCTGATGGCCGCCGCGACGGTCACGCTGGTCGCCGGCGCCTTCGCCCTGCTGCGACGCCGCGACATCGGCGGCGGCCTGTTCGCCACGCGGCCCGGCCCGGCGGCGGCGAGCCGCGGGCTCCGCTCCGCCACCGGCCTCGCCGTCCGGCTCCTGCGCCCGTCCCTGATTGCGTGGATCGCGGGGATCCTCGGCTTCGGGCTGGTCTACGGAGCGATCACCGAGAGCATCGAGGAGTTCATCGCCGAGAACGAGCAGATCGCCGAGATCGTGGCGCAGGCCGGCGGAACCAGCATCGTCGATTCATATCTGGCGACCGCGGTTGGGACCCTCGCCGTGTTCGGCGCGGGGTTTGCTGTGCAGGCGGCGCTGCGCCCGCGGACCGAGGAGTCGGCCGGGAGGTTCGAAGCGCTGTTGGCGACGGCGACGAGCAGGCAGCGGCTGCTGGGCGCCTATGTGGCGGTCGCCGTCGTCGGCTCGGCGCTCGTGGCGGCCGCGGCGGGGCTCGGGACGGCGGTCGGGCTTGGCCTGGCCACCGGCGACTGGGGCGACCTCGGACGGCTGCTCGCGGCGGCGCTCGCGTACGCGCCCGCGATGTGGGTCACGGCCGGGATCGGGATCCTCCTGGTCGGGGCCGCGCCGCGGGCGGCGTTTCTGGCGTGGGCGACCCTCGCCTGGTTCGTGGTCGCGGAGCTGCTCGCCGAGGTGCTCAACCTGCCGCACGCGCTGGCGGACCTCTCACCGTTCGCGCACGTGCCGGAGGCGCCGGCAGCGCCGCTCGGAGCGCTCCCTGTGCTCGTCGTCGCGGCCGTCGCGGCCGCCCTGTTCGCGGCGGGGATCGCGGCGTTCCGGCACCGCGACGCGGGCTAGGCGCAAGGCGTCCCCCATCGCGAATCCGCGATCCCACGACCCCGTCGAGAGGCCGCCTACGCACGTGATTGACCCGCTCGCTACGGGTAATCCGGGCCGTGATGCCGACCCCCCACCAGCATCCGCACGACGGCGGTCATCCGCTCGAACCCGACCCGATGTGGTTTCACCACGAGGCGCTGCTGTACGAGGACGAGCGCGAGTACGCGATCGGCGTCGGGGACTTCGTCCGCGACGGCGTCGAGGCGGGCGAGCCCGTGATGGTCGCCGTCGACGCGCGCAAGGCGGCGCTGCTGCGCGCCGAGCTCGGCGAGCTTGCCGAGCGGGTGCGCTTCGTGGACATCCGCACCATGGGCGTCAATCCGGGGCGGATCCTCTGGGCCTGGCGCGAGTTCGAGGCCGCTCACCCCGGCCCGATCAGGGGCGTCGGGGAGCCGGTCTGGCCCGGGCGGACCGCGGACGAGCGCGCGGAGTGCTACCACCACGAGGCGCTCCTCAACCTCGCCTTCCAGCGCCGCGTGCGGTTCCGGCTGCTGTGCCCGTACGACGCCTCGGGGCTGCATCCCGACGCGCTCACGGCCGCGCACGAGACGCACCCGTTCGTAACCGAGCGCGGTGCGGCGCACCCCAGCGCCGCCTACGTGCGCCCCCCGACCGTACCGCCCCCGCCCCACGACCTCGCGCCGACACCGGAGCGGGCCATGGGCATCTCGATCGAACCCGGGACGCTCGCCAGCCTGCGGCGGATCGTCGCCTCGGAGGCACAGCGTCACGGCATGTCCGGCCCGCGGGTGTGGGACTTGGTCACCGCCGTCCACGAGCTCGCAATGAATACCCTGGTTCATGGCGGTGGGCACGGCTCGCTGCGCATATGGCGAGCCGGACACGCGCTGGTTTGCGAGGTGAAGGACAAGGGCGTGATCGAGAACGCGCTGGTCGGGCGAGTGCGCCCGGACGCAACCGAGACGACGGGCCGCGGAGTCTGGCTCGTCCACCAGCTGTGCGACCTGGTGCAGGTGCGCTCCTGGAAGCACGGCACCACGGTGCGCGTGACGATGGCGCTGCGCTACTAGGCCCCAGCCTTGGCAGGCGGGGGCCTGAACGAGCGGCACCTCGCCGGGCTGCTTGTGCTCGGCGGGATCGCGTCGGTGCAGTGGGGCGCCGCGGCCGCCACGACCCTCTTCGACGAAGTCGGCCCGGGCGGCACGGTCTTTTTGCGGGTGGCGATCTCGGCGGTCCTGCTCGTCGTGCTCTGGCGCCCGGTATGGGGAGTGCTGCGCGGCGCGGCGGCCCGCGACATCGTCGCCTTCGGCCTCGTGCTCGCGGCGATGAACTGGAGCTTCTACCAGGCGCTTGAGCGCATCCCGCTCGGGATCGCCGTGACGATCGAGTTCGTCGGTCCGCTCGGCGTCGCCTTCCTCCATTCGCGTCGGCGCCTCGACCTGCTCTGGGCGGGGTGCGCGGCTGCGGGGCTGCTCCTGCTCGCGCCCTTCGGGGGCGGCTCGATCGACGCGCTGGGCGCGCTCTTCGCGTTCATCGCCGGCGCCTGCTGGGGCGCCTACATCCTCCTCTCCGCGCGGGTCGGCCGGGCGGTGAGCGGCGGCTCGGGTCTCGCGATCGCGATGACCGTCGCGGCCGTCGTGCTGATCCCGGCGGGCATCGCCGACGGCGGCTCAGACCTTCTCGTCGGCCACACGATCCTCATCGGCGCCGCCGTCGCCGTGCTGAGCTCGGCGATCCCCTACTCGCTCGAGCTCGAGGCCCTGCGCCGCATCCCGGAGAACACCTTCGGCGTCCTGATGAGCCTCGAGCCGGCCGTCGCCGCGCTCGTCGGCTTCATCGCGCTCAACCAGGACCTGCACGCGAGCGAGATCGCGGCGATCGCGCTGGTGCTGATCGCGAGCGCCGGGGCACTCGGGAGCGCGGGGGAACCGCGCGCGCCGGAGGCGTAGGGCTGGCGACGCCGGGGCGTGTACTCGTGGCGCTGCGTGACCGCATTGAGCCGCGCTGAACGGACTCCCCCGCGCCCCCTACGGCACCGCCAACGCCTCATTCGCGTTGGAGTACGCGAGCGCGGGCTGGGGCCCGCCCTCGAGCGCGTAGACGACCCCGCGGTAGGCGGCGCCGCCCAGGCCGTGGCGCGGGGTGATCATCTCGTCGAGGAAGCTCCAGCCCGCGTCGATGTCGCTGAGGTCGAGGCGCTCGACCTCGGGGATCGTCGAGTCGCCCTCGGCGAGCTCCTCCCCGCCGAACACGACGATCGAGCCGCCCGCGCGAGCGGCGGCGATGCCGCTGCGCGGGACGGCGAGGGGCGGCCCGGGCTGCCAGGAGTTCGTCCGCGGGTCGTAGCGCTCGACGACGTCGAGGTTCCGGCCCGACGGCCGGCGCCCGCCGATCGCCCACAGCTCGCCCGCGGCCCACACCGCGGCGAGGTGGTTGCGCCCCGTCGGCATCGGCGCGCGCTTGCGCCAGCGCTTGCGGCGCACGTCGTAGACGAGCAGGCTGCGCAGCCGCTGGTTCTTGTTGGAGTACCCCCCGACCGCGTACAGCTTGCCCTTGTGCCCGACGAGCGCGAGCGCGGCACGCGGCCCAGGCGGCGCGGGCAGGCGCTTCCAGCGGTCGCGCTTGGGCGAGTAGCGCCAGAAGGCGCGCACCCTGCGCTGCGGGGAGGGGCCGCGCTGGCCGCCGAGGACATACAGCTTGCCGCCGAGCGCGGCAACCCCCGGGTGGTTGACGCCGCGCGGCAGGGCCCGTCGCTTGACCCAGCGGTCCTCGGAGATGTCGTAGGCGACCATGCGGCCGGTCGTGCCGCCGGCGCGCAGAAAGCCGCCGACGACGTAGATCCGGTCGCCGATGCGCGCCGCTCCGACCTCGCTGCGCTGCAGCGGGCTGGGTTCGAGCGCCACCCAGCCGGCGCCCGCGCGCGGCGCGGGATCGCCCCCACCGGTCGTCGCCGCGAACACGATCGCGGCGCCGGCCACGCTCGCGGCGGCACCCGCGAGCAGGACGCGCGCCACGGACGCCCTCATCGGCGTTCCCCCGCGCGCCGCTCGTAGCCGGGGCAGCGCGTCACCGGCAGTCGCGGGTAACGGGGGTAGCGCTCGTCGGTGCGCGAGCGCTCGCAGAGCGAGAACTTCGAGCCGCGCGTGTTGCGGACGACGCGCTGGTGGGCGCAGCTGTCGCAGAGGCCGGCCTCCACGCCCTCACGTTACCGCGACCCTCGGGGCCGGGGGCCTTGACTTCAAGCGCACTTGAACTTGTACGGTCCTCGCCGGCCGATTAGTTCGGCTCGGCGCGTCGGTCCATACACAGAAGACCCACAGAAGACCGAGACGCGTCTGTCACCCTGAAGTACGGCCCAACCCCTCAGGAGAAGAGATACCCCACATGTCATCCCTTGCGATCGAGGCCAGCGGCCTCGAGAAATCCTTCGGAGATACGAAGGCCGCGGACGGCGTGGACCTCGCGGTGCGCCGCGGGAGCGTCTACGGCGTCCTCGGCCCCAACGGAGCCGGCAAGACCACCACGATCCGGATGCTCGCCACCCTCCTGCGCCCCGACGCGGGCTCGGCCCGCGTGCTCGGCTACGACATCGTCGAGCAGGCCGACGAGGTGCGCGGCGCGGTCAGCCTCACCGGCCAGATGGCCTCGGTGGACGAGGACCTCACCGGCCGCGAGAACCTGGTCCTCCTCGCCCTCCTCCTCGGCTTCAGCCGCGCCCAGGCCAAGGCCCGAGCGGACGAGCTGCTCGAGGCGTTCGGCCTCGCCGAGGCGGCGACCCGGCAGGTGAAGAACTACTCGGGCGGCATGCGGCGCCGCCTCGACATCGCCGCGAGCCTCGTGGTCACGCCGGAGCTCCTCTTCCTCGACGAGCCCACCACCGGCCTCGACCCGCGCTCGCGCAACCAGGTTTGGGACATCGTCCGCGCCTTGCGCGAGTCGGGCACCACGGTCCTGCTCTGCACGCAGTACCTCGACGAGGCCGACCAGCTCGCCGACGGCATCGCGGTGATCGACCACGGCAAGGTGATCGCCGAGGGCACGCCGGGGCAGCTCAAGGCGTCGGTGGGCACCGGCTCGCTGCACGTGCGGCTGCTGGACCCGGAGCAGCGCCCCGAGGCGCAGCGCGTGCTCGCCGCCGAGCTCGGGGCCGACGCGGTGCACCTCGACCCGGACCCGGCGGCGCTCACCGCGACGTGCCCCGACGCCGACCGCGGCGCCGAGGTCGTCGCCGAGCTGACGCGCGCCGGCGTGCGGATCGCCGACTTCTCGCTCGGCCAGCCGACGCTCGACGAGGTGTTCATGGCGCTCACCGGGCGCCCCGCGGAAGAGACCGAGGAGATCGAGATCGAGGAGCAGGTGGCATGACGACGGCCGAGAACACGCAACCCCAACCGCACCCCTCCCTCGAGGAGGCGATGCACAAGGCGCTCTCGTCCGCCCCGCGGCCGCGGCGCGCCAGCCCGCTTCAGGCGGCGATGGCGTTCGGCTGGCGCGGGATGCTCAAGATCAAGCACGTCCCCGAGCAGCTGCTCGACGTGACGATCACGCCGGTGATGTTCGTGCTGATGTTCACCTACCTGTTCGGCGGCGCGATCGCGGGCTCCACCAAGGAGTATTTGCAGTACATCCTCCCCGGCATGCTCGTCATGTCCGTACTGTTCACGACGGTCTACTCCGGGATCTCGATCAACACGGATTTGACCAAGGGCGTCGTCGACCGCTTCCGGTCGCTGCCGGTGTGGCGGCCCGCCCCGCTCGTGGGCGCGCTGCTCGGCGACACCGTGCGCTACCTGATCGCCGGGACGGTGATCATGACCGTCGGCTACATCCTCGGCTATCGCGCCGAGGCGGGGCTCGGCGGCGTGCTCGCGGCGCTCGCGCTCGTGGTGGTGTTCTCGTTCGGGCTCTCGTGGGTGTTCACCACGATGGGCCTGCTGATGCGCTCGCCGAACGCGGTGATGAACGCCGGCTTCATGGGGATCTTCCCGCTGACGTTCCTCAGCAACGTGTTCGTCGACCCGGACACGCTGCCGAGCGCGCTCGAGGCGTTCGTCAACGTCAACCCGATCTCGATCCTCGCGGACGCTTCGCGCGGGTTCATGGCGGGCGACGTGGCGAGCAGCGACGTGCTGATCGCGCTGGGCACCGCGGCGCTGCTCACCGCGATCTTCGCGCCGCTCACGACGCGGATGTACCGGCGCGCCTAGGAGGGCGCGCCGGTCCGCCCGGCGGCCTGGCCAATACTTCACTTCGTATAGTGGTGTAGATGTCGACGCTGCGCAGGCTGTTGGGATTCCTGCGCCCGTACAAGGGCGCAGCGATCGGCTCGCTCGTCTTCGCCTGGGCGGCGATGGGCATGACGGTGCTCATCCCCTACCTGGTCGGCCGCACGGTCGATGAGATCGAGCGCGCGGGCAGCGTGCGGCCCGACCTCTGGCCGCTCGCGCTTGCGATCGTCGGAGCCGGGATCCTGCGCCTCGGCCTCACCGTGATCCGGCGCCTGATCGCGGGCCGGGTCTCGCTGGCGGTCGAGTTCGACCTGCGCGAGCGCATGTACCAGCGCCTGCAGACGCTCGAGCTCGGCTTCTACGACACCCAGCAGACCGGGCAGCTCATGTCGCGGGCCACGGTCGACCTGCAGTCGATCCGGTTCTTCCTCGGCTACGGGCTGATCTTCCTCACGCAGAACGCGCTCACGATCCTGCTCGCGAGCGCGGTGATGATCGCGATCAACCCCTGGCTCGCGCTGCTCGCGCTCGCGCCGGTGCCGGTCGTCGTGCTCACCGCCGCGCGCTACAGCCGGCTCTCGCGCCCCGCGCTACAGGAGGTGCAGCAGCGGATCGCCGAGCTCACCGCGGAGGCCGAGCAGTCGGTGTCGGGCATCCGGGTCGTCAAGGCGTTCTCGCGCGAGCCGTACATGCTGGAGCGCTTCCGCAACTCGGTCGCGCGGGTGTTCGACCAGAACGTCTACTCGACCCGCCTGCGCGCCTTCTACTCCCCCCTCCTCGGCTTCATCCCGCAGATCGGGCTCGCCGTCGTCCTCTTCCTCGGCGGCCGCTCGGTGATCAACGGAGGGATGAGCCTCGGTGACTTCAGCGCGTTCTACATCTACCTGGTGATGCTCACCGGCCCGATGCGCATGCTGGGCATGGCGCTCGGCATGGCGCAGCGCGCGGTCGCGTCCGGAAACCGGATGTTCGAGATCCTCGACCGCGAGCCGCGGATCACGAGCCGGCCCGACGCGCCCCCGCTCCCCGACGGCCCGGGCGCGGTCGAGTTCCGCGGCGTCTCGCTCGCCTACCCGGTCCCCGAGCTCGGCGCGCGCGCCTCGGCCGCCGCGCTCGCCGGCGGCAACGGCGCCGCCCCGGCCACCGGTGAGCTCGCCCTCGACGGCATCGACCTGCGAATCGAGGCCGGGCGCACGGTGGCGCTCGTCGGCCCGACCGGCTCGGGCAAGACGAGCCTGGTCGCCCTGCTCGCGCGCCTGTACGACCCGACCGAAGGCACCGTCCTCATCGACGGCGCCGATCTGCGCGAGGTCGACCTCGACTCGCTGCGCCACGAGGTGGCGTTCGTCGCCGACGACAGCTTCCTGTTCTCGGCCACCGTCGCCGAGAACATCGCCTACGCCCGCCCCGACGCGACGCGCGAGGAGATCGAGCGCGCCGCCGAGCTCGCCCAGGCGCGCGGGTTCATCGAGGCGCTCCCGGACGGCTACGACACGATCGTCGGCGACCGCGGGATGACGCTCTCCGGCGGGCAGCGCCAGCGGATCGCGATCGCGCGTGCCCTGCTCGCCGACCCGCGCATCCTGATCCTCGACGACGCGACCTCGTCGGTGGACGCCACCACCGAGGACGCGATCAAGCGCGGCCTGCGCGAGGTGATGCAGGGGCGCACGACGTTCGTCGTCGCTCACCGCCTCTCCACGATCTCGCTCGCCGACGAGATCGTCGTCATGGACGCTGGGCGCATCGTCGACCGCGGCACGCACGAGGAGCTCATCGAGCGCTGCGAGCTCTACCGCGAGATCGCCGAGCACGGCTGCGAGGACTCGGTGTTCCTGCAGCGCGACCTCGAGGAGCGCGAGGAGGTGGCGCGGCTGTGAGCGGCCCGCAGGAGCGGGGGCGCGCGGGGCGCGACGCCGATCCCAACGGCGGCGGGCCGCGGCGCACCGAGGAGATCGAGGAGGTCGAGCCGCGCGAGCAGCCTCAGGCGCTGCAGGCGATCGCCAACACGTTCGCGCTGATGCGCGACGTGTGGCGCCTCATCCGCGGCGAGGACGAGCGCGGGCGCAAGGTGCGCTGGATGCTCGGGCTCCTGCGTCCCTACCGGCGCCAGGTGGCCCTCATGCTGGTCGCGCTCATCGCGGCGACCGGCGCCGGGCTCGCGCCGCCGTACCTCGCGGGGCTCGCCATCGACGAGGGCATCCGCGCGGGCGACACGGGCGCGCTCGCGATCATCGTCGGCGTCTTTCTCCTATCGGTCCTGATCTTCTGGGGCGCGAGCTACGCGCAGACGTATCTGGTCGGCTGGGTCGGCCAGCGCGCGCTGCAGGACCTGCGCATGCGCATCTACGAGCACCTGCAGCGCATGTCGATCGGCTTCTTCACCCGGCGCAGGCCCGGCGTTCTGATCTCCCGCCTCACCAACGATGTGCAGGCGCTCGACTCGCTCGTCACCGACGGCGTCGTGACCCTGTTCCAGTCGACGCTCACGCTCGCCGGGGTCGTCGTGATCCTGCTCTTGCTGGACGTGCCGCTCGCGCTGATCACGTTCCTCACGTTCCCCGTGCTCGCTGTGGGCAGCGTGATCTTCCGGATCGCCTCCGCGGGCGCCTACCGCGCGACCCGCGAGAAGATCGCGAACATCACCGCCTACCTGCAGGAAACGCTCTCCGGCGTGCGGGTGATCCGCAGCTTCGGCCAGGAGGAGCGCCACCTCGCCCGTATGACCGACCTGAACGAGGAGAACCGCCGGGCGAACATGAGGACGGTCTACCTCAACGCCTCATACTTCCCGGCGGTCGAGCTGCTCTCGGCGGTCGGCACGGCCGCGATCCTGCTCTACGGCGGGTACCAGGCCTACCGCGGGAACGTCGAGATCGGCGTGGTGGTCGCGTTCGTCGGCTACCTGAACGCGTTCTTCGACCCGATCCAGCAGATCTCGCAGCTCTACACGACCTACCAGCAGGGCATGGCTGCGCTCGACAAGATCTTCGACCTGCTCGACACGCCGCCCGACATGGTCGACCGGCCGGACGCGATCGACCCCGGCGAGATCGGCGGCGAGATCGTGCTCGACGACGTGTGGTTCTCCTACGCGGGCGGCGGCGACGCGCGCGAGCTCGGCGAGGGCGACGAGTGGGCGCTCGCCGGGATCGACCTGCGCATTCCGCCCGGGCAGACAGTGGCGCTCGTCGGCGAGACCGGCGCGGGTAAGTCGACGCTCGCGAAGCTGGTGGCGCGCTTCTACGACCCGCAGCGCGGGCGCGTGCTGATCGACGGACACGATCTGCGCGACCTCGACTCCTCCGCGCTGCGCAGCCAGCTTGGCATCGTTCCCCAGGAGGGCTTCCTCTTCTCCGGCTCAGTGCGTGAGAACGTGGCCTTCGGCAAGCCCGACGCGACCGACGAGGAGATCCAGGCCGCGGTGCGCGCCGTGGGCGCGGACGGGTTCGTCTCCCGCCTGCCGCATGGGCTCGACACGGAGATCGGCGAGCGCGGCGTACAGCTCTCCGCCGGCCAGCGCCAGCTGGTCTCCTTCGCGCGGGCCCTGCTCGCCGAGCCGCGCATCCTCATCCTCGACGAGGCGACGTCGAACGTCGACGTGCGCACCGAGCGCGTGATCGAGGCCGGGCTCGAGCGGCTTTTGCACGGGCGCACCGCGATCGTGATCGCCCACCGGCTCTCCACGATCCGCCGCGCGGGCAAGATCGTCGTGCTCGAGCACGGGCGGATCGTCGAGACCGGCACGCACGAGGAGCTGCTCGCGGCGGGCGGCGCCTACGCTGGCCTCTACGGGTCCTGGCAGCGCCAGGCGGCCTGAGGCGAAGGGCGGCCCTCAGGACGTCCGGATCGCGCGCTCCCCGGCGATCTCCAGGCGCGCGCCCGCGTCGCGCAGCTCGGCCCGGTGCACCTCGGGCAGGTCGCCGTCGGTGATCAGCACGTCCAGCTCGTCGACGGCGAGCGCGGGCAGCAGCGAGCGCACCCCGTACTTGGAGGAGTCGACGAGCGCGATCGTGCGCGCCGAGACGCGGCGCACCGCCCGCAGGACGTCGGCGACCGCCCGCTGGGCCGTCGTCAGCCCCGCCTGGGCGGTCAGGCCGAGCGCGGAGACGAACGCGGTGGCGAAGTTGAGCTCGCTCAAAAACTCGACGGTCCAGCGCCCGCCGATCATCCGCAGGTCCTGATTCACCTCGCCGGGAGCGACGATCAGGTGCACCCCGTCGTGATCGAGCTCGGCGGCGATCGCGGGCGAGTTGGTGACCAACGTGAGCGAGCGCACCGGGCGCGCCGCGAGCGCCGTGGCGAGCGCCGCGCAGGTGGTCGACGAGTCGATGAAGATCGTCGAGTCGTCCTCGATCCACTCGAGCGCCTTCTGGGCGATCTGCGCCTTCGCGGCGGCGTTGCGGGGCCGGCGGGTCGCCCACGCCGTGCGCATGGCGCGCTCGGTCTCGGACAGCTTGGCGCCGCCGTGGACCCGTTCGATCAGGCCCTCCGCGGCGAGCCTCTCCAGGTCCCGGTGGATGGTGACCGGCGAGACGCCCATGTCGCGCGCGAGATCGCCGACTCCCGCCGCGCCGTCACGCCGGATCCGCTCCATGATCGCGGCCCTTCGCGCTGCACCTCTCATCCCGGCGCAGCATTATGCAAGAACCTGCAGGATTCAGTGCAGGATGGATGCATTGCTTGTGCACGGTTCGTGCGTTGCACCGGAGCGCGCGGCCACCCGCGCCACGACCCGTTCAGCGCCGGACTCGCAGGCGCACGGCGGCCTTGCGGGCCTTCACGTTCGGGCCCCGGGCCACGAACTTGATCTTCGTCGTCTTCCCGCGCGCCGCCTTGCGAATCCGGAACGTGAACGTCTCTTGGGCGCTGGCGCCGGGCGCGAGGCTCTCGATCTCGCGGCGCTTGCCGCCGAGGATCCGCAGCCGCTTGCGCTGTGCGTTCGCCACCAGGCGCACGGGGCCGCTGGGGTCGACGCCGCGATTGGTCACCCGGACGCGGAACTTCGTCCGCTTCCTGCGCCTGCCCACCTCTCGCTGGACCGGCTCGCCCACGAGGACCAGCTTCGCACCTTCCCCCGTCTCACCGGGGACGATCCGGTACGTCTCACCCGCCTTCGCCTGAAACCTCAGAACGTCGTCGGCCAGCTCCGACGCCACGACCGCCCCGTTCTCGCGGTACACGGCAACTGGCCCCTCGGCGAAGCTCGCGTTGCGCAGGACCAACTCGCCGGCCCGATCGGCCGTCACCCGCGCCTCCGTGAGGGCGCCCTCATCCCACTCCGCGTCCACGGTCACCGCCCCGCGGCCGCGCAGCCCTGTGACGTGCCCGGAGGGCCAGGCTTCGGGCAGCGCGGGCAGCAGGTGCAGCTCACCGTTGTGGCTCTGCAGGAGCATCTCGGCGATCCCCGAGGTCGCCCCGAAGTTGCCGTCGATCTGGAACGGGGGATGCAGGTCGAACATGTTCGGCGCGAGCCGGGCGGGAACGATCAGCTTTGAGATCAGCTCGTGAGCCCGCTCGGGCTCCTCCATCCGGGCCCAGAAGTTGATCTTCCACGCCAGCGACCAGCCGGTGCCGTCGTCGCCGCGCAGCTCCAGGGTCTTGCGCGCGGCGTCGTAAAGCTCGGGGGTATCGCGCTTGGTGATCTGGTTGCTCGGATGCAGGCCGTACAGGTGGGAGATGTGCCGGTGGTTCGGCTCCGTCTCGATCCAGTCGTAGAGCCACTCCTGGATGTTCCCCCGGGAGCCGATCTGCATCGGCGCCAGACGCTCGCGCGTCGCCAGGACCTCGTCGCGGAAGTCGGCGTCGACACCGAGGATCTCGCTCGCCTGCGCGCAGGCGGAGAAGAGGTCCCGGAGGATCTGGTTGTCCATCGTCGGGCCCGCGCAGATCGATACGCCCGGGTGGTGCGCGAGCTCAGGTGAGTTCGATGGATTCGTGACGAGCCACCCGAGGTTCGGCTCCTCCACGAGGGTGTCGAGGAAGAACTGCGCCGCGCCCTTCATGGCGGGGTAGTTCCGCTCGAGCATCTCGACGTCGCCGGTGAACTGGAAGTGATCCCAGGCGTTGAGCACGAGCCAGGCGCCGCCGGTCTGCCACATGCCCCAGAACGCGGCGTCGACCACAGAGGCCCCGCGCCATCCGTCGGTGTTGTGGTGGACGACCCACCCCGAGGCGCCGTACTGCAGCTCGGCCACCTTCGCTCCCGTTTCGGTGAGATCGTCGATCATCGCGAAGACCGGCTCGTAGAGCTCGGCGAGGTTGGTCGAGCCCGCCGGCCAGTAATTCATCGGGAGGTTCGCGTTGAGCGTGTACTTCGACTCCCACTGCGGGAACATCTGGTTGTTCCAGATCCCCTGGAGATTGGCCGGCTGGGTCCCCGGCCGCGAGCTCGAGATCAGCAGGTACCGGCCGTACTGGAAGAGCAACGCGGACAGCTGCGGGTCATCCCTGCTCGCGTGCTGCTCGATCCGTACGTCGGTGGTGTCGTCGGCGGCGCTGGTCCGGCCGAGGTCGATGGTCACCCGGTTGAAGAGCTCCTGGTAGTCGGCGATATGACGCTCGCGCAGCTCCTCGTACGACCGCTCCTCGGCGGCCTCCAGATGCGACCAGGCGACGCCCTCGTAGTCGCCCGAGACATCGGTGTAGTCCACGTAGCTTGTGCCGATCGAGATCAGCAACGTCACCGCATCGGCGCCCGCGACCGAGAGCTGCCCATTGGCGCTCGTCACCGTGCCGCCTTCGGCGTACGCCCGGGCGAGTGCTAGGAAGCGCACCGAGCCCGGGATGCCGCGGTGCGCGCTGCTGACCCCATCGAGCGCCACCGTCGCCTGGTCCGGGCTCGACGACGTCGTCTGCTGAGGGCTATTGAAGCTCGCCACGAACGAGATCGCCCCGGGCGCCTCGGCCTGCAACCGCACGGCGATCACTTGATCGGGAGCGCTTGCCAGCACCTCCCGGCGCCGCGCCACGCCGCCCGCGGCGTAGCCAACCGAGCAGATCGCGGTCTCCAGATCGAGCTCGCGCCAGTAGTCGGAGATCTCGGCCGGCTGGGAGAACGCGAGCTGCAGGTTGCCGACCGGCTGGTAGGCAAGCTGCCCAGCCGGGTTCCCGAGCATCGCCTGGTCGGCGAGCTGCTGGGCCTGCGACCACTGGTCGTTGAACACCAGCTGCTGAATCTCGGCCAGCGCCTCGGCGCCGTTTGGGTTGGTGTAGTCGTGCGGCCCACCGGCCCACACGGTGTCTTCGTTGAGCTGGATGGTCTCGGTATTGATGTTGCCGTAGACCATCCCGCCGAGCCGCCCGTTACCGACCGGGAGGGCGCGCAGCCAGTCGCCGCCCGCCGGCTCGTCGTACCAGAGGCGGAGATCCCCGGTCCCGGGCCCCGGGAGCGAGTCCCGCGCCTGGGAAAAGGTGGGCCAGCTCCCGCGCCACGCGAGGGCGCCGGCAGCCGCAGCCGCCGCTTGCAGGATCTGCCTACGGTTGAGCTCGAGTCGCTTCGCCATCACGTACTCCTCTCCATGCGGGCAACGCTGCGCCCCTAGCGGCGGACGCGCACCTGGACGGCCGCCGTTGCGTCCCATCCCGGGCCGCACTCCCTAGGGCCGCGCCCGGGGAAACCTCTCCTGCCGTCGAGCGGAGTCCTACCGGAGGACTCGCGTTAGTCAACGCCCACGCGAATCGAACCTTTCATCTTCCTTGCGAGACCTGCCATTTCCTTGCAAATGGGTGGCGGGGCGTCCGCGGCGGCGGCCGCCGGCGGAACGCCGTCTCAAGGCAACAACCCACCGGGCCACGCCGCCCGGGGGCGGCGTGGCCCAGTGGAGTTGGAGGTGGAGGTGTCTTCGGGGAGGCTTGCCTTAGGTCTTGTCGGCGGCGTCAGCGCGAGGGCGTGACGCCGATCGGCGTCACGCCCTCGCAGCAAGCGCTGCCTTGCGGCACCCGCACCCACCTACGGCGTCACCAGCACCGCCTGCGACTCCGCCGGCTCAGACGTGCCGCCCTTGCCGGTGCGGGTCACCACGCAGGTGATCT
>Ga0310825_100072_pt1 | contig 188603 bp, 175 predicted proteins | sample WT_ome_9_FD_202243 | JGI IMG/M metagenome (GOLD analysis project Ga0310825, IMG submission 202243) | Sorghum-adapted microbial communities enriched on wild type (WT) sorghum from Joint BioEnergy Institute, Emeryville, California, United... ... | reverse complement strand
GCCCTACACGCCCCGCTGGAACGGCAAGGTCGAGCGCTTCATCCAGACGCTCAAGCGCGAGTGGGCCTACGCCCACTCCTGGCCCAACTCAGCCGAGCGCTCACGCGCCCTGCCATCCTTCCTTCGCCATTACAACCGGCGAAGGCCTCACAGCTCCCTCGGGGACCGGCCGCCGATCAGCCGCGTTCACAACGTCCGTGGGCAGGACAGCTAGGGGGACGCCTCGCTGGCCTCCGCCCCCTCCTCGTCGTCGGCGGATGCGAACTCGATCTCCTCGTCGTCGGCGAGATCGGCGGCCTCGGCCTGCGCGTTCAGCTCCTCGATCGTCACGGCCGCTGCGCGCTTGCCGATCGAATTCGGGAGGATCGCCCCGAACACGAACGCATCGACGATCGCGATGGCGGCGATGAGCCCGGCGATCCAGCGCTGATCGGGCAGGGCGAGGAACAGGACGACCGCGGCGATGAGCCCGGCGATCAGGCTGATCGCGGCGATGAACCCCCAACGCGGCTCGTTTGACGGCGACAAGCGGTGAACCTCCCCGTGGGTGTGAAAGCGCGGCGAGCCTAACCGTCGCGTCCGCAGCGGGCAACCCGGCGGGCAACGCGGGCGGCTCAGGCCGTCGCGCGCGAGCGCTTCAGCGCGAGTTCGACGATCCGGTCGCAGAGCTCCTCAAAGGGCAGGCCGCCGGCCTCGGCGGCCATCGGCAGGAGCGAGGTGTCGGTGAGCCCCGGGACCGCGTTCACCTCGAGCACCTGCGGGCCGTCGTCGCCCAGGATCAAATCGACGCGCGCGAAGCCCTCGCAGCCGATCGCCCGCCAGGTGGCCGTGGCCGCGTCGCGCACCGCGGCGGCGACGTCGGGCTCGAGCTGGGCGGGGCAGATAAACTCGGTGCGGCCGATCTCGTAGCGCGCGTCGTAGGAGTAGAGGTCCTCGTCGCGGGGGCGCACCTCGACGATCGGCAGGGCGTGGCCGTCGAGCACGCTCACCGCGAGTTCGCGGCCGCGGACGTGGCGCTCGAGCATCACGCGGTCGTCGTAGGAGAGCGCGGAGACGATCGCCCGCGGCACCTCCTCCCGCGTGGCGGCGAACCGCACGCCGAGCGAGGAGCCGCCGCGCGCGGGCTTGACGACGAGCGGGAAGCCGAGCAGCGCCTCGATCTCCTCCAGCGCGTCGGCGGCGCCGAGCTGGCTGAACGCCGTCTGGCTGAAGGAGACCCACGCGGGCGTGGGCACGCCGGCCGCCTTCATGACCTCCTTGGCGGCGGGCTTGTCCATCGCGCGGCGGCAGGCTGCGACGCCGGGGCCGGTGTAGGGGATGCCGATGATCTCGAGCAGCTCCTGGACCGTGCCGTCCTCGCCGTCCGCCCCGTGCAAGGCGATGAAGGCGACGTCGGGGCGGGCGTGCTTGAGGCGGCGGACGAGATCGTCGCCCGCGTCGACCGGGACGACCTCGTGGCCGAGCGACTCGAGCGCGTCCTCGACGCGCGCGCCCGAGCGCAGCGACACCTGGCGCTCCAGCGAGCGCCCGCCTTTGAGCACCGCGACCTTCATCGCGACCCGGGCCGGCGCCGCATGGGGACGACCTCGCCGCCCGGCCCGCTCTCCTCGCGCGGCGCGGGGTCGGCGTCGCGGTTGAGCGCGCCGTAGAGCTCGACCTGCTCGGTGATGACTCGGCCGATCCGCCGGATGCCCTCGCGGATCTCGTCCTCGTTCGCAGCCGAGAAGTTGAGCCGCATCGAGCTCTGCCCGCGCCCGTCGACGAACGCGCCGGCGCCGGGCACGAACGCGACGTTGTCGCGCAGCGCGCGGGCGAGCAGGTCGGTGGTGTCGATGTAGCTCGGCAGCGTGGCCCAGAGGAACAGGCCGCCCTCGGGCCGCGACCACGTCGCCTCGGTGGGGAAGTGCCGCTCGAGCGCGTCCAGCATCACGTCGCGGCGGGAGCGGTAGACGCCGCGCAGCGACTCGATGTAAGCCATCCACCGGCCCTCGGCGAAGTACTCGTCGACGAAGTACTGGCTGAGCGTCGACGTGCACAGGTCCGAGGACTGCTTGCCGAGGACGATCTTCTCCATCACCGGCGGCGGCGCGCACAGCCAGCCGAGGCGGATGCCGGGGGAGAGGATCTTGGAGAACGTGCCGAGGTAGATCACGAAGTCCCCGCCGTCGAGCTTGTAAAGCGTGTCCTCCGGCTCACCCTCGTAGCGGAGCAGCCCGTAGGGGTTGTCCTCGACGACGAGGAGCTCGCGCTCGCGGGCGACCTCGACCAGGCGCCGGCGGCGCTCGGCGGAGAGCGTGACCCCGGCCGGGTTCTGGAACGAGGGCACGGTGTAGATGAACTTCGGGCGCCGGCCCTCGGCGTGCAGCCGGTCCAGCAGCTCCTCGAGCAGGTCGACGCGCATGCCGTCCTCGTCGACCTCCACCTGCAGCGTCTGCGCCTCGTACGCGTAGAGCGTGGGGAGCACGCCGGGGTAGGTCGGCCCCTCGGCGATCACCGCGTCGCCGGGGTTGACGAGCGTCTTCGCGATCAGGTCAAGCGCCTGCTGGCCCCCGGTGGTGACGATGATGTCGTCGGGGTCGGGATGCATGCCCTCGGCCGCCATCACCTCGCGGATGCACTCCTTCGTGCGCGCGAATCCCTCCGTGGGCCCGTACTGGAGCGCCGCTGCCGCGGACTCCTGGGCGATGCGCGTCATCTGCGCGGCGAACGAGTCGCTCGGGAAGGTGGAGGTGTCGGGCAGCCCGCCGGCCAGCGAGATCACCTCCGGGCGGGCGGTGATCTCCATCATGTCCCGCATCGCCGACGAGCGCATGACCTTGGTGCGGTCGGCGAAGAGCCCGGCGTAGCGCTCGAGGTCGCGCGCGGTCGTGTGCGCGCGGCGCTGCCGGGGCGGTGTCTGCGGGCGCTGCGCGGGCGCGCGCTCGTGCTCGGGCCGCTCGGTCACGCGCCAAGTTTGGCGTACGCGGCCGTCGGGCGCGACGTAGGCGGCTAGCGCCGCACGACGCGTCCCCGCCAGACCGCCGGGACGCTGCGGTTCCCGTTCATGTCCGTGGCGCGCACCCGGATGGTGTGCAGGGTGCCCTTGCGGCGCTTCGCCTTGAGCTTGAACCGCACGCCCGACTCGCACGGCGCCCACGGCCGGCGATCCAGCTTGCACTCGAAGTTCGAGAGCTCGTCGGCGGTGAAGGCGACGCGCACGCGCTTGAAGCGCTTGCGCTTGCCGACGACGAAGCGCTTGGCGCGCGGCTTCGTGAGGATGACCGTCGGCGCGGCGTCGAACTCCTGGGCGCCGATGTCGATGCGCCCACCCTGCACGCGCGCGTTGCCGTAGACGTCGAGGCGTCCGAGGCCGTCGCCGCGGCCCCGGTCGATCGACGGCGAGCCGGGAGCCTGGCTCAAATCCAAATCCGGGAGGTCCGGGAACAGGGCGGGCTGGGTGACGCGGTCGACCTCATCGAGGACGTTCTGCTCGCCGGAGAAGGCGATCTGCTTCTCGTACAGCGAGTTCGCGGTCTCCAACGTCAGCTTGGCAGGTCCATCGTTGTGCATCCAGATGTCGAAGGAGTGGCCCTGCGCGATCACGTTCTCGAGCAGCACCCGTGACTCGCACGCGCTCGACGCGCGGACGTGCACCCCGTACGTGTTGTCCTGGGCGTCGTGGATGGCGACGGCGGTCACGTTGGTGATCTCGGCCGTCGTGCCCTCGGGATCGGTGCAGTCGTGGTCGACGGTGAGCGCGGTGGCACCGTAGGCCAGCGAAAGGCAGATCGAGTCGCGCATGGCGCCGCCGTTGCCGACGACGCAGGGCTTGTTGGACGCGGTCGCGGTCCCCAGCACCTCGACGCGCTCGATGAGGTCGACCCGGTTGACGCCGGGGACGTCTTGGTAGCCGTGCAACACGATCACGTCGTGGAGCTCCTCGCCCTCCGAGCCGCTGCCGTCGAACCCAGGCGTATCGATGACGGGGCGCTCCTCGCCGATGCCGCCCTCGACGATCACTCCACTGGGGATGGTGATTGGGTCGGAACCGTCGGTCGTCTCGTAGTAGCCGGGGAGGACGCGCACGACGTCCCCGGGCTGAGCCCCCTCGATGGCGACCTCGATCTCGCAGGGATCGGCCTCCGCGCACGCAGCCGAGGCGGAGGCATCGGGCGCCGCGAAGCGCACGTCGGCGTGAGCGGTCGCGGCAACGCAGAGCGCCGCGGCGATCGCGATCGCCCCCGAGCGTCCTGCTCTCCACGTCCAAGCCCGCATCCTTACGGCGGCGCGGAAGATTAGCCATCGCCGCCCCGGGCCGCCAGCTCACCTCAACGAACGTCCCATCGACGCCACCCAGGCCGGCGCCCCAACCGGCGATCGAGCTTCCTAGTCCCAGTGGCTACAAGGCTCGATCGCCTGCTCGGACCCGGTCTCGTGATCGAGGTTCCTAGTCCCAGAGACGAGAAAGGTCGAGCACGGCGGCGGCGTCAGCAGGCGCGGTCGCGGGCCAGGCGCGGCGCGAACGCGCGCGGCTCGCGCTCGCGGCGCTCGGCGGACGCGGCGGCGCTCTCCGAGCCGCGCTTTCGGCGGCGCGAGGCGGGTCGGGTGGGGAGCTCGAACTGGCCGTTGATGTGCGCGAAAGAGGCGGCGAACATGGCGTTCCTCCGGGGTCTTCTTCGTCTGCGGACAGCCTCTCGCGACTTGCTTTCGGCGTCAGTTCATTTAGCCTGGACTAAATGATCAACTTCCGCTTCAGCGTCGACGACATCGCGCGGACGCGGTTTGCGATCTCGCCGATGTGGGAGACCGCCGCGGCGATCCGGGCGCTGCGCAACCCCTCGGCGCTCGCTCTGCACCTGCCGTGGGTGAAGCGGATCAGGCCGAAGCTCCGCGAGCTCGACCTGTCCTTGCCGCTCGCCCTCCTGCCCCGCAAGGGCTACATCGCGGATTTCCTCACACCGCCGCCCTCGACGCCACTCGCGAGCTTCGAGGACGAGCTCGAGCTCGTCCGCACGACGCCCGCGGATCTGATCCGTCACGACGTCGGCGTCCTGTTGTCCGACGGAATCCCGCGCGAGCAGCTCCAGCCCTACCTAGACGACCCGCGGGGCACGGTGGAGAGGCTCGCCGAGGTGCTCCGGCGCTTCTGGGAGGTGGCGCTCAAGCAGGACTGGCCGCGCATTCAGGTCGTGCTCGAAGCGGACATCGCCTACCGCTCGCGCCGGCTGGCTGAGGGCGGCCTCGCCAAGCTCTTCGCCGACCTGCACCCGGAGGTGGAGTGGACCCAGGGGGAGGGCAAGCTCTCGGTGCACCGCCCGTGCGCGATCCCGAACCTCCCCCCCGACGGCAAGGGCCTTTTGCTCGTGCCCTCCGCGTTCTCCAGCCAGCACACCGCGGCGATGACCGAGGCCCCCTGGCAGCCGACGCTGATCTACCCGGCCCGCGGGATCGGCCTTTTGTGGGAGTCGGCGCCCACGCCGCCCGACGCGCTCGCCAAGGTGCTCGGGCAGGGCCGCGCGGCCGTGCTCGCCGACCTCGACGCGCCGCGCACGACCACCGAGCTCGCCCGCCGGCTCGGCATGAGCCCGGGCGGCGTCTCGCAGCACCTGGCGGCCCTGCGCGACGCAGGGCTCGTGAGCGCCCAGCGCAACGGCCGCAGCGTGCTGTACTGCCGCAGCCCGCTGGCGGACGAGCTCGTGACCGCCTAGGCGCCGGCGGGCACGACACCGCTCACCGACCAGGTCGACGCCGCCGCGACGACGCCGTCCGGCCCCTCGAACTCGCTGAGCGCCTCGCGCACGGCCGCATCGATCTGCGGGCGCATCTCGTCGATCCGCTCGCCCCAGAGGCGCACGACCTCGGCGGCGGGCCCGATCGACATCACGTAGTCGACGGCGGCGTCGAGGTCGCGGCCGATCCTGATCGGCTCGTCGCAGCGGTGCAGCGAGACGTCCTCGAAGCCGGCGAAGCGCATGACGTCGCTGACCGTGTCGGCGTCGGCCATCGAGAAGGGGCCCGGGCCGCAGGTGGGCTCGTCGTACTCCTCTGGCTTGTCGGCGAACCGCTTGACGACGACCTCGGCGCGGTGCAGCCAGTCGTTGTCGAGCTTGCGGCGCCAGACCACCATGTTGAGGCGCGCACCGGGCACGAGGGCGCTTCGCACGTTGCGCAGCGCGGCCACCGGGTTGGCGAAGAACATCGTCCCGCAGCGCGCGAACGCGTAGTCGAACGGACCCTCGAAGGGATAGGTCTGCGCGTCCCCGTCGACGTACTCGACGTTCGAGATCCCCATGCGCGCCACCTCCTCGCGCGCGAGCCCGATCATGCGCTCGGCGACGTCGATGCCGAGGACCGACCCCTCCGGGCCGACGAGCTCCGCGAGGCGTACAGTCGTCTCGCCCAGCCCACAGCCGATGTCGAGCACGCGCCCGCCGACGGGCGGCGGGAAGTGAGCGAGGGCGGCCTCGCCGTGGGCGACGAGGGCGCCGGCGACGACCTCGCGGAACTTGACCCAGCGCTCGTACAGGGGGCCGTTCCAGGCCTCGTAGGCCTCGACGTTCTCGGGGGCGACCTCAGCGATTGTGCGACCAGCGTCCCACTCGGGCGCGCCGAGCGCAAGAAATCCGGGTAGCGGGCGGTGGTGAATTCCGTGCCCAGGCTGCGCGCCGCGGTCACCGTCGTCTTCGCGCTGAACGGCTTCATGTTCGGCTCGCTGATGGCGCGCGTGCCCGCTATCAAGGCGGACCTCGGGCTCAGCGACGGCGAGCTCGGGGTCGCGCTGCTGTGCTCGTCGCTCGGGCTCGTGGTATCGCAGCCTCTCGCCGGCGCGGCGTCCGCCCGCTTCGGGAGCCGGCCCGTGGTCGCGGCGGGAGTCTGCCTCTACGGCGGGCTCCTGGCCATGCCGGCGCTCGCGCCCGACTTGCCCTGGCTCGTCGCCGCCTTCGCGATCCTCGGTCTCGGCGCGGGCTTTCTCGACGTTGCGATGAACGCCCAGGGCGTGCAGGCCGAGCAGCGCCACGAGCGCGCGATCTTCAGCTCTTTCCACGCCGCCTTCAGCTTCGGCGCGATGGCGGGGGCGGGCGTGGCGGGCATCGCGGCCGAGCTCGGCGTCGCCCCCGATGCGCACCTCGCGATCGTGGGCGCCGCGGTGATCGCGGCGGGCCTCGCGGCAGCCGCGCGGTTGCTCCCCGCGCACGCCGACGCGCGCGCCGGCGGCCAGCTGTTCGCGCGCCCCACGGGCGCCCTGATCGCGTTCGCAGCGATCGGCTTCTGCGCGCTGCTGGTCGAGGGCTCGGCGTCGGACTGGAGCGCGGTGCTGCTCGCCGAATGGCGGGACGCCTCGGAGGGCGTCGCCGCCGTCGGGCTGGCCGCGTTCTCGGCGGCGATGGGAACCGGTCGGCTGGCCGGCGATCCGCTGCGCGAGCGCTTCGGGCCGATCCGGCTGATGCGCATGGGCGCCGCGGCGGCGCTGGCGGGCACGGTGGTGGTCGTGCTGCCGCTGCCGCCCGCGCTCACGATCGCGGGGTTCGTCGTGGTCGGCCTCGGGCTGTCAGCGATCTTCCCGCTCGCCCTGCTGCTCGCGGCCGCGACCCCCGGGGCCGCGCCCGCGCCCGCGATCGCGGCGGTGTCGACGACCGGCTACGCGGGCCTGCTCGCCGGGCCCGCGATCATCGGCGGGCTCGCGGAGCTCTCGACGCTGCCGGCTGCCCTCTGCACGACCGCGCTCGCGAGCGCGGCGATCGCGGCGCTTGCGGGCGTCGCCGGCGCCCGTTTGCAGGGCGCCAACGTGGGCGGTTAGCGTGAGCGATCATTTAGCCTTCGCGACCCGCATGGATCTCTTCCTCGCAGGCTGTCAGGGGCTCGGTTTGGCCCTCGCCGCCGGAGCGCTGCTCGGCGCCCTGGCGCAGACCGACCACATCGGCAACGGGCTCGCCGTGGTTGCGATGGCCCTGGGCGCGTTCCTGTTCGGCGCCTCGCTCACGCCGGAGGACCACCCCGCGTGGCCCGGCTGGATCGTGGGCGCGCCCGTGGCGCTCCTGGCGTACGTCGTCGCGCGCGATATCGCGGTCGCGGCGCGCCGGCGCGCGGGGGAGGGCAGCGGCTTCGGCGTCGCCTTCTACCTCGGGCTCTACGCGCTCGTGCTGACCGGCCTCGCCCTCCTGCCGGTCTCGCCCGTCTCCCTGCTCGCCCTCGCCGGCACGGTCTGGCTGCACTTCGGCCGCCGCCGCAAGGCGGCCGAGAAGCACGCCGGCCTGCGCAGCCTGAGGTAGCGCCCGTGCGGGCGCGCCGAAAGCTGTGCCTCGTCATGGTCGACTCGCTGCGCACGGACAAGCTCGAGCTCGCCGTGGCCGAGGGCAAGGCCCCGCACTTCGCCGAGCTGCTTTCCCGCGGTGAGCTGATCGGCGACTGCGTCTCAGCGTTCCCGTCGGTGACGCCGGTCTGCTGCGCCGAGATCGCCACGGGGGTCACGGTGGACCGCCACTGGATCAGCGGCATGAACTGGTACCACCGCGTCGAGCAGCGCTACGTCGAGTACGGCTCGTCGTTCGAGGCGACGCGCGCGTTCGGCCTCTTCCGGGCGACCTACGACGTCGTCTACAACATGAACATGGGCCACCTCTCCCGCGAGGTGGACACCGTCTTCGAGTCGCTCGCCGACGCCGGCCACCGGACGGCCTGCACGCCGTTTCTCATCTACCGCGGCCGCACGCGCCACGAGCTCGGCCTCGACGGGCTGCTCAAGAAGGGCGCTGCCGCCGCCGGCTTCCGCCACGCGGTCTACGGCCCGGAGGAGCTCTTCTACGCCGAGCTCTTCAACAGCCGTCCCGTGCCGTGCAAGCCGACCCTGGCCAGGCCGGGCACTCGCGACGAGTTCTCCGCCTGCGTCGGCCGCGAGCTCGCCGCCGACCCGAGCTCCTACGACTTCCTGCTCTTCAGCCTCCCCGACAACGACTACCACGCCCACCGCTTCGGGCCCGGCGCGATGGTCGCCTCGATCGCCCACGCCGACCGCTGCTTCGGCGAGCTGGTCGGCGCCTGGGGCGGCATGGACCGGTTCCTGGACCGGCACGCCGTGATCCTGATGGCCGACCACGCGCAGACCGACGTGACGCGGCCCATAGACCTCGGTGCCGAGCTCGGGCGTGAGTGGCGGGTGCTTCAGCCCTCTTCCGACCAGCCCGAGCTCGCCGAGCTCGCGGTCTCGCCGACCGCCCGCGCGGCGAACCTCTACGTGCTCGTCGACGAGGCCCGCCGGGCGGCCGTCCACGAGCGCGTCCGCGAGCGCGCCGCGGCGCTGCCCGCCACCGACCTGGTCGCATGGCTCGAGCGCCCTGGCGGCGAGCCCTGCGTGCGGGAGGGCTCCGGCTCTCCGCTGCACCGCGACCCCGAGGTGCGCGCGGTCGTCGCCCGCGGTGGGCGCGAGCTGCGCTTCCGGCCCGCGCGAGCGGGCGGCAAGGCGCCGGCGGACCCGCGCGGCTGCGTCTGGGAGCTCGACGGCGAGCCCGCGGCGCTCGGGCTCGAGCGCGCGGGCGGGCGCGTCTCCAGCGAGCGCTACCCGGACGGGCTCGGCCGCCTGTGGGCAGCGCTCACCGCGCCGCACGCGGGCGACATCGTCCTCTCGCTCGAGGCGGGGTGGGAGTGCGTGGACTGGGGTGGGACCTGGCACGCGGGCGGCGGCAGCCACGGGTCGCTGCTGCGCGAGGACTCGCTCGTGCCGCTCGTGACCGTGGGCCTGGAGCCCGGCGCGGTGCCGGACCGCGAGCAGTGGCGGCTCACCGACGCGGCGGCGCTCGTGCGGGCGCACTTCGGCGTGGACGAGGCCCCGCGCGTCACCGCCTCCCCCAGCGACCGCGCCGGGGCCCTGCGATGACGGCGAGGCGCCCGGCCGAGCCGCCCACCGAGCCCGCGGCGGACCAGCGCGCGACGCCCGTGCGCGACGCGTGGACCCGGTGGTCGGAGGTCACCTGGGCGCTCGTGCGGCGCGTGCGCCACGGGGCGCGCAAGCCGGCCAACTGGGTCCAGCTGTTCAAGTTCGGCGTGGTTGGCGCCTCGGGCTACGTCGTCAACCTGCTCAGCTTCGCCCTGTTCTCGCAGGCGCTCGACATGCACCACATCCCCGCGGCTGTCTGTGCGTTCTTGATCGCGGTCACCAACAACTTCACGTGGAACCGCCAGTGGACGTTCCGCGCCGAAGCCCCCGGCGGCCACCCCGGTCATCAGGGCGCGAAGTTCCTCGCGGTAAGCGTCCTCGGCCTGGGCGTGAACCTCGCCGTTTTGGAGGTCCTCGTGAGCTCGACGCCGCTGGGCGAGCTGCCCAGCCAGGCGATCGCGGTGGCCGTCGCGATGCCGGTGAATTTCATCGGCAACAAGCTGTGGACGTTCGCGACGCCGCGAAAGGGCGGCTAGCTGCCAGCTGCCAGCGACCAGCTGCCAGCTTCCAGCCACCAGCTTCCGTCCCGCGGAACGGGCGACCGGCGACCGGCGACGAACCTGTCGACCCGGCACCTTTTTCACCACACTTCGCCCATATTCCGTCAGCTTCGGCACCGAATTAGGCCAAAGCCTTGACAAATCGTCGCGAGTGTGAGATTGGTTTGCTGCCATGGAGAGGAGGAGCGGTGCACTCGCTTCGCTGCGCGCTGCGAACCGCAAGCTCGTGGTCGACGCGCTGCGGGCCCGGGGCATGGCGAGCCGGGCGGAGCTCGCGCGCGCGACGGGGCTCTCGCGGTCGACGATTTCGACGATCGTCGGAGATTTGATCGAGGCCGGGCTCGCGGTCGAGCGCGACGCAGCGGACCTGGACGGCGAGTCGCACGCTGGCCGCCCTCCGGTCATGGTCTCGCTGGACACCTCCGCGGGGCTCGCGCTGGGCCTGGACTTCGGGCACCGCCACCTGCGGGTCGCCGTTTCCGACCTCGCCCACACGGTGCTGGCCGAGAAATGGAGCGAGCTCGACGTCGACCATTCGGCGACGGAGGGCCTGGATCTGGCGGCCGAGTTCGTCGAGCAGGTGCTCGCCGAGGCCGGCGCCGACCGCAACCGGGTGATCGGGGTGGTCATGGGACTGCCCGCGCCGATCGACAGGGCGACCGGGACGGTGCAGGACTCCTCGATCCTGCCGGGCTGGGTCGGCGTGGACGCCGCGGCGGAGGCGAGCGCGCGCCTCGGCCTGCCGGTCGAGGTCGAGAACGACGCGAACCTGGGCGCGCTCGCCGAGCTCGTCTGGGGCGCGGCCAAGGGACGCAGCGACGTCTTCTACATCAAGGTCTCGACGGGCATCGGCGGCGGGATCATCGCCGGCGGCCGCCTGCAGCACGGCGTGGGCGGCACGGCCGGGGAGATTGGCCACACTCGCCTGCTCCCCGACGGCCCGGTCTGCCGCTGCGGGAACCGCGGCTGCCTGGAGACGGTCGCGTCGTCGCGGGCGATCGCGAACCTGCTCAGCGAGAGCCGCCGCGAGGAGGTTTCGGCGCGGGACGTGCTCGACCTCGCGAAGGCCGGCGACTCGGCCGCGCAGCGGCTGATCGCCGACGCGGGCCGTGCCCTGGGCCTGGCGATCGCCAACCTGTGCAACCTGCTCAACCCCGAGGCGGTGATCGTCGGCGGGGACCTGAGCGGGGCGGGCGATCTGCTGCTGGCGCCGATGCGCGAGGCCGTCCTGCGCAACGGCATCCCGAGCGCGGTCAAGGACCTGGCCATCGCCACGGGGGTACTCGGCGAGCGCGCGGAGATGCTCGGTGCCCTCGCTCTGGTCATGCACGAGGCGGACCGGTTTCAGGCGCCGGCGCTGATCGCGGAGGGGGCGGCCTGATGAACGAGCTTCACCGCAAATCACCGCAAGAGCATCTGCAACGGGGGAGAGCCGGCTTTGAAAACAGGGCCGGATGGGAACGACGACAGACAAGGAGAGAGGAGTCACCGATGCGTAACCCACGGTTTGGCCGCGCCTCCCTGGTGGCGGCCCTGGCGCTCATCGTCGCGCTCTTGATCGCGGCGTGTGGCGATGACGACGGCGACGACGAGGGCGGCGGCGGCGAAGAGGGAGGCGGCGGCAAGATCGCCTTCCTGCTTCCTGAGTCGCAGACCACTCGCTACGAGTCGCAGGATCGGCCGCTGTTCGAGGCGAAGGTGGAGGAGCTCTGCCCGGACTGCGAGATCCTCTACCAGAACGCAGATCAGGATCCCGCCAACCAGCAGCAGCAGGTCGAGGCGGCGATCACCGAGGGCGTTGACGTCCTCGTCCTCGACCCGGTCGATTCGACCTCGGCGGGCGCGCTCGCGAACCGCGCCAAGCAAGCCGACATCCCGGTGATCTCGTACGACCGCCTGATCCTGGACGGCGACCTCGACTACTACGTCTCGTTCGACTCGGTCGAGGTGGGCCGCCAGCAGGGCCAGGCGCTCGCGGAGAAGCTCGCCGACGACGGCAACCCCGAGGGCCCGATCATCAAGATCAACGGCGACCCGAAGGACAACAACGCCAAGCTCTTCGACCAGGGCTCGGACGAGACCCTGGGCGACGCCGGCGTCGAGGTCGCCAAGGAGTACGACACCCCGGACTGGCTGCCGGAGAACGCCCAGCGCCAGATGGAGCAGGCGATCACCGCGGTCGGCAAGGACCAGATCAAGGGCGTCTACGCCGCGAACGACGGCACCGCTGGCGGTGCGATCGCCGCGATGAAGGGCGCCGGCATGGACCCGGCCAAGATCCCGGTCACGGGCCAGGACGCGGAGCTGGCGGCGATCCAGCGGATCATCGCGGGTGAGCAGTACATGACGGTCTACAAGCCGATCAAGGCGCTCGCCGAAGCCGCCGCTGAGCTCGCGGTGGCGGTTGCCAACGGCGAGGAGCCGCCCGAGGGGCTCGTGAACGGCGAGGAGGACAACGGGTTCGAACAGGTCCCGACGGTCTTCCTCGAGACGATCGCGGTGACCAAGGACAACGTGGCCGACACGGTCGTCGCTGACGGCTTCTGGACCGCCAAGGACATCTGCACGCAGCGGTACCAGAAGGCGTGCCAGGACGCCGGGATCGAGTAGCTCCCCCGATGCAGACCCCGGCAGGCGCGAGGAGGGTGAACGGATGAGCGAGGCGACGCTTAAGAGACGCGCTGACGTCGTCTCCTCGCGCGAGCCCCTCCTCGCGCTCAAGGGGTTCTCGAAGAGCTTCGGTCCGGTCCAGGCCCTCAAGGACGTGGACTTCGAGGTCCACGAGGGTGAGGTCGTCGGGCTCGTCGGCGACAACGGCGCGGGCAAGTCCACGCTGATCAAGGCGATCGCGGGGGTGCAGCCCGCGGACTCGGGCGAGGCCTACTTCAAGGGCCAGCCGGTGAGCCTGACGACTCCCCAGGCCGCGACCAGCCTGGGGATCGCGACCGTCTACCAGGACCTGGCGCTCTGCGAGAACCTGGACGTGGTGGCGAACCTCTTCCTCGGCCAGGAGGTCACCGCGGGTGGCTTCCCGGCCCTGGAGGAGACGGAGATGGAGCGCAAGGCGCGCGAGCTGCTGAGCTCGCTCGGCGTGACGACGCTCCGCAGCGTGCGCACGCTCGTCGAGAACCTCTCCGGCGGCCAGCGCCAGGCGGTGGCGATCGCGCGCTCGCTGCTCGGAGAGCCCAACCTCGTGATCCTGGACGAGCCGACCGCGGCGCTCGGCGTCGTGCAGACGCAGCAGATCCTGGAGCTAATCGAGCGCCTGCGCGACCGCGGCCACGGCGTGATCGTGGTCTCGCACAACCTCGCGGACGTCTTCCGCGTGGCCGACCGCATCACCGTCCTGCGCCTGGGGCGGGTGGCCGGCAACTTCGACGTGCGCGACGCGAGCCGCGAGCAGGTGGTCGCGGCGATCACCGGCGCCGAGTTCGGGAACGGGGAACGACCGACGGAGGAACAGGCACTGTGACCACACAGGACGCGACGATCGAGGACGTCCGCGAGCGCTTCTCGATCGGCACATCGCTGCGCCGCGTGGCGCGGGGCGAGCTCGCCTCGGTCCGCGTGCTGCTCGGCATCGCGGTCATCTGGACGATCTTCCAGATCGCCAACGACCGCTTCCTCTCGGCGGTCAACCTCTCCAACCTGACGCTGCAGATCGCCGCGGTCGCGACGATCTCGATCGGCGTCGTGCTCGTGCTGCTGCTCGGCGAGATCGACCTCTCGGTGGGCGCGGTGAGCGGCTTGGCGGCGTCGGTGATGGCGGTCTTGAGCGTGCAGAAGGGGGTCGCTCCGGAGCTCGCGATCGTGATCGGCCTGCTGGTGGGCACGGCGATCGGCCTGTTCAACGGGTTCATGGTCACGACGTTCGGGATCCCGTCGTTCGTGGTGACCCTCGCCGGCCTGCTCGGCTGGCAGGGCGCCCAGCTCGCCGTGCTCGGCGACACCGGCTCGATCAACCTGCCGCCGAGCACGATCACCGACCTCACCGGGACGTTCTTCGACCCGGCAGTCGGCTGGGTCCTCGGCGCGGCCGCGATCGCCGCCTACGCGGCGAGCGCGATCCGGGCGCGTACGAAGCGCATCCGGGCGGGGCTCGAGGCGGTGCCGCTGGTCGTGGTCGTCGTGCGCATCGCGGTGGTCGCGGCGGCGATCATCGCGGCGGTCGCGATCCTCAACGCCGACCGCGGCGTGCCGCTCGCGGCCGTGATCGTGATCACGCTCATGCTGGTGTTCACCTACATCACGGAGCGCACCCGCTACGGGCGCCACATCTTCGCCGTGGGCGGCAACGAGGAGGCGGCGCGCCGCGCGGGCATCCGCGTGAACCGCATCAAGCTGAGCGTGTTCGCGCTCGCCTCCACGCTGGCCGCGGCGGGCGGGATCCTCGCCGCGTCCCGGCTGCTCTCGGTGAACCAGCAGTCCGGCTCGGGCGACGTGCTCCTGCTCGCGATCGCGGGCCCCGTGATCGCCGGCACGAGCCTCTTCGGCGGCCGCGGCTTCGTGTGGTCGGCGCTGCTCGGCGCGATCGTGATCGGCTCGATCTCCAACGGCATGGACCTGCTCGGCCTGGCCTCGGACGTCAAGTTCATGATCACCGGCGCCGTGCTGCTGATCGCGGTCACGGTCGACGCCGCCACGCGCCTGCGCCGCCAGCACACCCGCTGACCCGCCTCGCGATCGACTTTCCTAGTCAGGGAGACGAGAAAACTCGATCACCGGCTGGCCTCCTGGGCCGTGATCGACCTTTCTAGTCCCACAGACGAGGAAAGTCGATCGCGTGCGCGGATTGCTACTCAGCAGTTAAGGTTGCCCGGCGTGAGCGCGGCGAAGGGGAGCGACGAGTTCGAAGCCTGGAGCGTCAACCTGCACGGCCACGAGGTGATCTACCGCACGGCCGGGTCGGGCCCGCCGCTCGTGATCGTGCACGGGATGGTGAACTCCTCCCGCCACTGGCGCGAGGTGGCGCTGCGCCTGGCCGAGACGCACACGGTCATCGTCCCCGACCTGATCGGCCACGGCGACTCGGCGACGCCGCGCGGCGACTACGCGCTCGGCGCGCACGCGGCCGTGATCCGCGACCTGCTCTCGGCCCTTGAGGTCGAGTCCGCGACCTTCGTCGGGCACTCGCTCGGCGGCGGGATCGCGATGGTGTTCTTCTGGCAGTTCCCGAACAAGGTCGAGCGCCTCGCGCTCGTCTCGAGCGGCGGCCTCGGCCCGGAGGTGAGCCCGATGCTGCGCGCCGCCGCGCTCCCGGGCGCCTCGGCCGCGGTGCGCCTCGCCTCGCACCCCGGCGTGCTCGGCGCGCTCGACGGGCTCGCGACGACGCTGCAGGGCCTGGGGCTGCGCAAGGCGGTGTACCTGCGGGCCGTGACCCGCGCCCTGCGGCCCCTGCAGCCGGCCGGCGCCCGCGAGGCGTTCCTGCAGACCCTGCGCTCGGTGATCGACCGCCACGGGCAGAAGGTCTCGGCGCTCGACCGCCTGTACCTGCTCGGGCCGGTGCCGACGCTGATCGTCTGGGGCGAGCGCGACCGCACGATCCCGCTCGAGCACGGCCGCCGCGCGCACGGCCTGATCCCGAACTCCCGCTTCGAGACGCTGCCGCGCGCGGCCCACTTCCCCAACCTCGAGGACCCCGAGGGGCTCGCGGACGTGCTTGGTCGCTGGCTCGCCGAGACCGAGCCCTACCGCCTCAGCGAGGAGGAGTGGACCGAGCTGATCGGCTCGCGCGTCGTGCGCGGCCGGCACCTGCGCGCGGCCTGAGCCTCAGCGCCCCGAGCGCAGCCGCTCGACCTCGCGCTCGATGTCGGCGTCGGTGATGTCCCTGCGGAAGTAGACGTCCCACGCGTTCGCCGCGAGGCCGATTCCCCAGCCCAGGATCGGGAAGATCGGCCAGAACTGCCCGCCGCCCGAGAACGCCCAGATCGCGATCAGCATGGCGTTCACGAGCACGTAGATGAACGCGTGCGTCTTGAAGTCGCGCTTCTTCCGAAGGTTCCGTGCGGCGAGCTCGCGAAGCGCCTCGTCGCCTGATGGGGACGTCGTCACGCGGGGCTTCTACCAATCCGCCGGCGCCGAGTGGCACGCGGGCGGGCCCGACCCGCGCGCCCCGCCCGGGGCCCGCCCGCTAGCAGCGAGCGGCCCCGGGGCACGGCCCGGCCGGGCCGGGGCGCACCGCGACCGGCGAGGCATCGCTCGCCCGGCGCGCGTTCCTGGCCTGCGCGACGGCGGTGTTGCGGAGCACGCCGGGGCGTGCGCTCATCGCGACGCGCGCCGTGATCCGCAAGGTGCGCTTGGCGCCCGCGGCGAGCCTGCCCAGCCGCCAGCACACGCGCCGGGCGCTGCGCTTGGCCGCGCCGGGCGCCCTCGCGACGGCGAGCCCCTCCGGCAGCACGTCGCAGACGCGCACGCCCGTGGCCGCGCCCTTGCCCTTGTTTCGCACCGTGATCGTGTAGGGCACGACGTCGCCCGGGCGCGTCGCCTTTACGCCCGCGCGCTTGGCGAGCGCGAGGCGGGGCTTGAGGCGCTTGAGCTTGCGTGACGTCGAGTCCTGGTTGTTCGACGGGACCGGGTCGGTGGTCGGGCTCGTCACCGAGGCGGTGTTGGCGAGCGTGCCCTTGGCGTCGGCGTCACGCGCACCCGGACGCGGATCACGATCGACTCGCCCGACGCCAGCGGGCCGACGTCGCACGAGATCTCCGGCAGGGCGACCGAGCAGATCGCCCCGGAGTGCGAGACGTACTCGACCTTGTTCGGGAGGACGTCGACCACCGTGGCCGCCGTGGTCACGGGCCCGTTGTTCGTCACCTCGAGCTCGTACGTGTAGAGCTTGCCCGGCACCGGCTTCCCCTTGGTTGCGGGGCGCTTCTCGATCTCCAGATCGGCGGTTGGCTCCACCGGGTAGTCCGCGTCATCCTGCGAGGAGAACGGCTCGTCGAGGGTCTCCGCGACGTAATCCGCCGTGGCGGTGTTCGCGATGACCCCACCGGGGTGGTCGGCGTTCACCGTCACCCGGAAGCTCACCACAGCGCTGTCGCCGGCGGCGAGCGACCCGCCGTCGCTGGCGCCGGCCCCCGAGCCCACGCGGAACCGCGCCTCGTTCAGCACTGCGTCGTGCTCGGCGGAGTCGTCGGCCGACGCGTCGGTGCGCGGCCCGGTCGGGGCCGGCTCGCCGCTCACCATCCGGAGCGTGCCCGGCACGTAGGTTGTGCCGGCCGGGATCGCGTCGCGGATCACGACGTCGGTGGCGGTGTCGATGACGTCCGCTGGGTCATCGCCGTTGCGCACCTCGATCGTGTACTCGAGGGTGTCGCTCGGCCAGGCGTCCTGGCCGGGGCGGCTGACGTTCTCCACGGACTTCTCGATCCGCAGGTCCGGCATGAACAGCTCGATCGCCGCGGAGAACGCGCCGAGCAGGTACTGCTCGTTCGTGGTCGTGGTAGTGAGCTCCGCCTGCAAGCTGGTATCGCCGTTGTCGATCACGTCCGACACGTCGAAGCGCTTCCACTCGAACGCGAGGTTGTTGACGGGGTTCGGCGCACGGAATGGTCAGCGTCGCGCTCGAGGAGTTGGCTGTGCTCGGGTCCGAGTCGACGTCGATGTGGTGCATCGTGAAGCCCGAGTTGCTGACGCTGGTTATCCCGGCGAGCGCGTCGGCGCACTCGGGGCTTGGCGACCCGCCGGTGGGCGTGCAGCTGAGCAGCGTGTTGCCGGCAAGAGCCCTTGCGCGACGCGGACGCGCGGGGTTAGGGTTGGCGCAGAGGGTCAACCCGCGGGGGCGGGAGGAGGACGACATGCACTACGGAAGCGGGCGCCGGTTGCGCTCGCTGGTCGCTGTCGCCGCGCTCGGCGCGTGCCTTGCTGCCGTCGGCGGGACCGCCCGGGCGCAGTTCGGCACGCAGGGCAAGATCATCGACGCGGTGGGGACGTTCAGCGGCGCCGATGCGGTCTCGATCGACGGTTCGGGGAGGATCGTGGTCGCCGGCGGCACCAACGTCCAAGGGCCGGACTCGGACTTCTTCGCGGAGCGCTACACCCCGCAAGGGAACGCGGACATCGGCTTCGGGCTGGCGGGCCTGCGGGTGATCGACACGCCCGGCGAGGACTCCGTCCACGCTGCGCTGGCGCTGCCGAAGGGCAAGGTCCTGCTCGCGGGCCCCGCGGGCTCCGACAGCAAGGTGGTCCGTCTGCGGCCGAACGGCGCTTTGGATACGAGCTTCTCCGGGGACGGCGTCGCGACGGTCGACGACGTCGAGTCGATCGAGGACATCGCGCGCCAGCGCGACGGGAAGATCGTCGTCGTGGGCTCGGCCGGGACGGCGATGGTGGTAGCGCGGCTCCGCGCCAACGGCTCCCTCGACACCGGGTTCGCGAACGGCGGAAAGCGGGTCGTTGCCATCGACGCGCTCAGCATCGCCGCCGGGGTCGCGGTGCGGCCGAACGGGCGCATCGTGGCGGTCGGCCGCGCGGCGCCGGACCCGTTCACCGTGAACCAGCGGCCGGCGGTGGTCCAGCTGCGGCCGAACGGCAAGTTCGACAAGTCGTTCGCGGGCAACGGGCGCAAGCGGGTCAAGGTCCCGGGCGGGGCGGGTCTGGAGGACGTGGTGATCCGCGGCAAGCGCATCGTCGGAGCGGGCACCGGGTACCCCGGCGGCACGGCACGACCGCTCCTCGTGGCCCTGCGCCCGAACGGGAGGCTCGACCGGAACTTCGCCGGGAAGGGCAAGCGCGTCTACAACCTCGGCGCGCCGGCGCGGGCCTGGGCGATCGGCCTGCAGAAACGCAAGTTCGTGATCGCGGGCGACCGCAGCAACCCGGTCGCCGATTTCCTGGTCGCGCGGTTCGCCGGCAACGGCAAGCTCGACAAGAGCTTCTCGAGCAAGGGCTGGCGCGCGACCGACTTCGGGTTCGGCGACTTCGGCATCGATCTCGCGGTGCAGGCCGACAGCAAGATCGTCGTGGCGGGCTACGCCGACGAGGACATCGGGATCGCGCGCTACCGCAAGAACGGGGCGCTCGACAAGTAGGCCCGCGGCCGGAGCCGCTCGGCGTGGGAGATTCGGAGGGCGAGTTGCCATCCTCAATCGCCGATGTCCGTCTACCTCGAGATCCTGCGCACGCGCGGCGTCGCGGTCCTCGTGGTCTCGACGCTCCTCGGCCGGATGCCCGTCGGCATTAACGGCCTGGCCGTGCTGCTCTACGTGCAGGGGGCGACGGACTCGTTCGGGTCGGCCGGCCTGGTGGCCGGCGCGCTCGCGCTCGGCAGCGCGCTGGGCGCCCCGCTGCAGGGCCGGGTCGTCGACCGCTACGGCCCCACGTACCTCGTGCCGCTCGCGACCGTGCACGCGGCCGGGCTGCTGTTGGTCTGGGCGCTCGGGGCGGCGGGCGCTCCGATCCCTGCGCTCGCTGCGGCGGCGGCGATCGCGGGCGGGGGCACGCCGCCCACCTCGTCGGTGCTGCGCTCGCGCTGGCCCTACGTGCTCGGCTCCAACCCGCGCCTGCTCACCGGCGCCTACGCGCTCGACTCGGTGATGATCGAACTGATCTTCGTCGTCGGCCCGCTCATCGTGGCCGCGATCGTGACCGCGGTGGGCGCCCAGGCCGCGCTCGCGGTGTCGGCGGCGATCGGGTTCGGCGGCACGGTCGCGTTCGTGGTCGCGCTCCGCGGGCATCCGGGCCCCGAGCCCGACCGCCGGCGCCCCGCGTTCGGCATCGGGCCCCTGGCGTCGCCGGGCCTGCGCACGCTCGTGATCGCGAGCCTGCCGGTGGGCTTCTGCCTGGGCACGATAGAGGTGGTGCTGCCCGCGTTCAGCGCGGCCGAGGGCGACCCCGCGCTCGGCGGCGTGCTGCTCGCGGTCTGGTGCGCGGCGAGCGGCATCAGCGGCCTGCTCTACGGCGCGCGCCCCACGCGGATGCCGCTCACCGAGCAGCACCTGCGCTTCGCTGCGCTCCTCCCGCTCGCCTCGCTGCCAATGGTCTTCGCGGGGTCGCCGGCCGTGATGGCGGCGCTCGTCGTCATCGCCGGGGCGCCGATGGCGCCGCTGATCGCCTCGCGCAACCAGCTCGTCAGCGACGTCGCCCCGCAGGGCACGGCGGCGGAGGCCTTCACCTGGCCGCTCACCGCGCTGATCACCGGCGTCTCGCTGGGCGTCGCGGTGGCCGGCTCGCTCTCGGAGGAGTCGGGCTGGACGGCGGCGATGCTCGCGGGCGTCGCCGTCGCGGGCGCGGGCGCCGTGCAGATCTTCCTCCAGCGCGACCGCCTCGAGGCGCGCCCGGCGACCTGACCCGCGACTCAGGGATTCATCCGAACCGGCCGCAGTCGTCGCGGGCTCGCGGGGAACGCGCTCGCGAATCCGCGATTCATCCGATCAGTTTCCGAACGCGGGCCGGTCTAGATACGCGCAAGCCACCGACCAGGAGGACGAGGCCTGTTGCTTGAGGGAAAGACCGCGGTCGTCTATGGGGCCGGCACGATCAGCGGGGCGGTCGCGGAGGCCTTCGCGCGCGAGGGCGCGCGCGTGTTCGTCGCCAGCCGCGGCGCGGAGCGCTTGGCCGCGCTGGCCGAGCGCATCCGTGCGGCGGGCGGGCAGGTGGAGGCCGCGCAGCTCGACGCGCTCGATGAGCGCGCCGTCGACGAGCACGCGGACGAGGTGGTCCGCCGGGCGGGATCGCTGGAAGTCTCCTTCAACGCGATCAACCACAACGACGTGCAGGGCAAGCCGATGTGGGAGATGTCCCTTGAGGACTTCGAGGCGCCGGTGATCACCGGCCTGCGCACGAGCTTCATCACCTGGCGGGCGGCGACCCGTCACATGATCAAGCAGGGCGGCGGGGTGATCATCAGCTTCGGCGGCGAAGGGCCGCCGCTGCGCGACTGGTACCTGGGTGGCCTGCAGGCGGGCCTCGACGTGATCGAGACGATGCGCCGCCAGCTCGCGACCGAGGCCGGCAAGCACGGCGTGCGGGTGGCGACGATGCGCACCGGCGGGGTGCCGGAGGGCATCCCCGACGACTTCCCCGCGAAGGCCAAGATCGAGGAGTCGATCGTGGGCCAGACGCTCCTCGGCCGTGCGGCGACGCGCGAGGACGTGGGCAACGTCGCCGCGTTCATCGCCTCCGACAGGGCGCGCACGATGACCGCGGCGACGGTGAACGTGAGCTGCGGGGCGCTGATCGACTAGCGGCCCTCAGCCGGCGGCGCGCTCAGTGCGAATGGCGTGACGCGAGGCGCCAGGCGAGCGGCGCGATGCAGAGGACGCCGAGGCCGACGATCCCCAGGGGCAGCGCGGTCTCGCCGGTGGCGTCCCGCAAAAGCCCCGCGACCGCCGGACCGGTGGCGGCGATCAGGTAGCTCGCGGTGAACGCGACGCCGGTGAGCGTCGCGGCCTGCGCGGGGTTCTCGGAGTGGTCGACCGGCAGGGTGAGCGCCAGCGCGAAGGCCCCGCCGGAGCTGAAGCCGAGCACGGCGGAGGGCAGGGCGGGGACGGTGTCGGTCGCGAACCCGATCGCGACCAGGCAGAGCGCGGCCACGCCCATCGCCACGGCGAGCGTCCTCCCGCGCTTGCGAGGCGTGCGGGCGAGCGCGGGCAGGAGCGCGCCCGGCGCCTGCATCCCGACGAAGATCGCGAGCAGGAGCACCGCCGTGCTCTCGCTGTACCCGGCGTCCTCGTAGGTGGCGCTGATCCAGGCGAGCGGCACGTAGAAGGTGAGCGCGAGCGCGGCGAGCACCACCATGATCCGCACGGTGAGGCCGCGGTCGAGGTCGCGCACGCCGAACGTCCCGGAGGCGTTCGGGTCCTGCAGGGAGATCCGCGTGCGCCGGCCGATGAAGGTCCACGCCACGAGGGCGGGCAGGGCGACCAGCCCCCAGACCGCGAGGCCAGCGCGCCAGTCGCCGAAAAGGTTGGTGAAGGGCACGGTGAGCGCCGCGCCGAGCATCGCGCCCCCGTGCAGGCCGGCGGTGAACAGCGCGGTCGGCGAGCCCGGCGAGCGCGCGAAGAAGGCCTTGACGATCGGCGGCCCGAGCGCCTGCACGACCGCGATCCCGATCCCGATCGCGAGCGTCACCACCATGAAGGCCGCGGGCCCGAAGCCGAGCCCGCGCGCGGCGCTCGCCAGGCCGATCAGCGCGAGCCCGCCGATCAGCGTGCGCTCGACCCCCAGCCGCCGGGCGAGCGGGGCGCCGAGCGTCGCGAAGATCCCCATGCACGCGGCGGGCAGCGTGGTGAGCACCCCAGCCGCGAAGCCGCTCAGGCCGAGCTCGTTGCGGATGTCGGTGAGCTCCGCGGAGAGCGAGGAGAGCGCGGGCCGCAGGTTGAGCGCCGCGAGCACCAGGGCGGCGAGCACGAGCGCGGGGGAGACCGTCGCGGCGGCGCCGTTCCCGGCGGGCGCGCGCACGTCGCTGCTCGGCTGGGCGGTGGCGCTCATGCGACCGCTTAGTGTGACGGGCGCCGGCGCCTAACCGTTCCGCATCGCGAAGCCGCGATGGAGGGTCCCGGGCTACTCGCCCTCGCCCGCAGGGAAGATCAGCTCCATCGCGCGCTCGAGGTGGCCGCGGGTGAGCTCCTCGGCCTCCTCGGGCCGGCCCGCCTCGATCGCGTCGGCGATCCCCACGTGCGCCTCGTGGTCCGCGCCCACCGCCTTGGGGTCGGAGCGCAGCTCGTACAGCGTCGCGCCGATCCGCCCGATCCAGATGTGCTCCATGAAGCGCACCAGCTCCGGGTTGCCCGTGCCCTCGACGAGGCCGAGGTGGAAGTCCCGGTTCGCCTTGAACAGCTTCGCCGGCTCGCCCTGGGCCTCGGCCTCCTCGGCGATCGCCTGGCGCATGCGCCTGATCGGCTCCACGAGCCGCCGCTGCGCCGCCATCCGCGCCGCCCCCGGCTCGATCACGAGGCGCGCCTCGTAGCTCATGCGCAGCTGCTCCGGAGTCGCCGTCGCGACCCGCGCCCCGCGGTTCGCGAACAGGTCGACGAGCCCCTCGGCGGCGAGCCTGCGCAGGGCCTCGCGGACCGGCGTCCGCGAGACGCCGAACTCCACCGCGAGGTCGGCCTGGTGGAGGCGCGCCCCGCGCGCGATCTCGCCGCTCGCGATGCGGTCCCGCAGGATCGCGTAGACCTGGTCCGCGACGCTCAGGACCTCAAGCCCGGTCTTCGCGTTCGACGCCACTACTCCCTCGCACCCTCAGCACTGGCCTAACTCGGGCGGGAAGGGTACCCCGCTCCCTGGCGTTTGGATTCATTCGAATATTCGCCTGCAACTGGGCCGCCAGCAACCCGGTGAGCGCAATTTGAGTGCTCGGAGCGTTGCATGCTCGACATTCGAATGCATACAATACTCGCGCAATGGCCTCGGTGAGGAGCGAGTCCAACGGCCCCGGGCGGGGAGAGCCTCGCGCTCTCTCCGGGGGGCGCGAGGAGTTCGCCGTCGAGGGCCGCGCGGTGCGCGTGCTGCGGGACGGCGCGCCGGCCTGGGGCCGCCGCGAGGGCGATCAGATCGTTCTGAGGGGCGGCGAGCGGATCCCGGAGGCCGACGCCCACTACCTGGCTCCGGCCGAGCCCACCAAGGTGATCGCGGTCCACCTCACCTACCGCAGCCGGATCGAGGAGTACAAGGCGCGCACCCCGGCCGAGCCCTCGTACTTCATGAAGCCGCCGAGCGCGCTCAACGGGCACCGCGGCGAGGTGCGCCGGCCAAGGGGCACGAGCTACCTGAACTACGAGGGCGAGCTCGCGGTCGTGGTCGGCCGCCGGATGCACGGCGTCGGGGTCGACGAAGCGCTCGACTACGTCGCCGGCTACACCTGCGCGAACGACGTCGGCCTGCACGACTTCCGCCACGCCGACCGCGGCTCGATGCTGCGCGTCAAGGGCCAGGACGGGTTCCTCCCGCTCGGCCCCGAGCTGGTTGCGGCCGACGAGTTCGACCCCACGAACTTCACCCTGCGCACGTACCTCAACGGCGAGGTCGTCCAGGAGGCCGACGCGAGCGACCTGATCTGGAGCGTCGCGTACCAGCTCGCCGATCTCTGCCGGCTCATCACGCTCGAGCCGGGCGACGTCGTGCTCACCGGCACCCCGGCCAACTCGCGGCCGATGGAGCCGGGCGACGTGGTCGAGGTGGAGATCGAGGGCATCGGCCGGTTGACCAACACGGTCCGCGAGTGGGACGTCGACCTCAGTGGCTGCGGCGAGCAGCCCCAGGTGTCGGCCGCCACGTTGCATGTCGCGCTCGCGATCGACGAAGAGGAGGCAGAGAGAACGGTGGAGGGCGTTCGATGATCAAGGTCCACGTCGACATGAACCTGTGCCAGAGCCACGGCGAGTGCGAGATCGTGGCCCCCGAGATCTTCGAGCTCGGCGACGACGACGTGCTGCGCTGGAAGGAGGAGGTCGATCCGTCGCTGCTCGACAAGGCGCTCGAGGCGGCGGAGGCCTGTCCGATGACGGCGATCCGCATCGAGCAGGAGGACTAGGGGGCGGAAGCGGTGCGGCGGCTCGTCATCGTCGGCGCCTCGCTCGCGGGCCTGCGCGCCGCGCAGGCGGCCCGCCGCGCGGGCCACGACGGCCCGCTCACCGTGGTCGGCGCCGAGGAGCGCCTGCCCTACACCCGCCCGCCGCTCTCGAAGGAGATCCTGGCCGGCGAGCAGGAGCCCGAGAGCTGCGCGCTCGCCTGCGATGAGCTCGACGTCGAGTGGCGCTTGGGCACCGAGGCGACCGCGCTCGACACCGAGCGCCGCACGCTCACGCTCGCCGATGGCGAGACGCTCCCCTACGACCGGGTGCTGATCGCGACTGGGGCGCGGGCGCGCGAGTGGCCCGGCCCGGGCGGCGAGCTGGAGGGGCTGTTCGTCCTGCGCGCCTTCGAGGACGCCGTCGCGCTCAAGCAGGCGCTCGCCTCGCGGCCGAAGCTCGCGATCGTGGGCGGCGGCTTCGTGGGCTGCGAGGTCGCCGCGAGCGCCCGCAAGCTCGGCGTCGAGGTGACGATGATCGACGTCGCCTCGCAGCCGATGCCCGCGCTCGGGCCGGAGCTGGGCGCCCGCTGCGCGGAGATGCACCGGGCGCACGGGGTCGAGCTGCGCATGGGCGTGGGCGTCGAGGGCTTCGAGGGCGACGGCCGCCTCGAGGCGGTCCGCCTCGCCGACGGCTCGCGCGTCGAGGCCGACGTCGCGGTCGTCGCGCTCGGCGCGGTCCCGAACACGGAGTGGCTGCGCGCGTCCGGCCTCGAGCTCAACCCCGGCGTCGTCTGCGACGCGACCCTCGCCGCGAAGGGCGCGGAGGACGTGTTCTGCGCCGGCGACGCCGCGGCCTGGCCGCACCCGATGGCCGACGGCGAGGTGATCCGTATCGAGCACTGGACCAACGCCGCCGAGCAGGGCGCGCACGCCGCGCGCAACATGCTCGCCGAGCGCGCGGAGCGCGAGCCGTACGAGGCCGTCCCGTACTTCTGGTCGGACCAGTACGACACCAAGATCCAGGCCGCGGGACTCATGTCGCGCGCCGAGCGCACGGTAATCCTCGAGGCCGACGCCGAAGCGGGCAAGCTCGTCGCCGCCGGCGTGCGCGACGGGCGGGTGGTCGCGGCGGTCGCCTTCAACGCCCCGCGCCGCCTGGTCTTCTACCGGCGCAGGCTCGCCGACCGGCCCGCGCTCGAGCAGCTCGCGGCCGAGGTCGCAAACGACGAGCGCCGCCTCGGCGACCCCGGCCCGGCGGCGCTCGCCGCGGTCCAGGAGGCGGCGGCATGAAGCCCGTGCTGATTCGCCAGCACGGGGAGGTGAGCCCGCCCGACCTCCTCGAGGTCTGGCTGCGCGAGCGCGGGATCCCGTACGAGATCCAGCGCACCTGGCTGGGCGAGACCGCCGAGGACCCGCGCCGGTACGCGATCGTGGCCTCGCTGGGGTCGCGCTTCAACCCGCGCGACACCGACGAGCCGCTGGTCGCCGACGAGCTGCGCCTGATCCAGCGCGCCGTCGAGCACGAGGTACCGGTGCTCGGCCTGTGCTTCGGCGGGCAGGCGCTCGCCGCCGTGCTCGGCGCCTCGATCGAGCCCGCGCCCGAGCCGGAGCTCGGCTGGTACCGGCTCGAGTCCGACGACCCCGAGCTGGTCCCGCCCGGGCCCTGGCTCGAGTGGCACTACGAGCGCTTCGCGGTGCCGGCGGGGGCGACCGAGATCGCGCGCACGAAGGTCGCGCCCCAGGCGTTCGTCTACGGCCCGCACCTCGCCGTGCAGTTCCACCCGGAGAGCACGGTCGAGACCGTCTCGCGCTGGGCCCGCAAGGACCGGCCGCGCCTGGAGAAGCTTGGAATCGAAGACGGCGTGGCGCTTCTCGACGGCCCCGCCGAGCAGCAGGAGGCGGCGCGCGAGTCGGCGTTCAGGCTCTTCGACGAGTTCCTCGCGCGCGCGCAAGGAGAAGGAAACGAGCCCGTTGCTGAGCAGACCGCATCAGGCAGGGAGAGAGGTGATTCTTGATGGAGGAGACCCAGCTGGCGCAGAGCCACCTGGCGGCACTTGACGGAGACCAGCCGGTCACGTCGGTCCGGGTCGTGTACCCCGACCTGCACGGCTACCCGCGGGGCAAGGACGTCCCGGTGTCGGAGTTCGAGCACGTCGTCGAGGACGGGCTCGCCTTCTGCGCGGCGATCATGGGCACGGACCTGCGGCACACCCCGGTCACCGGCCCCGAGGAGGGCTACCCGGACCTGATCGTCCGGCCCGACCTCGACACGATGACCCGGGTGCCGTGGGAGCCCGGCATCGCCTGGTGCATCGGCGACGTCCACCGGGCCAACTCCGACCACCCCGAGCCCGCCGACCCGCGTGGGGCGCTGCGCCGCGCGGCAGCGGCGTTCGACGAGCTCGGCCTCGAGCCGATCGTCGGCCCCGAGCTCGAGTTCTTCCTCGTCGAGCGCGACCCCGAGGCGCCGAACGGGATCCGCCGTTACGTCGACGAGCTCTCGATGGTCTACACGGTGGGCGCGCAGGCGGACCCCCGCAACGTCGTCCGCCCGATCTCCGAGGCGCTCGCCCAGATCGGCCAGGGGGCGTTCGCGACCTGCCACGAGTTCATGAACTCGCAGTACGAGATCAACATCCGCCACGCGCCGGCGCTGGTCGCCGCCGACCGGGCCTTCCGCCTCAAGTCGGCGGTCAAGGACATCGCCGCCCAGCACGGCCTGATCGCGACGTTCATGGGCAAGCCCTTCAACGACCAGGGCGGCTCGGGTTTTCACCTGCACCTCTCCGTGAACCGCGACGGCTCGAACGCGTTCGCGGACTCCAATGGCGGCCACGGCGTCTCCGACGAGCTGCGCCGCTTCGCCGCCGGCGTGCTCGCCCACGGGCCGGCGCTGATGGCGTTCCTCAACCCGACCATCAACGCCTACCGCCGCCTGGTGCCCGACTCGCTGGCGCCGGTGCGCTGCAACTGGGGCTGGGACAACCGCACGACTTTCATCCGCATCCCGCCGGAGCGCGACGGCGGGACGCGGATCGAGATCCGCGTGGGCGACGGCAGCGCGAACCCGTACCTGGCGGTCGCCGCGGTGCTGTTCGCCGGCCTGCGCGGGCTGAAGGAGGGGCTTGAGCTGCCCGACCCGATCGCGGGCGACGCCTACTCGCTCGGCGAGAAGGCGGGCGGGCCGCTGCCCACCACCCTGGCCGAGGCGCTGGATGCGCTCGAGGCCGACGAGTACATCGCGGGCCAGCTCGGCGCCCCGACGGTGGAGACGTTCGTCGCGCTCAAGCGCTTCGAGCTCGAGCGCTTCCACCAGTGGACGTCCGACTGGGACATCGCCGAGTACCTGTACCACCTCTGAGATGGCGGGAGGACGAGACCAATGACCACGCAGACGCTCGAGACAGTCAGCCTCGACGAGATCGATCTCTCCGATCACGACGCGTTCGTCGAGCGCGTCCCGCACGAGTGGTTCACCACGCTGCGGCACGAGGCTCCCGTCTTCTTCAACCCGGAGCAGGACGGCCCGGGCTTCTACGCGATCACCCGCTACGAGGACATCCGCGCGGTGCACCGCGACTGGCAGACGTTCTCCTCGGAGAAGGGCGGGACCTCGCTGGAGGACCTCGACGAGGAGGCGCTTGAGGCGCGCAAGTCGATGATCGACATGGACCCGCCGCGGCACGACGAGCTGCGCGGGCTGATCGCGCGCCGGTTCACGAAGCGCGCGGTGCGGGTCTGGGAGGACGACATCCGCAAGATCACCAACGAGGTGCTCGACGCCGCCCTGCCGAAGGGCGAGTTCGACTTCGTGCGCGAGGTCTCCTCGGAGATCCCGATGCTCGTCTTCGCGCAGATCCTCGGGGTCCCGAAGGAGGACCGCCGCCACATCATCGAGCTCGGCGACCGCCTGCTCGGCAACAAGGACCCGGAGTTCGCGCTGCCGAGCGACGACTCGCACCGGTTGCTCCCGTTCTCCAGCCCGGCCGCGCTCGACATGTTCGAGTACGGGCGCAAGCTGGCTGCGGAGCGCCGCAAGGAACCGCGCGACGACATCATCACCCAGCTCGCCTTCGAGCCGCTCACGCAGCGCGAGTACGACGTGTTCTTCGTGCTGCTCGCCACCGCGGGCAACGAGACGACCAGGCACACGATCACGCACGGGCTGATCGCGCTCACCGAGTTCCCCGACCAGCTCGAGCGGCTGCGCAAGCACCCCGAGCTGATCGAGACCGCCGCGGATGAGATCCTGCGCTGGGCGACGGCGGTCCACCACTTCCGGCGGACCACGACTCGCGAGGTCGAGATGCACGGCGTCAAGATCCCCGAGGGCGCGAAGATCACCACCTGGTTCACCTCGGGCAACCGCGACGAGACGGTGTTCGAGAACCCGCACACGTTCGACGTCGGGCGCTCGCCGAACAAGCACATGACGTTCGGCCCGGGCGGGATCCACCACTGCATGGGCGCGCACCTGGCGAAGCTCGAGGTGCAGATCGTCTTCCAGGAACTTTTGCGGCGCGTGCACTCGTGGGAGATCACCGGCAAGCCGGAGCGCCTGCGCTCGAACTTCTTCAACGCGGTCAAGCGCCTGCCCGTGCGGATGGAGGGGGAGTAGATGAGCGGACCCGCGAGCGAGATGATCGGCGCGATCGACCACGTGCGGCTGCGCGTCGCCGACCTGGACGAGGCGGCGGAGCGCTGGGCGCTGCAGTTCGGGCTCACCGAGCGCGCCCGCGAGCCCGGCCGCGTGGCGCTCTCCTGCGACGACGAGCCGAAGGCGCTCGAGCTCGTTCCCGGCGAGCCGGGGCTCGAGCACGTGGGGTACCGGCTGCGTCGCGGCTGGTCGCTCGAGGACGCCGCCGCCCGCCTGCGCGCGCACGGTGTCGAGTACACCGAGGTCGACGGCGAGCTCGCCTTCCGCGACCCGGAGGGCCACGGCGTCCGGCTCGTGCCCTACCGCAAGCAGGAGTGGGTCCCGCACGCGCGCCCGGCGGACCGCCAGCCGGTCGGCCATCCGCGCAAGCTCGGCCACGTCAACTTCCTCACGGCCGACATCCACGGCCAGGTCGGCTTCTACACCGAGGTGCTCGGCATGAAGATCACCGACTGGCTCGGCGACGACGGCGTGTGGCTCTACGTGAACTCAGACCATCACGTGCTCGCGTTCATCAACAAGGGCTACGCGCACCTGCACCACATGGCCTTCGAGGTCGTCGACATCGGCCAGATGCGCGCCGCGCTCGACCACCTCGGCCGGCACGGGCGCTGGGTGGCGTGGGGGCCGACCCGCCACGGCGTCGGCGGCAACATCGCCTCGTACGTGCGGATCACCGAGGAGCCCGTGTTCGTCGAGCTCTACTGCGACATGGAGCAGCTCGAGCCCGACCACGAGGCGCGCCGCTGGCCAGACAACCGCTTCTCGTCGAACACCTGGGGCTCGCTGCCGCCGCGCTCCTACTTCCGCTTCGACGAGAAGGCGATCGCCTCCGAGCGCGAGAGCGCCGAGCTGCTCGTGGGGGTGCCGGCTTGACCGATCGCGCGACAGGGTCGCGCCTGCAGGGCTACACGGTCCCGCGCACGCCCACCGGCCGCGCGAGCCTCGTGCCGCGGCCGCCGTGGCACTACGTCGGCGACTTCATGGTCGTCGACTACTGGGCGGACCCCGACGCCTGCGTGGCGCTTTTGCCCGAGGGGCTTGAGCCGCACCCCGACCCCGGCCGCTGCGCGGCGATCTTCGTCGACTGGCAGTCGTGCTCGGAGGGCGGCGAGGAGCTGCTCGACCCGGCGCGCTCGCAGTACCGGGAGTTCTTCATCGTCATCAACGGCCTGCTCGACGGCGAGGAGGTCACGACCTGCCCGTTCATCTGGGTCGACCAGGACTTCGCGCTCGCGCGCGGCTGGATCCAGGGCTTCCCGAAGAAGCTCGGCGAGATCTGGATGACGCGCACCCTCGGCCTCGACGTCGCCGCCGACCCGGGCCGCGGGCCGGGCGCGCGCTACGGCGCGACCTGCTCGGCGCGCGGGCACCGGCTGGCCGAGATGACGTTGACCGTGGAAGGGGAGAGCGAAGAGGGCCCGCGCCACAACGCGCCGCCGCTCGTCAACGTCCGGCACTTTCCTCGCCTCGCGGCCGGGCGCCACGACGAGCCGGCGGTGCACGAGCTGGTGCGGGCGAAGAGCCGGGATCGCGCCGCCTCGGCCGTGCTCGAGGGCTCCGCGACCCTGGCGCTGCACGCAGCGCCGGGCGAGGAGCACGACGCGCTCAAGCCGGTGCGCGTCGGGCGCGGTTACCGGCTCACCTTCGGCTACACCGTCGACGACCTCGAGACCGTGAGGGAGCTGCCGTGATCGGGCAGGACGAGCGCATCGAGGTCGCAGGCGTCGCGGTCTCGCCCGACCACTTCATCGGCGGCGAGCGCGTCTCGAGCGAGCGGCGCTTCGACGACATCTCGCCGATCACCGGCGAGAGGCTCGCGGAGGTCGCGCGCGCCGGGGAGGCGGAGGTGGACCGCGCCGTGCGCGCGGCGCACGACGCCTTCCCGGGGTGGGCCGCGCTCGGGCCCGACGGGCGGGCCGAGTACCTGCACCGGCTCGCCGACCTGATCGAGGAGCACAACGACCGGCTCGCCGCGGTCGAGTGCATGGACATGGCGATGCTGCTGCGCTCGCTGCGCGCGCGGGTGATCCGCCGCGGCGCGCGCAACTTCCGCTCCTACGCGGACCTCGCTGTCGCCTACGAGGAGCGCGACTGGCGCTCGCAGGGCACGTGGAACCGGGTCCAGCGGATGCCCGCCGGCCCGGCCGCGGTGATCACCCCGTGGAACGCGCCGTTCATGCTCTCCACCTGGAAGGTGGCGCCGGCGCTCGCGGCGGGCTGCACGGTCGTGCTCAAGCCGGCCGAGTGGTCGCCGCTCTCCGCTTCGCTGCTCGCCGACCTCACCGTCGAGGCCGGCTTCCCGCCCGGCGTCTTCAACGTGATCCAGGGGATCGGCGAGGAGGCCGGTGCCGCGCTGGTCGCGCACCCGCTGCTGCGGCGGGTCTCGTTCACCGGATCGCCCGAGACCGGGCGGCTGATCGGCCAGGCGGCCGCAAAGAACCTCGTGCCGTTCACGGCGGAGATGGGCGGCAAGGGGCCGCTGCTCGTCTTCGAGGACGCCGACCTCGACGCCGCGGTCGCGCAGGCGGCCAACCAGTACGACGACTCGGGGCAGGTCTGCCTCGCCGGCACGCGGCTGCTCGTGCAGGAGTCGATCGCCGCCGAGTTCACCGAGCGCCTGCACGCGGCGATCGACCGGCACGTGCTCGGCGACCCGCGCGAGGATGAGACCACGATCTCGCCGCTCATCCACCCCGATCACCTGCGGCGCGTCGAGGGCTTCGTCGAGCGCGCGCGGGAGGCGGGCGACCGGATCGTGCGCGGCGGGCGACGCGCGGACGCCGGGGAGCTCTTCTACGAACCGACGCTGATCGAGCCGCGTTCGAACGACTCGGAGGTCATCCAGCGTGAGGTGTTCGGGCCGGTGCTCACGCTGCAGACGTTCCGCGATGAGGCCGAGGCTGTGGAGCTGGCCAACTCCACCGAGTACGGCCTCTCGGCGATCATCTACACGGGCTCGATGGGGCGCGCCGACCGGATCGGCAGGGCGGTCCGCGCCGGGGTCGTGTGGGTCAACACCTTTCTCGTCCGGGATCTCACCGCGCCCTTCGGGGGCATGGGGATCTCGGGAATCGGTCGCGAGGGCGGGGACTACGCCCTCGACTTCTACTCCGACCTCAAGTCTCTGCAGATCCGGGAGGGATCGGTGAGCTGAGGACGGGCCAATACAGGGATCCGGTCACACGGAACAGAGGAGGAGAGGCAAACAGATGGAGGCACAAACGTCAGGTGCCCAGCAGCTCGAACGAAGAGCGGTAGGGCTGCCGACGGCGATCAGCACGGTCTTCGGGCTGATCGTCGCCAGCACCGTCCTGCTCAGCGTCGGCCAGGGATACGCCGCGAGCTGGATCTTCCTGATCGCGATGGCGCTGGCGCTGCTGACCATGTACATGCAGGCGCTGAGCTTCTCGGAGCTCGCGACCCTGATCCCGAAGGCGGGCTCGATGAACGAGTACGTCCGCGCGGGTCTCGGTCCGTTCTTCGGCTCGCTCACCGCGCTGATGGGCTACATCGCGATCGTGATCTTCCCGGGCGCCGCCGAGGCGGCGCTGCCGTCGATCGTGCTGAGCGACTTTTTGGGGCTCGGCGGGTCGACGACCTTCTGGGTCGCAGTCATCGTCGTGATCGTCGCGGCGATCAACATCGCGGGCGTCCGCCAGTTCGCGGCGGTCGAGATCACGCTCACCGGGCTGATCGCGCTCTCGCTCGGGATCCTCGGGATCATCGGCCTCCTCGGCCTGGGCGTGAACGACCCGATCGGGCCGGCGCTGCCGTCGATCGACTTCGAGTGGGGGATCCTGAGCGGCCTGCTCGGGCTCGCCGTGTTCGCGTTCGTCGGGCTCGAGTACACCTGCCCGCTCGCCGAGGAGCTCGAGGAGCCCAAGCGCCAGCTCCCGCTCGGCATGTTCCTCGGGCTCGCGCTGATCGCCGTGCCGCTCACGCTGTACGGGTTCGCAGCGACCCGCTACGTGCCCGCCGACCAGCTCGGCGATCCCGCGAACCTCGCCTACATGGACATCGCGATCGCGATCCTGGGCGACTTCGGCAAGTGGTGGATCGGCCTGATCTCGGTGGCGGCGACGATCTCGACGCTGAACGCGGTGGTCGCCGGCGTGCCGCGTCTGCTCTACGGCATGGCCCACACCCAGCAGGCGCCGCGCGTGTTCGGGCACCTTCTGCCGTCGACCCGGACCCCGGCGTTCGGGATCATCGTGGTTTCCCTCCCGCCGCTGCTCATGAACGCGTTCGGCTGGGCTTCCTCGGAGACGTTCATCGAGCTGATCCTCGCCGGCGTGCTCGGCTGGGCGACCGCGTACATCCTGATCCACATCACGCTGATCGTGCTGCGGATTCGCGAGCCGAACGCGGTGCGCCCGTTCAAGGCGCCGCTCGTCCCGCTCCCGCAGCTGATCGGGACGGCGCTGCTCATCTGGGCCGCGGTGAAGATCTTCCCGGACCCGGAGATCCGCGACCACATCTACCGCGACTACCTGATCTTCCTCGGGATCTCGGTCGCGGTGGCGTTCCTCTTCAACCTCTCGACCATGCGCAGCGTGCGCGACCAGTTCAGACCGGTACCCCTGCGCGAGGTGTACGCGGAGGTCGAGTTCATCGAGGAGCTCGAGGAGGGACCGGGCGGTCCCGGACGGCCAGGGCCGGAGCCGCTGGCCAAGCTATAGGCGGGACTCGTGCGGGCGGTTTCCGCGCGCCGCGCGCAAGCGGCGCTCGCCACGGACATCGAGGCGTTCGAGCGGCTGGGCTACCGGCCGCTCGAACGCCGCCCGTACGAGGCCGTGCTCGAGGCGAAGGGCAAGGGCCCGGACCTGCGGCTGCGGCTCGCCGGCGAGGGCCGCATCTTCGGCGGCAACTGGGGGCTTGAGATCTCTACGGCCGAGCCCGTGCTGCCGCCGAGCAAGGGCCTGCGGGCGCGCGGGCAGGGGGTCGTGAAGATGCGCGGCGTCAAGTTCCGCGGCGACCGCGAGCTCGCCGAGCGGCTGAGCGCCGACGAGAGGCTTGCGGCGGCGCTCGAGCAGGTCCACTTCGAGCGCGTCACGGTCGAGCCCGACGGCCGGCCGGTGATCCGGCACATGGGCGGTTCGGTGGTGTGGATCCTGTTTCCGCCCGTGGTGCGCACGACGCCGCTGCCGAAGGGCCAGCCGCAGGCGGCGGTGCGCGCCCTGCGCGAGTTCGCCCGGATCGGCCGCGAGCTGGGCGCCGGCGAGGGGGCGCGGGGATGAGCGCGGTCGCGGGCCCGAACGCGAGCATCGAGGAGCTCTGCGCCGCGCTCACCGTCGAGCAGATCGAGGACGACCCCTATCCGCTGTACGCGCGGCTGCGTGCCGACGCGCCCGTCGCCTACATCCCCGTGCTCGGGCTGTGGTTCGTGACGCGCTGGGCGGACGCCGAGCGTGTGTGCACCGACCCCGCCACGTTCGCGGCGGCGGTGAAGGACTCGCCGCTCGACCGCACCTTCGGCGGGACGAACATCCTCACCACCGACGGCGAGCCCCACAAGCGGCTTCGCAAGATGCTTTTGCCGTCGTTCCGCCCGCCGGTGGTGGAGCGCGACCTGATCCCGATCATCGAGCCGCTCGTCGAGGAGCAGCTCGAGGTGCTCGTGCGCAAGCGCGCCGAGGGCGGGCGCGCCGAGCTCATGGAGGACTACTTCGAGCCGATCTCGGTGCGCAGCCTCGGCGCGGTGCTGGGGCTCGCGGAGATCGAGCCGGACGTACTGCGCCGCTGGTTCGCGCAGCTCGCCGAGGGGGCGACGAACTTCGAGAACAACCCGGAGAAGCAGGCGATCGCCGACGCCGCGGCGGCCGAGATCGACGAGGTGCTCACCCCGATCTTCGAGCGAATGCTGCGCCGCGACGACGGCAGCGTGATCAGCGCGATGCTGCACGCGGCCGAGGGCTCGCTCGCCGAGCGCACCAAGCTGGTCATGCCGACGCTCAAGGTGATCCTGCTCGGGGGCATGCAGGAGCCCGGGCACGGGGGCGGTGGCACGGTCGTCGGCCTGCTCACCCACCCGGGCCAATGGGAGGCGCTCGCCGAGGACCCCGAGGGCCGAGTGCGCGCCGCGGTCGACGAGGGGCTGCGCTGGCTCGCGCCGATCGGCGCGCAGGAGCGGCACGCCGCCGCGGGCGCGACGGTCGCGGGCTACGAGATCCCCCCGGGGGCGAACGTCGCGGCGATCATCGCCTCGGCGAACCGCGACCGGGCGGTCTGGGGCGAGACCGCCGACGAGTACGACCTCTTCCGCGAGCAGCGCCGCAGCGCCGCGTTCGGGTTCGGCAAGCACTTCTGCGTCGGCCACCACTTCTCGAAGGTGCAGCTGTGGGTGGCGCTGCGGCGGCTCGCCGAGACGTTCCCGCGGCTGCGCCTCGACCCGGAGCGCCCGCCGCGGATCACGGGCTGGGAGTTCCGCGCCCCGCGCAACCTCGACGTGCTGCTCGATGGCTGATCCGGCGCGCGTGGTGGAGGGACGGCTCGCCGGGCGCGCGGCGCTCGTCACCGGCGGCGGCACCGGGATCGGCGCCGCGGCCGCGCGCCGGCTCGCCCGGGAGGGCGCGTCGGTGGTCGTGATGGGGCGCCGCGCGGAGCCGCTCGAGCGGCTCGCGGCCGAGCTGCCCGAGGGCCGCTGCCGGCCGGTCGCGGGCGATGTGACCAGCGAGGCCGACGTCGCCCGCGCCGTGGAGGCCGCGGTCGAGCTCGGCTCGGGGGAGCTGCACGCGGTCGTCAACAACGCGGGCATCGGCGGCCCGGGGTCCGTCGAGGGCGTGTCCCTTGAGCGCTGGCGGCGGGTGCTCGAGGTCGACCTCACCGGCCCGCTGCTCGTCATGCGCGCCGCGCTCCCCGCCTTGCGCGCGAGCCGGGGCGCGATCGTGAACGTCTCCTCGGTGGCGGGCCTGCGCGCGGTGCCGGAGTCGGCCGCGTACTGCACCGCGAAGGCGGGCCTGATCATGCTCACTAAGCAGGCGGCGCTGGATCTGGGGCCGGAGGTGCGCGTGAACGCCGTGTGCCCGGGCTGGGTGCGCACGCCGATGGCGGACGGCGAGATGGACGAGCTCGGCCCCGAACGCGAGGCGGCCTACGCGGCGGTCACCAGGACCATGCCGCTGCGCCGGCCCGCGGACCCCGACGAGCTCGCGGGCGCGATCGCGTACCTGGTCTCCGACGACGCCTCGTTCGTCACCGGCGCGGTGCTCACCGCCGACGGCGGCTCGACGGTGGTGGACGCGGCCGCGATCCCATTCATGGAGGGAGGGGACTGATGGCAGACGCGCCGCGCATGGTGCTGGTCCTGTCCGAGAACTGGACGCTCACGCCGCCGCGCGATTTGCGGGCGCTGGTGCGGATGGCGGTCGAGGCCGAGGACGCGGGCTTCGACGGGGTGATGCTCTCCGAGCACGTCGTGCTCGGGCGCAGCGCCGACGCCGAGGGGCGGATGGCGAACCCGCGCGAGTACGCGCTCCCCGGCAACCAGCCACCGGAGATGCCGTGGCCGAGCTCGCTGGTGTTGCTGAGCGCGATCGCCGCGGCGACCAGCCGCATCCGCCTGGCGGCCGCGGCGATCATCGCCCCGCTGCGCCACCCGCTCCAGCTCGCCAAGGACCTGGCGACGCTCGACCTCCTGAGCGAGGGCCGGCTGGTGGTACAGCCGACCGTGAGCTGGCACCGCGACGAGTACGAGGCGCTCGGCGTGCCCTTCGAGCAGCGCGGCAAGCTGCTCGACGAGCAGCTCGAGGTCTGGCGAGGGGCCTGGACCGAGAGCCCCACTAGATACGAGGGCCGCTTCTACGAGTTCGACGACGTCTGGGTCGAGCCCAAGCCGTACCGCCCCGACGGGCCGCGCCTTTGGTTCGGCGGCCAGACCCTGCACCCGCCGCTCCTGCGCCGGCTCGTGAGGTACGGGCACGGCTTTCACCCGCTCGGCCGCCCCACCGCCGGGGAGCTCGAGCTTCTGCGGGCGGCGCTCGCCGAGGCGGGCCGCAACATCGCAGAGCTCGAGCTCGTGGGCGGGACCCGCGCGACCTTCCCCGACGAGCGCTCGCCCGCACCGCTTGAGCCGGCACTTGAGACGATCCCCGAGCAGCGCGAGCAGGGCTTCACCTCGTTCTGCATCAAGCCCTCGCAGTTCCTCGACGACGCGAGCCGGTTCGGGGCCTGGTGCCGGGAGGTGATCCGGCGGGTCGAGGCGCTCTGAGGCGACGCGCAAGCGGCGCAGTCGCGGCCGTTGACCGGGTATCCGGGCGACGACGGATGCGATGGCCGTGGCGATGAGAGAGGCGACTTCCCCGGACGAGGCGGCCGTGCGCCGGATCGGCGAGCGGCTGCTCGAGGCGATGCCGCCACGCGCCCGCGGGCCGCTGGGACGCGCCGAGGAGCGGCTCATGAGCCGCCTCGCCGAGGAGCCGGAGACGAAGGCGGCGCTCTTCCGCCTGGTCGACGTCGCGCCGATGTGCCGGAACGCGGCGGACCTCGCAGCGCATCTGGCCGCGCTCGTGGGCGAGGTCGATGACCCGCCGGGTACGGTCGGTCTCGCCGCGGGCCTGGGGCGCAGTCGCGTCGCCGCGCCCTTCGTGGGCGCCGTCGCCGAGCGCGCTGTGCACGCGATGGCGGGGCGCTTCATCGTCGGCACCGACGTGGACGACGCCGCGGGCGAGCTGCGCCGGCTGTGGCGCAAGGGGGTCGCCGCGACGGTCGACCTCCTGGGCGAGGCGACGGTCACCGAGGCGGAGGCCGACCGCTACGCGCAGCGCTGCCTGGACGGGCTCGACTCGCTCGCGGCGCAGGCTAAGTCGTGGCCGGCTGACGCGGTGTCGCTCGAGGACCGCCACGGCCCGATCCCGCGCGTGAACCTGTCGGTGAAGGTCTCGGCGCTCACGCCGGAGATCCGCGAGGAGGACCCGCGCCGCGGGGCCGACGACGCGCGCCCGCGCCTGCGGCTGCTGCTGGAGCGCGCCAGGGCGCTCGGCGCGCACCTGCACGTCGACATGGAGTCGCTGGAGAGCCGCGAGACCGTGACCGCCCTGGTGCGCGAGGCGCTCGCCGAGCCCGAGTTCCGCGACGGGCCGTCGGCGGGCGTCGTCCTGCAGGCGTACCTTCGCGACTCGCCGGAGCAGCTGGAAGCCTGGCTCGAGTGGGCCGAGCGGGTGGGGCGTGACCCGCCGCTTGTGATCCGGCTCGTCAAGGGCGCCTACTGGGACCACGAGGTGGTCGAGGCGGCCCAGGCGGGCTGGGAGGCGCCGGTGTTCACCGAGCGCGCCGCGTGCGACCGCAACTTCGAGGCGCTCACGCGCCGGTTGCTCGCGCGCGCCGATCTGGTGCGTCCCGCGATCGCCTCCCACAACGTGCGCTCGGTCGCGCACGCGATCGCGGCCGCCGAGGCGGCGGGTGCCGCGGACGTGCTCGAGCTCCAGGTGCTGCGCGGCCTGGGCGACGACCTCCAGGACGCGCTCGCCGGGGTCGGCTACCGCGTGCGGGCCTACTGCCCGGTGGGCGACCTGATTGCGGGTATGGCCTACCTGGTGCGCCGCCTGCTCGAGAACACCTCGAACGACTCGTTCCTGCGCCTGCGCGCTACGGCCGACGACCCCGAGGCCCTGCTCGCCCCGCCATGAACGAGTTCACCAACGAACCGCTCGCCGAGCTGCGCCGCGAGAGCGTGCGGGCGGCCCTGCGCGAGGGCCTCGCCGGGCTCGACGCGCGTCTGCCTTTGCAGGTACCGGTGATCGTCGCCGGCGCGCGGCGCACCGGCGGCGCGCTGCGCTCGGACGACCCGGCCGACCCCGAGCGTACCGTCGCCGTGGCCGCCCAGGCCACCGAGGCGGACGTGGACGCGGCGGTCGCCGCCGCGGCGGGCGCGCGCCCTGAGTGGGGCGAGCGCCCGGCTCGCGAGCGGGCGGAGATTCTCGGCGCCGCCGCGCAGCTCATGCGGGAGCGCCGCGCGGAGCTCACGGCCCTGATCGTGCGCGAGGCGGGCAAGCCCTGGGTCGACGCGGACGCCGAGGTCTGCGAGGCGATCGACTTCATCGAGTACTACCGCCGACTCGCGGTGCGCCTGGACGAGCCACCCGCGCTCATCCAGCCGCCGGGCGAGCGCAACGAGCTGCGCTACGTGCCGCGCGGCGTGGCAGCGGTGATCGCGCCGTGGAACTTCCCGGTCTCGATCTCGACCGGCATGGTCACCGCGGGCCTGGCGAGCGGCAACGGCGTCGTCTACAAGCCCGCCGAGCAGACGCCCGGCTGCGCGCTCGCGATCACCGAGGTCCTGCACGAGGCCGGCGTGCCGCCCGCGGCGCTCTCGCTCCTGCCCGGCGGCGATGGGCCCGGGATCGCGCTCGTCGCGCATCCCGGGGTGCACACCGTCGCCTTCACCGGCTCGTGCGCCGCGGGCCTTGCGATCACGAAGTCCGCCGCCGAGCTCGCACCCGGGCAGAGGCACCTCAAGCGCGTCGTCGCCGAGATGGGCGGCAAGAACTGCGTGATCGTCGACTCCGACGCCGATCTGGACGAGGTCGTCCCGGCCGTCTGCCGCTCGGCGTTCGGGTTCGCCGGCCAGAAGTGCTCGGCCGCGGCGCGCCTGCTCGTGCACGAGGCGGTGGCCGACGCCCTCGCCGAGCGGCTCGCGGGCGCGGTCGAGTCGCTGCTCACCGGCCCGCCCGAGCGGTTCGGCGTCGACCTCGGCCCGCTGATCGACGACGAGTCGGCCGAGCGCTACGACCGCTACCTGGTGCGGGGGCGCAGCGAGGGCGAGCTGCTCGCGGTCGGCGCGGCGCCGGACGGCCCCGGGCGCTTCCGCCCGCCCGCGGTGGTCGCCGGCCTGCCGCCCACGTCGAGCATCCTCAGCGAGGAGATCTTCGCCCCGCTGCTCGCGTTCGAGGTCGTCCCGAGCGTCGAAGCGGCCTGCGAGGCGGTTGAGGGGCTTCGGTTCGCGCTCACCGGCGGGCTGTTCTCGCGCAACCCGGAGACCGTGGCGATGGTCGAGCGCCGCCTCCCGGTCGGCAACCTCTACGTGAACCGCGGCATCACCGGCGCGGTGGTGGGCCGCCAGCCCTTCGGCGGCAACCGCCTCTCCGGCTCAGGCGCGAAGGCGGGCGGCCCGGACTACCTGATGCCGTTCGTCGAGCCGCGCGTGGTCACCGAGAACAAGCTGCGCCACGGCCTCGTCGTCTAGCGCGATCGACCTTTCTAGTCCAGGAGACGAGAAAGCTCGACCACCACCCCGGCGCCCACGCCGTGATCGAGGTTTCCAGTCCAGGAGCCCAGGAAACTCGATCGCCACCTCGGGGCCGCGGCGGTGATCGAGGTTCCTAGTCCAGGAGACGAGAAAAGTCGATCGCGTGGGCGCGCCCGGTCCCTACGAGTACTCGTAGAACCCCCGGCCGCTCTTGCGGCCCAGGCGGCCGGCGGCGACCATGCGCTTCACCAGGGGCGGCGGGGCGTACTCGTCGCGCTTGAACTCCTCGTACAGCGAGTTGCCCACGGCGTAGAGCACGTCGAGGCCGATCAGGTCGCAGAGCGCGAGCGGGCCCATCGGGTGGCCGCAGCCGAGGGTCATGCCCGTGTCGATGTCCTCGCGCGAGGCGAACCCCTCCTCGTACATGCGCACCGCGGCCATCAGGTAGGGGATGAGCAGCATGTTGACGACGAACCCCGAGCGGTCCTTGGTCTGGATCGGCGTCTTGCCGAGCCGCTCGGCGACCGCGCGCGCCTTGGCGACGGTCTCCGGCGAGGTCTCGAGCGCGACCACGACCTCGACGAGCTTCATCACCGGCACCGGGCTGAAGAAGTGCAGGCCCACGACCCGGTCGGGGCAGGGGGTCGCGGCGGCGAGCTCGGCGATCGGGATCGAGGAGGTGTTCGAGGCGAGGATCGCGTCCGCTCTGGCGAGCTCGGCGAGCTCGGCGAACACCGAGCGCTTGAGGTCGGGGTCCTCGGGGACCGCCTCGATGATCACCTCGGCCTCGCGGAGCGCGTCCGGCTCGGTTACGTAGCGCACCCGGCCGAGGACGCCGTCCGGGTCGTCGATCTTGCCGCGCTTCGCGCCCTTGCGCACCGACGCCTCGAGGCGCTCGCGGGCGCGCTCGAGCGCCGCCTCGTCGGGCTCGCGGACGAGCACGTCGAGCCCGGCGACCGCCGCCGACTCGGCGATCCCCGAGCCCATGAACCCGCCGCCCACCACGGCGAGCCGGGTGAGCTCGCGCGCGGCCTCCTTCTCAGCTTCGGTCGTCTCCGGTGTCGTCGCCATCGCGTCCTCCTTGCCGTCTCGCGGGCTTCTCCCGCGACGTATTTCAGCGCGCGCGCTGCAGGCGCTGCCGCTCGGCCGGCACGACCACCGTGCCGACCGCGCGCGCGACGAGGACCGGTTCGTCGAGCACCGTCGCCGCGGTCGGGCCGTGCTCCGGCACGGGCGTGATCTGCTTGTAGGCCTCGAACTCGATCCGGCGCGAGGTGTTGCCGGCCTCGAGCAGCCGGGCGCGCGCCTCGATGTAGTCGCCCACGCCCACCGGGACCAGGAACTCGATCTCCTCGTAGGCGCGGAAGAGGCCCTCATCGCCGTCGTAGCGGATCGAGAGCTCGGTCGCCAGATCGCCGAAGAGCGCGGTGATCGCGGCGCCGTCGATCAGCCCGCCCGCGTAGCGCGCGTCGGCCGGCGCCATGCGGACGCGCAGCTTCGCCTCGAGCGCTCCCTCGCCGTTCGTCGCCATCAACGTCCTCCCTCGGCTTCCTAGAGCGCCTCGAGGTAGCGCTCGATCTCCCAATCGGTCACAGCGAGCGCCGCCGCCTCGGCCTCGCCGCGCTTCATCGCGATGTAGTGCTCGACGAAGTCCTCGCCGAGGTACTCGCGCGCGATCTCGCTGCGCTCGAGCTCGCGGACCGCGTCGGCGAGCGAGGCGGGCATCGCCTCGACCTCGCCCGGCGGCAGCGCGTAGACGTCGTCGGTGCGCGGCGCCGGCGGGCGCAGCCCGTTCTCGATGCCGTAGAGCGCCCCGGCGAGCATCGCGGCGACCGCCACGTACGGGTTGGCGTCGCCGCCTCCCTGGCGATGCTCAAGCCGGGTGGCGGGTGCGCTCTCGTGCACCGCCCGCACCGCGACGGAGCGGTTGTCGACGCCCCAGGTCGCGGTGGTTCCCGCCCACGAGTACGGGTGGTAGCGGCGGTAAGAGTTGACGGTGGGCGCGTTGAACGCGGTGAACTCGCGCAGCGTCGCGAGGATCCCCGCGCACGCCGCCGCCATCGTGTCGGAGCCCGCGTCGCCCTCGCCGGCGAAGGCGTTGTTCCCGTCGGCGTCGAGCACGCTCATGTGCACGTGCCCGGAGTTGCCCGCCCACTCGGGGTGGGGCTTCGCCATGAAGGTCGCGGTGAGCCCCTGCTTGTTCGCGATCTCCTTGACCGCCGACTTGAACAAAAACGCGTGGTCGGCCGCCTCCACCGCCGGCGCGTAGCGCAGGTTGATCTCGAACTGGCCGGGCCCGGTCTCGGCGTTGCAGGCCTCGAGCGGCACGTCGAAGCGGCCCATCGCCTCGCGCACCGCGCTTGCGAACTCCTCCTGGCTCGAGGCCTTCACGACGCCGTAGGTGGAGGGCCGCAGGGCGAGCGGGACGAGGTCGGCCGGGCGCTTGTGGCGCAGGGTCTCCTCGGTCTCGCGCAGCACGTAGAACTCGAGCTCGACGCCCACCATCGGCTCGAGCCCGAGCGCGCGGTAGCGCTCGACCAGCCGGCGCAGGACGGTGCGCGGCGCGATCGGCACGTCCTCGCCCGACGGCAGCTTGAAGTCGGCGAGCACCAGCGCGGTGCGCTCGTGCCAGGGGACCTCGCGCAGCGTGGAGAGGTCCGGCACGGCGTGGATGTCCGGGTAGCCGTTGCGCTCGGTGGGGAAGTAGGTGCTCGCGTTCTCCGGCTTCGGCACCAGGTCGACCTCGGCGACGTCGATCACGAACAGGACGTCGCAGAGGTTCACGCCGTGGCCGAGCGCGCTCGCGATCTGGCGAGCGGGCACGCGCTTGCCGCGCATGATCCCGTGGGTGTCCGAGGCGCCCACGATCAGGGTCTCGATCCCGCGCTCCTCGCAGAAGGCCGCGGCCTGCTCGGGCGTCATGCCCTCCCGGCTCGCCTCGCGCACCGACGTCTCGCTCACTCTCCTCCTCCTTGCTGGGCTCTAGGTCCGGTTCACTTCAAGCTCGGGTGGGGCGCCGATCTCGGGACGCTCGCCGAGGATCTGGGGCGCGCCGCCGACGGGCACGTCGACGCGCAGCGAGTTCAGGACGATCTCCACGTGCATCTCGGCGATCTCGGGGAGCGTGAGGGGCCCGTCCGGGCGGAACCACAGCGCCACGCCGGTGCACTGCAGCAGGATCGCGTAGGTCGCGACGCGCTCGTCGCGGACCTCGAAGTCGCCGCTCTCGATCCCGTCGGCGATGATCTGGCGGAAGATCTCCTCGTAGGAGTCGCGCATCCGCATGATCGTCTCGGCGTCCTCGCCCTCGAGCGCGCGCACCTCCGTGTCGGAGACGAATGCGGCCCGGCGGTGGGTGCCGTGGTAGACGACGTGCACCCAGACCGCGGCGGCGAGCCGGCTGACGGGGGACGAGTGGCGGTCGATCGCGCGCGTCACCTCGCGGGTGAGGCCCTCGAGGAAGCGCCGCATGATCGACTGCAGGAGCGCCTGCTTTGAGGGGAACCAGTGGTACAGCGACGCCGGGCGCACCTGGACCTTGTCGGCGACGTTGCGCATCGAGGTCGCGTGGAAGCCGCGCTTCGTGAACAGCTCAAGCGCGACCTCCTCCAGGCGCTCCAGGGTGCTGGGTCGTTGGGATGAGCTCTCCAAATTCAGCTCCTAACGTTCGTTAGGGACGGACGCGCCGCAGGATACCGCTGGGGTACTCACGCTCCCTGTTCTCCGGTTCCCCGGTGGGTTGACGCCCACTCGCGAACATTGCTACGGTGACCGTACCTAACGGGCGTTCGTGCGTCAACTTTGAGGCCTGCATGGCGGAGGAGGTATCGGAGGAGAGATGAGCCGCACGCCGGAGCTTTGCTACATCGACGTCGGCGGGACGTTCACCGACGCGTTTCTGGTTGACGCGGACGGGAACTTCGTAACGGCAAAGGCTCCGAGCACCCCGAGCGACGTCTCCAAGGGCTTCTTCCGCGCGATCGAGCGCGCCTCGGACGAGATGGAGCTGCCCGTGCAGCAGACGCTCTCGGCGCTGCGCGTCCTGGGCTACGGCGCGACGATCGCGCTCAACACCGTGCTCACCCGGCGCGGCGGCAAGCCGGGGCTCGTCATCACCCGCGGCTTCGAGCACCTGCTGGTGATGGGCCGCGGCAAGCAGAGCTGGACCGAGCTCGACCGCCCGGCGCGCATCCACCCGGTCACCCACCGGATGCTCGAGCCGCTGATCCCGTACGAGCGCGTGCGCGGGGTGACCGAGCGCATCGACTGCCTCGGCGCCGAGCAGATCCCGCTGTACGAGGACGAGGTGCGCGCGGCGGTCGGCGAGCTGCTGGACATGGGCGCCGACGCGATCGTGATCTGCTTTCTGTGGTCGTTCCTCAACGACTCGCACGAGGCGCGCGCGGCCGAGATCGCGCGCGAGGTGATCGCCGAGCGCGGCGCGGACGCGGCGGTGGTGACCACCAACGAGGTCTCGCCCGTGATCCGCGAGCTGCCGCGCGCGAACGCGGCCGTGTTCGAGGCCTACGCCGGGCCGCTCGTGCGCCGCGCCTTCGCGAACCTCGAGTCCGAGCTTGCGACCAACGGCTTCGAAGGGGAGCTACAGGTGATGCAGTCGGCCGGCGGGCTCGCGCCGGCGCGCACGGTGAAGGTCGTCGACACGATCCAGTCGGGCCCGGTCGGCGGCCTCGTCGGCGGGCGCTACATCGGCGAGCTCTACGGCTTTCAGAACATCATCACCACCGACGTCGGCGGGACCTCGTTCGACCTCGGGCTGATCACCAACGGCAAGGTCGCGGTCAACCGCGAGCCGACCGTCGGGCGCTTCGTGCTCGGCGTGCCGATCGCCGAGGTGATCTCGATCGGCGCGGGCGGCGGCACGATGGCGGGCCTCGACCCGCTCACCGGCCGCCTCGTCGTCGGCCACGAGTCGGCGGGCGCCGACCCGGGCCCGGTCTGCTACCGGCGTGGCGGCACCGAGCCCACGGTGACCGACGCGAACCTCGTGCTCGGTTACCTCAACCCGCACGGCTTCGCGGGCGGGCAGATGGAGCTCGACACCGAAGCCGCGCGGCGTGCGTTGCAGGAGAAGATCGCGGATCCCCTCGGCCTCTCCGTCGAGGAGGCGGCCGCGGGGATCCGCCGCATCATCGACACCCGCATGCGCGAGTCGATCCACGGCCTCGTGGTCTCGCGCGGGTTCGACATCTCCGAATACCACGTGCTCGCCTTCGGCGGCGGCGGCCCGGGGCACGTCGCGGGCTACACCGACGGCGTGCCCTTGGCGGGGATCCTCATGTTCCCGTACTCCTCGGTGTTCTCCGCCTTCGGCGCCGCCGCCGCCGACTACGAGCACCGTTACACGCACTCGCTCAACCTGGTCGTGGGCCCGGGCGCGAGCGACGATGACGTGCTCGAGGTCGGCAGGCGGATCACCGAAACCTGGGACCGGCTGGTCGAGCAGGGCCGCGAGCAGATGGAGGCGGAGGGCTTCGACCCCGCAGAGCTCACCTTCCGCCGGCTCGCGATGCTGCGCTACGGCCGCCAGCTCAACGATCTCGAGGTGACCTCGCCGGTCGAGCGCATCGAGACGATCGCCGACTGGCAGGCGCTGATCGACGCCTTCGAGGACCAGTACGCGCAGACCTACTCGCGCGCGGCGCGCTACCCGCAGGCGGGCTACGACATCTTCGAGGTGGGGTTGGTGGTCACCGCCCCGAAGATCCGCCCGAAGCTGCCGCGGTTCGAGCTGGTCTCCGAGACGCCGCCGGACGAGGCGAGACGCGGCACTCGCCCCGCCTACTTCGACGGCGAGTGGCACGACATGCCGGTCCTGGGGCTCGACGAGCTCCAGCCCGGCAACCGCGTCGAGGGCCCGGCGGTGATCGAGAACGCCTACACCACGATCCTCGTGCCGCCGGGGCGCGAGATCTGGATCGACGAGTACCGAAGCGTGTGGATGAGCGTCCAGCCCGGCACCGGTAAGGAGGCATGATGGAGGCGCAGACCTTGACCCCAGAGCAGACCCAGGCGCCGTTCCAGCTCAAGCGCCGCCTCGAGCAGCGCGCTGAGCACTTCGCCCGCACGGGCACCTACGTCGAGGAGCTCACCCTGTGGGAGGAGGACCCGATCCGCTTCGAGCTCCTCTACACGAAGCTCAGCCAGGTGGTCGCGAACGCGCACGAGGTGGCGCGCCTGGTCTCCGCCTCGCCGATGACCCGCGAGCTCGGCGAGCTGATCTTCGGCCTCTACACGCCCGAGGGCGACGCGGTCTGCCTCTCGCACGGCCTGATCGTCCACGTGCACACGATCAGCCGGATGATCAAGTGGATGATCGCCAACGACTACGAGGAGAAGATGGGCTTCAAGCCCGGCGATCTCTACTTCAACAACGACCCCCACATCGGCGGCGCGCACGCGCTCGACCAGATGATCGTCACGCCGATCTACGCGGGCGACGAGCTGATCGGCTGGAGCGCGGGGCTCACGCACGTGCCCGAGGTGGGGGCGACCGCGCCGGGCGGGTTCGACTCGTACTTCACGACCCGCTTCCACGAGGGGCTGTACCTGCCGTGCGTGAAGATCGGCGAGAACGACGAGCTGCGCCCGGACATGGAGATCCTCGTGGAGCGCTCGACGCGCACGCCGGTCTACTGGCTCACCGACAACCGCGCCAAGGTGACCGGCGCGCTCATGATCCGCGACGCGGTGCTCGAGCTCGTCGAGGAGTTCGGCCTTGAGTACTTCAAGCGCGCGGGCGAGGAGTTCATCGAGGACTCGCTGCGCGCGGCGAAGCGCAAGATCGCCTCGGTGCTCGCGCCCGGCACCTACCGCGAGGTCGCCTGGCGCGGCAGCCCGATCCCCGGCGAGGAGCGCCTGCTGCACGCGCCGGTCGAGCTCACCGTGCGCGAGGACGGCTCGATCCACCTGAGCTTCGACGGCCTCTCCTCCAACTTCTGGCAGCCCTTCCAGGGGAGCCTCTCGTGCCTGGAGGGCCTCGTCATGAACGGGCTCATCCAGCACGTCCTCTACGACTCCAAGCACAACGAGGGCACGCTGCTCGCGGCGACCATGGAGGTGCCGGTCGGGACCTGCTGCAACCCCGACTCGATCCTCTACCCGACGACGCTGTGGGGGCCCGCGTACGGCGCGGGGCTTGCGGTCGGCCAGGCGCTCTCACGCGCCTACTACGCGGCCGGCTACCGCGAGGAGGTGCACGCGACCAGCGCGCTGTCCTCGGGCTACACGGCGGGCGGCACCGACCAGTACGGGCGCTCGTTCGGCGCGCACAACATGGAGTTCGGCGCGGCCGGGATGCCGGCGACCGCCGTCCACGACGGGCTCGACACCTCGGGCGTTGAGTTCAACCCCGAGGGCGACATGGGAGACGCTGAGATCTGGGAGCAGATGCTGCCCTCGATCTACCTCGCGCGCGAGATGCGGATGGACGGCGGCGGCGCGGGCAAGTTCCGCGGCGGCAACGGCATCCAGTCGGTCTACATGCTGAACAACACCAGCGACATCGAGGTGGGCTCGTTCGGGTCGGTGCCGATCTACCCCTCGCCGGGGCTGATGGGCGGCCTGCCGGCGGCCACGCTGTATATGTGGACCGGCAAGAACACGAACCTCCGCGAGCTGATCGAGGAGGGCAAGCCGCTGCCCGCCGGCGAGGGGCCGGACCCCGCGCACCCCGAGTTCGTGGAGCGCGTCGAGGGCGACTGGCAGGTGCACCACGGCTCGAACAAGGCGACCGAGCCGATGCGACCCTACGACATGTTCACCGCGGTCTCGGGCGACGGCGGCGGCTACGGCGACTCGCTCGACCGCGACCCGCAGCTCGTCGCGCGCGACGTGCGCGAGGGGCGCACCTCGGCGCGGGCGGCGCGCGAGGAGTACTGCGTGGCGCTCACCGAGGACGGCGAGGTGGACACGGAGGGCACCGAGCGGCTGCGCGCCGAGCGCCGCCGCGAGCGGCTGGAACGCGCGCTGCCCGCCGAGGAGTACAAGCGCCGGGCGCGCGAGCGGCTGACAGAGGGCCGCGTGTCCGCGCCCGTGCGCCGCATGTACAACGACCTGCTCGAGAACAACGAGCGCTTCGCGCAGCGGATGCGCGAGTTCTGGGGGCTGCCTGAGGACTTCCTCGTCCCGGGCGGCGACGATCGGGAAGGAGGCCGATGATGAGCGAACACCCCCGCGAGCTGATCCGCGACCTGCTCGACGGGACGATCTCCGACGAGGACCTGCAGGCGATCCAGCGCGCCCCGAAGGACCCGGGCCGCCGGGAGACCGTGATCGAGCTCGAGCAGGAGCGCGTCGACTGGGACGACCCGATCGTGGTCTGCCTCCAGGAGGCCCTTTATGTAGTGCGCAAGGCCCCGGGCGAGTACGTGACCAAGTGCCGCTGCGGCCACGAGTTCGGCGACGCGGCGCGCAACTGGAAGGACTCGGCGGCGGTGATCGAGCGCGAGGGCGAGACCGAGTACTTCGTCGGCCCGCGCGCCGCCGACCCAGACTGGATGGTCCTGCGCGAGTTCTACTGCCCGGGCTGCGCGACCCGGCTCGACGTGGAGGTCGTGCCGCCGGGCTACCCGTTCATCCACAACTTCGAGCCGGTGCTCCCGGACGACTAGCGCGATGCGCCCGCTCGTCATCGTCACCGGGTTCCAGCGGGAGATCCAGACGACGCTCCCGGGGCTCTCCCCACAGGTGACGGTGCACCGGCGCTTCGGCGATTTGGTGAAGAGGGCGGGCGGGCTGCCCCTGATCGCCGAGCCGGCGGCGGACGTGGACGAGCTCCTGGGGCACGCCGACGCGGTCGTCGTCAACGGCGGCGGCGACGTGCTGCCCGAGCACTACGGTGCCGAGGCGCACCCCGAGGTCAAGATGCTCGACCCAGAGCGCGACCGCTTCGAGCTCGACCTGGTGCGCGGGGCGGTGGAGCGCGGCGTGCCCGTGCTGGGCGTCTGCCGCGGCCACCACGTCGTCAACGTCGCGCTCGGCGGCACGCTGATCCAGCACCTGCCCGACGTCACCGACCTCGACCACGACGTCCGCGACCCCTACGACCGGCCCGCGCACGCGCTGCGGGTGGAGCGCGGCTCGCGCCTTGAGCGAATCGTGGGCGCGGGCGAGATCGAGGTGAACACCCTGCACCACCAGGCGGTGGACGAGCTGGGCGAGGGGCTTGCCGCGGTGGCGCGGGCGCCCGACGGGGTCGTCGAGGCGATCGAGTCGGCCGACGGGCGCGTGCTCGGCGTGCAGTGGCATCCCGAGCTCATGCACCCCGACTACGACGAGGTGCAGCTGCCCTTGTTCCGCGCCCTGGTGGAGGCCGCGAGGGGGCGGGGCACGTGATCGCCGAGCACGGGGCCGAAGGGCAGCCGGCGGTGATCGTCGTCGCGCCCACGGGGGCGGAGGCGACGCGCGAGGACAACCCGGCCGTCCCCTACACCCCCGAGGAGATCGCAAGCGAGGTGATCGCCGCCTGCGAGGCGGGGGCGGCGGTCGCACACCTGCACGTGCGCGAGCCCGACGGCACGCCGAGCGGCGACCCGGAGCTCTTCCGCGAGACGATCGAGCGCATCCGCGCGGGCTGCGACATCGTGACGATGGTGAGTACCGGCGGCGCGCTCGGCATGTCGATCGAAGAGCGCGCGGGCGGCCTTGAGGCGGGGCCCGACATGGCGGGGATCGAGACCGGTTCCACCAACTTCGGCGAGGACTTGTTCCCGACGACGCCCGAGCAGACGCGCGAGATCGCGCGGCGCGCGGGCGAGCGCGGGATCGCGCTCGAGGTGGAGGCGTTCGACCTGGGCCACATCGACGCGGCGCTGCGCTTTCGCGAGGAGGGCGTGCTGCCCGACCCGCTGCGCTTCAACCTGGTCTTCGGCGTGCCGGGCGCGGCGGCGCCCACGCACCGCAACCTGGCGGCGATGGCGGCGGCGGTGCCCGAGGGCGCGACCTGGGGGGTGACCGCGGTGGGGCGCCACCAGCCGCGCATGCTCGCGCTCGGCGCGCTCCTGGGGGCGACCTGCCTGCGCACCGGCCTCGAGGACGGGGTGTATGTGGAGCGCGGGGTGCTCGCCGAATCGAACGCGGCGCTCGTGCGGAAGGTCGCCGAGCTCTGTAAGACGCTGCGCCGGCCGGTCGCGAACCCCGCGCAAGCGCGCGAGCTGCTCGCTCTGGGTGCCGCCTGAGTACGGGTTTTCCGCATTCCGCTGCGGAAGGCCTTGCATTTCGCGCGGTCAGGCGCTATAGGTACTACCGAACGCTCGTTAGGCGCACGATCGTTCGGTAGAGCGTTCGCGACAGAGGAGAGATCTGGAGGCTGTGGGCGGTTGCTGGACCGCCCGTAAGGAGGAGAGCAAGGGAATGGCCAGTACCCCGACCGTGGCGGACGGCGCACCCATCGAGGGCGGCCTCAAGCGCAACGCCGTCGACTGGAAGCACGTCGCGATCCTGTCGATCGCGGGCTCCGCGCCGGCGGCGGTGATCGCCCTGAACATCCCGTTCATGGGCCAGTTCGCGGGGCCGGCGATGGTGCTCGCGTTCGCGATCATCTGGCCCGCGATCCTGCTGATGGTCAACAGCTTCGTGCAGTTCGCGCGCAAGCTGCCGACCTCCGGCGGGCTCTACACCTGGAACGCGCGCTCGTGGGGAGCGAACGTCGGCTTCGTCTACGGCTGGACGTTCATGGGCGCGTACCTGTTGGTCGCGGCGGGCGGCTTCACCGTCTTCGGCGCCTTCCTGAACGAGTACCTTGCGAGCCAGTTCTCGGTCGACATCCCCTGGTGGGTGCTGTCGGCGATCGGCCTCGGCTGGGTCGTGTTCGTCGGCGTGCTGGGCATCGTCCAGACCCTGCACATGGCGCTCAGCCTGCTCGCCTTCGAGATCGTGCTTCTGATCGCGCTCTCGCTCTACATGCTCTTCGACGCGGGCGTGGGCGAGTGGTCGGCGACCCCGTTCGACCCGGGCGCGATCGACGCGAGCGCGGCGGTCGGGTTCGGCCTCGCGCTCACCTTCGCGATCCTCTCGTTCGTAGGCATCGAGGAGGGGGCGACGCTCGGCGAGGAGACCCGCGAGGCCAAGCGCAACGTGCCGAAGGGCCTGTGGGTCGCCGCGATCATCACGCCCGCCTTCTATGTCTTCGTCTCCTATGCGATGGCGATCGGGTACCCCGCGGCGCTGCTTGACATCCCGGCGGCGTTCGCGGAGGACCCGGTGCCGCTGCAGACGGTGGCCGAGCAGTACTGGGGCGAGGTCGGCCTCACGATCATCGTGTTCGCGACCGCGGCCTCAATCCTCGCCTTCGCCCAGGCGGCGTTCACCGCCGGCGCGCGCGTGATCTACACGCTGGGCCGCGAGCGCGTGGCGCCCGAGGGCCTCGGCCAGGCCTCGGCCCGCAAGACCCCGGTGAACGCGATCGCGACGATGGCGACGGCGTGCGTCGTGGTCGCGATCCCGGTGGCGATCGCCGCGGGCCCGTTCGAGACCTGGGGCTACTTCGGCTATCTGATCGGGATCGCGTTCCTGATCAGCTACATCGTCACCAACCTGGCGATGGTCAAGTGGGCGCGCGAGTCGGGCGACTTCAACCCGGTCCGCCAGGGCTTCTTCGGCCTCCTGGGCGCGGCGATTCTGCTCTACCCGCTGTGGAAGAACCTGAGCCCCTGGCCCGAGGGCACGTACGGCGTGCTGCCGTTCGTCTATCTGGGGTGGATCGCCCTCGGCGTGGGGTTCCTCCTCTGGACGCGCGCCCGCCGTCCCGACGCGCTCGGGACGGTTGGAAGCGCGTTGGCCGCTGTCGAAGAAGAGGCGCCGCCCACCACGCAGGTGCCGGCGCACGGTGACAGCGCCAAAGTCCAGACCGGCGGGCTGGCCTAAACCTCTCGCCAGCCAGCCCTAACCCACGAAGGCCGAGCCACCCGATCCCCCCTCGGGTGGCTCGGCCGCTTCTGTTGCGTCGTAACGCGTTGTGCACCCGATCTGACCGCTTCACTTGCTCCGGCCGGCGTGCAACAAGATTGAGCGCACGCAAGATCGAGGCTATGCTGAGCGGCCCACGCGCCATTCGGCCGTGAAACGGGAGGAGAAAGTCGCGGGGACCCAATGGGTGTCGCCGCTCAAGTCCCTAGTGCGAGTCACCGAATAACTGTGGGGGAAAGCGCCGACAACTCGGTAAGCGTCACCTGGCGCCGAATGCCGTCAGATTCACGCGCGTCGCGCGAACACGTTCAAGACCTAGCGAGGTGCGGCCGAATCCATCGGTAGAACCCAGGACGGTCAGCGCGCCCGCCTGCGTTGTGACATGACCCTGATGCCCGAGACAGACCATGCGAAGACGGACATGGACCACGTCCGTGCTCGAATCGAGGATTGGCGGCGCCGGCTGATCGATCTTTCATTTCGCAACCGGCTGATCAACTACAAGCCTACGAAGAGCACCACCCTCCGAATCGAACACCCGGGCATCTACGGCCTGTTCCCGGAGACTGGTTCCTACCCGTCGTTCGATTTCTATTTCCCGCCAGAAGATTCAGATGACGAGGAGGCCGCCGGCGAAGAGCTGGACAGTGGACCGCCGGACCCCAAACCTGGCGAGCTTGTCACGCACGTCACCTCGCGTAAGCGGCTCGAGCGGATGCTGGACACCCTTGCGCGTAGGTCTAACGGTGAATTCGCGGACAAGGGCATCCGAGTTCTACATCTAGCGGTCGGGTTCCTGAAATGGGCTGACCCGGTCCGGAAGGAGGAGATGACCTCTCCGCTGATCTTGATTCCGGCTGAGCTCAGACGGGAATCCGCGCGGCACCCCTACCGCCTCCACTTCCCTGATGACGAAGAAACCGTCATCAACCCCGCCCTGACCATCAAGCTCAAAGAGGCGGGGATCGACATCCCCGGGGATTGGGACTGGGAGAACAAATCAATTCGCGAGGAGCTTGGTGACATTCGAAGGGCCATCGCGGGCACCAACTGGCGGGTAGATGAACAGGCAGTCTTGAGTCTGTTCACGTTCCAGAAGCTCGTGATGTATCGCGACCTCCTGGAGAATGAGGACCGTATTGCCGAGCACGGGATGGTGCGTGCTCTTGCGTCAGGGACGATCGACGAGCGGGCTCACCACGCGTTTGCGGAGGTGCCAAGCGAGGCGGAACTCGACGACGTCCAGGCGCCGGAGAAATCGTTCTCGATCCTGGACGCGGACGCTTCACAACGGCGCTGTATCGAAGCGGCTAAGCGCGGCTGTTCGTTCGTCATGCACGGACCGCCCGGAACCGGCAAGAGCCAAACCATCGCGAACATCATCGCGGAGGCGTTGGGAGAGGGCAAAAGCGTTCTCTTCATCAGCGAGAAGATGGCGGCCCTCGAGGTCGTGTACGAGCGGCTCAGCCGGCGGGGGATAGCGGAGTTCTGCTTGCAGCTGCACGGGCGCGATGCGAGCCGCAAAGCGGTGGTCGAGGAGCTTTACAACAGCCTCGCCAAGAGGACGGAACCACGGAAGCTCCCCTCGGAAAGCGAGTTCAACCGACTGAAGGACCTGCGCAGCCGGCTCACGAAGGCCGTCCGCGCCCTGCATTCGCGCTCACCCGTCCTGGGGGATCGGAGCGCACGGGATGTTTACGCGCGCCTCGCTCTTCTTTCTGACGCGCCGACGATCCCGGGGGCTCCACCCGCCACTGAGTGCGCAGGCGCAGCAGTTGACCGGGAACTCGCGCGTACTCGCGAGCTGTTTCGCGTTGTTAGCGAACAGTGGGCCTTGGCCATGGACCGCGAGTTCCCGTGGTACGGATTCAGCGAGCGAAGGTTCAGCCCGGAGCTGCAGCGCGAGCTCACGGAGCATCTCGAGCATCTCCAGGTGGAAGCCGCCGAACTTGAGAGGGTCGCGCGATCTGTGGCTGACCAGTTGGGAGTGACGCCACCGTCGTCCCTCCGGGAGGCGCAATGGCTCGCGGAGTTGGACGCACATTTGGCGTCTGCTCCCAAACCAATCCCAGTGAGCTGGCTGGAGCCGGGCGCAGCTAGTGCCGCAGCCGATGCATTCAAGGCCGCCCGAGCGGCGTTTGATGAACTGCACGCGGCTGCGGCGGAGTTCGGTGCGCGTTACCCGCGCCGAGATACGTCGGCACTTTCGCCGAATGCGTCCGACCGTCTGGCGACCGCGCTCCGCAAGCTCGAGGAGGTGATCGGGCGATCGCCTGAATGGGAGGCGTCGCTGCTGGCGGAGCTTGGCTCGCTACAGCAGGCGGCTGATCACGGGCCCGCGGCTATCGAGGAAGCCCTTGAGGTCGGTGCGCAGTTGGCGAACCGAATGGGGCAGCCGTGGAAGGACCCGAATGGCTCGGATGTCGAGAAGCTCGCAGCCCTGACCGAGCTCGCATTCGCGGCGAGCCAGCGACCGGATAAGCGGTGGCTTGTTCCCGCCGGATTACAAGCCGCGAATGCGGCGGCCGATGCGATTGAGGCTGCCGCGATCCCGTATCGCGACAAGCTCGCCGAACTGCGGAAGACCTACCGGGACACGGTGCTTGGTCTCGACCTCGCCGCGATGCGCCTGCGCATCGAAGAGGCGCAAGGCAAGTTTCTCGGAAAGCTTCGATCTAGCTATCGCGCAGACATCGCGGCCTTGCGCGAGGCGCGAATCGACGGAACAGCTCCGGAGAACCCCCTGGCCGACGTCCAGGCTGCGATCGAGGTCCTGGAGCTACGGGCCTCATTCGACGAGGCCATAAAGAGGCACGGTGCGGCGCTAGGCGCTTGGAATCACGGGCGAGACATTGACTTTGCGGATCTCCGGCAGGCTCTCGATGTAGCCCGGCGCGCGCTGGAGCTCGTTAACGACTTGACCGATCTTGACGCGTTGGCCGCGCAGCTTTGCGTTGGCGCTGAAGTGTCGCCGACGACGGCTCAGCAGGCAGGGACTCTCAGCCGGATTCTCGATGAGCTGCGTAACTGGGCCCAGCTCATCGACCCGCTCACGGCGGGGAGCTCAGCGTCACTCAAGGACCGGTCGCTTGCGGATGTGCGCGATCTGCTCACAAGGCTTCGTGTTCCGCTTGCCAAGCTCGAGCTCGTATACGCCGAGCTGTCGGCAGGCAGAGCGGGGTCCAATAGCACGCTTTCTGCGCTGGAGAGCGACGCTCAGGTCATCGACCGATTCGTGCGCAGTCGCCAGCAGGTGGACTCCGGGGACTCGCAGTGGCGTCGTCTTCTCGGTGAGCGTTACCAGGGGTCTGACACGGATTGGGAAGGCACAGCTCAAGCGCTTCATTGGGCGTTGCGCCTTAGCGAGCTTGTCCCGGGAGGGCAATCTGATCGTCTCCGCACGATCGTGGCCGCCCACGGCGCGCACGTCTCGTCAGCTGATCTGGAGCGCGCCGTGCGGAGGCTGACGGAGCGCTACGAACGGAGCGGCCGCTGGTTTGGCGAAGACTCCGTCGTGAGCGACCTAGGGCGCCGTGGAACAGTTTCGGTGATCGAGCTGGCGAAGCGGATGGGTGCGACTCTTGACCAGCTCCCTGCCCTCACTGACTTCAACGACGCCGTCACGCACCTCCGCGAGGCAGGTTGGACCGAGTTTCTGGAGCGGTTCGCCCGCGAGAACATTGCTTCAGAAGCCATACCGGATGCCGCAGAAGCGGCGTTTTGGCGCGCGCGTCTTCAGCGCTTCTTCGCGGAGAACCCTGAGCTCGAAGAGTTCCGTGGCCGCTCGCACGAGCGGTTGATCGAGGAGTTCAAGGAGCTCGATCGTCGACTCGTCCAGGCGGCGACTGATCGGATCATCGCCGCGTGCAATGCGCGCCGGCCTTCGCCAGTCGCGATGAAAGGCTCCGAGGTCGGCTTGCTGACCCATGAGGCGAAGAAACGTCGAAGGCACTTGCCAGTCCGAAAGCTGTTGGGCCGACTCCCAACGGTTTTGCCACGCCTAAAGCCGTGTCTAATGATGAGCCCCCTCGCGGTGAGCCATTACCTCTCGCCCGATCATCGGTTCGACCTCGTGATATTCGACGAGGCATCGCAGGTGCCCCCGTGGGATGCAATCAACTGCATATACCGAGGTGAGCAGGTCGTGGTCGCTGGCGACTCCAAGCAGCTACCGCCCACGTCCTTCTTTGAGTTGGCGGATCCGGATTCGACCGAAGAGGAAGACGACGGCAACGAGCCGGGCGCTCCGCGAGAGGAGCTCATGGAGAGCATCCTTGATGCTTGCGCAACGGTCCTCCCGGAAGAGTCCTTGCGGTGGCACTATCGAAGCCGCCATGAGCACCTAATCGCGTTCTCCAACCATCGCTTCTACGGCAATTCGCTCGTGACATTCCCAGCGCCGTTGCTCGAGGCTCCGGATCTAGGCGTCCAGTTCGTCCACGTCCCTGACGGGGTCTACGACCGAGGCGGATCACGAACCAACCAGGTGGAAGCGCGTCGTGTCGCGGAGCGGGTCTGCGAACTGCTGGAGGAGGATTCTTCTCGCTCGCTGGGGGTCGTCACGTTCAACTTTGCTCAGACCGAGGCCGTTCTAGACGAGTTGGACAGGTTGCTCGTTGAGCGGCCTCACCTAGAGCAATACTTCGACCACGACGGCGAGCAGGAAGAGGTGTTTGTAAAAAACCTCGAGTCGGTGCAGGGCGATGAGCGTGACGTGATCCTCTTCAGCATCGGATATGGCCGCGACCAGCACGGGAAGTTCTACATGGGCTTCGGCCCCCTCAATAGGGAGGGCGGGCACCGAAGACTGAACGTCGCGGTTACGCGCGCGCGGAAGCGCGTCGAAGTGTTCAGCTCCGTCCGGGCGAAGGACTTTCAGCTGGGCGAGAGGGCGTCAGTCGGGGCGCGGGCTTTGCAGGCGTACCTGGACTTCGCGGAGCGCGGGCCACGTGCGCTTGCGGAGGAGGTCGAGGCTCTCGGGGGCGATTACGAGTCGCCTTTTGAGGAGGCTGTCGCGGCTGCGGTACGAGACCTCGGTTACCAGGTTATCCCGCAGGTTGGCGTCGGCGGCTTCAGGATCGACCTTGGAGTTGTGGACCCTGCGGCCCCGGGACGTTTCGTGCTCGGCATCGAATGTGACGGCGCTACCTATCACTCAACGCCTACGGCGAGAGATCGCGACCGTTTGCGTCAGGCGGTCCTAGAGGGACTCGGTTGGCGTATTCACAGAATCTGGTCTTGGGACTGGGTGCGCGAGCGGCCGACGGAGGTCAAGCGCCTCAAGATCGCTATCGAGCATGCCATCGCAGCGCGCGAGGACCCCCACCCGAGCGCTCGCCAAGGTACGGCCACGCGTGAGGAGGACGTTGGGGTTACCCGACGCGAAGTTGAAGTTGCGGTCCACGAGATCAGGGGCCCCGAGGAAGCCTTAGGCCTGCCCTGGGTTGAGCCCTACGAGGTTGCAGACCTGTCGGGTTTCGGAACGCATCTCGCGTTCCATGAGCCCGACAACCGCTCGACCCTGCACAAGGCTCTCAGGGCTCTCGTGCGAGTAGAAGCGCCGATCCATCGCGACTACGCGATCAAGCGCCTCGCGGATGCTCAGGGCATCAAGCGCCGTGGTTCGCGTGTTACTGGCACAGGCCGAAACATCATCCAGTCCGCGGTTCGTAAGGGAAGGATCGAGCTGCGGGGCGATTTCATTTGGCTTCCGGAACAGGAGCTAACCAAAGTGAGAGTGCCTCGCCCAGGGGACCCTGCGACGCGACGAGAGATCGGCGACATCCCGCCGGAGGAGATCTCGCTGGCCTTCAAACATCTGATGGTGGCGAGCGTTCCCGACGATCTCGAGGCTCTCGTTCAGCAGGTTGCCCGCGTTTTTGGGTTCGACCGCACCGGCTCCTCAATCCAGGAGGCTCTCATGTCACAACTCAGAGCCCTGATCAACGGTCCAACCCGGGGCTCTTGATCGCTCCGCGGGTCTAGAGCACCGGCAGTTCGTCGGTCAAGTCGGGCCAGCGACGATACAGCGCCCGAGCCTGTTCCAGAATCAGGTTGGTTGTCTCCTCGAGGTTGAAGCGGCGACCGGGGTCGCCCCCTCCCGCCGATGATGCAATCTCGCGGAACTTGTGCTTGCGCAGGAGCCGCTTGATCTTTCGCCGGATTGCTGCTTCGCGGGACTCCCGTTGAGTCCAGTCGACAGTGAGGTCCGCTCGTATGCCCTTGACGAGGTCCCGGGCAATCCGCGCTAGCTCTGGATCTGCCTTCAGGCTTTCGGGATCGCCGCTGAGCGCGTCGTAGAAGGCGGCTTCTTCGCGCGTGAGCCCGAGCTTCTGATGGCGGCGTCGGGACTCGCGCATCTCCTTGGCGAGCTCTACCAGCGCCCGCACGACTTCTGCGCTGGTGATCTGGCGGTTCGCGTAGCGCGCGAGCATCTCCTCGAGTCGCTCGCTGAACAGCTTGGCCTGCATTTGGTTAACGCGCGAGCGCGCCTTGATCTCGCCGCGGAGAATCCGCCGCAAAAGGGCGACCTGCAGATCCTGCTGGCTAATCCGCTCAGTGAGGTTGTCGAGGAACTCGTCCGAGAGCACGGAGATTTCCGGACGCTCCTCACCAGCGAGCCGAAAGACGTCAACCACCTCCCCGGCTGCCAGGCCCTCGCTGAACACCTGCTTGACGGCGAGCTTGGCCTGCGGACTCACCTCTCCCTCAGGCGGTGTGTACTTGCGCACCATCTTGGCAATCGCCGCAAAGAACGCCGCGTCGTCCATGAGCTCCTGCGCGGCTGGATCCGGGTTGACGAGCGAAAGCAGCTTGGCGAACGCCGCCTGCTCCCTGAGGAAGCGCTTTGTCGTCTCCTCGTCGGATACGACCCTGGCGTGCGCTTGTGTGACGAGGGTGGCGCGCTCCGTGTCCGAGAGTTTCGCGTGATTCCGGAAATCGAGGCCGTGGAAAAACTCCGACAGGACATCGTGCTTCTCGCGCAGAGCGGTGATCACCTCATCGAGTGGCACCATTGCGTCCATGACGTCCTCGGCCGAGTAGGCGGGTAGCGCCTTCCGCAGGTCCTCGCCGATGCCGATGTAGTCGACGACGAGGCCGCCGGGCTTGTCGCGGAAGACGCGGTTTACCCGAGCGATCGCCTGGAGTAGGCCGTGGTCTCGCATCGGTTTGTCGATGTACATCGTGTGCAGCGCGGGAACATCGAAGCCAGTGAGCCACATGTCCCGCACCACCACGAGCTTGAGCGGATGGTCGGGGTCCTTGAAGTCGCTTGCGACCTCTTCCATCTCGCGTCTTGAGCGCCGATAGCGGTTGAGCCTCTCCTCGTGCGCCGCGGCAGTGATGACGCAGGTCACCGCCTCATCTCCCAGTCTCCGCTTCAGGCGCTCGGTGAGCTCGACGCAGATCTGGCGCGTCATGCCCACGACAAGCCCTTTGCCCTCGAGGGTCTCCTGGCGCTTCGTGAAATGGTCTGCGATGTCGTCGGCCAGCCGGTCCAGCCGATCCGAGGCGCCGACTACACGCTCGAGCTTGGTCTCGCGCCTGATGAGCGCCTCGGCCGCCCGCTCGTCCTCCGCCTGCAGAAGCTCCTCGGCGGCCTCGACGTACTCGTCCTCGGAGATCTCGAGTGGAATGGCGCGGTTCTCGTAGTAGATGGGGACCGTTGCGCCGTCGTCGACGGCACGGGCGATGTCGTAGACCGAGATGTAGTCGCCGAAGGTGAGCCGAGTCGAGCGGTCCTCGCGCTCGATGGGCGTGCCGGTGAACCCGATCCGCACCGCGTTCGGCAAGGCCTTGCGCATGTTGGCGGCGAACGTGGCGTACTGTGAGCGGTGCGCTTCGTCGGACATGACGATTACGTTCTCGCGCTCGCTCACGACGGGCATTTCGTCTGCGCCCGAAGGCGGCTGGAACTTGTTGATGACTGTGAAGATGACGCCGCCGGCTGGCGTGTCTAGCAGCGACCTCAGGTGGTCCACTGACTCAGCCTGCTTGACCGAGACCGCAAGTTCGTGTTGCTTGGCGAAGGTCTGCATCAGCTGGTCGTCGAGGTCGATGCGGTCGGTCACAGCGACGATCGTCGGGTTCGCAAAGCGTGGATCCCGACGCAGCATCTGGGCGTAGAAGGCCATCGTGTAGCTCTTGCCGGCACCTTGGGTGTGCCACACGACACCGGCCCGCTTGTCGTCACCGCGCATGGCCGCATACGTCGACTCGACTGCCTTGTGCACGGCGTCGACTTGGTGGTACTTGGCAAGGATCTTCGAAGTCCTTGAGCCGTCCGACTCGAAGAGGACGAAGTTCTGGATCAGATCGAGAAAGCGCTCGGGCGCAAACGCCCCGCGGATCATCACCTCCAGTTGCGAGAGCCCCTCGTCCTCGCTCGGATCCATCGACTTCCACTCGCTGAAGTGCTCCGGCGGTGTCGTGATCGTCCCGAGGCGGGCGCGTAGGAGATCAGAGACGCCGACGATCTCGACGAAGCGATAGAGCGGCGGGATCGTCTCGGCGTAGTGGCGCACCTGATGCACCGCTGCCTGGTCGAAGGCCTCGCCCTCAGTGCCATCCTCGCCTTCGTCGCCTCCGTCAGCCGCCCCAGTGGATCCGTGCTCGTCCTCGCCGGGCGCGACCTCGCCGCTGGTGGGACTCTTGAGCTCGAGCTGGCCCAACGGCAGGCCGTTGACGAACAGCAGGATGTCGGGTCGGCGGTTCTTGTTGTCGACGATGACCGTGAACTGGTTTACGGCGAGGAAGTCGTTGGCCTCGACGTCATCGAAGTCCACGAGCTTGGCCCGGACGCTCCGCTCGGTGCCGGCATCGTCTTCGTAGGTGATCGGCACGCCGTCGGTCAGCAGCCGATGGAAGTCGACGTGGTCGTCGATCACGTTCGGCGAAGCCGTGGTGAGCGCGATCTCAACCACGCGGTCCACGGCGTCGGCGGGCAGTGTTGGATTCAGCGCGCGCACAGCGCCACGCAATCGATCGATCAAAACGACGTCGCGCCATGTCGAGCGCTCAGGTGACGCGCCATCTGGCGCGAGATCCGGACCGTGCGCCACCTCCCAGCCGTACTGATTGAGCCGGGCGAGCGCCGGACGCTCCACCAAGGAGTCCTCCGGTGAGCTCAGCAGGCTGCCCATGGGCTCAGGCCGCCGAGGTTGCGGTTTTCGCCGCCAGCTCCTGGCCTTCCGATTCGACCAGTCCGTCCGCTACCTCAGCGGCCTCGTCGGGGCCAAAGCCTTCGGGAACGCGAAGTTGGCCCGAGATCAGTTTCGGTAGAAGCGAATCGCGGATGGCTACGAGCGCTTGACTCTCCCTCGTCGAGGCATGGATGCGCTCGTAGCAGGTGCGAGCTATCTCACTGAACTCGCGACGGTCTTCGCGAGGTGGCACGGCGACCCTGTACTTGCCAGCGACCTTCCATTCCGCGCGTGGCATCCGGGTTCCGCTCGATACCCGCACGGCATGGTCGATAAATGCTTGCGATGCGAGGTGCCCTAGCACGAACCCCCAATCCTCATCTTCAGTCCTGAAGGCGAGGATCTCAGTCGAGCATCGGCCGTCGATTGGCGCCGGTCCAACCTTCTTGAAGTAGGGCCGCAGCTTTCCAAAAAGGATGTCGTTCTGCTGAAACAGGCGAGCCTGTCCGCGCGGAGCGCCCTCCGTCCGCCACTCGTCCAAGACCGTTGACGCGCGGGGCATCGCATCCAAGCCGATGTAGGGCCGATCGTCGTCGCCCTTCACTATCTCGGTGCGCTCGTGAGCTAGATCAGCAAGCTCACAGACCGACCACCCCTTCGGAATCAGCCCCAGCTCGCTCTCCTCGAACTCCTCGACGCCGACGAAGTCCACGAAGCGCGCCTTGAAGATCGTCGCCGCGATCTGCTCGAGCGTCTTAGCGATCCGGCGGTTGAGCTCGATCTTGTCGTCGAGGGAGCCGAGGACCGAGGCGATACGACGCTGCTCGTCGCGCGGTGGATACGTCACCGGAACATCACTCAGAATCTTGGTGTTGAGGTTTGGCATCGTCGCACCAACCGCGTGACGCTCCAGCCAATTCTGGACACGCGGATGAGAGAGATAGTACGCCAGGTAGCGCTCATCTACGGCTCGGCCAGGAGTGATCTTCAAACACCCGGTTCCACACAGCCAACCTGCTTCTCGCTCAGAGATCACCGCCTTCCTGCTGATATCGCCGCGTCTGCTGTACACGATGTCACCAGGCCTTAAGCGATGGCGGGCCAAGCGCTCAACGTCGCGTTCAGCTATTCGGGCGATTTCGCGAGTTTGGACACGCCCGTCCACCAAGTCCTGGGGCATGACTACAGGCACACCCTCGTTCGTGTAGTCCTCGGCATGCAGCTGGCTTCCGAATGGACCCGTTTGAACGTACCCGCCACCCCGCTCACACAGTTGCCCGAGTGACTCGGTGAGCCATCCCTCAGGCGATTCAAATATTGACTCAGAGTTCATACCCCACCGCCCCTAGCGCCCGCTTCACCTCAGCCGTGAGGCGCTCGGACTCGGCCAGCTGATCCGCCAGCTGGTCGGTCAGCTCGCTCATCCGCTCTTCGAAGTCGATCTCGTCCTCTTCGGATTCGGGCGCGCCGACGTAGCGGCCGGGGGTCAGGGCGAAATCGTGCTTGGCGATCTCCTTGAGATTTACCGACGCGCAGAAGCCCTTGACATCCTCGTACTCCTCGTCCGTCGTGCCACGCCAGGCGTGGTAGGTCGAGGTGATCTTCTTGAGCTCGTCCTCGGTCAGCTCGATCTGCGTCCGGCTGATCTTCTCCCCCATCTGGCGCGCGTCGATGAAGAGGGTCTCGCCGCGACGATCGCGCTCGGAGCCCGAGGCCTTGTTGCGGTCCAAGAACCACAAGCACACCGGGATCTGTGTGGTGTAAAAGAGCTGGCCTGGGAGAGCGACGATGCAGTCGACGAGGTCGTCCTCGACGATGGCCTTTCGGATCTCGCCCTCGCCTGACGAGTTCGATGTAAGCGAGCCGTTCGCCAGCACGAAGCCGGCGCGCCCGTCCGGTGCGAGGTGGTGGATGAAGTGCTGGATCCAGGCGTAGTTGGCGTTGCTGTCCGGGGGCGTGCCGTACTTCCACCGTGCATCGTCAGCGACCTGGTCGGCGCCCCAGGACTTCATGTTGAACGGCGGATTGGCAAGTACGAAATCGGCGCGCAGGCCGGGATGCTGATCGTCCAGCAGGCTGTTGCCGAGCGCGATCTCCCCGCTTAGGCCGTGGATCGCGAGGTTCATCTTGCCGATTCGCCAGGTGGCCTGGTTCAGCTCTTGGCCATAGATAGAGATCTCGCGCTGGTTGCCCCCATGAGCCCGGATGAACTCGGCCGATTGAACGAAGAGGCCGCAGGAACCGCACGCAGGATCGAAGATCCGTCCCTCATACGGTTCGAGCATCTCGACAAGCAGACGGGTGACGGAGCGCGGGGTGTAGAACTCGCCGCCGCGATGGCCCTCAGCGCGGGCGAACTCCTTGATGAAGTACTCGTAAGTGCGGCCGAGCAGGTCACGCGCCTCACCGTCTGACCCAAAATCGATCTTGGCGATCAGCGTTACGAGCTCTCCGAGCTTCTGCCACTCGATCGGGCTGCGAGCATAGATGCGTGGCAGTACACCGCGAAGCTGAGACTCGTTCTCTCGCTCGATCGCCTCAAGCGCAGCATCGAGCTTTACGCCGATATCCGGCTGCGAAGCAGCCGACACCAACGCTGGCCAACGGGCTTCCTCGGGAACCCAAAACACGTTCTCTGCGATGTACTCATCGCGATCCTCGAGGATTTCGGCGCGCTCGGAGTCGTCCTCGGTGTAGAGCTCGTGACCCGGGTCGCGCGTCGCGGCCTCGATAGCCACCCTGCGGCGCTCGAACGAGTCAGAGATGTACTTCAGGAAGATCAGCCCGAGGACCAGATGCTTGTACTCGGCTGATTCGACGCTGCCACGCAGGCGGTTAGCCGCCTCGAACAGGTCCCTCGCAAAGGGCAGATCGTGATTGCCTGCCGAAGCCATAAACCTCCCCGAAGCTGTCGTGTTTCGCGGACAGAACGAACGTCAATTCGCTATGAAACCAGAGTCCCGCCATGACGTGGGACCCTGACGCGTGCCGCGGAGCTCATCGTCCAATGATCAGCGCCCGCAGCGGATGCGCTCTTAGCTCAACGACAAGTGAGAGTTCGGCGGGGTGAGGTCGACCCGTAGGAGCTCCGCGACCTCCCCATGCCTCTCCTCCGGCACCCGTTCCGCCAGCACCCTGAGCAGATCCTCCTGCCGTGCTTGCCCGAGCACGCTTCGGTACAGCATCAGCGACCGCTGTAGCTCGAGCGCACGAATGCGGTCCCGGCTCAGCGGCAACGCCGGCACGTGCCGCTCGATCTGGGCCTCCTCGCCGTCGTTCCAGCAGTAGAGCCAGTACGGCCAGAGCTCCGACTGGTCCGGAGGCCGGTCGGCTTCGCCGCGGCGGAAGAGTTCCGTCCACACGTCAGCACCGCCACTACGGAGCGCGTCCGCTCCGTGCTTCCGGGCCAGGTTGCGCCGGATCGCATGACCCTTGTAGCGGTGTACGCGGCCCTCGCGTTGTTCGAGGTCGACCGGGTTGCCGGGCAGGTTCCAGTGCACCACGGCGTGGCAGTAGAGGTGGAAGTCGAGGCCTTCCTGGCCGACCGACGTTGAAGCAAGCACGAAGGGCCAGAACGGGCTGTTGAACGCGGTGCGCACGTGGCTTGCGCGTGCGAGCGTGGCGCCGTCCTCGGCCTCTTGGTCGGCGAGGCGCATCGCGAAGCGGGCGCGCATCCTCTCGGAGCGGATACGCGGCCCGCGTTCAGTCTCGATCACGTCGACCTTGGACGGTGTCGCGCGGATGTGAAGGGCGTCGGCGATTCCGCGCTCGTAGGTTTTGCCATCGCGCTCGTGTCGTCCGGCGATGTCGTCGAGGACCTCGCGTGTGAGCGGGCGCCCGGAATGGCCGAGGTGATCGCGGAGGACGTGTGCGTACTCATCCAGGACCGACTGCAGGCACCCGTCCATGCAGTAGGCGAGCGCCCCGCGCCAGAAGGGCCCGCCGCGGTAGAGCCCGCGCACGAGCTCGGATGCCTCGGGCGTGTTGAAGAGTGCGCGGAACGCCCAGGCGACGCGTAGTGCCGCGAACCGCGCGTAATCGGCGCGAGTCAGGCTCTCGGACCCAGCCTCTCGAGTGAGTGCTCGCAGGGCGGTGACCCCGGGGCCGGCGAGCGCAAGCATCGCAACCACCTCGGCGAGGTCTGCGGGGGGCGGGCCCAACGGAGGGTCAAGCGCGCCCTGCGCAGCCTTGCGTGCGAGCTCGAGATGCGCCGGCCAGGCCGCATCGTCAGATTCGCTTCCGCCTCGGGCTGAGATTGCGCTTACGTCTTGGTCCTGCAGGAAGGACAGGGTGGCGTCGGGATCTCGCAGCGCGTCCAGAAGCAGGGGGGCCGCCCAGTACCAGCGCCCGTCTTCCCTGCCCTCGTTTGTCGCATGCCGACGGACCAGCTCGTCAAGTAGGGCCGGGAGCTTCCGCGAGGCGATGGCGAGCGCATCATCCCGGTCCGGGACGGCCCCGTGATCGGCAGCGAGCGTCGCGGGGTCCACAAGCTCGGCGAGCGCGAAGCTGGGGTAGGTGAGGGCTAGGACCGTCATGCCGGTTGGGCGGTCGCCGTCAAGCGTCACCCGCAGAAGTGATCCGCGTCGCTCACGATCCTCGCGGGTGTTCAGGATCGTCGGGTCGTAGGCGCGCATCATGCGCCGCTCCGCCTCGTAGCTGAGCACCAGCGAGATCGCCTTGGGGACGACAGCCCAGCTTGAGAAGACGAGGCGCTTGGTGAGGGTCCGCGCTCCCTCGCACGCGAACGGGCCAGCGGGCTCGTAGTACGGAAGGGAGGGCCGGAGCCAGAGCAGCTTCCACGCGTCGCGGTCGAGCAGGTCGGCGGCGAGGGCGCGCATGCGCGCGTTGCCGGGGTCGAGGCGCTCGTAGCGCGTGATGTCATCCCAGCTCAGCAGCGCTCCCCTGCCGCGCTTGAGCGCCTGCCGCAGCTGCGCTTTCGTGGTCCCGTCCTCCAGCGCGTCGACAAAGCTCTGCTTGAGCTTGTAGTGGTCCATGAGGTTGAGCAGGTACGGCGCGGACTTCCAGTACTCGATCACGTCGTGGTGCCCGAGGATCTCGGCGACCTGGTCGCTCACCAGGTACGCGGCGAGATCGGACACCTCGATGTCCGCGCCGTCCGTCGGCACCTCGACCAGCATGCCGTTGCGGTCGGGGGAGGCGGCGAGGCGCTCGGTCCGCGACATCACCTTGCGCAGCTCCGCCTCAATCGCCTCGCGCGTGGCGGCGATCCGCTGCGGCGTCTCGTCGTCCCACCGCAGGATGTGGTTCTTGAACTCAACGAGGAGCTCGGACAGGCGAGCGCGCTTGGCCGGATCGCCAAGCAGGAAGTCGATCGTCGCCAGGAAGTCCTCGTGGTGCGAGGCGGCGTCGAGGTCGCTGCTGTTCGCGTACGCCTTGTAAGGGGTGGCGGAGAGCAGCAGGGTCTTCGCCGTCTGGCCGGTGCGCGGGTCGACGTAGTCGAAGAGGTGGCGGGCGAGCTCACCGGCCTCGGATTCGCTTGTGAGCAGGTGCTTGAAGCGCTGGAACTCGTCCACGATGATCAGGTCCGGCTCGAGCGCCTGGATGCACGTGCGGGCCAGCAGGGCACGAAGCTCGGCGATCAGCTCGCTCTGCGCGGCGCGGACCTCCCAGTCGAGGTTGTGCCGCTCGCGCACGCGCTTAAACGAGCCCAGCAGCTCCTCGAAGCGGGGCCGCAGGGGGCGGGGTGACTCGCGCTCGTTGCGCGCGAGCGCCGCGAGAAACGCGTCCTTCAGCTCGCCGTCGACGCTCGCGCTGTCTTCGATCCAGGAGACGAGGCCCGCGAACCGGTCGCGCTGCATCCCGCCGCACAGCAGGTTCAGCGGCGGCTTGGCCTTCCCGAAACCCCAGGCGTCACGCAGCATCAGGTAGAGCACGGCCCGCTCCTCGCCGCGCCCCATCGAGGAGTGGGGGTCGAACGAGGTTCCGGGAGTGAGCGAGACGAAGTTCAGCTTGCGACCCGCGAGGTCGTGCAGGTGCAGCGGGAGGAGCGTTAGGCGCGTCGGCAGCGCGTAGTGATCCTCGGAGACGCGCAGGCGCTTGAGGTTCTGGCCGGCGATCTCGGCGTTCGAGCAGACGTAGACGACGTCGATGCGGTCGGTGTCGTCCCACAGATGGTCGAGCGCGAGCGCCGTGACTCCGCGCGCGACCAGCGTCTTGCCGAGCCCCACCTCGTCCGCGACCAGGAAGCGGTTCGTTGAGTCCTCGTCCAGGAAGAAGCGGCGGTGGACGTACTCCACCGTGCGGCGCTGGAAGTCCTTGAGGCTCGCGAGGATCGCCTTGGGGTTGGGGCGGGTTGCGTCCTTGCTCACTTGATCAGCTCCTGTCGCGCTCGCCAGATCGGTTGCCAAATCCGCTCGAAGTCGGGCGGGAGGAGGGCTGCCCCCTCCTCGCTGCGCGTGAGGTCGGTGACGAGCCGCGCGACGCGGTCGATGCGCCGCGGGTCGCGGGCGAGCGCACGCACGAGGCTCTCGAAGAGCGGGAACTCGGGGGCGCCGTTGCCTCCCCCCGGGTCGCGCAACCCGGGCTCGCGCGAGACCATCTCGATCATCTCCACCGCGGTCGCCGCGTCCGCGTCCGGGTCGGAGAGCAGGAAGGCGAGGTACCGCAGCAGCTTCTCGGGGGAGCTCAGGACCGAGCGCATCACTTCGGCCTTGCGGTCCTCGGGGTCGCCGTGCAGCCGCGCGCGTACCGTCGCTCGCCGGGTGCACTCGGCGGAGCCGTGGCGCGCGGTCACCTCCAGTGCGAGGAAGGCGCTGATCTGGCGCGCCTCGAGCCCCTCCCAGCTGAGCGGCGCTCCCGGCGTTAGCCCCCGGGCCTTCTCCGCCCCGAGCGTGATCGGCCGCGCGGTGACGGTGACCCCGGGCTCGAGCTTGAGATCCCCGGGGGCATCCAGCGTCAGTGCGAAGCCACCCTCCGTCCGCTTCGCCCGCAGCTCGATCCCATGCGCGCCGAGGGCGCGAGCCGCGGCATCGGCGAGGCGCTCCGCCTTGCGCTTGTCCTCGTCCGGCTCGGCATGCTCGTCCGGGGTGTAGGTCTGCAGCAGGTTAAGCAGGCCCGCCTCCCCGTCGGCGCCCAGGATGGCGTTGATCCCGCACCGGCTCTTCTTGCCCGAGAGCTCGACGAGGAGCTCGACGTTGCTCGAGAACGCAGCTTCGGTCGCGTTTGCGGACCCCACCCACACCCAGGCGTCCCACCCGCAATCGGCGACGTATGCCTTGGCGTGCAGCCCGCTGAACGAGACGACCGGCTGGCCGTCGGTGCCCTCCGCGGTTGCGTCGGCGTCGAGTGGCTCAGCGTCGGCGGCCGGGTCGAGCACGTAGCTCTGCTCGAGAACCTCGCGCGTCTTGCCGGGCAGCTCGTCGAGCGACTCCTGCCGGCTCACCACGATGCACGGGCCAGCCTCGGCGAGCCTCTCGAGCGTGCCGGCGGTCAGGAAGGGCGAGATGACGAGCGTGCGATCGCGGCGGACGTCGAACGGATCGGCGCTTCTGTGCCCGAGCCCGAGGGGGTGGAACCTGAGCTCCTCGAACTCCTCGGGCGGCTCGAACTCGACGCGGGCGAGCTCGTCGGCGAGGCGCCTGAGCTCGCGCAACCGCTCCTCGTCGGCTGGCAGCGCCGTATTGGCGGCGAGCCCGGCGACGCCGGCAGCAAACCGGGCGGCGCCCGCGCTGGCCTTCACCTTGCGCTCGCCGGGGCGCAGCTTGCCGTCGAGGCGCAGAGCGACGTCCCAGGATCGGTCGTACGTGAGGTTGCGGCTCAGGCAGAGGAACCGGTAGCGCACCTCGTCGTCGGCGGGACTGGAGAAGCGCAGCACCCACGCCTTCGGGTGGAAGACGCCGCCCTTGGGCGCGGTCACCTGGATCACCGCGTCCTCGAGGAAGGCGAAGACGTTCTGCTGTTGCGGCGCGGGCACGGCGATCTGCCCTGCCTGGCAGACGACCGTGAGCTTCTCGGCGTTCGCGCGAAGCGCCTCGAGGAGCCCGATCGGGTCGACGCTCGGCTGCCCGTCGTCCGCCTCGCGCCAGTCGTGGAAGGTGAGCGCCAGCGGCACCGAAAGCAGCGCGGTGAGATCCAGGGAGTACGTGGTGATCAGGGCGTGGTCGAGCTCGAACCCGGGATCCGGGCGCAGCGCCTCGTGCAGGAGCATCCGGTCGTCAGGCCGCAGCAATTTGTCCCCCTTGGACGGGCTCGGGCGCAGCGAGCTGGAGGTCGAGCAGGTAGCTCCGAGCTGTCGGCCAGCGGAAGCTGAGCCGCTCCGAGCCGGAGCTGCCGCCCCACGCCTCCAGCGCGCTGCGGTTGGCGAGCGGTGCGTTGCGTCCCTTGAGCGTGCGTTCGCGGTCGGCGATCAGCGTTCGCGCGTACTCGCTTTCGAGCAGTGACGGGGTGGGATCAGCCAGCGCCAGGTCAAGCCAGGCTTCGACGAAGCGGCGCTCTCGCTCGCTCGGCGCCCGTGGGTTGACCGAGTTGACGATCGCCCAGAGCTCCTCGATCCCCTCGCGCCATGCGCGCAGCCGCTCGAGGTTCACCTGCGCGAGCGCACACCAGCTCGCAAAGCGCTCCTCGTAGCCCTCGATCCACTCAGGATGCTGGCGCGCGCTGGCGAGCATGTGGTTGTAGAGGAGGGCGGCGCCGTGCATCCCGAGCGAGAAGAGCTCGGCTTGGTCGACGGCGTGTCGGTTCTCGGCCGAGAGCAGATTCAGCGCTTCGGCAGGCAGTTCCCACGCGTAGGGCGGGAGCTCGTCCGGCAAGGGAGCGTCGAGCAGCTCCGCGAGCACCGAGTTCCCATGAGAGTGGCGGATGCGCTCGCGCAGGTACGCGGCCTCGCCTGGAGCGAGCTCGAGCGTCGCGCCCTCGTAGATGTCGCGCGGGGGCTCGGGCAGATCGGGGTCCCAGTTGCGATCGAGCGCGCCGAGGCGCAGGGTGCCGTCGTCGTCGCGCTCGGGATGGCGCAGGTCGGCGGTCTCCAGCAGGCGGTGGTAGGAGCGCCGCTCGCCCGGATAGCGCAGGATCCCCCAGCTGCGCAGTCCGTTCCAGTAGATCGCGCTCGGCAGGGTGGCGAGGCCCTGGCGGGCACGCTGCCCGATGATTCCCGCGCGGGAGCCGTCGTCCTTGGCGTTCTCAAGCAGCGCGTCGAGCAACCGCAGCTCGTGCCACCGCGCTTCGCCGGCCGCGTTCGCGATCGGGGAGCGCGCCTCCAGACGTAGATAGATCCACGGGATCAGCAGGAAGTAGCGAGCCCGGGTCTGTATCGTGCTCGTCCCCGGGAAGAGGCGCTCGGCGAGCGCGTCGCGGATCCGGCCGATCCCAAGCTCGTCGCGCGTGCCCTGCTCGCCGAGCAGGTGGATCACCTCGAGCGTGCGCTTGCGCTCGGTCTCCGAGTAGGCGAGCCAGGAGAGCTGGCTCACCAGCCCGCCTCCCCCGGCCTGAGCGCGACCTCCGCACCCGCCCTGCAGTACACGAAGACGACCTGGCTCACCGCGAGCCCGGTCGCAGTCTCGATGCCCTCGGCGTACATCTGAGCTTGCCCCCCGTGATGCTCCTCGGTGTGGGCCGCGGCGCGTTCCGCGGTGACCACGTCGGTCTTGTAGTCGATGACGATTAGACCATCGCCGTTGCGGGCGACGAGGTCAACCCTCCCGACCGTATACCCACGCTCGGAGGCGAGCGTGAACGGCACCTCGCGCTGGCAGGTGCCCGACTCGATCGCAGCGCGGACGCTCGGGCTCTCCAGGCAGCGGCGCGCCATCTCGATCACGTCGCCGGCTGAGCCCGGGATGCCGAACTCCGCGCACACCGCCTCGGCCCAGAGTTCGAGGTCGTCCGCGCCGGGGAGCGTGATCCGCTCCATCACCTTGTGGAGCGCATCGCCGACGGCAAGCGGCGGGCCCTCGCTCACAAGCAGCGTCGCGTCCGCGCTGGACGCCTCGGCGGCGAGCGGCCGCAGCTCGCGCTTGACGCTCGATGCAACCTCGAGCTCGAGGCCCTTGCGCGCGGCCTTGATGAGCTGCTCGCGCTCGGCCGACCAGCGGTCGCGCTCCTCGCGCGCGCCCTCGACGGCCGGGCGGCCGGGACGGCGCTCCTGCGCAGTCTCAGCCGCCGGCGGCTCGAGCCGGTCCGCTTCGAGCATCCACACGCCGTCCACCTCGGCGCGGTGGGTGGTCTCCTGTGGTAGGACCTCGTCGAGCGCGGCGAGCAGTGGTCCGGGACGCTTGCCGCGGAAGTCGCCGATCACGAGGTGGTCGCGCGCCCGCGTCGCCGCGACGTAGAGCAGGCGGATCTGCTCGTAGGCGAGCGCGCCGCGCTCCTCTTCCCAGCGCTCTGAGTAGCCCGGCGTCTCGAAGCTCCGGCTCACCCGGAAATGCAGGCGCGACTCGGCCTCGCGCGGCACCGCGCCCTTGCCGGGGTTGCGCTGGGTTCCGAGGTTCGCGAGCGCGACGATCGGGAACTCAAGGCCCTTCGCGCTGTGGATGGTCATGATCCGCGCGACCTCGTCGGTCTCTTCGGCGATCCCGGCGTCCACCTCGGCGGAGCGGCGCTCGGTGTTCTCGGCTAGCCAGCGGATGAATGGCCGCAGGCCGCCGCCGCGCGCCGACGAGAACGCGCGCGCCTGCTCTGCGATCGCGAGCAGGTTGGCTGCCGCCTGCGCGCCGTCGCGTCCGGTGAGCGCGACCTCGACCAGCCGGCTCTCTGAGATCACCCGCTGGACGAGCAGCGGCACGCTGAGGCGCTCGCGGGCGTAGTGCCAGCGGCGCAGCATCGCGAGCGCCTGCACCACCCGCTCGGACTCGCTCTCCTCGCGCGAGTAGATGCTGAGCGTCCCCCCGGTCGCGAGGTGGATCACGAGATCGTCGTCGGAGCAGCCGAACGCGCCCGAGCGCAGCGCCCCGACCAGGCTGAGGCGGTCGCGCGGGTCGTCGATCGCGCGCAGGATGAAGATCAGCTCGCGGACCTCGTCGCGCTGGAAGTAGTCGCGCGCGCCCTCGTGCCGGTACGGGATCCCGGCGGCAGCAAGGGCCTCCTCGAACGCCTCGATCCCGCTGCGCTGCGGGAGCAGGATCGCGACGTCGCGCCAGGTCGGCTCGCGCAGCCTGCCGGTGCCGCTGTCACGCACGATCCAGGGCTCGTTGCCCGTGACCGCCTCCCGGAGGACCGCCGCAAGCGCCTGTGCCTCGCGCTCGCGGACGGCGCCGGCGTCGGCCTCGGGGTACTCGCCGCGCACGACCACCACGGGCGGGCGCTCGATCCCCTCGGGGAAGGGGGAGGGCACGAGCGGGGCGCTCGCGGGCTGCAGGCCGGTGCGCTCCTCGAACAGCGTCTCGAAGGCGCGGTTCACCCACTCGATCAGGCGCGGCGCGGAGCGGAAGTTCTGCTCGATCCGCTCGTGGCAGCCGTCGAGCGCGCCGGCCTTCACCTCGTCGTAGATCGCGATGTCGGCGCGGCGGAAGCGGTAGATCGACTGCTTGGGATCGCCGACCACGAACAGCTTGCCGTCCACCGGGCGCAACCTGCGCCACTCCCCGACGTCTTCGGAGTCGCTCGCCAGGTAAAGCGCGAGCTCGACCTGGATCGGGTCGGTGTCCTGGAACTCGTCGATCAGGATCGCCCGGAAGCGCTGGCGGAAGTAGTCGCGGACCTCGGGGCGGTCGCGGACGAGGTCGCGCGACCAGATGATCAGGTCGTCGTAGTCGGCGACGCCCTCGGCGCGCCGCTCCTGCTCGTAGTCGCGCACGAACTCCTCGACCAGCGGCAGCACGGCGAGCAGCGCCTCCGTGCCCATCTGGCCGGGTACCCGTCCGGCGAGCTCCTGCCACTCGGCGGCCAGCTCCTTCTTCCAGCGCTGGCACTGCTCCGGCGAGGCGAAATCGGACTGGCGGCCGACGTTGCGGTTCACCTTGGGAAGCCCGGCGCGCAGGCGCCGCGCGGCCTCGACCGAGCCGCGGCCGAGCGCCTCGAGCTCGTCGGCGTAGTCGAGCACCGCCTCGATGTAGGGGTAGGCGCGGCTCTCGGGGTCGCAGTCCGCGCGAAGCTGCTCGAGCTCGGCGCGGTTGCGGTCGAGCCAGCGGAACACTTCCGCCTCGGCGTCGGGCACCCCCTCGAAGGGCTCGAGCGGCAGCAGGTAGCGGTGGCGGTGAACCTCAAGGGCTGCCGCGCGCAGCTCGTCGGGGCCGATCCCGAGGTGCAGCGCCCGGGCGATCTCCGGGCGGTCCTCGGCGAGGGTCCTTGTGAGCCACTCGCCGAAGGCGCGCTCGAACATGAGCTCGGACTCCAGGTCGCTCAGCGCGCGGAACTCGGGGTCAAGGCCGGCCTCGACCGGCCGCTCGCGCAGCAGGCTGGTGGCGAACGAGTGGATCGTCTCGATCCGCGCGCGGTAGAGGCCGCGCACCGCTGCCGCGAGGCGTGCGCGGCGCCCGGGGTCGGTCTCCCCGCCGAGCGCCTCCTCGAGCCGCTCGCGCACCCGGGCCGAGAGCTCGGCGGCCGCCTTGTTCGTGAAGGTGATCACCGCAAGCTCGTCGACGGTGGCCTGGCCCGAGGCGAGCACCTCGGTGATCCGCGCGACCAGCGACGTGGTCTTGCCGGTCCCGGCGCCGGCCTCGACCAGCATGTTCTGCCCGACGTGGGTGCGGATCCGCTCGCGGGCGGCGGCATCGACCGGTGTCGCGCTCGCGCTCACTCGACCTCCCGGATCCGCTGGATCGGCTCAAACGCGGGGTCCTCGGACTTGCGCTCGATGAGGCGCATGCGGTTCGTGGGGCAGAGGCCACTCGCGGCGCAGTAGGTGCAATCGCGAGCGTTCGCGATCGCCATCGGGAAGAAACCGGAGCGCATCCCGTCCAGCATCCGGCCCAGCAGCGCCTCGAGGTCCGCCTTGCGCTCGGCGAGGTCCGCGCCGTCGAACCGGCTGCGGCTGAAGCGGCCGCGCCTGGTCGCGTAGTGGTACTCGGCCAAGCCGCGGGCTGGGTCGATCCCGAGCAGCTTCGCCGCCGCTAGCAGATACAGGGGCAGCTGGAGCGCGGTGCCGCCGGCGAGCGAGCCGTCGCCGGGCATGCGCGAGTCGCTGCCGGTCTTGTAGTCGATCACGCGGAAGCGCCCGCGCCCGGGGTCCCAGTTGACCCGGTCGATGCGGCCCGCGACCGAAAGGCGCACGCCGCCAGCCGAGACCTCGACGGGCTCGGCGCTCGAGAGCCCCGCGTCCGAGCCGGAGCCGCGCTCGCGGTAGCCGAAGCTCACCTCGTACGCGCCCTCGGCGAGGGCGGTAGCGAGCTCGTCTTCGCGCTCGCGCGCAAGCCAGGTGCGCAGGTCGTCGACCAGCTCGTCGCGGTCCTGCTCCCAGAAGGCGCGCATGCCGGTCTTGCCCTCGGCCTCGGCCGCGTCGAACTCCTCGCGGGCGATCGCAAGCAGGCGCTCTTCCTCGCTGGGGCCGGTCAGGCGCGGCTCGCCGTTCCAGGTCTCCTCGGAGAGGAAGCGCTCGAGCACGCGGTGGATGAGCGAGCCGCGGTCGAGCGCGGAGAGGCGGACCGTCCCCTCGGGCTCCTCGTCGATGCGAATGCGAAACACCTCCCCGATCAGCACGCGGTGCGGGCAGGCGGCGTAGTCCTCGAGCATCGACGGGGAGGCGCCCCTTGCGAGCGGGTCGAAGATCTGGCCGAGCAGCTCGCGGGCCCGCTCGCCCAGGACGCCGTCGAACTCGGTCAGGCGCCCGCTGGCCCGGGCACGGCGGGCGGCAAGCGCGCGGTCGAAGCGCGGGTCGATCGAGCCGAGCAGCGCGCGGCCGAGGGGCAGGTCGCGCTCAAGCACGCTGCGGTCGTACTCGTGCAGGCTGAGCGCGAGGCTCGGGTCGGCCGCGCCCATGCGGTTGCCCTGCGCGCGGGTGTAGAGCGCGGCGGGGAGCTGGTCGACCTCGTCGGCGGAGACGCGGCGGCCCACGACCGCTTCGGCGACCGCGCGGAAGAACCGGGAGGGGAGCTGGGGGCGGCCCTCGCTGCCTCCCTTGCGCGGGTAGCTCACCAGCAGGCGCTCGCGCGCGGCGTGGGCTGCGACCAGGAACTGAAGCGGCTCGGGGTCGGCGCCCCGCACGCGCAGCGGGATCGGCGCGGGCCCGCGCTCGTTGAGGCGCTCGCGCTCGTGGTCGAGGAGGATCGGGTCGGGGCTCGGCGGGGCGGGGAAGGAGCGCTCGGCGACCCCGACGATCGCAACCGCCTGGAAGCTCAGGTGCCGCAGCGAGTTGACGTCGAGCACGTTCACGCCGCGCAGGCCGAAGGCGCCCGGGCGGCCGCCCTCGACCTCGTCGCTGCGCAGGCTCTGGATCGCGCCGACCACGACCTGGCGGAAGCGCTCGAACGTGGTCTCCTCATCGAGAGCGTCGAAGCGCTCCAGCCCGGCGAGGGCATCGAGAATCGGTTCGGGGCCATCGACGTAGCGGGTGAGCAGCCGCCGCAAATACGCCATGTGCTCCGACCAGGCACCGCGCTCGGGGTAGGAGCCCAGGTCGCGGGCGAGCTCGCGGATGAAGGCGAGGAGCTGCTCGACCCGCTCGGCGTCCTCGCGCTCCCACTCGCGGTCGCTCGCCCGGAGCGCCTCGATCTGGCGGGCGAGGCGGGTCTCCCACTCCCCGAGACCACGGACCACGCCGGCTCGGCGCGAGTAGCGGTCCCACTGCGAGACGCTGGGCTCGCCGAACCGCTCGCGGGTCTGCTCGGGCAGGCGGCCGTCGCTCAGGAAATCGAGCACGTCGCGGCGGGCGAGGTCGCCGCCCACCAGTTCCAGCAGCGCGATCACCCGGCGGCCGAGCGGGCGCTCGGACATCGGCGAACCCTCGTGGAGGTAGACGGGGATGCGGGCCTCGTTGAAGGTCGAGGCGATCAGCGAGCGGTAGGGGTCGGGATGGCGGTAGGCGACCGCCATCTCGTGGAAGGCGATTCCCTCCCGCGCCCAGGCGAGGCACTGGCGCGCGACCTCGCGGATCTCGCGCGCGGGGTCGGGTCCCGAGAGCAGGCGCACGGTGCCGTCGGGCTCCGCGGGCGCGTCGGGGACCGTGAAGAGGCGGGCGCGCGCTTGGTCGAGCGTGGTGCGCGGGGCGGGCGCGGGAAGCTCCTCGGCCTCGGCACCTGCCTCGATGAGCGCGGCGCGCAGGTCCTCGTGGGCGGCGTCGAGCTCCTCGCGGCCGCTGGTGGCAACGAGCACCGACACCGGGATGGTCCGGCTTAGCGCGACCAGCGCCCGGGTGAGCGCGGCCGGCGGCTGCCACGGCCCGTAGGCGAACAGCGCCCGCCACGGTGGATTCGTGGCGTCCGCTGCGAGCAGGCAGTCGTCGAGGCCGTAGAAGCGGGCGCGCCGGCGCAGGAACTCGCTGAAGATCTGGCGCAGCGCCTCCTCCTTCGCGGGCACCTCGCACGCGCCGGCGAGCGCGGCGGCGAAAGAGTCCGCGTCGTAGCCTGCGCCGCGCAGCTCGCGGACCAGGCGGTGAAGCGCGTCGCCGAGGCCCGGCGTCTCGCGCACGGGCGCGAAGTAGCCGTCGAGCTCGACCGCGATCTCACGCAGCAGGACCCGGTCGGCCAAGGGCGGCAGCGGCCTGCGTCCCTCGGCGAGCATGGCGCGCTCGCCGAGCTCGAGCGCGAGCTCGCTGGGCATCAGGAAGCGGACGTTGGCGATGCCCCCGTTGCGCTCGGCGAGCCGCCGCTGCAGGTACGGGCGCTGGAGCGTCCCGCCCAGCAAGACGCCGATGGGCGCGAGCGGGTCGCCCGCCTGGATCGCGGCGATGCGCTCGCTGAGGGTCTGCTCGAGCGCTTGGGGGGTGCCGGTGATGAGTCGGAGGCCTGCCATGCGGTGGGTTCGCGCTGGATCAGGGGGTCGGCCTGGTGCCGTTCCGTCTGACGTGCCCCTCGGTCAGGCGCGGCTCGGATCGGCGAAGTCGACCTCGTTGCGCGCGCGGACTAGTTCCGCAGCGCGCCTCAACTGGTCGGTCAGCATCTCGACCCCCCGTAGTCCTGTTCGGTTATTGCTCCGGCTCGGGCGCAACAACGATGCAGTGGTTCCGCGCCCGCGACATCCCCACGTAGATCTGCGAATCGCGAGTAGCGTCGTCGAGGTCCTCGAGCTCGCACAGCACCACCACCGGTGCCTCGAGCCCCTTGAAGGCCCGGATCGACGAGAAGCGCACGTACTTCCCCGTCGACGGCGGGTCCTTCGAGAAGCGCAGGCCGTCGGGCAGTCGGCTGCGGCCGACCTTGGAGCCCTCCATGCTGTGGGAGGAGAGCACCGCGATGTCCTGCGGCATGACTTCCTCCTCGGTCACGAGGCGGTGGACGATCTCCGCGACCGCCTTGGCCTGGTCGGCCGCGTGGACGAGCTCCGGCGGCCGGCCCTCGGGGCCGATCACCTCGGGCTGGACCGGGCCCTTGAACTTCTTGATCACCTCCTTGTGGATCGCCTGCGTGTTGCGGCAGTTCCAGGTGAGCTCGAAGGGGCGGAACTCGTCGGGCACCTCGAGCCGCGAGCCGTAGACGTTCTGGTTTGCGTCCATGAACAGCCAGACTTGGTCGCGGTCGGGGTCAGCCAGGGTGAGCATGAGCGCGTCGAACCAGTTGTTGCGGAGGTCCTGCGCCTCGTCGACGAAGATCGCGTCGAACTGCGGGCCGAGCTCGTCGACGGCCGCGACCAGCAGTTCAGGTAGCTCCTCGTCCCAGTACGCCGCGGGCGGGTCGCCCTCGTACTCGGGGAGCTCCATGCCGGCCGTGCTCGCGAGGCGCACGCAGAGCGCGTGGAAGTTCCAGTAGGAGACCCGCTCGTGGGGGAAGCGCTCCTCGAGGAACTTGCGCAGCGGCTTGTTGAAGCACACGAACAGCACGCGCTTGCCGGCTTCGGCGACACGCCTCGCCTGCTCGACCGCGACCATGGTCTTGCCCGAGCCTGCGCAGCCGTAGACGACGAGCCGGCGCTCGCGGCCGAAGCGGTTGAGGATGCTCGCCTGCTCGAACGTCATCCGCTGCAGCTCGACCTCCTCGTCCAGGATCCGGCTGGCGAGCGGGACGCGGATCAAGAGGTCGCGCGCGAGCAGCTCCCGCAGCATCGCGGCGCCCTCCTCGCCTGGCATCTGCCGCTTGTCGCGCGCGCCGCGGTGGTAGGCGAGCGCGCGCTCGAGCGCGGCGGGGAGGTCGCCCATGTCGTGGCGGTCGAGGATGATCTCCGCCGGTGCGTCGGGCGCGAGCACGAGCTCGTGCACGGTGATGTCGGGGAAGACGAGCGCGTGCGCGATGAAGAGCTCGTGGTCCTGCCAGCCGTCCTGCTCGGCGATCTTGCGCTTGAGCGCGTAGCGGTGGTCGAGCGCCTGAGTGAAGGGATCGGGCACGCGCGTGCGCTCGCCGTCGAGGACGCGAAACCACTCGCCGTGCCGGCACTCGATCCCGCCGCCCTTGACCTCGAGGCAGACGATCCCCCGCTCGGGGTGGCAGAGCACGAAGTCGACCTCGCCGTCCTCTGCGCCCTCGGCGTGGTCGCGCATCATCCAGCTCACCGAGTGGTAGGCCTCCCACTCGTCGTCGAGCTGATCGCGAAGAGCGGCGAAGACCTTGACCTCCGCCTCGCTTTTTGCCTCCCCCCGGAGGAGCGTGCGCGGGTACATGCGCGCCATGCAGCGGAAGTTGTAATCAGTTCAGCCGCCGATTGCCAGCCGGGGCTTACGTCGTACCTGGTCCGGTCGTACCTGGTCCGCTCCGCGCGGCGCTGCGGCGCGTCCCAGGGAAAGGGGGGCTAACGGGTCGTCGCAGAGTAGGTGAGGGGACCTTTCATCGCGGGCGACGTCTCCGAGGGGTGAAGCCCCTCAGCAGAGGGGGTGAGAACGGCGTCATCGGTCGGGCCGTGACGTCGGCCGAGGCGCACGGACGGCGCCCGCGTGACCCGTTCACGGGTCGCGATCGGTCCCCGACCAGCCAGCACATCAGTTCGCGTGAACGCGAGCGCGAGAAAAGGAGGAAGCATGGAGTCTCACTCCAGCTCTCCCGGGCGCCGTGCCCGGGCACTATTGCGATGGTGGGCGCAGGACTTCGGCCTCGAACTGATCACGGCGAATCGCGTACGACTACCTCACGGCCGCGGACGAGGCTCTCGCTTGGGCGTGGATGCTGATCGACCTCCCGCCGACGGTGGATGAGCTCTGCCGCGACCGGAGGACGAGGAGCTCCCGGAGGGGTTCGGCTGGCCAGCCCTGGATGACCCGCTGGTCGAGTGACGGCGGGCTGGGGTGGCGTGTGCGGCGCCTCGTAGCCGCGCGAGCCAGCCTGGCCACTTCCACGCTGCGGCGGCGCGGCGGTCAGATCGGCGAGCCCTGCCCCGACTCATCCAGCGTGGGAAACGCGCCCTGGGCCCAGGCACAACCGCTCGGCTCACAGCTCGGCGACCCCCCGCTCATCGCTGGCACCGTCCACGGCGTGCGCACGTGGATGGTCCACATGACGGGCGCCGGGGAGCTGCGGCTCAGAGCCCCGACGCTCTGCGACGTGTGGACGCCGGGCGTGATGCGGGCGGGGTGCCGGAAGCACCCGGTCGGCGCGCCGAACCAGCAGCCGCCGGTGGCGAGCTGTGGCTGCGGCCTCTACGCGGTGCACCCGCACGCGCCGCAGGCGGTCCGCAGGCTCGTGAGCGGTCTGCGGCGCGGGATGGTCGCCGGCGTCGTTGAGGCCTGGGGCCGCATCGAGGTGTCGTTCGCGGGCCTGCGCGCGCAGTACGCGCGGCCGGTCGTTCTCTTCAGCGACCGTTCGGTGTTCGGCTCGGTCCCCATCTACCTGGGCGAGCTGGCGTCCATCTACGGCGCGGAGGTCGTGGAGGTCGACGGGCCGGAGGGGCTCGCGGCCTACCTGCGTGGCCTGAACGGCATCGCGGAGAGGACCCTGCGCGAGCTGCTGGGCGACCCCAGGCAGATCGCGCTCGTCCCGACGCGCCCGCGCCGGCGCTGGGCGCGTTGCGAGCAGGTCGTGGAGTCGGGCTTTCGGGCTGAGCTCCTGCGCCACGACGTGGTCAACGAGCGCGTGCCCCTGCGCCCGCCGCGGGACGGTGTCGAGCTTGCGGTCGAGCCCGCTGACGGCACGGAGCCCGTGCTGCAGACACGCGCCTTCGGCCTGCTGCGCGAGGTGACGCCGGCCGCCGAGGGCGACCGCGTCGCCGTCTGGGACCGACGCGGGCGGGTGCGCGGGGGCTACGTAACGGCGAACCAGCGCGCGGCGCGCGCCATGCTGCGCTCGGGGACGCTCGCGCGGGCGGTGGTCGTGCGCCAGACCCGTGCGCGGGCAAGCGGGGAGCGCCGCTCGATCGCCATCCTCGCCACCGAGGTCCCCGAGGTCCTCGTCGAGCTCGGATCGTCGCGCATCAGGGTCGCGCTCGACCCCGACGATCCGCCGATCTAGGCGACCGGCTCCGCCGCCGAGCCTTGGCTCTCTGTCCCCGCCGCCAGCCGCTCAAGCTCCGCCACCGTCCGCTCAAGCTCCTCCGCAAGCCGCCCGCCGCACCGCCGCGCGAAGATCCCGGCCAGGCTGCGGTAGTACCAGAGCGTCCCCTCGCGCCCGCCGCGGAAGCGCGACCAAAGCTCCTCGCCGAGCTCGCGGTAGTCGGCGAGGACCGAGCGCGCGTTGTGGACCTTGTCGGCGAGCGAGACCCGCAGCTCGTCGGGCGCGGCGTGCTCGAGGTGCTCCAGGTAGGCCTCCTTGCGCTCGCGCCACGGCGGCTTGGGCGTCTCGAACGTGTCGCTGCAGGCGGCGACGATCCGCTCCACCTCCGGCCCGAAGCGCTCGCCGATGCGCGCGAGCGTCGCCTCGCCGCCCGCGTCCTCGGGTCCGTCGTGAAGGAGCGCGGCGATGATCTCGTCCTCGCTTCCGCCGTCCTCGATCACGAGTGCGGCGACGCCCAGGATGTGGCCGAGGTAGGGGATGCGCGTGCCCTTGCGGGCCTGCTCGCGATGGAGCTCTACCGCGAGCTCGAGCGCGGCCGTGAAGCGTTCGCCGAGGACCGGGTCGGGGGAGCGCTCGCCGCCGTCGCCGCGCGCGTCGGCGGCGGCCCCCGCATCAACTGCGTCAGCCATGCGCGGACCCTATCCCGATGCCGGCGCGCCGCACCCAGACGCGCGGGCGCCGATCACGGCACCGGGTCGGCCTCGTGCTGCAGCTCGCGCAGCACGGCCCAGACCCTGCCGTAGAGGCCCGCGCGCCTGTGGCCCTGGCGCTCTGCGACAGCGCCCTTGAAGTTGTCGTAGTCGACCGAGTCGCCGAGCAGCGCGCAGGCCATCACCCACTCGGCCCGCGTCACCACCGCGCGCCAGCGGTAGTCGGCGCTCGAGTCGCCGAAGATCCGCAGGTGCGGGATCTGCTCGCGCAGCGCCTGCAGATCCTCGCGCCGCCGGGCGCGGACGATGAGCTTGTCGGGGTCGTCGCGATGGGCGACCACGCTGTAGAAGCCCTGGGTCGTGAGCACCCACATGGCCTAGAGCTCCCGGCCCCGGCGGCGGGCCTTCATGTGGTGGTCGGCGCGGGCGCGCTTGCGGGCGTGCATCGCGTCGCGCCGGGACTGGTCGGCGAGCTCCTCGAGGAGCGCGGCCTCCCGGGCGAGCTCGCCGGACGGGTCGAGCGCCCGGGCGGAGCGCAGCGCGTGCGCGGCGCCGCGCCAGATCGAGTCGGCGCGCCCGACGTCGCCGTCGCGCAGCGCGTCGGCCGCCGCGCGCTTCGCGCGCTGGGCGCGCTGGAAGGCGAGCTCGGTGACGACCTTCGCGTTCTCCGTGCGGCCCGCCGCCTGGTCGCCCGGCACGACGTTCACGTGCACGGGGATCGTCGCGAGCTCGCTGCGCATCGTGCGCAGGTCCACCCAGCGCAGCTCGAGCTCGCAGACCTGCGCGAGCCCGAGCTCGGCGATCGCCGGCACGTCGATCTCCAGCACGAGGCGGCGCGTCTCCTCCGAGTAGAGGTCGCCGAGCTCGACCATGAACCCGCCCTCGATCGGGGTCGAGGGCAGGTCGTTGAAGAGCCGCACCGCGGCGACCTCGCGCGACGGCCGCACGGTGAGGCTCACGGCCTGCGCGGTCTGGGCGAGCAGCCCCTCGACCTCCGAGGCGAGCGCGCGCCCGGCCTCGTCGCCGTCGGGCGCGAAATGCGCGTTGCCGCCCCCGCCGCGGGCGATCGCGGCGAGCAGGTCCTCGTCGTAGCCCAGGCCGATGCCGATCGTGGACGTCGAGATGCGCGCGCCGTGCGCCCCGCCCGCGAACGCCTCGAGCCGGGCGTGGTCGGTCACGCCCTGGTTCGCGTGGCCGTCGGAGAGCAGGACGACCGTCGCCCCCTCCTCGCCGGCGACCCGCCGCGCCTCCTGGATCCCGCGCAGAAGCCCGCCGGAGAGGTTCGTCATCCCGCCGGGGTGGATGCGCCCGAGCGCGGCGCGCACCGCGGTCCCGTCGCCCACGGGCCCGGCCGCCACGGGCACCTGCGCGGCGTGGTCGAAGGCGACAACGCCCAGCCGGTCGGTCGGGCGCAGGCGGCCGACGAGCGCGTCGAGCGCGACCAGCGCCGCCGAGAGCCGCTCGCCGCGCATCGAGCCGCTGCGGTCGATCACCACCTCGAGCGTCGCCGGCGGCCGCTCGCTCGCCCCGGGCATCGCGGGCGCGGTGAGCTCGAGCAGCGCGTGGATGGTCTCGCCGTGCTCGACGGCGATCAGGTCGTGCTGGAGGTGGAGGTCGCTTCGCATGGCCCGGGAGTCGGACCGAGGCGCGGGGATCTGACAGGCGGGGTCGGCCGGCCCCGCGAAAACGCTCGGCCTACCGCCGCGCCTTGCGCCGGAAGGCGAACCGCGTCTGCCCGTCCGCCGTGCGGCGCTGCTCTACCCGCGAGACCTTGCTCGCGTGGCGGCGGATCTTCCGCGCGATCGCGTCCTGGGCGGCGGTTGCGGGTGCGCAGCGTGATGCCGTCGCGCGGCCACAGGTCGCGCCCGCAGAACTCCTGCTGGCGGGCGAGGTAGTCGAGGACGTCGGCGACCGACCCGCGCTTCTCCCTGTCGCCCAGGTCGTGGTCGAGGGAGAGCTCGACCACGCGCCCGCTCGCGAGCAGCGCGATCGCCTCGGTCGCCGTGGTGACGTGGATCCAGCCCTGCGGCGCCGGCCGCCGTTCGCGGTCGTCGTCCAGCCAGACGCGCAGCTCGCGACGCGCGCCGCTCATGCCTGTCCCAGCAGGTCGGTTCGCATGCACAAGGAACGAGTCGGTCCCGATGCCCCTGACAAGGAGATCGGTAATCAGCCCGACGGCCCAAGCGTCGACCCTCACCCGTCGTCAGATCGGCGTCTTCGCGGCGGACCACCAGGTCGTCGAGAAGGCAACGAGAACCACGCGCGACCGGCGCGCGGAGGAGGATTGATGACGATCCAGATCCCACGATGGGTGGTCCAGGTAGGGGCACTACTGCTGAGCTGCGTGCTCGGAGCGGTCATCGCTTTGCTCACGAGCGGCGGGAAGGGGGACGCGGATGCAGAGCCCCGGGTCGTGACCACGACGACCACGGTCACCGAGACGGCGGACGCGGACACGGCGAGCGCTGCCTCTGAGCCCGATGTCGGAGCGGAGGAAGCCGCGGAGGACGACGAGCGGGACTGCGATGCGCTCGGAATCAACTCGAAGGAGCGCAAGGAGGGGACCTGCAGTACGGACGGTCAGCGGGTCACGGTGGTGAACCGCGACAGCACGCTTCAGCTCAAGGAGCTCGACGCGCGTCTGCTCTCGATCGACACGCCGGGCTCCACCCTCTCGAACGACCTCGGCACCGAGCGCGCGAACGGGACGTTCGTGATCGTGCGGCTCGCCATCACGAACAAGCTGAACACCCCCGTGTCCTTCGAGGACGGCATCGAGCCGCAGGTGTATCTGCTGCTCGACGACAGCATCTACACGCCTCAGTTCGAGGTCGCCAACGGCATCGTGGAGGACTCGTTCGTCTGGCAGGGCAAGGAGATCCAGCCGAAGACCACTCAGGAGGGTTCGGTGATCTTCGATGTCCCCGAGGACGCGCTGGCTGACCTGGACCGCTCCGGAAACATCCAGATCCTGAACTTCAGCGACGTCGACCGCAGTCGGCCCCGTCTGCCCATCGGCGTGATCAGGACCTACGACTGAGCGTGAGCAGCGGGGCGGTTCGGTTCGGACGGTCGAGCCGCCCCGCCGCAGCGCCGTCCACCGGATACGTACGCGAACCTCTCACCAACGGTTCCCAGTTGCATTCCACCGCCCCCGCATCTAACGTCCCCCAACAGGGTTAATCGCAACCAGGGGCGGGAGAGGTCGCCTCAGGTAAGGGGGATCATGAGGCTGAGTGTCGTCGCTACGTGTGTCTTCTTGGCGGGCGTTGCGCTGATGGTTGCCGTGGCTCGCGCCGGAGCACGGGATCGCAGCCGAGCGTTAGCCATCGCCCGCGCCGGTCTCGATCGCTGACCGGTCTCTGGGCTTCGACGGCGCCGGGCCGCGGCCCGCGACCCGGCGTGGGGGCGGCTCGGCTCCCGGCACCGAACCGAGCCGCCTGCGCGGAGTCCGCTACGCCGCCGCCCCCTCGTACCGCAGCGACCCCGGCGTCTCCAGCTTCTCGCCGGTCTCGAGCAGCGTCTTGAGGCCCGAGAGCACCATCGGCCAGCCGCCGTAGAGCTGCTCGGGGGCGTCCTCGGGAAGGTCGCTGTGGGTGACGGTGAGGCGGCACGACCTGACGGGGCGGTCGCCCGCCCGCGCGAGCTCCGCCTCGTGGTGTCCGGGCTCGCCGACGCCGAGCGCGAACTCGGGGGTCACCGGCTCGATCTCCCAGGTCACCCTGGAGTAGCCCAGCTCCTTGACCTCGTCGGCCCACGTCGCCCGGTAGGTGTGCACGAGCCGGCGCGGCGGGTCGACCTCCAGGACCTCGCCGTCGGTGATCAGCAGCCCCGACGTGTGCCTGCACTCAAGCCGCGCCCCGGGCCTCCACTCCGAGGTGACGCCGACGCCGAACGCGTACCTCTCGCGCTGCCCGGAGTCGGTGATCGCCTCCCAGAGCCGCTCGGGCGTGGTGGCGATGTAGATCTCGAATACGCGTTCCATCGAACGGTCCTCCAGTCGGTCCTTGAGCCCGGTGAGCGCCTCGGCCCACGGCTCGGCGTACTTGCTCACCCAGCGGTTGTGGATCCGCTGGATCGGGACGGCGTTCAGGAAGTGCAGCTTCTCGCGCCCGCGGCGCTCGCTGACCACCAGGCCCGCCTCCTCCAGCACCCGCAGGTGCTTGGCGACCCCGAAGCGCGTCATCTCGAAGCGCTCCGCGAGCGCCCCGAGCGGCTGCCCGTCGCTCTCGAACAGCGCGTCGAGCAGCGCGCGCCTGGTGGGGTCGGCGAGGGCCTTGAAGACGTCGTCCATGCGGGCACTATAGGTGACCAAACAGTCACATGTCAAGCTGGGCCGCGTCGAGGGCCGGAAAGGGCGCGTGCAATAGGGCCTTGACTTCAACCGCGGTTGAAGCTGCACAATGCCCGACCCATGGAACCCACCACACAGACAGCCAGCCGGATCGGCGTCGTCGTCGGCAGCACCCGCCCCGGCCGCCGCGCGCCCGAAGTCGCCCGCTGGTTCGTTGAGATCGGCTCCGCCCACCTGCGCGAGGCATGGCCGGAGCTGTCGCTGGAGCTGCTGGATCTCGCTGAGTTCGAGCTTCCCCTGTTCGACGAGCCCACGCCGCCGGCGCTGGGGGCGTACCACCACGAGCACACCCGGCGCTGGGCGGAGGCGGTCGGGGCGTGCGACGGCTTCGTGTTCGTCACCCCCGAATACAACCGCTCTTGCCGGCGGCGCTGAAGAACGCGATCGACTACCTCTTCGCCGAGTGGCAGGACAAGGCGGCGGGGATCGTCGGCTACGGCGTGCTCGGGGGCGTGCGCGCGAGCGAGCACCTTCGCCAGGTGCTCGCGGAGCTGAGAGTGGCCGACGTGCGCACCGCGGTGACGCTTTCGCTCACCGATGACCTAGCCGACGGCACGGTCGCGGCACGGCCCCATCGCTGCGATCAGGCGAAGCGGATGCTCGACGAGCTCGCGGCCTGGACGAACGCGTTGCGAACGTTGCGCACGCGGTGAGCGTCGCCCCCGCGCACAGCCCGGCCGCGCCGACGCCCTTCCAGTCGGCTTCGGGGCCAGCGGCGCTCGCGGTCCTGCTCGTGGCCTCGACGCTGACGGTCATGGCCGGGGCGGTGCTCGTGCCGGCGCTCGAGCTGATCCGTACCGACCTCGGCCTGAGCGCGACCCAGGCCGGAATGGTGCTGAGCGCCCACGGCCTCTCGCTCGCCGTGGCGAGCCCGGCGGTCGGGGCGCTCGCGGACCGCTTGGGGTTGCGGCGGGTGCTGGCGGGCGGCTTGGCCCTCTATGGCATAGCGGGCGGCGCGGGCGCGCTGCTCGATTCCTACCCGGCGCTGATCGCGACCCGGGCCCTCTTCGGGATGGGCGCGGCGGCCGTGTTCCTCGGCAGTACGGCGGCGTTGGTCGATCTCTACCGGGGCGAGGCGCGCGACCGGGTGATGGGCTGGCGCTCGGCGGCGATCAGCGTCGGCGGCCTCGCCTGGCCCCTGGCCGGGGCTGCGCTCGCCGCGCTTTCGTGGCACGCGCCGTTCGCCCTGTATCTGGCGGGGCTGCCGCTGGGGGTGGCGGCCCTGGCCGCGCTGCCACTCGACGCGCCCCCGCGATCCGCCACGGCGGCTGGCTCGCCGCCGTGGCGCGCCCTGGGCGCGGTGCGCCCGGTGCGCGCGCTGCTTTCCCTCCAGCTCCTCGCCGCGATCCTGCTCTACGCCGTCCTCGCCTTCGTCCCGATGCACCTCGCGGAGCTCGGCAGGGCGGGCCCGCTCACGATCGCGGCATGCACCAGCGCGCTTTCGGCGGCGATGACGGTGGCGGGGTTCGGCTTCGCGGCCGCCCGCGCGCGCTACGGGAACGACGGGCTGCTCCGAGCCGCGCTGGGGATCTGGGCGCTCGCGCTCGCCGGGCTCGGCCTGACCGGGCATGCGGCCGCGGTGATCGCGGCGAGCGCCGCGGTCGGCGTGGGCATGGGCTTGGCGGTCCCGGCGCTCACGGTCGGCGTCGGCGCGGCGGTGCCGAGCGCGCAGCGGGGCCGCGCGACGGCTCTGCTCGCAAGCGCCACGTTCGCCGGCCAGTTCGCAGCGCCGCTGCTCTTGGGGCCGGTCGTCGAGCGCACATCGGCGGCGACGGGCTTCCTGGTGGCGGCGGCGGTTGGCGCGCTCGCGTTCGCGTGGAGCCTGCGCGCCCCACGGGAGGTGCTCTCGCCGGCGCCCCGCGAGGCCGCCTAACCCCCCTTTCCGGGGGCAATGTCCCCATTGCTGAAGCGCGTTAGATAGCGTGCACAGCTAGTGCGCAATCAACCGCGACAGAACCGGGTCACGCCATGGGGAGAGTTGATTGCGGACCCGGCGCGCGGCGCGCTGATGGGCAACCGCGGCGTCCTGCACGACGACGAGGGACGGATCGTCCGCAGCTACCAGATCGAGCGCTGGATCACCTGCCTGCTCGAGTACAAGGGGCGCCGCCGCGAGCTGATGCGCCCCGGCTTCTACACCGAGCTCTTCTTCTGGGACGAGGCGATCGCGCTCGCCGCCGGGCACCGGCCCTGCGCCGAGTGCCGCCGCGAGCGCTTCGAGGAGTTCCAGGCCGCCTGGGTGCTCGGCAACGGCGCCCGCAACGGCCTGCCGCTCGCGAGCGAGATCGACCGCGACCTGCACCGCGAGCGGCTCACCGACGACGGGTGTAAGCGCACCTTCGCGGCCACCCTCTCCGAGCTCCCCGACGGAGTCTTCGTCGTCCAGGGCGGCGAGGCCTGTCTGGTGTGGGAGGAGGAGCTCTGGCCCTGGACGCCGGGCGGCTACGGCGAGCCGGTCGAGCTCGATCCCCTCGCGCGCGTGCCCGTACTCACCCCCGAGCCCACGGTCGCGGTGATCGCCGCGGGCTACGTGCCGGAGGTGCGCCTGCCGCAGCGCGCCGCTGAACACCGGCACGCCGAACCCGAATACGCGGGTTAACCGAACCATCCGCGGGCGCCCGCGCGGCTAGGCTGCTTCGCTGGGTCCCATGAGCGAGCTCGCGATCGAAGCAACCGGCCTGCGCAAGGTCTACAGGGACGTGGAGGCGCTCCGCGGCGTCGATCTGCGGGTCGAGCGCGGGACCGTGCTCGGCGTCCTCGGCCCAAACGGCGCCGGCAAGACCACCGCCGTGCGCATCCTCACCACGCTGCTTCCGCCCGACGGCGGCACCGCCAACGTGATGGGCTACGACATCGAGCGCGACGCGAAGAAGGTGCGCGCGACGATCGGCCTCGCCGGCCAGTACGCGGCCGTCGACGAGAACCTCACCGGCTTTGAGAACCTCGAGATGGTCGGCCGCCTCTACCACCTCGGCAAGCAGCGCTCCCGAGAGCGCGCCACCGACCTGCTCGACCGCTTCGAGCTCGACGAGGCCGGCGATCGCCTGGTGCGCACCTACTCGGGCGGCATGCGCCGGCGGCTGGACTTGGCTGCGGCGTTGGTCGCCGACCCGCCGCTGATCTTCCTGGACGAGCCCACCACGGGTCTTGACCCGCGCAGCCGCAACAACCTCTGGCGCACGATCGAGGGGCTCGTCGCCGACGGCACGACCGTGCTGCTCACCACGCAGTACCTCGACGAGGCCGACTACCTGGCCGATCGGATCGTCGTGCTCGACCACGGCCAGGTGATCGCCGAGGGCACCGCCGACGAGCTCAAGGCGCGCGTCGGCCGCGCGGCGATCCAGGTGACCCTGGAGAACCCCGAGCAGAAAGAGGCCGCGGTCGCCGCGCTGCAGGCGATCGCCGCGGAGCCGCCTAGCGCGAACGGCACCGTCGTCACCGTGCCGATCGAGCGCCGCGACGGGGCGATCGCCGAGGCGGTGCGCCGCCTCGACGACGCCGGGATCGCCGCCGAGGACCTCGCGATCCGCCGGCCGACGCTCGACGACGTCTTCATCGCGCTCACCGGCCACGCCGCCGAGCACGAGAACGGGGCCGGCGAGGAGGGCGAGGGCTGATGGCAACTCTCGTCGCCGACAGCCTCGTGCTCGCGCGCCGCAACCTGATGCGCATCGTGCGCGCGCCCGATCTGCTCACCGCCTTCACGGTGCAGCCGATCATGTTCGTGCTGCTCTTCGTCTACGTGTTCGGCGGGGCGATCGCGGTGCCCGCGGCGTTCGACAACTACGCCGACTTCCTGATCCCCGGCATCGTCGTGCAGAACATGGCGTTCGGCGGGTTTGCGACCGCGCTCGGCCTCTCCGAGGACCTCAAGAAGGGCCTCATCGACCGCTTCCGCTCGCTACCGATGGCGCCCGCCGCGGTGCTCGCGGGCCGCACCTTCGCCGACATCGCGACCAACACACTCGGCCTCGTGATCCTCGTGACCGTCGGCCTGATCGTGGGCTTCGGCTTCAACAACTCGATCGGCGAGGTCCTGCTCGGCTTCCTGCTGATCATGCTGCTGGGCTACGCCTTCTCGTGGGTCTTCGCCTACATCGGGCTGGTCGCGAGCTCGCCGGAGGCCGCCAACTCGTTCGGCTTTTTGGCGATCTTCCCGCTCACCTTCCTCTCCTCGGCGTTCGTGCCCCCGGACACGATGCCCGCCGCGCTTGAGGCGTTCGCCGAGGTGAACCCGTTCACGACGGTGGTCGACGCGCTGCGCTCGCTGTGGCAGGGCACACCCGCCGGCAGCGACGTCTGGCTCGCGTTCGTCTGGGCGATCGGAATCGCCGCGGTGTTCTCGGTGATCGCGACGCGCAAGTACCGCAGCGCGGTTACGAAGTAGCGCGGGGCGAGCCGACCACGAAGAACTCGGTTTCGATTCGGCGGCTACGGCAGCGAAAGCGCAGCTGCGTCTCGCCGCCCCGCGCGATCTCCGACCACCTGATTAACGCGTCACGTGTGGGTTCTTCAGCGCGGCGAATAGGGTTTCAGCGACCTCACGCCGCCGCGCAGCTGGCACACGGACGGGCGGTGCCTCCGCGGAGCGGATCACATAACCGGTGGGGATACCGCGCCCCCGCTTGGACTTCACAACCCTGGTCCGTCTCATGACTCGTCCAAAGCTTAACGCTCCCGCACAACGGGCTTCTCAGGATTGCGCCAGCGATTCGCTGCAGTCAACGCCGCGAGACCAAGAATCGCGCAGCCCAGGGTGATTGTCCATAGGATGCGCAGGCGCTCGCCCTCAACCCCCGTTGCGGTGGACAGGGCAGCCATAAGAGAAGCGCACCCAGCCATCAGTACCGCGATCCGCGATCCGACCAGTGCCTTGCGGACGAGCCGATGCTCGCCCGGCCTAAGGAGGTAGAAGCTCAGAAGGCTGGGCACCAATAGGAGGAGGGTCGTAACTGCGTCCGATCGATCGGGATCCTGAATATCGTCAAGTCGGGCTAACCCCCACATCAGGACGACCGACGCTAGGAAGGCGCTAATCCAGGCGGCACGAAGAAACGAGCCGAGATCAGGCCGTATATGAACGATGAGGAGCGGCTCTGATGTGCCAGCGACCTCTGTTCCATCCGCCTGCTGACGCTCGCCCCGCGGTGTGTGCATATGTGCCCGATTGCCGTCAATCTGGCCGCGGGTCTGTTCTGGGAAATCCCGATAGCTAATCAATGGACTCAAAGGGCACTAAGAGGACGAAGGCTGAAGCAAGGGATCGGGAGAGCTCGCGGAAAGCCCAATCCCGGGCAAGAGCATTGACCACCTCGCGTTCTGCTTTTGTCGTTGTAGCGCCTTGATTGAGTAAGCGGTTGCGTGCTTCCGAAGCCTGGCGTGGTTCGCCTGAGACCACAAGGTCCAGATCGCGCATGATTGCCGGTAGGGCTTCGAGTGACGATGGCAATCTAGATTTCGTCAGAGCGCCATATGCGATCGTGCGAAGAGCGGCGAGGCTCGCCTGAACGTTCTGCTCGCGAGTAAGCAGGGGCAGGCTCCCGCCAGCCCGATCGAAGAGGTCGAAGTTGCGGAGGAGGTCCTTGTCGAGCAGAGAGATGGGGACCGCAGACAGGTTCGTCGCGGGATCGACCCGCACAAGATCTGGTGCCTCCGGCACGCGCAGTATCGACGGAATCTCGAAGTCCACCGACATGCGCCTAACGCACGTTTCGTTGTCTATCACCGTGACTGACTCAACGCGCCGGTGAACTCACGATTCTGGGAACAGGAGCAAAAGCGCCAGAAGAAACGATGGAGGGGCAGCGTCCGATCGCGGGGTTCGGGCCCACTGGCCGGAAGGAATCGCAAGACGCCTGATGATATGCCTTAGGTCCAAACCGGATCAGTGTTTCGGAAAATGGGAGAAAGCGCCGATTCTGAAGAACCGATATAGCGCCCCGCAATTCCACCTGCGGGCGCGTCGGATTGAGGGGCTCATGGTGGGACCTTCGCGCGCCGCCGTGGGTAGGCGTGAAATGCTCTTTCCTGCCCTCAAATCACCGCCCGCAACCTTCGCCCCATCGCCGCCTGACTGGCCCCGAACATCGCGCACAGCTCCTGGAAGTCGCGCGTGGTGTTGCGGTAGTGGTAGCGGAGCAGGCGGGCGGGGATGAGGAGCTCCGCGGCGAACGCGTTCGCCTCCTCCTCGGTCGGCGGCAGGGGCGGGCGGTCGTCCTTGCCGTTGCGGCGCGCCGTGTCCTCGGGGGCGACGGTGGCGCGCCGGCAAAAGAGCTTGTCCTGTCCGGGCGCGTGCAGGACCCAGTGGCCCAGCTCGTGCGCGATCGTGAACCGCCGCCGCGGCGGCCACTGCACGCCCTCGGAGGCGTTGCACCAGATCTCCCTGCGGTCGGCGAGCAGCAGGCCGGAGAGCGTCTGGCCCTCCTCCAACGGCGGACACCCGGGAGCGGAGGTCATGTCGTCGACGTCGACCACGTGCAGGCCGAAGACCGAGTCGACGATGTCCTCGACCGGAACCGGCAGGCTCTCCCCGTCCCACACGTACTCGGGAACGGTTTCGAGGATCGCCCGAGCCCGTTGCTCGATCCACTCCATAGCGGCGGGGATGCTAGGCGCCACCTCGGCGCATCTCAACGTCTCGCCTCGCGCTCGAGCAGGCGCACGAGCTCCGCCCAACGGTGCAGGCGCTCAAGCGACCCTGGGCGCGGTCTGGCCTCGACCTCGCGCAGCACGCGCTCGAACTCGCGGCGCGGGGGCGCGGCCCGCCAGTGGGCCTCGGCGATCAGGTCGGCGAGGACCCAGTCGCGTTCGCGCAGCGCGAAGGCGAACAGCGCAAGCGGGTCGTGGGCGCGCGTGCTCTTCATCTGGCGGAAGGGTCGCCCTGCGCGCCCGGCGGCTGACGCCGCCGCGGGCCCTAATTCCCGGCCTCGGGTCCGCCGGTGAAGAGCTCGTCGACCAGGTCGCGCTCGGCCTCGGCGCGACCGGCGGCCTCCGCGGCACTTGGCGCCGCCGGCGTCACGGAGAAGTCGGGGCTCGGCGTCGCCTTGCGCGCGAACGCGACCCCGGCGCCCGGTTGGTCGCGCCCGCTACGCACGCGCCCGGCGGCGCGCAGCGTCTCGGCGCTCGTGCCGAGGATCCTCGCGAGGGCCTCAAGGACGCGGTCTGAGACCCCGTCCACGGGCAGCTCTTCGAGCTCCATGCGGTGGTAGTAGGCGCCGACCTTCGCCTCCTTGTCGGGCACGCCGAGCGACTCCGCCAGCCGCGCCACGACCTCGCGCCGCATGATGCGCGCCCTCTCGCGCAGCTCCGGCAGGAGCTCGCGCCAGCCTACGGTCGCCTCCGCGCGCCCGCCGGCGAGCTCCCACTCCGCCAGGATCGAGTCCGCCACCCGTGCCGCCTTCGACTCCGCGTACGCCTCGGGGTCCCACCGCCTGCCCGGCGCGCGCTCGAGGTAGTGGCGGATGAGCGCCGCGAGCTCGAGCCGGTCGAGGTCGTCCTCGAGCTGGTCGAGGAACGCGCGCGGGTTCGCCTCGCCGCCGCGTTTGTGCTCGGCGATGAACTCGCGGTAGAGGCGCTCGACTTCGTTCATGGCTCAAGCAGCTCGCGCAGCTTCCTGCGAAAGCGCGTCGCGATCTGGTGGACGTTGGCGTCGGTCATCGGGGTCTTGAGGCCGGGGAACTCCTCGTTTACCCGCTTTGCCGCTTCCGGGGCGTCGTACTCATCTCCAAGGTAGAGATCGACGACCCTCTGGTGCGCCGGGCTAAGGCCCGCCTTCGCCTGCTCGACCACGTCCCGCGTGTCGACCGCGTCCGAGAAGTCCTCCTCGATGGCAAGGTTACGCCCGCCGGACTCCTCGTCGTCGAGGTCCTCGGGGAGCGCGATCGGAGGGCCGCCGCCGCGGTTGCGCTTGTCGTGGAAGTCGGCGATCCGACGCTTGAGGATCGTGAAGACGAAGTTGACCGCCTCGCCGGGAACCGAGCCGTTGAACGTCGCGCGGACGACGTCCGCCAGCGCCTGCTGGACGAGGTCCTCCGCGTCCTGCTCGTTGGGCACGGACGTGCTCGCGTAGCGCACGAGGTCCTCGTAGCGGCGGAAGGTGAAGATGGCGAGCGCGGTGCTCGCCGCGTCGTTGCGGCCGGCCTCGCGCGCGGCGGCCACGTAGCGGAGGAGATCCTCGTCGCCGAGGCGGTCGAGCTCTGATTCGCTTCTCTCCCTGAACGTCACGCGCGCGCTCTCCAACACCGAAGGGTCGGCGGCGTCGCCGCTCTCCTGACAATCAACCCGTCCGGTCCCCCGAACGCGGGGATTGTATGCCCCGGGGCCGCGCCCGCGGGTACGGTTTCGCGGTGCCTGACGAGCTGCTGGGAGCGCTGATCGCCTTCTGCATCGCGGTCGCGACGACGCCCGCCGGGGTCTCCGGCGCGGTGTTCCTGCTGCCCGTGCAGGTGAGCGTCCTCGGCATCCCGAGCCCGGCGGTGACCCCGACCAACCTCCTCTACAACGTGGTCGCGACCCCCGGCGCGCTCCTGCGCTTCCACTCGGCCGGGCGCCTCGGCGGCCCGCTCGTGCGGGCCGTGATGCTCGGCGCGCTGCCCGGCGTCGTCGTCGGCGCGCTCCTGCGCGTCGAGGTCCTCGACGGGCCCGAGGCCTTTCTGCTCGTGATCGCGGCGGTGCTCGTGCCCCTCGGTCTGTTTTTGGCGTCGACGGACCCGCCGCGCGAGGACGCCGGCGCGGGCGGCGCGCTCGGCGTCCCGGCGCGGGTCAGCGGGCTCGCCGCCGGCGTGGGGATCGTGGGCGGCATCTACGGGATCGGCGGTGGCTCGCTGATCGGGCCGATCCTGGTCGCGATGCGCTACGCGCCGCGCGAGGTCGTGCCGGCCGCGATCACGGCGACGTTCGCGACCTCGGTCGTTGGCGTCGCCGCCTTCGTGGCGCTCGACGCGCTGGGCCGCGCGGGCGAGGCCGCCCCCGAATGGGGCCTCGGGCTGGCGCTGGGCGCGGGCGGGCTCGCGGGCAGCTACGTGGGCGCGGCGCTTCAGGAGCGCGTGCCCGAGCGCCTTGTGCGCCGCGGCCTCGGCGCGATCGCGGTCGTGCTCGGGATCTACTACGTCGCGAAGGTGATCGCCTAGGCGCGTCAGGTCCCGGGCCCCGCCGCCGACCCAAGCGGCATGACCTTCCCAGGACCCTCCCGCACGATCATCGTCGAGCCGATCGAGCGCCCGGCGCGCGCGCCGCAGCGCACCCAGCCGGCGCCCGAGCGCGAGCGGCCCGAGCGCGAGCCGGCCCCGGCGGAGCCGAAGCGCGCGCCCGCCAAGGTGCCGGCGAAGGCCTAGGCCCCGGGCTCCTCGAGCGAGCGCACCAGCTCGTCGAGCTGCAGCTCGGTGAGCGCCCCTGAGACCGCCTCGAGCTCCTGCTTGCAGAAGACGATCAGGTCCTTGGCCTCGGTGCAGAGCGCGAGCGTCTCGCGCAGCTCGGCCTCGCCGGAGTCAAGCCGGGCGATGATCTGCTCGAGGCGCTCGACCGCGCTCTCGTAGGTGCGGGCGGGCTGGCCGCCCTCGGTCGTCTCGGTCTCTTCGCTCACTCGTCCTCCTCCTCGATCCGCGCCGCGACAGCATCGTCGGCGAAGCGGACGCGTACGCTGCCCTCCCGGCGCGCGGCCTCCGCGGTGGTCACGGGCTCGCCGCCCCGGCCCTCGACGAGCGCGTAGCCCCGCTCGAGCGTGCGCTGCGGGTCGTGGCCGCGCACGGCGACCTCAAAGCCGGCCAGGCGCGCGGCGCGCTCGCGCTGGGCGTCGCGGGCGCGGGCGGCGATCCCGGCGCCCAGGCGCTCGAGCCCGAGCCGCTCGTCCTGGGCGAGCGTGCTCGCCGCGCCGCCCTTGCGGGCGATGACGAGCGCGTGGCGGGCGGCGCGCTGCCTGCGCGCCTGAAGCCCCCGCGTCGCCGAGGCGCGGACCTCGCGCAGGAGCTGGTGCAGGCGCCTGCGCTCGGCCCGCACCGAGCGTGCCGGGGCGCCCGCGAGCTCGGCGAGCCGCCGGCCGCGTGTGCGCACCGCGGCGGTCGAGTGGCGCTGGGTCGTGGCGGCGATCGCGCGCAGGTCGCGACGCGCGGCGCGCACGTCGACGCGGACGAGCTCCTCGGCGGCGTGCGTGGGCGTCGAGCAGGCGACGGCGCTCACGTCGTCGATCAGCGTCTGGTCGGTCTCATGCCCGATCGCGCTGATCACCGGCAGGCGCAGCAGCGCGACGGTGCGGCAGAGGGTCTCGTCGCAGAACGCCCACAGGTCGGCGAGCGAGCCGCCGCCGCGGCAGACCACCGCGACCTCGACCTGCGGTTGCTCGGCGAGCGCGCGCAGCGCCTCGGTGATCTGCGGCGCCGCGCGGCGGTCCTGCACCGGGGCGTCCGCCCAGACGATCGTGCCCCGCCAGCCGCGGCGCTCAAGCCCCGCGAGCAGGTCGCGGCAGGCGGCGCTCCCGCGAGCGGTGACGACGCCGATCGTCTTCGGGATCAGCGGCCGGGGGAGCTTCTTCTGCGGCGCGAAGAGCCCGTCGTCCTCGAGCCGCTTGCGCAGCACTTGCAGGCGCGCGAGCAGATCGCCCTCGCCGGCGAGGCGCAGGTGCGTCACGCGGAAGTTGAACGACGGCGAGGAGGTCTGCGAGCCCGGGTAGTAGTCGAGCCCGCCGCCGACGACGACCTCGACGCCGTCGGCGAGCTGGCCGTCGAGCTCGAGCCGGTCGAGCTGGTCGTTCCAGATCGCGCAGGGCAGGGCGCCGTCGGCGTCGCGCAGCTCGAAGTAGGTGCTCGTGCGGGCGCGCTTCAGGTTGACGACCTCGCCGATCAGCAGCACGTTGGCGCGCTTGCGAAGGAAGTCGCGCAGGCGCTTCGCGTAGACGCCGACCGCGTACGGGCCGGGCAGCTCGGGATCGCGCGGCTCGGGCAGCGGCGCGTCCGGCTCGGTGGGCTCGGGAAGGCCCGCGCTGAAGTCGAGTTGCTCGCCGATACCCATAAGGGTCGCAGGCGGGGCTGCGCGACTGACGTGCGTGGTGTCAGGAGCGCGTCGCGGTTGCCGACCCACGCGGCGAGGACGCCCGATGACGCCCGCACCATTTCGCCGCGCCGCAACCGAGGACGCGCCGCTCTTCGCCGGCGCGATCCACGGCGTGCGCGGGTGGAGCGTGCGGCGCGGCCGGCTCGTCGCGCCCTACCGCGAGACCGTCTGGGAGCCCGGCGGGGTGACGCGCGCGGCGTGCGACGCGCACCGCGCGCCGCCCGCGCGGGGCTGCGGCTGCGGGCTGTACGCGTTCCACCCGTTCAGCTCCGCGATCGAGGCGTACCACCACCAGGTGCTGGGCGTGGTGGAGGCGTGGGGGCGGGTCGAGCTGCACGCCGACGGGTTTCGCGCCGAGCGCGCGCGGCCGGTCGCGCTGTTCGTGCGCGAGGCGGCGCTCGCGGACGAGCGCGCCCGAGTGGAGCGGCTCGCCCGCCGCTACGGCTGCGAGCTGATCCGGCTCGGCCGCGGGGAGACTCCGGCGCTGGCGTGCGCGAAGCGCGGCTGGGGGATCGACGCGCGCACGGTGGCGGACCTCCTGGGCGTCGACTACGAGCCCGGGCTCGCGGGCGGGGTGGTGCCGCTCGGGGGCGTACCCGTCGGCGGGCTGGCGCGCCGCAGGCGCGGTCCGGTGGACCGGGTGGTCGACGCGGTCGCGACGGCGGCCCGCTGGATCGGGATCGCCCTGCTCACGATCGTGGTGGGCGTGGTGTGGCTCGCGCTCTACGCGACCTTCGCGGCCACGTTCGTCTTGGGCGGGCTCGCGCTCCTGGGCGTGGATGTCTTCGACGAGGCGGCGGAGGAGCGCCCGCCGCTTGAGCGCGCGAGCGATGTGGAGGTCACCGGCGCCTGGACGGTCGACTTCGGCCGCGGGATGCGCGTGCACGCGGTAGAGCTCACCAACCGCGGCGAGCGCGTGGCGCTCGACGCGCGCCCGGCCCTCGCTGAGGTCGCGGGCGGCGAGCGCGACGAGGTCGGCGCGTTCAACGTCGAGGTCCCGGTGAACCTCGCGCCGGGCGAGCGCGGCCTCGCCCTGCACCCGGTGGCAAGCGACGATCCGCAAGCGCGCTCCGAGCCGGGGCGCGTCTGGGCGCGGGAGGGCCCGCCGGATGTCCGGGCGCCGGCGCGGCTCGACGTGCGAATCGAACGGCGACCGCGCGGCTGCGTCGCGCTCGCGCGCATCGACGCCCAGCGGCCGCTGCGGCGGCTGGAGCTCTGGGCGCTCGGGCTTGGCGTGGGCGGTGAGCCCGAGCACGCGATCTACGACGCCGTGCGCGACGTGCCCGTCGGCCGCTCGGAGCAGGTCCTGGGCCGCGCGGGGCACTGCCCGACGCCGATCCCGCGCTATCGCGTCTACCCGGCGTTCCGCGCGGGGCAGCTCGCGGGCGCGTCGGATGGGCGTTGAGCGACCGCTGTCGCGTCTAAGGGGGCTGGCCTTCGCTGCCGATCCGGGGGCCGTGGCCCATGCGAGACCACAGCCGCAGGCGGGTCGCTACGCCGAGGCGCGCTACCGCGCGCTCGTGCGCTCCGAGTGGCGCCCGCGGGTGCTCAGGATCGCGCTTCGGATCACGGCGGCCGGCGTCGCCATCGCAGCCGCATACTGGATCCTCTTCCCGAGGCAGGGGCTGTTCTTCGCGACCCTGATGGCGGGCATGCTGATCGGGGCGTTCGCCGTGCTCCCCGAGCTCGCGCCGTGGTGGATAAAGAAGTGGCGAGAGGGGGCCGAGGCCGAGCGCGAGACCGAGCGCCTGATCGGCCCGCTCGCGGCCGAGGGCTGGCACGCGGTCCACGACGTCGACATAGGCCACGGCAACCTCGACCACGTCCTGGTCGGGCCGGGCGGCGTCTACCTGCTCGAGACGAAGTCGCGGCCGGGCAAGGTGCGGTTCGAGAGGGACCGGCTGATCACCCGCCGGGCCGACGAGCCCGTCGAGGAGAGCAGGGACGAGTGGACGGCCGACAGGGCTAGGGCCCGCGCGGCGGCCCTCCGCCACGCGCTCGACTACGTGGGCGTGCGCTGGGTGAACGCCGTGATCGTGGTGCACGGCGAGCTCGAGCCCGGTGCGGTCGAAGGCGAGAGCGTCACCGTTGTGCGGAGCGACCGCCTCGCGGACTGGTTGCGCGCCCAGCCGGTGCGCCTCCCGCCGTACCGCGTGAAGGAGATCGCGGCGGCGGTGGCCGACCTCGGCCCGGAGGACTTCGACTAGCGGCGGCACCGTGGCGTCCGTGGGTCCACCGGGATGGAGCGAGGGCACGCCCGGCGCGAGCGCGCGCCGCGAGGCCGAGCGCCGGCGAGCCAACCGCGAGCGCCGCGTGCGCGAGCGGCACCCGCTGCTCGGCGGGGTGATCCTGGCGCTGCAGAAGGCTCCTCAGCACGAGCGCAACTGGGGGGCCGGGGGCAAAAGCGAAGAGCGGATGGCCGAATCGCTCGCGCGCAAGTGCGGGGAACGCGTGACGTGGCTCTACGACCGGCGCATCCAGCGCAGCCGCGCGAACATCGACATGCTGGCGTTCGCTCCCAGCGGCGTCTGGGTCATCGACGCCAAGGACTACAAGGGCGAGGTGCGCATCGTCCGCCCGCGGTCCGGGAGACCGAAGCTCGTCATCGATGGGTGGAACCGTTCGAAGCTGATCGACACACTCGACTGGCAGGTGGGCCTGGTACGTGAAGCCGTCGGCGCGCTCGACCCGACCGTTCCGGTGCACGGCGCGCTCTGCTTCGGCGTTCGCGCGGAGCTGCCGCTTCTGCGGACCCTTGAGGTCCGCGGCTACTTGATGGGGTATCCGCGCCCCCTCGCAAGGCGGCTTCGCGCCAAGGGTCCGCTCAGCACCGCGTACCTGGAGCGCGTTCGCCAGCGGCTCGCGGTGGAGTTCCCGGAGGCCTGAGCGGGCCTCGCGACGCGCAAGCCGCACATCCGGCGCGAAACGATGCTGAGTCGTGCGCCGCGGGCTGCGAGCGTCCCTGCATGGCGACGAACTCCGAACCACCCACGCCCGAGGCGGCCGAGCGGCGCTTCCGCGAGCTTCTGCGCGAGAACGGAATCGACCAGCCCGACTCCGTCGAGCACGACCCCCTCGCCAACGAGCTGGTCTTCCTGTGGGAGGACGCGAAGCTCGCGGTCGTACTCGACCTGGATGACCCTGAGCTGAAGCCGCCGGTGTAGGGCGCGGTCAGCGGTCGGCGAACTCGTCACCCAGCTCGGTGCTGGACGGCGCGTTCTCATCGACCGTCTCGAGCACGCCGAGCAGCTCGGTCACGCGGCAGACGAGCAGGCGCTCCTCGTCGACCTCGACCCAGACGCCTGCGCTTGCCGGGAAGACGACGTGGTCGCCGGGGCGGACGGGCATCTGGACGCCTGCGGCCTCCCACCAGTCGACGCCCTGGCCCACGGCGAGCACGATGCCGTGCTGGGGCGGCGGGTCGGACGCGCCGGGAGGGACGACGAGCCCCGACCTGCGCATCCGGTCGGGCTCGAGCTCCTTGATCACGACCCGATCGAAAAGCGGCCTGAGATGGTGCCGTGCCATACGCCCTCAGGGTACGCGGTCGCGGGGGCGCCCGCCATGAAAGACGGGCGCCCCCGCGCGTGCGATCCGTGGGAGGAGGGGATTACATACCCGCGCCGGGGGCAGGCGCGGGTTCCGCTGTGCGTGTACCCGCTTTCGCGGGCAGATCACGCACGTCCTCGTGCGCCTCGCCGCCGTGCCCGTAGCGGCCCATCCGCGCGGGCACGATCAGCGCGAGCACGGCGCCGACGGCGAGCACGCCGACCGCGACCGGGAGCGCGGCGACGACGCCGTCGGTGAACGCCTGCGGCGTCTGGAACCCGCCGTTCGCCGAGAACACCGTGGCGAGCACCGCGACTCCCATCACGCCGCCGATCTCGCGGATCGCGTTCGTCGCGCCCGAGGCCTTGCCGGCCTCCTCGGGCCGCACCGAGGCGAGCACCGTGGCGGCGGCGGTCGGGAAAACGAGCGCCATGCCCGCGCCGGCGAGCATGAACGGCGCGATCAGCGCCGCGAACGGCGTGTCGACCGCGGAGATCAGGCCGATCCAGGCGAGCGCCACGGCCTGCATCGCGAGCCCCGCGGCCATCAGCGGCCGCGTGCCGAAGCGGGCGCCCAGCACGCCGGCGATCGGCGCGACGAACATCGGCATCGCGGTCCACGGCAGGGTGCGCAGCCCGGCCTCGAGCGGCCCGTAGCCCTGCGCCGTCTGGAAGAACTGGCTGAGCAGGAAGATCGCCCCGAACGTCCCGAAGAACATCGCGAACGAGAGGCCGTTGGTCGCGCTGAACGAGCGCGAGCGGAAGAAGCGCATCGGCAGCATCGGCTCCCGGGCGCGCAGCTCCCACCACACGAAGAACGCGAGCAGCGCGAGCCCGGCGGCGATCGAGGTCACGACCGGGGCGCTCGTCCAGCCGAGCGCCTCGCCGCGGATGATCCCGAACGTGAGCCCGAAGAGGCCGGCCGCGGCCAGCCCGAGGCCGGGCAGATCGAGGGCCTTGTCTGGGCCGCGCGACTCGGCGAGCTTGCGGATCGCGAGCGGCAGCAGCGCGAGCCCGACGGGCACGTTCAGCCAGAAGATCCACTGCCACGAGACGCCCTCGACGACGAGCCCGCCGACGAACGGGCCGACCGCGACGCCGAGGCCGCTGATCGCGCCCCAGATCCCGAGCGCGCCGCCGCGCTTCTCAGGCGGCACGGCCTCGGAGACCAGGGTCAGGGTGAGCGGCGTGACGATCGCTGCGCCGACGCCCTGGATCGCGCGCGCCGCGATCAGCGCTTCGATCGAGGGCGCGAGCGCGGCGAGCGCGCTCGCGCCGGTGAAGATGCCGAGGCCGATCGTGAACATCCGCCGGCGGCCGAAGCGGTCGCCGAGCGCGGCGCCGGTGATCAGCAGGACCGCAAAGGCGAGCGTGTAGGCGTTCACGGTCCACTCGAGCGACTCGATCGAGCCGCCTAAGTCGGCGCGGATCGAGGGCAGCGCGACCCCGACCACGAGGTTGTCGAGCGCCGTCATGAACAGCGCCGCGCCGGTGATCGCGAGCGTCCAGACCGTCGCTCTGGCTTTCGTTGTGGCTGTCACTGGGTCTCCTTTCATGTCTTGGCTGAGGGGATGGGCTAATGAGTGAGTAGTCACTCACCCCGCGGCCCGAAAAGAAGGCGGCTCAAGCCGCCACGGGCCCGCATGTCGGTTGCGGCTAGCAGTCGCCCTCCTCCGGCTCCCAGGTGAGCACCTGGGCCCACTCGGCGTCGACCTCGTCGGCGTGGATCGCCGCCATCACGTTGATCAGCATCCCGTAGGCGAACCACTGCTTGGCCTCCTGCTCGGACGCGCCGGCCTCGCGCTTGACGAGGTCGTAGAGGCGCGCGAAGCAGCGGTGCACGGCGGCGCGCGCCTGCTCGTCGATGCCGGCGCCGACGTAGGAGTGGATCTGCATGAGCAGCACGTCGCGGTCGCGCCGGATGAGCTCGCTGTAGGCGCGGCCCATCGCGTCGAGCGGGTCCGCCCCCGACGCCTTCGCCTCGGCGGCCGCCTCGCTGAACGCGGCATACAACCGGTCGCTCGCGACCTCGTAGGCGGCCGCGAAGAGGTCGGGCTTGGTCGGGAAGAGCCGGAACAGGTACGCCTGCGAAATGCCTGCCGCCTTCGCGATCTCGGTCGTCGGCGCCGCGTAGCCGCGCTCGGCGAACACGCGCACGGCGGCCTCGACGAGCTCGGCCCGCCGCTGCTCGGCGGTCGAGAGGGTGCGCGGCGTTGTGGCCGGAGAAGTCATCTGCAGGTGTGAGTATGCACTCACTCACACCCTTTGTCAAGTCCCCGCCGCGGAGGCTCAGCCCAGGTCGATCACGCCGAAGACGAGCAGCAGGATCAGTGTGACCACGGCGGAGATCAAAAGCGAGCCGAGGCAGCCGACCTGGTTCGAGAAGAAGATGAACACGGCCCCGCCGCCTACCCCTGTGCGCCCGCACCAACCGCCGGGCCGCGCGGGGCCTCCCCGGCGCGCGCGGCGTTGGCGGCGATCGCGTCGATGATCCGGTCCCAGTAGACCCGCGGCAGGTCGTGTCCCATGCCCTCGAGCATGATCAGGCGCGCGTCGCGGATCGCGCGCGCCGTCGCCCGTCCGCCCGAGGGCTTCACGAGCCGGTCGCGGGTGCCGTGGATCACGGTCGTCGGCACGCGGATCCCGCGCAGGGCGCGCGTGCGGTTGCCCGACTTGAGGATCGCGCCGAGCTGGCGGCCGGTGCCGGCGGGGCTGTGCCCGCGCTCATAGGAGCGTGCGGCCTGCTCGCGGATCTCCTCCACGTCGATACCGAGCTCCCGCGAGCCAATCAGCTCGAAGATGCGCACGGAGTGGTCGATGAACGCCTCGCGCTCGCGGGGCGAGGCGCGCAGGAGCACGTTCAGCAGCTTGAAGTCCGGCTGGCCGGAGAAGCGCGAGCCGGTGTTGGACATGATCGAGACGAGCGAGCGCACCCGGTCGGGGTGCCGGGCGGCCAGCATCTGGGCGATCATCCCGCCCATCGAGGCGCCGACCACGTGCACGGGGCCGAGCTCGAGCGCGTCGATCAGGCCGGCGGTGTCGGCCGCCATGTCCTCGATCGTGTACTGCTCGGGCGCGAACCGCCGCGTGGCGAGCTGGCGCAGGGTCGGCGGCCGGAAGTCGAGGTGCGTCGAGCGGCCGGCGTCGCGGTTGTCGAAGCGCACGACGTGGAAGCCGCGCGCGGCGAGCTGCGCGCAGAACTCGTCGTGCCAGCCGACCATCTGCATGCCGAGCCCCATGACCAGAAGCAGCGGCGGGTCAACCGGGTCCCCGAAACTCTCGTGGCAGAGCTCGATCTGGTCGTTGACGCGGGTGACGCGCTCGGCCATCACGCGGAAGCGTACGGCTCTCGGCCGCGCGGCGAGGCACCTCGGCTAGCGTCTCCGCCGTGACCGGCTCGCTCGTAGACGACCTGGCCGCGCTGCTCGGCGCCGAGCGCGTCGCGCCGTTCGACGCGCGCGCCACGCGCGACGCGCTGCGCGGCCCGGCGATCGAGCCGCGCGCCGACGCGGTCGCCTACCCCGAGTCGCCCGAGCAGGTGGCCGAGCTGCTCGCCTGGTGCTACGAGCGCGAGGTCCCGCTCACCGCGCGCGGCGGCGGAACCGGGCTTACCGGCGGCGCGACTCCAGTGGCGGGCGGCGTGGTCGTCGCGCTGGAGCGCCTCAACCGGGTGCGCGCCCTCGACCCGGGGCAGTGGCGCGTGGAGGTCGAGGCGGGGGTGACGACCGCGACGGTCCAGCGCCGCGCCCGCGAGGTCGGCCTCTACTTCCCGCCGGACCCGGGCGCGGCCGAGCAGTCCCAGATCGGCGGCAACATCGCGACGAACGCGGGCGGCCCGCACGCGCTGCGCTACGGCACCACCGGCGACTTCGTCACGGGACTGGAGGTCGCGCTCCCGCCGGGCGAGATGGTCAGCCTGGGCGGCGCGGTGCGCAAGGACGCCGCGGGCTTCGACGCGAAGCGCCTGCTGGTCGGCTCGGAGGGAGCGCTCGGGATCATCACCGCGGCCCACCTGCGCCTCGTCCCCGCGCCCGAGGCGCGCCTGCCGCTGGTCGCGGCCTTCGCCGACGTGCGCTCGGGCTGCGAGGCGGTCCAGGCGATCCTCGGCTCCGGCGTCCAGGCGTCTGCGATCGAGTACCTGGACGGTCGCACGCTCGGGCTCGCCGGCGGGGCGCTGCCCGTGCTCGACGCGGGCGGGGCCGGCTTCCTCGTGATCGCCGAGGCCGACGGCACCGCCGACGAGGCCGAACGCCAGCTCGCCGAGATCGCCGCGGCCGTCGAGCCGCTCGCCCAGCGCGTCGCGCGCCCGCGCGGCCGCGAGGTCGACGAGCTCTGGCGCTGGCGCGACGGCGTCTCGAACGTGGTCGCCACCGCGCGCGGCGGCAAGGTCTCCGAGGACATCGCGGTCCCGGTCGAGCGGCTCGCGGACGCGATCGAGGCCACCCTGCGCATCGGCGCCGAGCACGGCCTCGATGCCTGCTCGTGGGGACACGCGGGCGACGGCAACGTCCACGCCACGTTCCTGGTCTCGGGCGACCCGGCGCCTCCGGAGGAGCTCGAGCGCGTCGAGGCGGCCGTGGGCGAGCTCCTGCGCGAGGCGGTCGCGCTCGGCGGCACGGTCTCCGGCGAGCACGGCCTGGGTTGGCTCAAGCGCGACGCGCTCGCCTACCAGGCGAGCCAGGCCGAGCTCGAGCTGCAGCGCCGCATCAAGCGCGCCTTCGACCCTAAGGGACTGCTCAACCCGGGCAAGTGGATCTAGCCCACCACGCGATCGAGTTTCCTAGTCACACAGACGAGGAAACTCGATCACGCCCGGCGTCCCCAACCCGTGATCGAGGTTCCTCGTCTCACGGACGAGGAAAGTCGATCACGACGCTGGGGTGTGGGCGGTGATCGAGGTTTCTGGTCCTACAGACGAGGAAAGTCGAGCGCGTGCGCGCTAAGCCGCGGTCGCGGCGGGCTGCTCGCTGCGCAGCTTGCGGTCCACCATCCGCGCGCAGCGGCGGCCCTCGGCGATCGCGTTCACGATCAGCGAGGCGCCGATCCGGGCGTCGCCCGCGACGAACACGCCGTCGACCGAGGTCTCGTAGGTGGGCGCCTTCACGTTGCCGCGTCCGTCGAGCTCGACGCCGAGGTCGGAGATCAGGCCCTTGTGCTCGGGGTGCGTGAAGCCGACCGCGATCAACACCAGGTCGGCCGGCATCGTGAACTCCGAGCCCGGGATCGGCTCGAGCGTGCGCGAGGACGTACCGCGCACCTCGCGGCCCGCGACCTCCACGACGTTCCCGTGCTGGTCGCCGATGATGTCGGTGACCTGGCGGCCGAAGCGGCGCTCGCCGCCCTCCTCCAGCGCGTAGGTCGTCACCGAGCGGCGGGGCTGCATCGGCCACGGCGTGTCCGGGTAGCGCCCGCTCTCGGGCACCTCCGGGTAGACGTCGAGCAGGATCGCCGACTTGCAGCGCTCGCGGTTCGCGTTCGAGATGCAGTCCATGCCGGTGTCGCCGCCGCCGATCACGACCACGTTCTTGTCCTTGGCGGTGATCACCACCTCGGGCTCGGGGCCCTCGGGGCCGCCCTGCATCTTCGCCACGTAGCGGTTGCGCTGGTAGAGGTAGTCCATCGCGTAATGGACGCCGTTCAGGTCGCTGCCCGGGACGTCCAGCGGCCGCGGCACGCGCGAGCCGATAGCGATCACGATCGCGTCGAACCGCTCGCGCAGCTCCTCGACGGTGACGTCGCGGCCGACGTCGACGCGGCAGCGGAACTCGATGCCCTCGGCCTCGAGCACCCGCACGCGACGGTCGATGATCCACTTCTCGAGCTTCGCGTCGGGCACGCCAAAGCGCATCAGGCCGCCGACCGCCTCGTCGCGCTCAAAGACGACGACAGAGTGCCCGACCTGGTTGAGCTCGTCCGCGGCCGCCATGCCCGCCGGCCCGGAGCCGATCACGGCGACGCGCTTGCCGGTGCGCTCCTGCGGCGGGCGCGGCTTGACCCAGCCCTCCTGGAAGGCGCGGTCGATGATCGAGTACTCGATCTGCTTGATCGTCACCGCGTCGTCGTTGATGTCGAGCACGCAGGCCGACTCGCACGGCGCGGGGCAGACGAGCCCGGTGAACTCGGGGAAGTTGTTGGTCGCGTGCAGCTGGGCGATCGCCTCCTCCCAGCGACCGAGCCGGACCAGGTCGTTCCAGTCGGGGATCAGGTTGCCGAGCGGGCAGCCGTTGTTGCAGAACGGCACGCCGCAGCCCATGCAGCGCTGGGCCTGGCGGCGCAGCTCGGGCTCCGGCAGGACCTTGTAGATCTCGCCGTAGTCCTTGACGCGCTCGGCCGGGTCGCGCTCGGGCAGCGCGGCGCGCGGGACCTCGAGAAATCCGCGGGGATCCGGCATCAGGCCTGCGCCCCTACCGTTCCGACCTGCTTGCGCTCGTTGATGATGCGCTTGTACTCGCGCGGCATCACCTTGACGAACTGCTCGATCGCCGCCTCGCCGCCCTCGAGGATGCGCTCGGCCACCGCCGAGTCGGTGCGCGCGTGGTGCTCGACGAGCAGCTCGCGCAGCTCGGCGCGGTCCTCGTCCTCGAGCGGGTCGAGGTCGACGAGCTGGCGGTTGCAGCGCTCGGGGAAGGTCCCGTCGGGATCCCACACGTACGCGACCCCGCCGGTCATGCCGGCCGCGAAGTTGTGCCCCGTCGGGCCGATCACCACGACCACGCCGCCGGTCATGTACTCGCAGCCGTGGTCGCCGACGCCCTCGACGACCGCCTTCGCGCCCGAGTTGCGGATCGCGAAGCGCTCGCCGACGCGGCCGCGGAAGAACGCCCGGCCGCCGGTGGCGCCGTAGAGGATCACGTTGCCCGCGATCACGTTGTCCTCGGCGACGAACTTCGAGCCCTCCGGCGGGCGCACCGTGAGGATGCCGCCCGAGAGCCCCTTGCCGACGTAGTCGTTGGCGTCCCCCTGCAGGTCGATCGAGATGCCGGCGGCGAGCCAGGCCCCGAGGCTCTGGCCGGCCGAGCCGTGCAGCTCGATCCGGATCGTCTCGTCGGGCAGGCCCGCGGGCCCGTGCTTGGCGGCCACCTCGTGCGAGAGCACGCCGCCGACCGCGCGGTGCAGGTTGAGGATCTCGCGCTGGATCGTGATCGGCGTCGCCGCGTGGATCGCCGTCCGCGCCTCGTCCAGCAGGCGCAGCGGGTCGAGGTCCTCGCGCTCGGGCAGGTGCGCGCGCACGAAGCGGCGCTCGTGCGGCGGCGCGTCGGGCACGGCGAGCAGGTCGGAGAGGTCGACGCCGCCCGCCTTCCAGTGGTCGATCGCGTGCTCGGTGGCGAGCAGGTCGGCGCGCCCGATGATCTCCTCGAGCGAGCGGGCGCCGAGCTCGGCGAGGATCTGGCGCACCTCCTCGGCGACCAGCACCAGGTAGTTGACGACGTGCTCCGGCTTGCCCGCGAAGCGCCGGCGCAGCTCGGGGTCCTGCGTCGCCACGCCCACCGGGCAGGTGTTGAGGTGGCAGACCCGCATCATGATGCAGCCGGTCGCGACCAGCGGCGCGGTCGAGAAGCCGTACTCGTCGGCGCCGAGCATCGCGGCGACCACCACGTCGCGGCCGGTGCGCATCTGGCCGTCGATCTGCAGCTGCACGCGCGTGCGCAGGTGGTTCTCGATCAGCGTGTGCTGGGTGTCGGCGAGGCCGATCTCCCACGGCACGCCGGTCGAGTGGATCGAGCTCTGCGGGGAGGCGCCCGTGCCGCCGTCGTGGCCGGCGATCACGACGTGGTCGGCGCCGGCCTTCACGACGCCGGCGGCCACCGTGCCCACGCCCAGCTCGGAGGCGAGCTTCACCGACACCTCGGCGTTCGGGTTCGAGGTGCGCAGGTCGTAGATCAGCTGCTTGAGGTCCTCGATCGAGTAGATGTCGTGGTGCGGCGGCGGCGAGATCAGCTCAACGCCCGGCGTCGAGTGCCGCAGCTGCGCGATGTACTCGTCGACCTTGTGGCCCGGCAGCTGGCCGCCCTCGCCCGGCTTCGCGCCCTGGGCGATCTTGATCTGGATCTGGTCGGAGTTCGCCAGGTAGTGGGCGGTCACGCCGAAGCGGCCCGAGGCGACCTGCTTGATCGCCGAGCGCTTCCAGTCTCCGTTCGGCTCGCGGCGGTAGCGGCGCGCGTCCTCGCCGCCCTCGCCCGAGTTCGAGCGCCCGCCGATGCGGTTCATCGCGATCGCGAGCGTCTCGTGCGCCTCCGGCGAGAGCGCGCCGAGGCTCATCGCGCCCGTCGAGAAGCGCTTGAGGATCTCGCTCACCGGCTCGACCTCGTCGATCGGGATCGCCGGGCCCAGCGGGCGGGTGCGCACCAGGCCGCGGATCAGGCCGTGGCGCGCGTTCTCCTCGTTGACCCGCTCGGCGAAGATCGAGTAGTGCAGGCGGGCGTCGCCGTTGTTGCGCGCGGCGCGCTGCAGGTTGGCGATCGTGTCCGGGTCCCACATGTGGCGCTCGCCGTCGCGCCGCCACTGGTAGACGCCGCCCTGGGGCAGGATGCGCTCGTGATCGACGGGCAAAAGCGCGCGCGCGACGTCGGAGCGCACCGAGAACCCGTGCTCGCGCGGGAAGGCGCGCGCGTGGCGGTCGAGCGCCTCGCGGGCGAGCGCCTCGACGCCCACGCCGCTGATGCTCGCGTGCGTGTTCGGGAAGTAGCGCTCGATGACCTCCCGGTCGAGGCCGACCGCCTCGAAGATCTTCGCGCCGGTGTACGACTTGATCGTCGAGATGCCCATCTTCGAGAGCACCTTGAGCAGGCCCAGGTTCAGGGCCTCGATCGTGTGCTCCCGGGCGAGGCGCCCGTCGACGCCGTGGCCGACCTCGCCCTCGGCGGCGAGCGCCGAGACCGTGTCGAGCATCGTGTAGGGGTTGACGGCGTTCGCGCCGAAGCCGATCAGGCAGGCGACGTGGTGCACCTCGCGCGGCTCGCCGGACTCCACGACGAGCCCAGCGCGCACCCGCTCGCCCGTGTCGACCAGATGGTGGTGCACGGCGGACGTCGCGAGCAGCGCGGGCACCGGCACGCGGTCGGGGCCCAGCGCGCGGTCGCTCAGGACCAGCAGGTTGTAGCCGTCGGCGATCGCCGCGCTCGCCTCCTCGCGGATCCGCTCGAGCGCCTTCGCCATCCCGGCCTCGCCCTCTGAGAGCGGCCAGGTGATGTCGATCACCTTCGCGCGCAGGCCGTTGCTATCGAGCCGGCGCAGGGTCGCCGTCTGCTCGTTCATGATCACCGGCCCGTCGAGCTCGAGCTGCGGCTCGGTATCCGGGTCCTCGAACAGGTTCGCCTCGGGGCCGACGCTCGTGCGCAGGCTCATCACGACCCGCTCGCGGATCGGGTCGATCGCCGGGTTCGTGACCTGGGCGAAGCGCTGCTTGAAGTAGGCGAACAGGCTCGGCGAGCGCTCCGACAGCATCGCCAGCGCCACGTCCGCGCCCATCGAGCCGGTCGGCTCCTTGCCGTCGCGCGCCATCGGCGTGAGCACGATCCGGATGTCCTCCTGCGTGTAGCCGAAGGCGAGCTGGCGGGTGCGCAGATCGTCGTTCGTGACGCCCTTGTGCTCGTCGGTGTCGGGCTCGACGTCGAGGTCGCGGATGTGGACGGTGCGCTCGTCGTCCCACTGGCCCCACGGCTGGCTGCGCGCGACCTCGAGCTCGGCCTCGTTCTCGTCGAGCACGCGGCCGCGATCGAGGTCGACGATGAACATCGCGCCCGGGTGCAGGCGCCCGCGGCGCTCGACCTCCTCGTCGGGCACGTTGAACGCGCCGGTCTCCGAGGAGAGCGCGACCCAGCCGTCGGTGGTCACCACCCAGCGGCCCGGGCGCAGCCCGTTGCGGTCGAGGGTCGCGCCGAGGACGCGCCCGTCGGTGAAGACGATCGCGGCCGGGCCGTCCCAGGCCTCCATGAGGCGCGAGTGGTAGCGGTAGAAGTCGACGAGCTCCTGCGGCAGGTCCTGGCGGCCCTCCCAGGCGCGCGGGATCATCATCATCGCCGCGTGGGGGAGGCTGCGGCCGCCGAGCGTGAGCAGCTCGAAGACGTGGTCGAAGGCGGCCGAGTCGGACATGCCCGGCTTCACCAGCGGCAGGCACTCGCGCAGCTCCTCGCCGAAGAGCGGGGAGGAGAGGATCGCCTCGCGCGCCTGCGTCCAGTTGATGTTGCCCGCGAGCGTGTTGATCTCGCCGTTGTGGGCGACCATGCGGTGCGGGTGGGCGAGCGGCCAGCTCGGGAACGTGTTGGTCGAGAAGCGCGAGTGGACGATCGCGAGCGCGCTGATCAGCTCCGGGTCGCGCAGGTCGGCGTAGAAGGCGCGGAGCTGCGGCGCGGTGAGCATGCCCTTGTAGACGACGGTCCGCGACGAGAACGAGGGGAAGTAGAGGTCCTCGTGGGCGAGCTCCAGCCGGCGGCGGATGATGTAGAGGCGGCGCTCGAAGGAGTCCTGGTCGGGGCAGCCCTCGCCGCGCGCGATCAGCACCTGGCGGATCTTCGGCATCGCCTGGCGCGAGATCCGGCCTGCCGCCTCGGGATCGATCGGCACGTCGCGCCAGCCGAGCACCCGGTGGCCGTCGGCCTCGACGCCGGCCGCGATCTGAGCCTCGAGCGCGGCGCGCCGGGCCTCGTCGTGGGGCAGGAAGCACATGCCGAGCGCGACGGCGCCGAGGTCGGGGACGTCGCCGGCCTCGACGCCGAAGTCGGCGGCGCGCGCCCGCAGGAACGCGGGCTGCACCTGCAGCAGGATCCCCGCGCCGTCGCCGGTCTCTGGATCGGCGCCCTCGGCGCCGCGGTGCTCGAGGTGATCGAGCGTCGAAAGCGCGCGCTCGACGACGTCGTGGATCGGCACGCCGTCAAGGCGCGCGAGACACGCGACGCCGCAGGCGTCGTGCTCGTTTTGCGGGTCGTAGAGACCATGAGGCCGGCGCAGCGTCGGCGCCGGCCGTCTGTCAGCCATCGAATTCTTCACCTGGACGAAAGCGCGGTCGGGGAGGTCCGCGGCCCCAAAAGGGTAATGGCAGGCGCGGGACAATGGGGGGAAGGCCCCAAATTTCCCCGCTATAAGCGGACGTTCAGGGGGTCGTGACCGCGCTTTGTCAGACTGGATTTCGTGTCGGCAGGCGGCCCCAGGCTATCCGTCCTCGACCTCGCTCCGGTCGGCGAGGGCTCAAGCCCGGCGGAGGCGCTGGCGAACTCGGTCGAGCTGATCCAGCTCGCCGAGCGGCTCGGCTACCACCGCCACTGGGTCGCCGAGCACCACAACATGCCGGGGATCGCGAGCTCGAACCCGCCGGTCCTGATCGCGCACCTCGCCGCGCACACGAAGACGATCCGGGTGGGCTCGGGCGGCGTGATGCTGCCCAACCACGCGCCGCTCGTGGTCGCCGAGCAGTTCGGCGCGCTGGAGGCGCTGCACCCCGGCCGCATCGACCTGGGCATCGGCCGCGCGCCGGGCACCGACCCCGCGACCGCCGCCGCGCTGCGCCGCACGGCCGACCCGCTCTCGGCAGAGGACTTCCCCCAGCAGCTCGCCGAGTTGATCGCGTGGTTCCGCGGGGAGTTCCCCGAGGGTCATCCGTACGAGAACATCACGGCCGTGCCGGGCGCGGGGTACGAGCCCGAGCTCTGGCTGCTCGGTTCCTCCGACTACTCCGCGCAGGTCGCCGGGATGCTCGGCTGGCCGTTCGCGTTCGCGCACCACTTCTCGCCGCGCAACACGCTGCCCGCGCTCGAGCTCTACCGGTCGCGCTTCACCCCCTCCGAGCGGCTTGAGGAGCCCTACGCGATGGTCGCCGTCGCCGTGATCTGCGCCGAGGACGACGAGCGCGCCCGCTATCTGGCGGGCCCGTCGAAGCTCTCGATGGCGCGCCTGCGCGCCGGGATGCCGAGCCGCCTGCCGACGCCCGAGGAGGCCGCCCGGCACAACTTCACCCCGGCCGAGGAGGCGCTGCTCGGCGGGCTTTCCGGCTCAGCCGTGATCGGCGGGCCCGACACCGTGAGGGCCGGCCTCGAGAAGCTGATCGCCGACACCCAGGCCGACGAGATCATGATCACGACCATGGTGCACGGCCAAAAGGACCGCCTGCGCTCCTACGAGCTCGTCGCCGAGCTCATGGGGCTGCGCGCCGCGACCGAAGCGTAAGGGGCGGGGCGGAACTGCGGCGCGGTGAGCCTGGCCGTCCGGCCCGCGAGCTTCACGTTGAGGTTCCCCGCCCAGGCGCCCTTCGTGTCGCAGGTGGCCGACCCGGTGAACGGCGCCGGGGGCTCGCCCAGCCCGGTCAACGGAACAAGCGTGAAGGTGAAGTGCTCGGGCCGGCCGCGGAAGAACACGTTGCGCAGGATCCCGGCCTTGCTCGACTTCTCCTCCGGCTCTGCGGATACCTAGGCCCGGCTAGTCATCGCTGACGATCCCCATCTCGACGTCAAAGCCGGTGCCGGTGAGGGCGGCGCGCAGGCCGGGGAAGCGAACCTCGAGGTCGCCGGTCCACGTACCGGCTGCCTCGCTGTAGGCCGCCGTGCCGCTGAACGGCGCGGGCGGCTCGACCAGCCCCGTGAAGGGGAGGAACGTGAACGTGAAGTCGTCGGGCCGTCCCCGCAGGACGACGTTGCGACCGATGCCCACCTTGCCGACCCTCTCCTCGGAGTACGCGTAGAAATCGGGCCGGGCGCCGTCCTCGTCGCGCTTCTCCGCGCCGAACGACACCTGGCGACCCGCCCGCTTGCGCTCGGCGTAGAGGTAGACGAGCTGACCCGCGGGGATCCCGCGCCGCGCCCGCAGCGGGCAGACGTAGTTGCCGTACTTAACGAGCTTGCCGCGGAGGCGGCGCTTTTTGACCCGCGTGTAGCGGCCCTCGCCCTTGAACCGGAAGACGCCCCGCCAGACCCCGGGCTGGACCTTGTCCCCACGGCCGGTGCAGCCGCGCGGCGGCTTGATCGTCCTCACCTTGCCCTTCGCCTTGAAGCGCAGGTTGACCTTGCCGAACTTCCCGAACCGAGCCCGGAGGCGCTTCGTCGAGGTCTTGCCGCGGGTCGTGTACCACGCGAACCCAGGCTTGCGGTACGCGGTGATCATCAGGTTGCCCGAGGAGCCGCCCACGGTGACCCTGTAGCCCTTGGTGCCCTTGACCGCGTTGACTTGCGGGACCCACTCGTTGCCCCCGCCGCCGAGCCGCTCGCGGACCAGGTCGCGGTAGGTGTCGTACCCCTGCGCCTGCGCAGGGCCCGCCGCGGCGCCCAGCGCGATGGTCGCCGCAACCAGCGCCGCCAAACCCGTTCTCCTCATGAGCCCCCGTCGATGTCGTCGTTTCCGGCGACGTCGGCTCCGCGGCCCCCGCCGCCCCTTCTGCGCCCGGCCCTCAGCGGCCCGGACCGGGGGCACCGTATCAGCGCGGTCCGGGGGTGTCCAGAAAGCCGGCGGAAAGAGCCGGCCCCCGCCGACGCGGGGGCCGACGTTCCACTCCGCTCGCCTACGGCTCGGACTCCAAGAGGTCCAACACGACGCCGAAGCCGCTGCCGGTCAGCTTGTACGTCTTGCCCGGCAGCTTCCCCTTGAGGTTGCCGGTCCAGGACTCGTCCGCCCCGTCGTAGGCGGCCGTGCCGCTGAACGGAGCGGGCGGGTGGACGGTCGCGGCGAACGGCTCGGTGAGCTCGAACGGGACTGCTCGCTCGAGCCCTTCACGCCGGCGAAGCGCAGGATGTCGACCGCGCCCACGGACTCGTCCGCGCTCGCCTCGAAGGTCGGTTTCACGCCATCGCCCGTGAAGGTGTACGCGAGGAATGAGACGCTGCCCTTCGGCCGGGTGCGATCGGCCGTCAGGTAGACGTATTGCCCGGGCGGCACGGTCTCCGGGCACTCGAAGTTGCCCGGCCTGGAGACGAACCCACGAGCCCGCCTCTTGCTCACCTTCGTGTAGCCCTGCTCGCCCTTGAACTTGATCGTCCCGCGCCCTTTCGGGTGCGCACAGCTCAAGAACCGCCCTGCCCCTCCGTTGCCCGAGCGGCGGCAAGGAGCAGCGCCGCGGGCTGGAGTCCAGAGCCCGTCGCGGGGCGCTGGGGGGCCCGGAAGCGCGAGGGGCCCGGCGAGGTGCCGGGCCCCCCGGCGCTTACGGCAACACTCCCATCCCGGCCGAGAACCCGGAGCCGGTGAGGGCGATTGCGTTCGTGCCCGGGAACTTGACCCGCAGGTTGCCCGTCCACGAGCCGCTCGACGACGAATAGGTGCCCGACCCCTTGAACGGGCTCGGCGGCTGCACCACGCCGGAGTACGGCGAAATCGTGAACGTGAACTGACCGGGTTGCCCGCGCAGGCTCACGGTGCGGGTGATCTTCACCTTCCCGTTGCGCTCGCGCGAGGTCGCGCGGAAATCCGGCCTCGCGCTCGGGTTGTCGCGGAGCTTGAACGCCTCGAACTCCAGGTCGCCCTGCGGGCGGTCACGCTCGGCGAAGAGCCAGACGGTGGGCTGGGTGATCCCTGGGATGTCGCACGTAAGGTCACCACCTTTGATCACGTTGCCGCGCGCCTTCTTGGCGTTCACCTTCGTGTAGCCCTTCTCGCCCTTGAACTTGATCGTGCCGCGCCACACGCCGGGCTGGCGCTTCGCTGCCCTCCCGGTGCAGCTGCGGGGGCGGTACTTGCGCGCCTTCCCCTTCTTCTTGAAGCGCACATCGATCTTGCCGAACTTGCCGAAGTTCGCCTTGATGCGCTTCCCCGTCCCTGTGCCGCTGACCACGTACTCCGTGTGCGTCGGCGCGCGCTGCGTCTGGAGCAACACGTTGCCGAAGGCGGACGTGACGGAGATCTTGTAGCGGTTCGTAGCCTTCACGGTCAGGCTCGGGAGCGCACCGCCGCTGCCCAGCCGCTCGTAGGCAGCGTCAGGTACCTGCGCCTGCGCGGGGATCGCCACGGCGCCGGCCGCGACCCCGGCCAGCGCAAGCGCCGTTGCGAACCGACTCCTCATCGCCATTGGTCCCCTTTCTCTCGACTCGGCAACCCAGGCGCGCTCGCCCGAGCCGCCTACAGCCGAGCGAAGAGCTCGGCCCATGAGTAACCCAGCCGCGCGTGAACCTACCAGCGCCGCACGCGGGAGTCCATGGGTTCCAGCGCGCGCCGGCGATGGGTGACGGGTCCTATGGCCGCGCGCTCGCTAGCGCCGCCGGGCGGCTGTGCCGCCGCCCAGCCCCGACTCGCCGACCGAGCGAAAACGTTGCTCATAGCAACGAAATCGCACGGTCGGCGGTGTGGTCGGGCTCACGGCTCAAGGACATCCATCAGGACGAAGAAGCCGGGGCCGGTGAGCGCTGCCCTGCGACCCGGGAACGCGACCTCAAGATCGCCGGACCAGGTCTCGGTGGTCCCGTCGTACGTGGCCGTCCCGCTGAACGGGCGTGGCGGCTGGACCGTGGCCGTGAGCGCGTCGAGGCTGAACGTGAAGTGGTCGGGCTGTCCACGGAGCTCGACGGTCCGCAGGATCCCGACCCTGCGGATCCGTTCCTCCGACGTCGCGAGGAACCGCGGCCGATCGCCCGGGTCGACGAGCCTGCGCACGCTGAAGAAGACGTTCGCCCCCGTCTGCATGGCTGACGCCTGGAGGTGGACGGTCGAGTCGGGTTCCGGCGCGCGCGCCCGCTCCGGGCAGGTGTAATCGCCCCGCCTGACCCAGCGGCCACGCACGCGGCGCTTCCTCACCCTCGTGTAGCCGCGCTCGCCCTTGAAGCGGACGATGCCGCGCCAGACGCCCGGCTGGACTTTGTCGCCCCTCCCTACGCAGCCGCGGGGCGGCTTGCGGGTCCGCATCTTGCCCTTCTTCCGGAACCGCAGGTCGACCCTGCCGAGCTTGCCGAATCTGGCGCGGATGCGCTTCCTCGTGGCCTTGCCTTTCGTGGAGTACAACACGGACCCGGGCTTGCGCATGGCGGTGATCACGACGAGGGGCCCGGTGCCGGCCACCCGCACCTTGTAGCCCTTGGTCCCCTTGATCTGCCCCACCTGCGGGATCCAGCCGGTTCCCAGTCCGGCAAGTCGCTCGCGGGTCGGGTCCTCGTAGCTCCCTCGCAGTTGCGCTTGCGCTGGGCCCCCCGTGGTCGCGGCCGCGATGGCGGCCAACGCGAGCGCGGCGGCGAAGGGTCTCCTCACGATGCGAAGCCTCCTTGTCGTCGTCCCAGGTCGAGGCGGCGGCGAAGGTACCAGCGCGACCCGCCCAAGTCCACCCGCTCCGACCGGGAAAGCAGCCAGGCCGGCCGCGGGTGTCCCCGGCGTCGGGGAGCGGTCCGCCGGCGAGGGTGCAGCAACGAGAAAGAGCCGGCCCCCGCCAATGGCGGGGGCCGGCTCCTCAAGCTCGGCTGCTTTGGCTTCGCGCCGGCGGCCCGGTGGCCGCCGCGGCTTTAGACCTCCTCGCGCAGCCCGGCCAGGACGGAGTCGTTGGCCAGGCGGCGGAGGGCCGACGCCTCGAGCTGACGCGCCTCGCTCTGCGTGACGCCCAGCTCGCGGGCCGTGTCGCGGAGCGACTTGGCCTCGCGACCGCCGGTGCCGAATCGAGCGCGGACGACGTTCGCCTCGAGCTCGGGGAGCTTCGAGAGCGCCTCCTCGATCGCGCGCTCCTGCTCGCGGACGAGGAACTCGTCCTCGAGGTCCGCCGTGCTCTCGGCCCGGAGCTCGCCCAGCGTCGTGTCGCCGTCGCTGCCGATCGGCTGGTCGAGGCTGGCGCTGACCCGGGTCAGGTCGCGGACGGCCATGACCTCCTCGAGCGGCAGCTTGGCGCGCTCAGCGACCTCCTCGTCCGTGGGCTCACGGTCGAGCATCGTCGCCAGCTCGGCGGCGGTGCGGTTCACAGTGCGCTCTCGCTGCGCGATGTGCGCCGGGATGCGCACGGCGCGACCCGTGTTGTCGAGCCCGCGCTGGATCGACTGCTTGATCCAGAGAACCGCGTAGGTCGAGAACTTGTAGCCGCGGCGCCAATCGAACTTCTCGGCAGCCCGGATCAGGCCCAGCATCGCCTCCTGGACCAGGTCGCTCAGCGGCAGGCCGTGGCCCTGGTAGCGACGCGCGAACTTGATCACGAGCCGCAGATTCGAGTTGATCAGGCGCTCCTTAGCCTCGAGGTCGCCCTTCTCGATGCGCTTGGCAAGCTCGATCTCCTCGGCCGCCGTCAGCAGCGGGTAGCGGGCGGCCTGATTGAAGAACAGCTGCAGGCTGTCGGTCGTCGCCTCGGCGAGCTCGTGCGCCTCAGTGCGCCGGCGCGCGCGCGTAGCAGCACTCTCCAGCGCGTGCTCACCGCGCTGGCGGTGCGTTTCGGTGCGCTGGCTGGCAGCGCCCCTGGTGCGTGGCATATGCCTCCCATCGTGCGTCATTACTTCAGAAAGTATAGCGAACACTCGTTCGTTGTCAAGTCAACAAGCGCGCCCAAAAAACCCCGTAAACAAGCCAAACCCCACCGGTGTGGGAGTGCTTGCTCGCCGGATTGCGGTCCGGCGGCCGAGAGGAACAGCCCAAAGGGGCTCGCGGCAGCGGCCGGACAATGTAGCGCGAAATCTCATTCCGCGCAAGTGCCCCGGCCACGCGCCGCCAAACACCCGCATCGAAAGGCTCGGGCGCGTGTTCTCAAATAGTAGATCGACTCGGAAGATCCGTCCACCAAGCCAAGGGAGGGAACCTTGACCCGCACAACCGTGCCCGTCGCTGGCGCCGCGCTGCTCTGCGCGCTCGCGCTGGCGGCTTCGCTCGCGCCCGCCGCCAACGCCCAGGCCGCCGACGACGCCCAGGCGCGCCAGGGGATCGCCGCGTGCCCCACTTTCCACGTCCTGCACAACGACCGGGTCGGCAAGCTCAAGCTGCCCGAGGGCCACTACACGATCACCCCGTTCGACCCGAGCAAGCTGAGCTGCGAGAAGGCGGCGAAGCTGTTCGCTGAGTTCCTCCAGGACTTCGACGGCAACCTGCCGCGCAACTGGCGCGTGCGGCCGCGGATCAAGGCCTTCCAGCGCGGCCACAGCCAGGTCGGCTTCTACGTGAAGCGCGGCCAGCCGAGCGGCGGTGGCGGCGGCCAGCACCCGGCGAAGGGGCGCGCCTGCCCGAACCTGTTCCGCGTGCTCCACAACGACCGGATCGGCCGGCTCAAGCTGCCCGCGGGCCGCTACCGGATCACGCTGCTCGCCAGGCGCAAGCCGAGCTGCCAGCGCGCGGCTGGGCTGTTCGCGAAGTTCCTCGAGCACCCGAACGGCAAGCTGCCGAGCCCCTGGGACCTCGACCCGAGCACGGCGACCTTCTCCAAGCGCAAGGGCGTGGGCTTCCGCGTCAAGCGCGTGGGTTCGTAGCCAGGGTCGCTTAGGCACGCGGGCGCGGGGTAGCCGCGCCCGCGTATGCCGAACGAGCCTGGGACGGCAGACCAAGGCGATAACGCCGAGCGAAGCGCAGGCTCGCTCCAGCTGAGCGGGGCTGCCGTCGCCGGCGTGCTCCTGGCGCTCACGCTCGCCGCCGTCGCCTACATCGTGGGCTACGTGAACGGCAAGGGCACGCGCGAGGGCGGCTCGACCAACGAGGTCAGCATGGCGCCCGCGTTCGAGGCCGACGAGCTCAACGAGCCGCCGACCGAGAACTGGCCCACCAACGGCGGCTCGCTCACGAACCAGCGCTACTCGCCGTTGGATGAGATCAACACCGAGACCGTCGCGGACCTCAAGGGCGAGTGGATGACCAACCTCGACGGGTCGGGCATCGCCGGCAAGTACTCGGGCGAGGCGACCCCGATCGTCTACGGCGGCGTGATCTACACGATCACCGGCGCCAACGACATCTTCGCCCACGACCTCGAGACGGGCCGCGAGATCTGGAAGTGGGAGGCGCAGCTCGATCAGAAGATCAACACGATCTGCTGCGGCTGGACGAGCCGCGGCGTGGCGGTCGGCGACGGGCGGGTCTACGCGGGGCTCCTCGACGGCAGGCTGATCGCGCTCGACCAGCGCACCGGTGAGCTCGAGTGGGAGACGCAGGTGGGCGACTGGCGCAAGGGCGAGACGATCACCAACGCGCCCCTCTACTACGAGGGCCGCGTCTACACCGGCCTCTCCGGCGGCGAGTACGGCATCCGCGGCCGGCTGATGGCCTACGACGCCTCAACCGGCGACGAGGAGTGGCGCTTCTGGGCGATCCCTGGGCCTGGCGAGGAGGGCCACGAGACCTGGCCGCAGGACAACAACTCGTGGAAGCGCGGCGGCGCGCCGATCTGGCAGACCCCGGCGGTCGACCCGGAGCTCGGCCTCATGTACTTCTCGGCCGGCAACGCCTCGCCCGACTTGAACGGGTCGGCGCGCGAGGGCGACAACCTGTTTGCGACCTCGATCGTCGCGATCGACGCCGAGACCGGCGAGTACCGCTGGCACTTCCAACAGGTACACCACGACATCTGGGACTACGACGCGCCGAGCCCGGTCGTTCTCTGGGACGCGGAGATCGACGGCGAGGACATCAAGGGCCTGAGCCAGCCCGGTAAGACGGGCTGGCTCTACATCCTGAACCGCGAGACCGGCGAGCCGATTCACCCGATCGAGGAGCAGCCGGTGCCGCAGGAGCCCTCGCAGGCGACCGCGGAGACCCAGCCGATCCCCTCGTACCCGCCGTTCTCGTCGCATGAGGTGAGCGACGCCGACTTCAAGCAGATCCGCGACCTGGCGCGCGACACGCTCGGCAAGAACGCGCCGGTGCACCGTGCGGATGACATCTTCACGCCGTTCGGCGAGACCACGACCGTGATCGCCCCGGGCCCCTCCGGCGGCACCAACTGGCCGCCGTCGAGCTTCTCGCCGGAAACGAACATGGTCTACGTCTGCGGGATGGACTCGGCCTCCGGCTACCAGTCGGCGAAGCTCCAGGAGTTCGAGCGCGGCACCACGTACCTCTCGTCGATCTTCACGTTCACCGGCTTCGGCGCCCAGGACGGAGTGGTGGCGGCGATCGACGTGACCACGGGCGAGATCGCCTGGGAGGAGAACTGGAAGGACCAGTCCTGCTATTCGGGCACGACCGCGACCGCGGGTGGGCTCGTCTTCGTCGGCCACAACAACGGCGAGCTGCGCGCCTACGACGCCGAGACCGGCCAGCAGCGCTGGGCGTTCCAGACCGGCGCGGGCGCGAACTCCACGCCCGCGATCGTCGAGCACGGCGGCCGGGAGTACGTGATCTTCTACGCCGCGGGCAACTCGCTGGCGGGCAGCGCGCACGGCGACTCGCTGTGGGCGTTCTCGCTCGACGGCACGATGGGCCCCGTTGAGCCCGGCAGCTCCGGCCAGCAGGCGGCGCACGCGGGCGAGGCCGAGCCCGAGGTCGAGCAGGAGGAGTCGACGACGCCCAAGGGCAAGGGCAAGGGCAAGGGGCCGAGCTCGAAGGAGACCGACGCCCGCGAGTCCGGCCAAGGCGAGCAGATCTTCTCCGACAACTGCGCGGGCTGCCACGGCGCCGACGGCGGCGGTGGGAACGGCGGGCCGGCCCTCGACGACGGAGGCTTTTCGCTTGAGCAGGCCATCGAGCAGATCACAAACGGGGGCGGCGGGATGCCGCCGTTCGGCGGCCAACTCAGCGACGAGGAGATCCGCGACCTCGCGTCCTACGTGCTGAACGAGATCGCCGGCGGCGGCTAGCGGATCCGGCGCGGCGGATCAGGCCTCGGGCGCGGGCTCCAGCACCTGCTGGATCGAGTCGGCGAGCCCGCGCTCGTTGACGTCGACGACGACGCCGTTCACCCACACGTCCTCCTCGGCGGTCTCGAACCGCTGCGGCATCTGCGTGCGGAACCCCTCGAGCGCCTGCTCCCAGCGCACGCCGAGCACGCTCGCGCGCGAGCCCGTCATGCCGACGTCGCTGATGAACGCGGTGCCCTTGGGCAGCACGCGCACGTCGGCGGTCGGCACGTGTGTGTGGGTGCCAAGCACCGCGGCGGCGCGGCCGTCGAGGTGCCAGCCCATCGCCACCTTCTCGCTCGTCACCTCGGCGTGGAAGTCGACGACGAAGGCGTCGGCGTCGTCGGCGAGGCGCTCGAGCAGCGCGTCGGCCTCCGCAAACGGCGAGCGGGCCGCCTGGAGCTGGACCATGCCGATCAGGTTGATCACGGCGATGCGCATGCCGGCGGCCTCGACGATCGTGTGGCCGCGGCCGGGGCTGCCCGCCATGAAGTTCGCCGGGCGGATCACGCGGTCGGTCGAGTCGAGGTACTCGTACGCCTCGCGGCGCCGATAGGCGTGGTTGCCGAGGGTGATCACGCTGAACCCCATGTCGAAGAGCTCCTGCGCGGTGCGCTCGGTGATCCCCAGGCCGCCGGCGGAGTTCTCCCCGTTCACGACGCAGAGGTCGGGCGCGTAGCGCTCGCGCAGGCCCGGCATCGCGCGGGCGAGGCCAGCCCGGCCCGGCCGGCCCACGACGTCCCCGACGAAGAGAAGCCTCACTCGGTCAGCGTAAATCACCCTGCCGCGCCAAGGCCGCGCGCGGGGCTCACTTGGCGTCGGTCTGCCAGCCGGGGCGCGGCGGGCGGCCCTCCACCCGGGCGGCCCAGCGCCCGTCGGCGGGCTCGAGGCCGAGCGCCTTGACGACGCGGAACGCGAAGCGCAGGACGTCCTCGGGCGCCTTGCGCTTCGGCGCACGCCAGCCCAGCACCCAGCCGACGTCGGCCATGAGCTGCCAGCCCTTCGGCGTGCGGATGCCCTTGGGCTCGAGGCTGGGCAGGAGCGGGCGGCCGGGCTCGAACCCGGTCAGCGTGATCACGAGGTTGTTCACCTCCTCGTCGACGTTGAGCTCGACGCTCACCTCGGGCTCGCCGGCGGCGGGCCGGGCGACGAGCCAGCGCTGCGCCTTGGTGCGGCGCTCCAGCCAGCCCCTCTTGCCGGTCAGCCGCCGGATGAGGGGCTCGATGGGGAGCAGGTCGTCCGCTCTGAACTCGGTCGCGCGTGCCACGGCCCGGCACCGTACCGCCGCCGCGCTCGACTTTGCTCGTCTCCTGGACCAGAAACCTCGATCACCACCGCGCCCCGCGGCCGGTGATCGACTTTTCTCGCCTCCGGGACCAGAAACCTCGATCACGGCTGCGGTCCGCCGGCGGTGATCGACTTTTCTTGTCTCCTGGACGAGAAACCTCGATCGCGGGCGGTGGGACCGGACCCGGCGCCCGCGACTGCAGGTAGCGTTTCGCGCCCATGGCAGAGGCCGAGCCAACTGCCGACGCGAGCCCGGTCATCGAGGTCCGCGGGCTCTCCTACTCGTTCGGCGAGCGCGTGGCTCTGCGCGACGTCTCGTTCACCGCCGTGGCGGGGGAGCTGCTGGCCGTGATCGGCCCCAACGGCGCGGGCAAGACGACGCTGCTTTCGATCCTCGCCGGCATCCGCAAGCCCGACGCGGGCACGGTCCACACGCCGGCGGGTGCGATCGGGTGGGTGCCGCAGCAGGCGGCCCTCTACCGGCGGCTCACGGTGGAGGAGAACCTGCGCCTGTTCGCGCGCCTCGAAGGCGTGGACGACGTCGAAGCGGCGGTCGAGGGGATGCTCGAGCAGACCGGCCTCGGCGACCGGCGAGGCGACCAGGTCGGCACGCTCTCGGGCGGCAACCAGCAGCGCGTGAACATCGCGATCGGCCTGCTCTCACGCCCAGCGGTCCTGCTTCTCGACGAGCCCTCCACGGGCCTCGACCCGCGCCAGCGCGCGCGCCTGTGGGAGTTCGTGCACGGGCTCGCCGGAGGCGGCACGACCGTGCTCTACACCACCCACCACCTCGGCGAGGTCGACCGCTACGGCGACCGCATCCTCGTGCTGGCGGACGGCGAACCGCTGTTTGACGGCACGGCCGCCGAGCTCCACGCGGCGGTGCCGGAGTCGCGCGCCAGGGACTTCGAGTCCGCGTTCGTCGCGTTCCTGCGGGAGCGGGGGCACTGATGCGCTGGCTGCTCCTCAAGGACCTGCAGATCCTGCGGCGTTCGCCGCTGATCGTCGGCCTGTTGATCGCCTACCCGCTCGTGATCGGCCTGCTCATCGGCTTCGCGCTCTCGGGCGACGACGGCAAGCCGCGCGTCGCCTTCGTGAACGAGGTGCCGCCCGACGAGGCCTTCGACCTGGGGGCGGGCGAGCAGGAATTCGGCGCCGACCAGGCCCGCGCCGAGCTCTGCGAGCGGGTCGAGTGCGTGGACGCCCCGAACCGCGAGCGGGCCCAGGAGATGGTGCGCGACGGCGAGGTCCTGGGCGCGCTGATCCTGCCTGAGGACCTGCTCGACCAGCTCCGCTCGCTGACCAGCCTCGACCCCGAGCCCGCGACCGTCGACGTCTACGTGAACGAGGACGACCCGGTCAAGGCGCAGCTCGTCGACGACCGCATCCAGGCGCTCGTCACCGAGGCGAACCTGATCCTCTCCGAGCGGATCTCCGCGCAGGCTGCGGACTACATCGACCTTTTGATCGAGGGCGGGACGTTCCAGCTCCCGTTCCTGGACGACGAGCTCGACATCCTCGGCCTCGTGCGGGCCGGGCAGATCCTCCAGGGCGTGCGCGGCACCCTGCCCGCGGGCTCGCCGGCGCGCACGGCGCTCGACCAGGTGATCGAGTTCGCGCGCCTCGCCGAGGACAACCTCGACTTCGCCCTGCCGCTGCTCGGAGCGATCTCCGAGCCGATCGCCGTCGAGAAGATCGACGTGTCGGGCACCTCGACCTCGATCGACTCGTTCGCGATCGCGGCGGCGGCGACGTTCACCCTGATGTTCGTGACCGTGCTGCTCGTGGCGGGCTCGCTCGCGCTCGAGCGCGAGGAGAACGCGTTTGTCCGGATCACGCGCGCCAGCGTGGGGCGGGGCGGCCTGCTCGCCGAGAAGATCGCGCTCGGCGTGATCGCCTCGCTCGCCGTGACCCTGCTCATGCTCCTCGTGATGACGCCGTTCGGCGCGGTGGGCTGGGGCCGCGGCCATCTGATCGTGCTCGCGATCCTCGCCGGGGGCGCGGCGTTCGCCGCCTTCGGCGCCGCGATCGGCGCGGCTGGGCGCGACGTGCGCGCGAGCTCCCTGCTCGCCTTCATGCTCTCGCTGCCGATCGCGCTGCTCTCGCTCGTCCCGTCGGGCACGGTGAGCGCGACGCTGTTCGACGCGCTCGAGGTCTTCCGCTCGCTGTTCCCGTTCCACCCGTCGCTCGAGGCGATCTCCGCCGGGCTCGACGCCGGGTCGGGGTCGCTCTGGGTGCGCCTGCTGCACCTCGCCGCGCTGCTCGCCGCCTACGCGGCGCTCGCGCGGGTGGCGCTGCGGCGCCTCGCGTAGGGCCCCGCGTTCGGCCGATTGGCCCGCGCGGGCCGCGCCCTGACCCCATGCCTAGAATCAGGCGCGTGAGCTTTCCCGCCACGCGCATGCGCCGCATGCGCAGAACACAAGCGCTGCGGGACCTCGTTCGGGAGACCGAGCTCTCGCCGCGTCATCTGGTGCAGCCGCTGTTCGTCGTCCCCGGCGAAGGCGTCCGCCAGCCGGTGGAGTCGATGCCCGGCGTCGAGCGCTACTCGATCAACGAGCTGGTCGAGGCCGCCGGCGAGGTCCACGAGGCCGGCGTCCCCGCGGTGATCCTCTTCGGGATCCCGGAGACCAAGGACGAGGCGGGCACGGGCGCCTACGACGACGAGGGGATCGTGCAGATGGCGATCCGCGCGCTCAAGAAGGAGCTCCCCGACCTCACCGTGATCACCGACGTGTGCCTGTGCGAGTACACCGACCACGGGCACTGCGGGTTCGTGCGCGAGGGCGAGGTCGACAACGACATCACGATCGAGTTGATCGCGAAGACCGCGGTCTCGCACGCCGAGGCCGGTGCCGACGTCGTCGCGCCCAGCGACATGATGGACGGCCGCATCGGCGCGGTCCGCGGACAGCTCGACGAGGAGGGGCACGCGGACGTGCCGGTCATCGCCTACGCGGCCAAGTACGCGTCGGCGTTCTATGGGCCGTTCCGCGACGCCGCCGAGTCGACGCCGCAGTTCGGCGACCGGCGCGGCTACCAGATGGACCCCGGCAACGCGCTCGAGGCGGTGCGCGAGGCGCGCCTCGACCTCGAGGAGGGCGCCGACGTGGTGATGGTGAAGCCGGCCGTCACTTACCTCGACGTGATCCGGCGCGTAAAGGACGAGCTCGGCGTGCCGGTCGCCGCCTACCACGTGTCCGGGGAGTACGCCGCGCTCAAGGCGGCGGCGATGAACGGCTGGGTCGACGAGCGCGCGGCGGTGCTCGAGACCCTCACCTCCATCCGCCGCGCGGGGGCCGACGTGATTCTCACCTACTACGCAAAGGATGTGGCCGAATGGCTCGCGTGAAGACCCCCCGCCCGAAGGTGCGCTCCCGCAAGGGCGGCGCGGCGGTCCCCCTCGATGAGACCGACAAACGGATCCTGAACCTCCTGCAGTCGCGCTTCCCGCTCGTTCGTGAGCCCTACGCGGCGATTGCCGAGGAGGCGGAGCTCGACGTGGACGAGCTCATGCGGCGCACCCAGCGCCTGATCGACGAGCGGATCATCCGCGAGATCACGCCGATCTTCGACACGCGGGCGCTCGGGTACGAGTCGATGCTGGTCGCGGCCAAGGTCGACGCCGAGCACCCGCACCGCGCGGCCAAGATCATCAACGAGCACCCGGGCGTCTCGCACAACTACCTGCGCACCCACGAGTTCAACCTCTGGTTCACGATCGCGGTGCCGCCCGACTCCGAGCTCGGCCTGGACGGGACGCTCAAGGCGCTCCAGCGCATGACGGGCGCCGAGTCGATTCGCCAGCTCCCGACGCTGCGCCTCTTCAAGATCAACATGAACCTCGAGATGGAAAAGGGGACGGAGGAGCTGGCCGCCGCGGTCGACGCGGCGCCGCCGCGCGAGCTCGAGCCGCAGCCCTACGACGAGCGCGACGTCGCCGTGATCCGTGCCCTCCAGGGGCCGATGGACGTCACCGACCGCCCCTACGACGAGGCGGCGAGCGCCGTGGGCATGGACCCCGAGGCGTTCCTCGAGCACCTGCGCGGCATGGTGGACCGCCTGCTGCTGCGCCGGGTGGCGGCGATCCTCTATCACCGGCGGGCCGGCTTCTCGGCGAACGGCATGGGCGTGTGGCGCGTGCCGGAGGAGCGGATCCTCGAGGTCGGCAAGCGGATGGCGGCGGTGCGCGGCATCTCGCACTGCTACCAGCGCCCGACCTACCCCGACTGGCCCTACTCGGTGTTCACGATGGCGCACGGGCGCTCGAAGGAGGAGTGCGACGCGATCCTGCAGTCGATCGCCGACGAGCACGACCTGCACGGCGACGACCGCGCCGTCCTCTACTCCTCGACTGAGTACAAGAAGGTGCGCCTGCACTACTTCATCGACGACTACGCGCGGTGGGAGCGCGAGCACGGCCACCTCGCGGCGGCCTGACCCCGAAGCCACGGTGAGCGAGGGAGCAGCCGCCAGCGACTCGGCCGCCACGACGCGCTCCGCGGAGCTGTTCGGGCGCGCGACGGAGCTGCTGCCGGGTGGGGTGAACTCGCCCGTGCGCGCGATGAGGTCGATCGGGCGCGACCACCCCGTGTTCATCGAGCGCGGCGAGGGCTGCGAGCTCGTCGACGTCGACGGCAACCGCTACGTCGACTGGGTGTGCTCGTGGGGCCCGCTGATCCTGGGGCACGCGCACCCCGGTGTGGTCGAGGCGGTGCGCGAGGCCGCGGCGCGCGGGACCAGCTACGGCGCGCCGATCGAGGGCGAGGTGGAGCTCGCCGCCGAGGTCTGCGATCGCTTCGGCTCCGTGGAGATGATCCGCATGACCTCGTCGGGCACCGAGGCGTCGATGAGCGCGATCCGGCTGGCGCGCGCGGTCACGGGCCGCGACGTCGTGGTCAAGTTCGCAGGCGCCTACCACGGGCACGTGGACGGCCTTCTGGCCGAGGCCGGGTCGGGGCTCGCCACGCAGGGGATCCCGGCGAGCCCGGGCGTTACGGCCGCGCAGGCCGCCGACACGATCGTCGTGCCGTGGAACGACGACGAGGCGCTTTCGATGGCGCTTCACGACCGCGAGGTCGCGGCGATCATCGCCGAGCCGCTGCCCGCGAACATGGGCGTCGTGCCGCCCGAGCACGGCTTCTTGGAGGCGCTGCGCTCGGCGGCCGACGAGCAGGGCGCGCTGCTGATCCTCGACGAGGTGATCTCGGGCTTCCGCGTCGCGCGCGGGGGTGCGCAGGAGCTCTTCGGCGTGCGGGCCGACCTGACCGTGATGGGCAAGGTCCTGGGCGGCGGGCTGCCAGCCGCGGCCTTCGGCGGGCGCCGCGAGCTCATGGAGCGCGTCGCGCCCGCCGGCGACGTCTACCAGGCAGGGACACTCAGCGGGAACCCGCTCGCGGTGGCGGCAGGCCTCGCCACGCTGCGCGAGCTCGACGAGGCGGCCTACGCGCGGCTGGGCGAGCTCACCGAGCGCCTTGCGGCGGGCCTGCGCGAGGCGGCGGGCGATCGCGACGTGAGCGTCGTGGCGCAACCGGGCCTGCTCACGCCCTTCTTCAGCGCCGAGCCGCCTAGCGACTTCGAGGGCGCCTCGGCGTGCGACCTCGACGCCTACGGGCGCTTCGCCCGCGCCCTGCTCGAGCGCGGCGTCTACCCGCCGGCGTCGCAGTTCGAGGCGTGGTTCGTCTCGCTCGCGCACGACGAGGCGTCGATCGACCGCACCTGCGAAGCCGCGGCCGAGGCGTTCGCCCTGGCGCTGGACTGACGGGCGAGGCGCGCCGCCGCCGAGCAGGCGCCCGCGGCGGCCCACAGAGCGGGCGCGCCTTTAGCAACCCCTAAGCGTGGTTTCTCGAAGGCTTTAGCCCGCTTTAGAGAGGCCCTGAGGCGCGGGCCTGATCCTCATTGGCGAGCACGGAAACGCGGGCCGACCAAAGGAGGAAGCCGCCATGAGGAAGATCCTGCTCACTGCGCTCACGCTGATCGTCCTGGGCGCGGGTACGACCGTCGTCCTCGCCCAGGCGCCGCAGGGCGAGGCGGGGAACGCCGCTCCCGCGCAGGAACGGACGAACGAAGACAGCGAGCCTGGCCGCCCGGGCGACAACCCGGAAGACGAGGAGTGTGACGAGGAGCGCGCCGACGACCGGGAGGACAGCGCGGATTCCGCCTGACGCTCTGGCAGCCAGCAGCGCGGGTCACGGCGGGGCGGCGCGGCGCGCCGCCCCGCTTCTCTGCGCCCAGGTCTCCAAAACGACGACCAGGTTCGACCGCGCGGTTTGCGCCAGCCCCGCGAGCCGGAACCTGAGCGGCGAGGTGGTCCGCGAGGGGTCACCGACGGTTCGCGGCCAGCGCATGGAGTCGATGCCGAGCACGGCGTCCGGGGCGGCTGACTGAGCCGCAGGCTCCGCCTTTACCAACCCCTAACCAAGGCCTTTCCGAGGCCTTGCCGGGGCTTGGCGGCGTGCTGGTGCGCGGCCCCGATCCTCTTTGAGGAGCCCGGAAATGCCGGGCCGACCGAAGGAGGAAACGATGTTCAAGAAGGTCCTGCTTGCCGCGCTCACGCTCACCATCGTCGGCGCCGGGACAGCGGTCGTTCTCGCCCAGGGCCCGCGGGATGCGGCCGGGGGCGGTACGCCGACGCCGCCGGCGATGACGAGCGACGCAGTCGACATCTCCGGCCCCTGTGACGAGGCCGAGCACGCCGACGATCCGCGGTGCACGGGCGCGTCCCGCGCGGACAACAGCGGGCCGGGCAGCGCGGGTAGCCACCGGTTCGACGACTGCGACGACCGGCACGACGACGATCGCCGGGACGGCCGCGACGACGACGATCGTTGGGACGAGCGGTACGACGACGACCGGGAGGACGACGACCGGGACGATTGGGATGACCGCTGGGATCGCGACTGACGCTCCGGCGGCTTGAGGGGGTGGCCCACGGCGGGGCGGCGCAGGGCGCCGTCCCGCTCGCCGGCGCCTACGATCCATCCATGACGGTGGGCAGGCGAGTGATCCTGCTGGTCGAGGACGAGCAATCGATCTCCCGGCCGCTCGCCAGCGCGCTTCAGCGCGAGGGGTTCGACACCGTCATCGCCGCGAGCGTCGCCGAGGCGCGTGAACGGCTTACGGAGGCGACCCCGGACCTGGTCCTGCTCGACCTGATGCTCCCCGACGGCTCGGGGTTCGACGTGCTGCGCGAGCTGCGGAGCTCCGGTGACGTGCCGGTCGTGGTCCTGACGGCGCGCGGGGAGGAGGCCGACCGGGTCGTGGGCCTCGAGCTCGGCGCCGACGACTACGTCGTGAAGCCGTTCAGCGCCCGGGAGGTCGCGGCCCGGATCAGAGCGGTGCTCCGGCGGGCCGCGCGAGAGCGCGGCGGGGAGCACGACGGAGCGATCGAGATCGGGGGCCTGCGGCTCGATCCGGCCAGGCACTCGGTGGAGCTCGACGGCGAGCCGCTCGAGCTCTCGCGTAAGGAATACGAGCTGCTCCATCGCCTCATGCGCGACGCGGGCACCGTGGTCACGCGCGAGCAGCTCATCGAGGACGTCTGGGACATGAACTGGTTCGGGTCGACGAAGACGCTCGACGTCCACGTCTCGAGCCTGCGCCGCAAGCTGGGCGACGACCCCGCCACCCCCCGCTACCTCCACACGATCCGCGGGGTCGGCTTCCGCTTCTCCGCGCCGGACGAAGCGCGGGAGTAGTCCGTGAGCCTGCGCGTCACGCTGCTGCTCGCGTTCGCGTACGCGCTGCTCATCGTCCTGATCGCGCTCGAGCTGCCGCTGGCGCTCAACCTCTCGAACCGGGTCGAAGCCGAGGTCCGGGCGGAGTCGGCGACGCAGGTGGCGCTGGTCGCGACGAGCGCGGCGGGTGAGCTCGACCGGCGGGCCGAGCTGCGCGAGCTCGTCGAGGAGGCGGCCGAGGGCCTGGGCGGCCGGGTGATCGCCACCGACGCCGACGGCATCGTGGTCGCCGACTCGGCCGGGCGCGGGCTCGAGGGCTCGGACTACTCGGACCGCCCGGAGATCGCCCAAGCGCTGCGGGGCGAGACCGCGCAGGGGCGGCGGGAGAGCGCTTCGCTGGGCGAGGAGCTCCTGTTCACGGCGGCGCCCGTGCTCGAGCGCGGGCGGGTGGTCGGCGTGGTGCGGGCGACGCAGAGCGTCGCCGCGGTCGACCGGGAGATCCGCGAGGACATCCTGGTCCTGATCGCGGTCGGGGTGGTTGCGCTGCTTTTCGGGGTCGGCGTCGCCTGGCTGCTGGCCGGCTTCCTGACGCGGCCGCTGCAGTCGCTGGCGGGCGCGGCGCGGCGCGTCGCCGAGGGCGATCTGGGGGCGCGGGCGCCGGTCGCGGGCTCGCGCGAGCAGCGCGACGTGGCGGAGACCTTCAACGAGATGGCCGCGCGCCTCGAGGCAGTGCTCACCGCGCAGCGCGAGTTCGTCGCGAACGCGTCGCACCAGCTCCGCACGCCGCTGACCGGCCTGCGGCTGCGGCTCGAGGCGGCGGAGGACCTGGCGCGCGGTCCCGAGCTTCGGGAGGAGCTCGCCGCGGCCGGCCAGGAGGTCGAGCGGCTGGCGGCTCTCCTGCGGAACCTGCTGGTGCTGGCGCGCGAGGGGGAGGAACGTCCCGAGCCGCGCCCGGTGGGGCTGGGCGAGGAGGCGACCGAGGCGCTCGCGCGCTGGTCGGCGGAGGCGCAGGCGGCGGGGATCAGGCTTGCGGCCCGCGACGAGGGTGTACCGGCGGCGCTCGCGTCGGCGAGCGACGTTGGGATCGCGCTCGACAACCTGCTCGAGAACGCGATCAAGTACTCGCCGCGCGGCTCGACCGTCACCGTGGAATGGGGCGAGCGCGACGGTTGCGCGTACGTGGCCGTGACCGACGAGGGCCCCGGTCTCGCCCCCGGCGAGGGGGCTGCCGCAACCGAGCGGTTCTTCCGCGGGAGCGCCGGCGCGCGCACTCAGGGCAGCGGGTTGGGGCTCGCGATCGTGCGCTCGCTGGCGCAGCGCTGGGGCGGGGAGCTGGCGCTGGCCAACCGGGAGCGCGGCGGCCTGCGCGCCGAGGTGCGTCTGCCGAGTCGCGACGCCGAGGCGGGCGGCGCCGTGGACTTTGCCAAGTCCTTACCCGGGCGGCGCTAGCGTCGGAAGCGATGAGGGTCACCGCGGCCACGATCGGAGTTCTCGCCGTCCTCGGACTGGTCTGTGCGGCCGGTATCGGCCTGCTTGTCAACGAGCTGACGGGCGACTCGATCGGGCTCGCGGCCAAGCCGCTCTCGGCCGGGTCGCTGGCGCCCGCCGAGGCCGACGACGACTCGGGGCGCGGGCGCGGACGCGGGCGCGGACGCGGGCGGGGCGACGACGATCGCCACGAGCACCGCGGCGAGCGAGGCGACGATTCGCACCGCGACGACGACTCGGGATCCGACGAGCGCGACGACGATTTCGGCCCCGACCACGACTCGGACGACGATGAGGAGTTCGAGCCCGACGACGACTAGCTAGCCTCAGCGCCGGCGGCCCTTGAACCGCCCCGGACGAGACGCGCGCCGTACCCGGTCAAGCGAAGACGACGCGCAGCCTCAGCCCTCAAGCGATTAGAGGAGGTTCAAGATGGCTTGGCTCGTGATCACGATCGCCGGCGTGCTCGAAGCGGTTTGGGCGATCGCCCTCAAGGAATCGGACGGCTTCTCAAAGCTCGTCCCGACGCTGATCTTCCTCGCCGCCGGCGGGGCCAGCATCGTCCTGCTCGCCCTGGCGCTGCGCGAGCTTCCGGTGGGCACCGGCTACGCCGTCTGGACCGGGATCGGCGCGGTCGGTGCGGCGCTCGCCGGCGTGGTCGTCCTGGGCGAGGCCGCCACGGCCCCCCGCCTGGCCGCAATCGCCCTGATCGCCACCGGCATCGTCTGGCTCGCGCTGCAGGAGGGCGCCTCGGCCTGACCCGCCCCGTGATCGACCTTTCTCGTCTCAGGGACCAGCAAAGTCGATCACCGGCCCGGCCCCGCAGCGGCGATCGAGTTTTCTCGTCCTCTCGACTAGAAACCTCGATCACGGTGCCGCTCGCCGCCTGGTGGTCGAGTTTTCTCGTCTCTATGGCCAGAAACCTCGATCGCCAAAGCAAGGGCGGTAGGTGGTGACCGGCCCGACGATGCTGGTGGGCAACTAAGCGGCACGTGCCGCGACGCGACTAGGATCGGTCAGCCTCGCGAGGGTTGCGACCAACTCGGTGGGTCGTTCGCGTATCTGGCCTTTCGTGACGCCGAGGACATCAAGGCCAGCGCGTTTGAGGGCGGCGAACTTCTCGTGGTCGTCCTCGAACGACTCATGATCGGTGTGCCAGGCGCGGCTCTGGATCTCGACCACTAGCCCGACCTCCGGCCAGTAGGCGTCGACCTCGCGGCCAGCAACAACGACGTTTCGCTGGTAGGGCGGGAGACCCGCAGCTTGGACCAGGTCCCAGAACTCCCGCTCAAGCTCGGAGCGGGTTTCGGCGGCCGCAGTCGCGTCGTACCCGAACAGGCGCCTGAGGGCCCGCGTCCCCAGGTGTCCGACCCGACGCGTTGCGAGCTCCTCGAGTCTTGCGTGGTCGATCAGGTCTCGCCGAATACCGTGCTCGTACGCGCGGAGGAGGTGGGCCGGACGCACGTCTCGGGCGATGTCAAGGAGTGTGCGCTCGTAGCTGGTGACGGGGATCCCGTCGACAACGGTCGAATCGGCCTCCTCTAGACGTCGCGACGTATGGATGCGTAAGCCCGTCCTCGAGCGACGGCGGGCATGGGGGACGGTGATCTCAACGAACGGCTTTCGGGGGACGGGGGCGTCGAATAGGCGTGCAGCGCTGCTGTGGCTGAGCTTCGCCTCGGGGCCGCCGGCGAGGACTCCCGCCATCCAAAGGGAGCGCTCGGTCGATGGGCCTACCCCCAACCGGTGGACGCCGCGAAACACGGGGGTGAGGAACCCCTCCGCAACCCGGTCGCTGATCATCGTGTGCGTAAACCCGATTCGGAGGAGCTGCGTAGTCGAGATCACGCCGTACTGCTCGCGTGCGAGATCGGCGGCGAGTGCGTCGATCTGAGCCATGCGACCAAGATCCCGCGTTGCGGCAGACCGGACGATCACGACGCGCAACAAAGTGCGCACCGCTCACGCCCGAATGCGCAAACTCTCGCCGCTCCGGTGATCGACCTTTCTCGTCTCAGGGACCAGCAAAGTCGATCACCAGGCCCGGCCCCGCAGCGGCGATCGAGTTTTCTCGTCCTCTCGACTAGAAACCTCGATCACGGTGCCGCTCGCCGCCTGGTGATCGAGTTTTCTCGTCTCCCTGACTAGAAACCTCGATCACGTGGTGGTGGGCTGTGTCGCCGCTGGGGCCCTCCGCCCGCTACCGTGCCCGGCCGTGATCGAGCCTTCCGATGCCCTGCGGGCCCTCGCGCGCCAGCTTCGCGACGAGGACACCGTGATCTCGCCGCACGTCGTCGAGCCCTCGGTAGCGCCCGGGCTCGGCGAGCTCGTGGCTTCAGGGCCCGGCGCGGTGGGGGATCCGGGGGCGTACGCGCTGGTCGTGGAGTGCGTGCGGGAGGGGTACCTCCTGCACTTCGGCGAGCCGCGCGTGGTCGTCACGGACGACGCCGACCTGCGCCTCCTGGCCGGCGACTACCTGTACGCGCGCGGCATCGAGCGCCTGGGCACGCTCGGGGACCTGGGGGCGATCCGCGAGCTCTCCGAGCTGATCTCGCTCGCCGCCCAGCTCCACGCGGCCGACCGCGCCAGGGGCGACATCGACGCGCTCTGGATCGCGAGCACCGTCGCGATCGCGGTCGGAATCGCGGGCCGGAGCCCCGACGACATCGACGAGGACCCCAGCGCGCAGGAGGCTGCGGCCGAGCTCAAGAGCGCTCGGCGCGATGTCAGGCAAGGCGAAGTTGACGCTGCTGCGCGGCTTACCGAGGTGGCTCACGACCTGGCCGCGAGGGTCGGACTCGCCGAGCGTCTTCGCCTCGCTGTTGAAGCAATAGACTTGCGGGCCGTCTGAGCGTGGCTGATCCTGGCAACAACAAGAACGGCGACGCCGCCGGCGGGAACGAGGCGTCGCAGAAGCCCAAGCCTCCGGGCTACTTCGAGGGCGAGACCATGACCCGCCGGGCCGTGTTCGCGGTCGCGGGCCAGGCTTTCGGCGGCGTGGCCGCCGCGGGCGTGCTGCTCCCGGTCGTCGGCTTCGCGGTGGCGCCGATCTTCGACCGCCCCGAGGAGCGCTGGGAGGCGGTCGGGCCGGTCGAGGACTTCTCCGACGACACGTACCGGCAGGCGGTGGTCACGCTGCGCGACGGCATCGGCGAATCGGGCAAGACCACGGTGTACATCCGCCGCGGCAACCCGCAGCGCTTCGAGGGCGAGAGCGAGGACGAGTTCATCGCGATCTCGACCCGCTGCGCGCACCTTGGCTGCCCCGTTCGCTTCGTGCAGGCCGCCGGCACCTTCATCTGCCCGTGCCACGGCGGCGTCTACGACTTCGAGGGGAAGGTCATCGGCGGCCCGCCGGTGCGCCCGCTCGACCGCTTCCAGACCCGCGTCAACGACGAGGGCCAGGTCGAGGTCGGCCCCCGCTACAGCGTCACCAACTCCCTCGAGCCCGTCCGCGCCCGTGACCCGGGCGAGTTCACGGGCGGCATCTGGGAGTACCTCTACCCGCCCCGTCCCTCGACCCCGCCCGCGCCGTAAGCCATGCCGAACCTCGTTCCAAAGGCGCTGCGCAAGCCCGGCAAGCCCGGCGAGGGCAACGGCGGGCTCAGCACGGAGAAGCTCAAGGAGGCGCCGGTCGACCTCGTCGGCTGGGTCGACGAGCGCACCGGGGCGAGCCCGTTTTTGACCGGCCTGCTCTTCCGCAAGGTCCCGAAGGGCACCAACTGGTACTACACGCTCGGCTCGGCGACCCTGTTCGCCTTCCTGGTCCAGGCGATCACCGGCGTGTTCCTGGCGATGTTCTACGTGCCCTCGCCGGTCGAGGCCTACGGGTCGATCACGCACATCACCAACGAGGTCTTCCTCGGCGAGTTCGTCCGCGGCATGCACAAGTGGGGCGCCACGACGATGATCATCGTGATCTTCCTGCACATGGCGCGGACCTTCTTCTTCGGCGCCTACAAGTACCCGCGCGAGCTCAACTGGGTGATCGGCGTCGTGCTGCTGATCCTCACGCTCGTCATGGGCCTCACGGGCTATTTGCTGCCCTTCGACCAGCGCTCTTACTGGGCGACGATCGTCGCCATGAACATCACCGCCACGGGCCCGATCCTCGGCCCGTACCTGGCTGACTTCCTGCGCGCCGGCGCCGAGTTCGAGGCCACGACGCTCTCGCGCTTCTACGCGCTGCACATGATGCTCGTGCCCGGCCTGATCATCGCCCTGATCGGCGCGCACCTCTACCTCGTCGTCAAGCTCGGCACCACGGCTCCGCCCTGGATCCGCGCCGAAACCAAGCCCAAGAGCCTCCGCCAGGAGAAGGTCTGAGCCGTGGACGCAGCAGCGAAAGAGGCATACCTCCGCGAATACGAGGTCCTGAAGAAGAAGGGCAAGCCCTTCTTCCCCTACGCGGTCTTCAAGGACTCGGTGATGTTCTTCATCGTGGTCGCCGTGATCGCGTTCATGTCGATCATGCTCGGCGCCGAGCAGGGGCCGAAGGCCGACCCGACCACGACCACCTACGTCCCGCGTCCGGAGTGGTACTTCTTCTTCCTGTTCGAGCTGCTGCGCGTGCTGAAGCCGTCGTGGCTCACGCCCGTCGCGACGATCGGCATCCCGACGATCGCGATGGTGCTGCTGCTTCTGCTGCCGTTCTACGACCGCAATCCGGAGCGCCACCCGCTGCGCCGCCCGGTCGCGACGACGGCGGGCATCATGACCATCATCGCGATGGCGTTCCTGACCTACCTGGGCGCCTCGGCGGGCTCGCCCACCGAGATCGAGCTCGAGGTCGCGCCCCAGTACGAGGCCGGCAAGGCGGTGGCCGCGCAGTCTGGCTGCCTGGCGTGTCACCAGTTCGGCCACAACGGCAACGACGGCCCCGGCCCGGAGCTCACGCACATCGGTTCGGAGCTGCCCGCGACGGCGATCGAGCGCACCCTGCGCAACCCGCCGGGCATCATGCCGTCGTACGCCGACCTGCCGCCCGAGAAGTTCAACGACCTGGTCGAGTTCCTGAGCTCGCTGCGCTGAGCGTGCCCGGCCTGCGAAGCTGCGCTCTGTGAGCGCTACGCACGCCAAGCCCTCCCGCTCCTCGGACGAGTTCGCGGGCCAGGTCCGCGGGATGTTCGACCGGATCGCCGGGGTCTACGACTTCATGAACTCGGCGATGACCGCCGGCCTGCACCACGGTTGGCGCGAGCGCGCCGCCGACCGCGCCGAGCTGCGCCCCGGCGACGCCGCCCTCGACCTCTGCTGCGGCACCGGCGACCTCGCGTTCGCGTTGCGGGAGCGGGTGGGGGCGCGCGGGCGCGTCGTCGGCGCGGACTTCTCCGAGCGCATGCTCGCCATCGCTCAGGACAAGGCGCTCGAGCGCGGCTACCCCGACGTCACCTTCGAGTGGGCCGACGCGCTCGAGCTGCCCTACTCCGACGCCTCGTTCGACGCGGTCACGGTGGGCTTCGGCGCGCGCAACCTGGCCGACCTGGAGCGCGGGATCGCGGAGATGGTGCGCGTCACGAAGCCGGGCGGGCGCGTCGTGATCCTCGAGATCACCCAGCCGCGGCGCCCGCCGCTCTCCTACTTCTTCAACCTCTGGTTCGACCGGATCGTGCCGCTGCTGGGCCGCCTCGCCGGCGACCCGGGCGCCTACTCGTACCTGCCGGAGTCGGTGCGCAGCTTCCCCTCGCCGGAGGGGCTGGCGGCGGTCATGGACGAGGCCGGGCTCAGCGGCATCCGCTACACGATCCTCGCGGGGGGGATAATCGCGATCCACTCCGGCCGCAAACCGGCCTGAAGCCGCGGAACCCCCTCCCCCGATGAACCGCAGCGCCGTCCCGCCCCCCGTCACCAAGGTGCTCGACGCCGCCCAGGCGTGGCTGCCCGCGCTCATGGCGCGCGCCGAGGAGCGGCTCGTGGCGGTCGTCGGCGAGGACGGGCCGCTCGCCGGAGACGCGCAGGCGACGCTGCGCGCCGGCGGCAAGCGGCTACGCCCGATGCTCGTCCTGGTCTGCGCGGGCCGGGACGCGGGCGAGGAGGCGCTGCGCGCCGCCACGGCGATCGAGCTCGTCCACATGGCGACGCTGGTGCACGACGACGTGCTCGACGCCGCGCCCCTGCGCCGCGGGCTGCCGACGGTGGTCGCCACCGCCGGGCGCGAGCAGGCGACCTCGGTCGGGGACCTGCTGCTCTCGCGCGCCTTCACGGAGCTTGCCGTGCCCGGCGCCGAGCGCCAGGTGCAGCACCTGGCGCGCGCCTCGGTCGGCCTCGCCCTGGGCGAGCTCGCCCAGCGGCGCGACGCCTTCGACACGAGCATCTCGGCCGATCGCTACCTCGAGCGCTGCCGGCTCAAGACAGCGCGGCTGTTTGAGTGCGCGTGCCTGATCGGCCGCGCCAGCGCCGGGGCGATCGACGACTCGATCGAGCAGCTCGAGCGCTTCGGGCGCGAGATCGGGCTCGCGTTCCAGCTCCTCGACGACGTCCTCGACGTTGCGGGCCCCGCGGAGCGCACCGGCAAGGCGCGCGGCACCGACCTGCTCGACGGCACCGTGACGCTGCCGCTCATCATCGCCCGCGAGCGCGACCCCGAGCTCGCCGAGCTCGATCTGCGCTCGCTCACGCCGGAGAGCGCCGAGCGGGTCTGCGACCGCATCGCGGCCACCGGCGCCCTGGAGGAGGTGCGCGCCGACGCCCGGGCGCGCGTCGAGGACGCGAAGCGGGCGCTCGACGAGGCGCCGGGCCTGGACCGAAGCCAGCGCGAGTTGCTCGCGCTCGTTGCCGACGGCGTGGTCGAGCGCTACGCCTGAGGGCACGAGCGAGGGGCCCCCGCGTCCGAACGAGGGCCCCCGCGTCGTCTACCCCGGACTCGTGGCGCCCGAAGCTGGCATCGCCTCCCGGCGGCTGGCTTAGAAGTCTTCAGGGAGGATGAGATCGCGGCGCAGCGCGTCGGCGAAGCGCTCGATCTCCTCCTCGAGGTTCGCCCGGCTCAGCAGTCGCAGGTCCTCGAGCAGCGCCTGCGTGCCCTCGTCGAGCGCCTCGTCGAAGCGGTCCACCACCTTCTGGTGGTAGGTCCCCGAGCCGCGCCACTCGCACTCCGGGCAGCGCAGCGAAACGTGCCAGTAACCGGGATCCCCCGGCGCCCAGTCGACCGGGATGACCAGGTCCCGCCCGCACTCCGGGCAGATCTGGAGATCGTCCTCGCGCCGCGCGACCTCCGCGTCGGCGAAGCGCTGCGTCCGCAGCTCTTCCTCGAGCCGCAGGCGCCTCCCCCCGTGGGCCCCGTCTCGCTGGGTTGCGTGCCGCTCAGCCATCTTCCGCCTCCTCCATCGGCACGCGCCCCCAATCCCTTTAGGGGCTGGTCCCTAGGTCGCGCCCGGGGCCCTGGGCAGCGGCGACGCCCTCACGCCACCCGGCGGAATAGACTGCGCCGCGCGATGGTCCTGAGCGACCGAACCATCCGCGCGGAGATCGCAGCGGGGAGGATCCAGATCGACCCGTTCGACGACTCGATGGTCCAGCCCTCGAGCGTCGACGTGCGCGTCGACAACCGCTTCCGCGTCTTCCACAACGCGCGCTACCCCTACATCGACGTGCGCGAGCCGATGGAGGGGCTCACCGAGCTCGTCGAGATCGGGGAGGGGGAGCCGTTCATCCTGCACCCCGGCGAGTTCGTGCTGGGCCAGACGCTCGAGCGCGTGAAACTGCCCGACGACGTCGTCGCCCGGCTCGAGGGCAAGAGCTCGCTGGGGCGCCTCGGACTGCTGATCCACTCCACCGCGGGCTTCGTGGACGCGGGCTTCGAGGGGAACCTGACGCTCGAGCTCTCCAACGTCGCCAACCTGCCGATCACGATCTACCACGGCATGCCGATCGGGCAGATGTCGTTCATGCGGATGGATCAGCCCGTCGAGCGCCCCTACGGGTCACGCGAGACCGGCAGCAAGTACCAGGGCCAGGCCGAGCCCACGCCGTCGCGCTTCCACCTCAACTTCAAGCGATAACCGGACGCGCCCCCGGCAAAGGCGTACCATTGAATCGATGCCCAGCGTCGGACCACTCGAGCTGGCGATCGTCTTGATCATCGCCCTGGTCGTCTTCGGCCCCAAGCGCCTGCCGGAGCTCGGCAAGTCGCTCGGCACCGGCATGCGCGAGTTCAAGGACTCGATCACCGGTCGCCACGACGAAGAGAGGCAGCGCGAGCGGACCCAGCGTGAGCTCGAGAAGCAGTCGCCGGCTACGACCCGAGAGCCGGAGGAGGCCGAAGAGCCCGCCGAAGGTGAGGTTGTCTCCGAGCCGCGCGATTAGCCTGCGCGCCGGGCGGGAGGCGTAGGTCGGTGGCGCGGATCAAGCCCGTCAGCTTCGACGACCGGCTCACCCTCGTCGAGCACCTCGACGAGCTGCGCACGCGGATCGTCGTCTCGGTGATCACGCTCGCGCTCGCGATCGCGCTCTGCTTCTGGCAGCGCGACCTCTTGCTCGAGATCGCGAACCGCCCGCTGCCCTCCGACTACGAGCCGTTCACGTTCAGCCCGACCGAGCCCTTCTTCGTCACAATCAAGCTCGCCTTCTACGCGGGGCTCCTGCTCGCCCTGCCGGTGATCCTCTACCAGGCCTACGCGTTCGTGCTGCCGGCCCTCACCCAGCGGGAGAAGCGCGCGGTGCTGCCGTTCCTGATCTCGGTGCCGTTCCTGTTCGTCGCCGGCGCCGTGTTCGCGTACTTTTTGATCGCGCCGACCGCGCTCCAGTTCCTGCTCGTCACGTTCCCCGGCGACGACACGTTCGAGGTGGCGGTGCGCGCTCAGGACTACTACAGCTTCGTCGTTCTGACCTGCATGTCCGTCGGCGTGCTGTTCCAGATCCCGATCGGGGTCCTGTCGCTCTGCCGGCTCGGGATCACGACGCCGCAGCGGCTCGCGCGCAACCGCCGTTACGCGATCCTGATCATCGCCGTGGTGGCCATGCTGCTCCCCGGCCAGGATCCGGTCACAATGCTGATCGCGATGGCGCCGCTATACCTGTTGTTCGAGTTCTCGCTGCTCTTGGCGAAGGCGTTCGGCCGCCCGCCCGACGACGTTCCCTCAACCGCGCCGGCGGAAGCCGCGCGGTAGGCAGCCCGGCACCGGTACCCTCTCCGTCCCGTGCTTTTCGATCTCTCAGATCCCAGGCGCAAGAACGTAATCCGCGTCGTCTACGCGTTCCTCGCGGTCATCTTCGCCGTGGGCTTCATCGGCTTCGGCATTGGCGGCGAGCTCGGCTCGGGCGGCCTGTTCGACGGGCTCTTCGGGAGCGGCGCCAGCGGCAGCACGTCCGAGCAGTTCGAGGACCAGATCGAGGAGGTCGAGAAGCGGCTCGAGGCCAACCCCAACGATGCCGAGGCGCTCGCGGAGCTCGCCTCGCTGCGCTACCAGTCGGGCCGCGTCCAGCTCGGGGTGGACGAGGAGACCAATCAGGTCCAGCTCACCGACGAGGCGAGGTCGGAATTCAACAAGGCGTTCGACGCCTGGCAGGAGTACTTGGCCACGGATCCGGCCGAGCCAGACGCGGCCACCGCGGCCAGCATGCGCGACGCCTACCAGCTGGTCGGCGACTGGCGCAACGCCGCGGAGGCGCAGGCGATCCTCGCCCAGGACAACCCGAGCTTCGTCGAGTACGCCAACCTCGCGTACTACTGGTACAACGCGCTCGATCTCAAGGCGGGCGACAGGGCGGTCGAGCGCGCCCGCAAGCTCGCCGAGGGCAAGCGGGAGCGCGACGAGCTCAAGCAGTTCGCCGACCTTCGCAAGCAGGCGAAGAAGTACAAGAAGCAGCAGGGCGAGCTGCAGCAGGACTCCGATCCGCTTGACCAGCCAGCCGCTCCGCTGGTCGGTTCCAACCCGCTCGGCAACGCGCTCGGCAGCCCCTGATCGGCGCCTTGGGCGGCGGCCCCGGAAGCGGCCCGGCGAGGGTTAAATCTTCCTGCGAGCCTCGCTACCATTCCCGCGGGCCACTAGCTCAATTGGTAGAGCAGGAGACTCTTAATCTCAAGGTTGAAGGTTCGAGTCCTTCGTGGCCCACTTGAAGCTCTCTAGCTCCGCCGGCCGCGCCGAGGCAGCGCGGCCGTCGCGTTTCTCAGGCCGCGCGGGCGCCGCACGGCGCCACCGCGGGTTCGTACGCTTTCCGCAGTGAGCGAGTCGAAGCGCGGCCGTAACGGCGGGCATCCCGGGGGGACCGGTGCGGTGCTCGGGGTCCGGTTGCTCCGCTACTCCGGGGTCCAGGGCACGACCCTCGTCATCTCGAACGTCATCCAGCTCGCGTCGATTGCGGTCGTCGCGAACTTCCTGGGTCCGGCCGAGCTCGGGCGCTACGCGCTGCTGCTCTTCCTAGCCGGCCTGATGGCGCAGATCGAGGTGCTGCTGGTCAAGCCGGGGACCATCCGGCGCACGTTCGGCGGTGGCGACGACGAGGACGACGACGATGACGAGGGGGAGGAGAAGGACGTCTCGAGCTCACCGCAGCGCAGCCTGGGAACGGGCCTCGCCTGGGCGTTCGTCCTCGGCCTGATCGGGACCGCCATCGTCGTCTGGCAGCGCGACCCGCTCGCCGACCTTCTGCTCGGCAGCAGCGACGACGCCAACCTCATCATCTGGGCCGGCCTGCTCTCGGGCTTCTGGCTCGTCTTCAAGGTCGCCGACATCGTGATCTGGCTCGAGCGCCGCCCGACCGCGTTCCTGCTTGCCGACTCCTCGCGGCCGCTTTTGGTGTTGGCGGCGATGATCGCCGTGCTCGCCGCGGGCGGGGACGTGGAGAGCGCGATCATCGCGACCACCGCCGGCACGGCGCTGGCCGCGGCGTTCGCCGTGCTTCTGTTGCGGGGGAGCTTCGAGCCGTCGTTCGACCTGCACGAGGTCTGGCAGATCATCCTGCGGGGCCGCTACCGGGCGCCGATCATCATGTCGTTCTGGACGATCCAGAACGCCGACATCTTCCTGCTGTCGCGCTTCGTCGACGACGCGGACCTCGGCATCTACCACCTCGCGTCCAGGATCGGCATGGTCGTCGCGTTCCTGCCGCAGGGGTTCCGCATGTCGCTGCGGCCGCTGCGCAAGGCGGCGATCTTCAAGGCGGTCCGCGAGGAGTACGGGCAGCGCGAGCAGCGCGGGCAGCTGCTCGGCTACTTCACGCTGCTCTGCGTCTTCGCCGTGCTGGCGATGGTCGTCGGCGGCGCGGTGCTCGTCGACGTGGCGCCCTCCTCGTACGGCGCCGCGGCGCCCCTCATCCCGTTCACGGCGGCGGCGTTCGTGATGCCGTCCTTCTACCGCGGGATCAACCAGAACGTGACCATCCCGCACAAGCGGGCGACGTTCATCAGCGGCTGCGTGCTCGCGGTCCTGATCTTCGCCGGGGTGATCGCCTGGCTGGCCCCCGAGATCGGCGCCTACGCAGCGCCCGTGGGGATGCTCGCGGGCTTCGGGATCCCGGGTGCCTACATGTTCCTGCGCTGCCAGCTCGGCAAGAAGCCCATCGCCTTCCCGTACTGGGAGATCCTGCGGGCGATCCTGCTCGCGGCCGCGATCGGCGTCGGCTTCCACGCGCTCCCGCCGATGAACGTGTGGATCGAGCTGGTGGTCGCCCTGGCGGCGCTCGCCCTGTATCTGGTGCTGCTCTTCGTCTTCCGCGTCATCCCCGAGAACCACTGGCGCCCGCTCATGCACATGGCGCAGTCGGCGGTGCGCGGCTCGGTGATCCACGACCTGAACCCGCGGGCCGGTCTGCGCTCGCTCGGGCGGATGGAGCGCCGGCGCCTGCGGCGCGCGGTGACCACCGGGCTCTCGGCCGAGGAGCTCCGCGACGGGCAGGGGGCGGTGCTCGTGGAGTATTTGCGGCGGGTCGGCGAGCGCGCCGGCGTGCCCGACGTCGCCGAGCCCACGGAGTTCGACGCCGATATCGCCCTGTTTTTGTTCGAGCGCGCGCCGACGGCGGTCCGCAACGCGACGATGCGGCGCCTGCTCTCCGCGGGGGCGAGCTCGAACGAGCTGCGCGCGCTCGAGGAGCTCGCCCACCATCTCGCCCGCGCCCCGCGCGACGCCTGGCACGGCAAGCGCAAGCGCGAGGCGCCCCGTCGCCGCCTGCGCCGCTAGGTTCCCGGCGATGGCGGAGATCGTCGATCCCACCGTCCTCGTCTACTTCCTGGAGGCGGATGAGGACGACGAGTCGCTCGCGCGCAGGGCGGCGCGCGTCGCCGGCCACTACCAGGGGCAGGCGCACGGCGAGCTCGAGCAGCGCTCCTGGCGGGCCGGGAGGGTCGGCGTCCTCGCGCTGCACGACCCTGTGCTGAGCTGCGCGTGGCCGTACTGGCACGAGGACGACGAGCGCGTGCTCGTCAGCGCCTACATCCCGGTCGGCTGGCGCGGGCTCGGGGAGCCGGGTGGCCTCAACGGGGCGGCACGGGATTTGGCGGCCGCGGTCGCCGCTGATCCGGGGCTGGTCGCGCGCGAGCTGAGCGCGCCGCAGATGCTCGTGCTCGCGGACCGGCGCGCGGGGACGGTCACGATCGCAAACGACGCCCTGGGGGCGGGGCGGCTGTATGAGTTCGGGTTCCCCGGCGGGCGGGCCTGGTCGAACCGGCTCGGCGCGCTCGCGCTGTTCGCCGGCGTCGATCCCGAGCCCGACGAACGCGGCTGGGCGCTGTTCGCGGCGGCGGGCTGGTTCATGGGTGACGCGACGCCGGTGCGCGGGATGGGCAAGGTCCCGCCGGGGACGGTCACCCGCGTCGGACCGGAGGGGGCGCGCCGAGAGGAAACCGAAGCGGCGGAGGCGATCGTCGGCCGCGGTATCGCGGGCGAGGCGCGGGTGGACGAGGCCGCCGAGGCCGCGAAGCTGGCGCTGCGCACGGCGGCCGCGGTCTTCCCGGAGCGGCCGCGCGTGGACCTCTCCGGCGGCCGCGACTCGCGGATCTCGGCAGCGGCCGCGATCGCGGCCGGCGTCGACGTCGAGCTGCGCACGAGCGACGTGAAGGCGGGCGAGGCGGACGTGGCGCGCGAGCTCGTCGCCCGCGCGCCGCGCGCAGTCGACCACAAGATCGCCTGGAGCGAGGGCCAGCAGAAGGTCCACGACAAGCCGCTGCGCGAGCGCGCCCGCGACCTGTTCCTGCTGCACGAGGGCATGCGCTACGCGGGTCGCGTGCGCGGCCGCCTGACCCTGCCCCCGCCACCGCAGCGCCGCGCGTCGATCTCCGGGCACGGCGGCGAGATCGCGCACGGCTTCTACTACCCGAGCGAGCGCAAGCTTGCCGAGGCGCGCTCAAGCGGCGACGAGGGCCCGCTCTCGCGTCTGATGACCTCGGTGCGCCGCGGCCACGACGCGGCGGGCGCCGACGCGTACGCCGCCGCCGAGGCCGAGTTCAGGCGACAGCTCGACCGCGGGCGGGCCGCCGGGGTCGACGGCCCGGCGCTCCTCGACTGGTTCTATTTGATGGACCGCTTCCCGCACCGCTCGGGCCTCGCCGCGCACACGCAGCGAATCACCGTCTTCTCGTCCCCGAGCTTCATCCAGTCGGCGTTCACGCTCACCCCGGAGGAGCGCCTCGAGGCCAAGCTGCACGGCAAGCTGCTCGAGCGCCTCGTGCCGGCCTGGGCGGAGGTGCCCTACTTCAAGCGCCGCGCGCGCGACCCGATCCGCCGCGCGCGGATCTGGGAAGGGCAGTCGGGCCGCGAGCTGGGCGCGATGCTGAAGCGAGACGAGGTGTGGGCGGACGCCTTCGACCGGCGCCGGGTGCGCGCGATGTGGCGTCGGGCGCGCTTCTGGCGGCCGCGGCCCGAGTGGGAACAGGTCTTCGAGCGCGTCGTCTGCCGCGTCGCCTTCGAGGACTGGCGCGAGGCGATCCGCAGGGCGCTGGCCTAGGCGGGGGCGCTCCAGCCGGGCGCCAAGCCGGCTCGCGCCTAAAACAAGCCGGTGATGAACCGCTGAGCCCGGTCCCGGGCCCTCGCTTGGGGCGCCCGGCGAGGGGTAGTCGTGCTCACGGGAAGGACCCCTGCACGCGGAGGGAGCAAGGAGGCTCATGGCTCGCAAACGGACCGATCAGTACGACGACTACGCGGTCGTCGATCCCGAGCGCATCCCCGACGGACCAGACGTCCTGCTGGACGTTCCGGTGGTGAAGGTCGACGAGATCGACATCGAGGTCGACGACCTGCGCGCGCAGCTCGCCGTCATGGCTGAGGTGACCGGCATGCTCGAGCTCAGCGTGGGCGCGGAGGCCCGCCTGGGCAAGGTCGAGCTCAACATCCAGGGCGTCGAGGCTCAGGCCCTCGTCAAGGCCAGGCTCGACAACGTCTCGGCGATCCTGCAGCGCGTCATGCTCTCGCTCGACCGCAACCCGGAGCTGCTGGCGAGCGTGGGCGAGGCCGTGGAGCGCGTCGGCAGCGGCGCCGGCTCGCTGCTCGAGGGCGCGGGCGAGGGTGTCGAGCGCATCGGCGCCGGCGCGGGGGAGGCCGTCGGCGAGGCCGCGGGCGGTGTGGGGCGTGGCGCCTCCGCCGCCGGGCGCGGAGCCGGCGAAGGCGTCGGCCGCTTGGGCAGGGGCGGCTGACATGGCCGCGCGCAAGAACGGACGCTCCGGTTCCAGCAAGCGCCGCTCGGGGGGTCGCAGCGCGTCGCAGAAGCCCGACAAGTACCGCTTCGCCCAGAACGTCGACGGCGAGGAGACGGCCGCTGAGAGCACCTATCGCGCGTACGCTGCCGAGCAGCGCGACGGCGGCCCGGATGCGGGCCCCGACGTCCTGATCGACGTCCCGGTGCTCAAGGTCGACTCGATCCACCTCGAGCTCGACGACCTGGACGCCCACGTCGCGCTCAAGGCCAAGATCCTCGAGCTCGTCAACCTGAACGTCGGCGTCGACGCGCACCTCGGCAAGGTGAGGCTCGACATCAAGGGCGTCGAGGCCCAAGCGCTGCTCAAGGTCCGGCTCGATCACGTGGCGGCGATCGTCGACCGCGTGCTGACCACCGTCGATCGCAACCCGGAGCTCATCGAGAGCATCGGCCGCACGGTGCGTAGCGCCGGCGCGGGCGCCGAGCAGACGCTGGGTTCGGCGGGCCGCGCGACGGAGCGGATCGGCGAGGGTGCCGAGGGCGCGCTCGGCGAGCTCGGTCAGGGCGCGGGCGAGGCGGTCGAAGGCGTCGGCTCCGGCGCGGGCGAAGCGGCCGCGAACCCCGGCCAGGTCGTCCAGAACGCGGGCCATGCGGCCGGCGAGCTCGCGGGCGGGGCCTCCGACCTCGTCTCGGGTGATCCCGCTACGCGCGCCAAGGCCGCGGCGAAGCTCACGGTGAAGGAGCTCGGCGAGGCCGCCCAGGCGAAGGTGAAGGGCATCAGCGAGAAGCGGCGGCAGCGCAAGGCCGAACGCGCCCACGCGACGGACCGGGCCATGGAGCTGGCCGACGACCTCGGTGTCGACCTCGAGGCGATCGAAGGCAGCGGCGCCGAAGGCAAGATCACGGTGAAGGACGTGCGCGCGGCGGCGTCGGCGCAATGAACGACGAGCGCGCCCCGGCCGACGTGGAGATCGGCGCCCGCGCCAAGGCACGCTCGCTGCGCTTGGTGCGCAAGGCGAAGGACGGCCGCGTTCGCTTCCATGGCGACCCGGCCCCCGACACGGCGCGCTTCGAGGAGCGCCAGGGCATGCCCGAGGAGCTCGAGGAGGGGGCGACCTACCGCAACGTCGAGATACGCTGGGCCGTCGGCGCGCGCCTGCGCGAGCGCGGGCGCGGGCGGAACGTGGACGGCTAGCCGGCGGAGGGGTCTTCGCGCGCTTCGCGCTGGATCACGATGAACGCGTAACCCAGGCGCCGGATCAGCTCGACCAGGATCCCCAGGCCGACAAGGATGTAGAAGGCCGAAAACAGCTTGAGCCAGCCGTCGACGAGCACGAGCTCGGGGTCGGCGACGCTCGTCGTCGTCAGGGTCGAGACGGCGAAGTAGAAGCCGTCGATGAGGTTCCACCCGTTACCGAGGGTGTAGGTGAGGGTGCCGATCGCAACGAGCAGCAGAGCCGCGCCCGCGACCGCGCCGAAGTTCTCCTCGCGCCGGGCGTAGCGCACCGCGGCCACAAACCGCCTCCACATGAGGAGCGCGGAGATCACGAGGAAGGGTTCCCCGCCGGGCCGGCCTCTCCTGCCCGCCGCGATCGAGTTTCCTAGTCCTCCAGACGAGAAAAGTCGATCACGGGGCCGGCCGACCCGCCGCGATCGAGTTTTCTAGTCCTCCAGACGAGAAAAGTCGATCACCGGGCGGTCAACGCGGGCGGCCGGTGACCTGGTAGCTCACGTACCAGCAGAGGTGCCGGACGGCGCCGACGCCGAGCGCGATTGGCACAAGCAGCTTCCTCACGGGGCTTTGATCGTATCTCGGCGTATAGAACTCAGCCAATGAGAGCGTTGGTCAGCGGTGAACCCGAGCCCGCGGCGGCCCTCGCCGAGGCCCTGCGCGAGCGCGGCGCGGAGGTGGAGCTGGTAGCGGGCGGCGCCGATCCCGCCGCCCGGGCGGTCGCCGAGCTCGCGCGCGGGCTCACCGAGCTGGAGCGCCTGGCCGCCGACGGCGGCTTGGACGTCGCCGTCGCGGTCGGGCTTGGCGACGCCGCGATCGCGCTCGCCCTCGTCGCGGCGAAGCTCGGCGTGCCGCTCATCACCTGCCAGCGCTCCGAGGACGCGCTGGGCGACGCCGAGCTCGCGCACGCCGAGTGGCGCATCCTGGGCGAGCTTGCCGAGGAGCGCCTGGGGATGCCCGGGGAGGGCGCGGGCGCGGACGCGGTCGCACAGCGCATCGTCGCCCGCGTCGCGGCGGGCGAGGGCGCCGGCTGACGGCGCCCGCCGCTTCCGCCTAGCTGCGCCGGGCGGGGTCGCCCTCGGACTTCGTGCCGCGCACGTCGCGGCGGGCGCGCTGCTCGTACTCGGCGCGCTTCTCCGGGTCCGCCTCGGCGAGCACCTTGTCGGCGCGCACCGCGCGGGCGAGCGCCTCGCGCCCCGCGCGCGGGAGCAGCGACGCCACGACCTGGATCGCGCCTGCGGAGCGCGGCACGTGTACGTCGAAGCGGGGCCGCTTGAGCGCCCCGACGATCGCCTGGGCCACGTCCTGCGGCTCGACCGGCTTCACCCCGCGCGACGGTACGAGGCCCGAGCCGAGCTCGGTGTTGACGACGACCGGCATCACGCAGGTGATCTCGATCCCGGTGTCGCGCAGCTCGCCGCGGACGGCCTCGCTCACGCCGACCACGGCGTGCTTGGAGGCCGAGTACGTCGCGCCGCCCGGGATCCCGGCCTTGCCGGCCTGGGAGGCGATGTTGACGATGTGGCCGCTGCCGCGGCGCAGCATCCCCGGGATGACGAGCTTCATCCCGTAGAGCACGCCGTGCACGTTGATGTCGATGATCTTGTGCGCGACGTCGTCGCTCTCCTCCCAGAACCTGCCGAGCGGCATGATCCCGGCGTTGTTGATGAGCACGTCGATCGGCCCGAGACGCTCCTCCGCCTGGGCGATGAAGGCCGCGAACGAGTCGCGGTCGGTGACGTCGAGCCCGACCCCGATCGCCTCGGCCGGCAGCGCGGCCGCCGCCTCCTCGGCGAGGTCCGCGTCGAGATCGCCGATCGCGATCCGCGCCCCCTCACGAGCGAGCGCCTGCGCGGTCGCCCTTCCGATCCCGCGCGCTGCGCCCGTGATCGCCACAACCTTGCCCTGAAGTGAACGCGGTTCGCGTCCCACCTGCTCCTCCTCTCTCGCTTGGCGCCCATTCTGCACGACTGCGCCCCTCGCGGGGGAGGGTGGGCGCCCCTTCCTAGAATCCGGACGATGAAGGTCGGAGTGGTCGGACTCGGCTACGTGGGCCTGCCGCTGGCGGTCGCGTTCGCCGAGGCGGACGTCGACGTCGTCGGGGTCGACGTCAGCACGCGCGTGGTCGAGCGCCTCGGCCGCGGGGAGAGCGAGATCGAGGACGTGCCGGACGAGCGCCTCGCGCCGCTCGTGCGCAGCGGGCGCTTGCGCGCGACGAGCGACTACGGCGAGCTCGCCGACTGCGACGCGATCGTGATCTGCGTGCCGACGCCGCTCGCCAACCAGCGCGAGCCCGACCTGAGCTACATCGACTCGGCGGCGCGCTCGCTGGCCGGGATCCTGCGGCGCGGCCAGCTCGTCGTGCTCGAGTCGACCACCTACCCGGGCACCACGCGCGAGCGGCTCCTGCCGGTGCTCGAGGAGTCGGGGCTCGCCGCGGGCACGGACTTCCACCTCGCCTTCTCGCCCGAGCGGATCGACCCCGGCCGCACCGACCACACGATCGCCACGACGCCGAAGGTCGTGGGAGGGCTCACGGACGCCTGCCGCGAGCGCGCCCTGGAGCTCTACGGTCTGATCTGCGAGGAGCTCGTGCCGGTCTCCTCGCCGGAGGCCGCGGAGCTCGCCAAGCTGCTCGAGAACATCTTCCGCTCGGTGAACATCGCGCTCGTCAACGAGCTCGCGATGCTCGCCGACCGAATGGGCATCGACATCTGGGAGGTGATCGACGCCGCGGCGACCAAGCCGTTCGGCTTCATGCGCTTCGAGCCGGGGCCGGGCATGGGCGGCCACTGCCTGCCGGTGGACCCGTTCTACCTGGCCTTCAAGGCGCGCGAGTTCGACTTCCCGACCGAGTTCGTGGAGCTCGCGGGCAAGATCAACCAGGCGCAGCCCCACTTCTGCGTCGATCTGATCACGCGGGCGCTCAACGACGTCGAGCGGCCCGTCAAGGGCTCGCGCGTGCTCCTGCTCGGCGTCTCCTACAAGGCCGGCGTGGGCGATCTGCGCGAGTCGCCGGCGCTCAAGATCGCCCGGCTTTTGCGCGACCTGGGCGCGATCGTGAGCTACCACGACCCGCACGTGCCGAGCGTGGCCGAGCTCGACCTGGAGTCGGTGCCGCTCGAGGACGGGCTCCGGGACTGCGACGTGGCCTGCGTGGTGACCGCGCACCCTGAGGTCGACTACGAGCGCGTGGTCGCGAGCGCGCCGCTCGTCGTCGATTTGCGCGGCGTCACGCGGGGGATCAAGGCGAGCAACCTCGTCCGGCTCTAGCGCGATGCGCCTGCGCCGCCGCAGCCGCCTCGAGCCCGACCGGCTGACGCTCGCGCTCGCCGGCGTTGCGCTCGCCACAGTGGGCACCGTGGTGGGCGGCGAGCTCTGGCGCCTCGCGAAGAGGCGCTTGCGCGAAGCCGACGAGTCGGAGCCGGGCACCGCGCTCGACCCCGTGGCGCGCCAGCGCGCCCTGGCCGCCACGGGCCGCGACGCGGTCGTCGTCGCGCGCGAGGGCCTGCAGGCGACCCCCCGGCACGAGCTCGTGCTGTTCAACATGCTGACCGGGTTCGTGGGCGCGTTCGCGGTCGTGCGGATCGGGACGCACGGCATCCGCGCCGGGTGGTGGCCCGGCAACGTGCGCCTCGGCGGCAAGCACATCCACCACTTCGTGCCGGGCATCCTGCTCGCCTTCGGCGCGGGCGGGGCGGCGCTCATGACGAGCAACGAGGCGCTCGAGCGCACGCTCGCCATCCCGTTCGGAGTGGGCCTCGGGCTCGTCCTCGACGAGGCCGCGCTGCTGCTCGATCTGCGCGACGTCTACTGGACCCGCGAGGGGATCCTGAGCGTCCAGCTCTCGCTGGGCGCCGCCGCGATCATGGGCGGGACGATCATCGCCCTGCGCATCCTGCACCGCGGCGAGCGCCAGGCCGAGGCGCACGCCGAGATCCCGGCGGCCTGACCGCGAGCGCCCGCCTACGAGCCCGCCAGCCGGTAGCGGCCGAAAAGGTCGTCGGTCTCCGGGTCGTGCAGGAGCCAGACGAGCTCGGCGTCGAGCGGGTGCTCGTCGATGTCCGCGACGAGCCCGGGTCCCTCGCCGCCCGCGATCTTGGGCGCGCGCGTGATGAAGAGCTCGTCGACGAGGCCCGCGGCGATCAGCTCGCCGTGCAGGTGCGGGCCGCCCTCGCAGAGCAGCGAGGTGACGCCGCGCTCGTGGCGGAGGTACTCGAGCGCGGCGCGCAGATCGACGCGCTCGCCCTCGTGCCGGACGACGCGCACGCTGCTCTTCGTCGGCGGGCGCTCGGCGTCGTCGGTGGTGAAGATCAGCACGCGCCCGCCCTCGGTGAAGAGCGGCGCGTCCCAGGGCAGATCCATGCTGCCGACGATCACGGCGAGCGGATCGTGCGGGAGACCCAGGCGCTCGCGCCGCTCGCGCTTGGCCTGGCTGCGAATGATGCGGCCGTAGCGCTCGGCGCGCAGCGTCTCGGCGCCGATCATCACCGCGTGCACCCGGGTGCGCAGGCCGACGAGCAGCGAGGTGTCGGCGGGGCCGGCGATCGGCCCCGACCGCCCGGCGATCGTGGCGCGCCCGTCGAGCGTGAGCGCGAAGTTCGTGAGCACGTAGGGGCGGTCCTCGGGGGCGTTCTCCCAGGGGCGCAGCTCGGCGAGGAGCTCGTCGAGCTCGATGTCGGCGGCGGGCTCGGGAAGCAGGCGGCGCATGACGGGGGAAGGTAGCGGGCGCGGTGGGAGGGCGGCCGCTAGGTGCCCGCCTCGATCTCGCCGACGTGCTCGATGTTCGCCTGGTCGTCCGCGTCGGCGCTCGGGCCCGTGTCGAACCAGGCGTCGAGGATCTCGCGCAGCTCGGCCTCCGAGGTCGCGCGCAGGCTGATCGCGAGCACGTTGGCGTCGTTCCAGCGCCGCGCGCCCTCGGCGGTCGCGGCGTCCCCGCAGAGCGCCGCGCGGATGCCGGGCACCTTGTTGGCCGCGATCGACGCACCCGTGCCGGTCCAGCAGCAGACGACTCCCTGGTCGGCGCGGCCCTCCGCGACGTCGCGGGCGGCTGCCTCGCTCGCCCAGGCCCAGTCGTCGCGCTCGTCGGGGTTGAGCGCGCCGTGCGTGGTCACCTCGTGGCCGCGCTCGCGCAGCTCGCGCACGACGGCCTCCGCGACACCGGTGAGCTCATCAGCTGCGACTGAAATCCGCACGCGTCGAAGCTTAGGAGCGTCAGAGCTCCCAGCCGAACGAGCGGCCCGCGATCTCCTCGAGGCGCACGACGTCCGGGCGGAAGGCGGCGGCGAGCCGCTCGCGCAGGCCCGGGGGAAGCTCGGGCTTGGGCGCCTCGCCCTTGTCCGGGTCGTGCACGACCTTCTCGACCAGCCAGCGCAGGCGCTCCGGCAGCCGGTCGAAGTTGCGGTCGAGCGCGCGCAGCCCCGGCAGGCGCACCGCGCGGTCCAAAAGCCGGAACCCCCCCGACTGCTTGCCGCTGCCCGTCTCCCACTCGCGCTGGAAGTGCTCGGAGCTGAAGCTCGTGTCCACGCCGACGAAGTCGAAGACCTTCCTCATCGTCGCCTCGCGCTCGCGGGCGAGCTCCTCGCGGCCGACGATCAGGATGCGCTCGCGGTCGAATGCCTCCAGGTACGGCTCGAGCTGGTACGCGTAGCGGCCGCGCTGCACGTACGCGGAGCGCTCGTCGGCCACCGCCTCCTCCAGCGGGCGGTCCTCATAGCCACCGTTCACGTTGTGGAGGTAGTGGGAGAGCAGGCGGTCGATCGGGTGGCGGACCATGTAGACGATCCGCGCGTCGTCCGGGAGGGTGGCGGCCATGCGCTCGGCCACGCCCTGGAAGAAGGGCCGGTTCGTGTAGTGCGGGGAGGTCTCGCCGCGTACCGGGGCGGAGGCGTCGAAGTGGCAGCGGTACCAGTCGGTCCCCAGCCCCCAGTTGAGCTCCTCGACGAAGAAGTTGAGCTCCTTCGGCCGCGACATCACGACCTCGGGATGCAGGCCCAGGTAGTGATGCAGGCTGGTCGTCCCGCACTTGAGCCCGCCGATCACGACCAGGTTCGGCAGCGCGCCGCCGGCACCCCGGAAGCCGCCGCGGGCCGCCTTGCGGCGGTCGGCCGCGAAGCGCTCGTGGGCGCGCGCGACCATGCGCTGGTCGGCGACGTCGACGTACCCGCTCTCGCTCGCGGCCCGCTGCTCCACGCCGGGAAACGCTAGCTGGTGGGACCGCGGCCAAGCGCGGCCGCCCCGCGCGCGGGAGCGCCTACTTGGCGCCCAGCTTGGCGGCCGCCTCGCGGAAGTTCTTGACCTCGGCGGTGGGCTTGGCCCGCCCGGCGAGCTTCTCGCCCCGGCGGTTCACCCAGATCACCGGGACCTTCATCTTGAGCAGCGGCACCACGTCGGTGTCGTAGCCCGACGTGATGTGGACCCAGCCCTTCTTGCCGCCGATCCGGCGCGCGCACTCCTTGAAGTGCGCGGGGTCGGGCTTGTAGCTGCGCACCTGCTGCGCCGTGACGACGATGTCGAGGTCGGTGCGCAGGTGCCGGCGCGAGTAGCCGAGCAGCTTGTCGTCGATGTTCGAGACGATCCCGACCTTGTAGCGGGCCTTGAGCCGGTCCATGGCCGCGTTGGCCTCGCGGAACGGCGGCCAGTAGGCGACCGAGTCGGGGAGGAACTGGGCGCGCGAGGGCTCAAGCTCCCAGCCGAGCTCGCCGGCGACCTTCACCGCGGTGCGGCGCAGCACCTCGGCGTACAGCTCGTAGGAGCCCGACATGATCTCGGCCTGCACCTCGAGGAAGCGGTCGATGAACTGCTGCTCGTCGAAGGTGAAGCCGTCCTTCGCGGCCTCCTTCTTGAACGCCTCGGTGATCCCCTTCTCCCAGTCGATCAGGGTGCCGTAGCAGTCGGTCGTTACCCAGGTGATGTCCTTGAGCTTGGGAAGCGGCATGCGTAGTCAGAGAAGAGTTGAACCCTGCTTGAAAAAAGGCGGCGCAGCATTATGACAAGCCGGGTGGGAAGCCCGAGGGTGCAGCGTCGCCGCGCGCGCCTCGATAGGCTGCCGACCCGCGCGCTTTCCGCACGGCGGGACGGGCCGAGCGCGCGACACAAATCCTATGGACCTTCTCGAGTACCAGGGCAAGAAGCTGTTCGCCAAGCACGGCGTCCCCGTGCCGAGCGGCAAGCACGCCGACAACGTCGAGGACGCGGTCGCGGCGGCCAACGAGATCGGCTATCCCTGCGTCGTCAAGGCGCAGGTCGCGATCGGCAAGCGCGGCAAGGCCGGCGGCATCAAGATCGCCAAGGACGAGGCCGAGGCGCGCGCCCACGCCGAGGCGATCCTCGGCATGGACATCCGCGGGTTCACGGTCTACGACCTGTGGATCGAGGGCGCCTCGGACATCGCGGCCGAGTACTACGCCTCGATCGTCCTCGACCGCGGCGAGAAGAAGCTGCTCGCGATGCTCTCGCGGATGGGCGGCATGGACGTCGAGGAGATCGCCGAGCGCGACCCCACGGCGATGGTCAAGCGCCACCTCGAGCCCGGCCAGCCGCTCAGCCTCGAGCTCGGCCGCGAGATCGCCCACGAGGCCGGCATCGACGAGGACGTCGTCGACCAGGTCGCCGAGCTGCTCGGCAAGCTCGCCGAGGTGGCCGTCGCCGAGGACGCGACGCTCATCGAGGTCAACCCGCTGATCGTCACCGCCGACCGCCAGGTCGTCGCCCTCGACGCCAAGGTGACGATCGACAACAACGCGCTCTTCCGCCACCCGGAGCTGGCCGAGTTCGTGGACCGCTCGTCCGAGGACCCGCAGGAGGCGATGGCCAAGGAGAAGGGCCTCACCTACGTGAAGCTCGGCGGCAACATCGGCATCCTCGGCAACGGTGCCGGGCTCTGCATGTCGACGCTCGACGTGGTCGCGCAGGCCGGCGGCGAGCCCGCCAACTTCCTCGACGCGGGCGGCGGGTCGAAGGCCGACGCGATCGTCGACGCGCTCGAGGTGATCACCTCCGACCCCAACGTCGACGCGATCCTCTTCAACATCTTCGGCGGCATCACCCGCTGCGACGAGATCGCCAAGGGCATCATCGAGGCGTCGCAGCGGATCGAGATCAAGGTGCCGCTCGTCGTCCGCCTCGACGGCACCAACCAGGACGAGGGCCTGCGGCTGCTCGCCGAGGCCAACCTCCCGAACCTGCACCAGGAGAAGACCATGCTGGGCGCGGCGAAGCGCGTCGTGGAGCTGGCGAACGGCTGAGGAGCGACGGATGAGCATCATCGTCGACGAGAACACGAAGCTGGTCGTGAGCGGGCTCACCGGCCGCGAGGGCAGCTTCCACGGGCTGCGCAACCGCGACTACGGCACCGACGTGGTCGCCGGCGTCACCCCCGGCAAGGGTGGGCAGGACGTCGACGGGATCCCCGTCTTCGACACGATCAAGGAGGCCGTCGCCGAGCGCGGCGCCAACACCTCGATGATCTTCGTCCCGGCGCGCTTCGCCGCGGGGGCGATCGACGAGGCGATCGAATCGGGCGTTCACACGGTGATCGCGATCACCGAGGGTATCCCCGTCCACGACATGCTCAAGGCCTACTGGAAGGCGCGCGAGGCGGGCGTGCGCCTGATCGGCCCGAACTGCCCGGGCGTGCTCTCGCCGGGCAAGGCGAACGTCGGGATCATCCCCGCCCAGTTCTTCGACCAGGGCAAGATCGGCGTCGTCTCGAAGTCGGGCACGCTCACCTACCAGATCGGCAACGAGCTCAAGCAGGCCGGCGAGGGCAACTCGACGATCGTCGGCATCGGCGGCGACCCGATCGTCGGCTCCGACTTCATCGACATCCTCAAGCTGTTCGAGGAGGACCCGGAGACCGAGCTGATCGTGATGGTCGGCGAGATCGGCGGCGACGCCGAGGAGCGCGCCGCGGAGTTCATCGCCGAGCACATCACCAAGCCGGTCGTCGCCTACATCGCCGGTTTCACCGCGCCGCCCGGCAAGCAGATGGGCCACGCCGGCGCGATCATCTCCGGCTCGTCGGGCACCGCCCAGGCCAAGAAGGAGGCGCTCGAGGCCAAGGGCGTGCGCGTCGGCACCTCGCCGACGGAGACCGCGCAGATCGCGGTCGAGGTCCTGCGCGGCGGCTGAAAAACCCACGCGACCGTGACCGGCGTCACGGAGTAGCGGGGCGCGCCCAGTAACCTCCGGCGGGCCCGCGTCCCCGGTCCATCCCCCCAGGAGGCGTACCTTGTCTGAACTGCTCGCCAGGCTCGCGCGCGCGATCAGCCACCGCTGGAAGCGCAGCCTGCTCATCGCGATCGCCGCCATCGTCGGCCTCGGCGCCGTGATCGGCGCCGCCGGCTCGCCCCCGCCCGACGACTTCGATGTCCCCGGCGCGGAGTCGCAGCGGGCCTATGACCTGCTCAACGCGCACACCCCGGCGCTTGCGGGGGCGGATGCGACTGTCGTCTTCTACGTCGAGGACGGGACGGTCACCGAGGGCGAGCGCCGCGAGGTGATCGAGTCGACCCTCGAGGAGATCCGCGGCCTGGACGGCGTCGCGGTGGTGACCGACCCGTTCGACGAGAACGAGCCGCGGGTCTCGGAGGACGGCACGATCGCCGTCTCCGACGTCCGCTACACGATCGCCCCCGAGGACGTTGAGCGCGAGACCGGCGAGGCGCTCGAGGAGGCCGCGCGCACCGCCGAGGAGGGCGGGGTCGAGGTGGCGATGCGCGGCATCGTCGTCGACATCGCGAGCGAGCAGGAGGCGCCCGTCGGCGAGCTGATCGGCGTCGCGATCGCGATCGTGCTGCTCACGCTGCTCTTCCGCTCGGGCGCTGCGATGGGCGCCACCATCGTCGGCGCGCTGATCGGCGTGATGCTCGGCCAGATGCTGATCGCGGCGCTCTCGCGGCCGCTGGGGCTGCCCGAGTTCGCCGGGGTGATCGCCGTCATGCTCGGCCTCGGCGCCGGCATCGACTACGCGCTGCTCATCATCGGCCGCTTCCGCGAGCAGATGGCCGCCGGGGACTCGCTGCGCGATGCGGCCGCGAAGGCCGCCGCCACCTCGGGCTCCGCCGTGGTCGCGGCCGGCCTGATCGTGATGGTCGCGATCGCGGGCCTGCTCGTGATCGGCATCCCGCTGATCGGCAAGCTGGGCGTGGGCGCGGCGATCGGCGTCGCCGCCGTGGTGCTCTCGGCGATCACGATCCTGCCGATCATGATCGGCGCGCTCGGGCGCTGGCTGCGCCCGAAGAAGGCCGCGCACGTTAAGCACTCCGCCTTCTTCGAGCGCTGGGGCGAGGGCATTACCCGGCGTCCGTGGCTCGCGATCGTCTGCGGAGTCGTCGTCCTGCTCGTCTTCGCGATCCCCGTTCTCGACATGCGGCTGGGCCTGCCGGACGACGGCAACCAGCCTGAGTCGAAGACCCAGCGGATCGCCTACGACAAGCTCAGCGAGGCGTTCGGCCCCGGCTCGAACGGGCCGTTTTTGCTCGTCGCCGACCTCCCCGAGGGCGAGGTCCCGCAGGCCGATCTCGACGCGGTCGTCGAGGAGCTGCGCGGCGTCGACGGGGTCGCGAGCGTGAGTCCCGCGACCCCGAGCGAGGACGGCGAGATCGCGACGATCTTCCTCATCCCGGAGACGTCGCCGCAGGACGAGGCCACGAGCGATTTGCTCATCGAGCTGCGCGAGGACGTGATCCCCACCGCGACCGAGGGCACCGACCTCGAGGTCTTCGTCGGCGGCAACACGGCGAGCTTCGAGGACTTCTCGGACAAGGTCGCCGAGCGCCTGCCGCTCTTCATCGCGGTCGTGATCGGCCTCTCGGTGCTGCTTCTGATCATGGCCTTCCGCTCGCTATGGGTCCCGCTGGTGTCGGCGGTCTTCAACCTGCTCTCGGTCGGCGCCGCCTACGGCGTCGTGACCGCGGTCTTCCAGGACGGGATCGGCGCGAGCCTGATCGGTGCCGACTCGAACGTCCCGATCGTCTCGTTCGTGCCGGTGATGCTCTTCGCGATCCTCTTCGGGTTGAGCATGGACTACAACGTCTTCCTGCTCTCCCGGGTCCACGAGGCCTACAACGAGGGCGACACGCCGCGGGACTCGGTGGTCCACGGCGTGGCGCGGATCGGCAAGGTCGTGCTGTTCGCCGGGCTGATCATGGCCTCGGTGTTCCTGGCCTTCGTCACCCAGCCGGACATCATCGGGAAGATGATGGGCCTCGGCCTGGGACTCGCGATCCTGATCGACGTGCTCCTCGTGCGCCTCGTGATCGCGCCCGCGGTGGTGACGCTGCTCGGCGATCGCGCCTGGCGAGTGCCGGGCTGGCTCGACCGGGTGCTGCCGCGCGTCTCGCTCGAGGGGCACCTCGTGGAGAACGTCGACCCGCGCGGCGAGCCGCTCGACCCCGAGTTCGCGACGCCGAGCCTGCGCGGCAACGGCCGGCCGAGCGCGGACGGCGCGGGCCCCGAGGGCGTCCCCGAGCCCGAAGAGGCCCGGAAGTAAACTGGCCCGCCGATGGCTCAAGACGTGATCTCCTTCGCCCGCGGCGCGCCCAGCGCCGACATCCTGCCGGCCGAGGCCGTGCGCGAAGCGGCCGCGACCGCGCTCGCCGAGGACTGGCAGCGCGCCCTCTCCTACGGGACGGGGCGCGGCCATCCCGGTCTCGCCGAGTGGATCGCCGAGCTGCACGGGATCGACGCCGAGCGGGTGATGGTCACGAACGGCTCGATGGAGGCGGCGTCGCTGCTCTTCCAGCACACGCTGGGGCCGGGCGACCGCGTGATCGTCGAGCAGCCCACCTACGACCGCACATTGCTGCTCTTCCGCCGCGCGGGCGTGGAGCTCGTGCCGGTGCCGCTCGAGTCGGACGGCGTGGACGTCGAGGCCTTCGAGCGGGCGCTCGCCGGCGGGCCGGTGAAGCTCGCGCACATCATCCCGAACTTCCACAACCCGGCCGGCTGCACGCTGTCGGTGGAGAAGCGCGAGCGGCTGGTCGCGCTCGCCGCCGAGCACGGCTTTTTGATCTTCGAGGACGACCCGTACCGGCTCGTGCGCTTCGGGGGCGAGGAGCGCCCGACGATGCTCTCGCTCGATCGCGCGGACCGCGTGATCCACGCCTCCTCGTTCTCCAAGACGGTGAGCCCCGGCGTGCGCATCGGCTACCTCGCCGGGCCGGCCGACGAGATCGCCCGTCTCGCGAAGCGCGCGAACGAGACCTACATCTCGCCGAACATGCTCGCCGAGTCGATCGTCTGCGAGCTCTGCCGCTCCGGCGGGCTCGAGCGCAACGTCGAGTTCGTGAACGGGGCGCTGCGCGACCGCCGCGACGCGCTCGTCGAGGCGCTGCGCGAGCACCTGCCGGAGGCCCAGTTCGTCGTCCCCGAGGGCGGCTACTTCCTGTGGCTCGAGCTCAACGAGGACGCTGACACCCCCGCGCTGCTCGAGGCGGCGAAGGACGAGGGCGTGAGCTTCGTAGCCGGGCCCGACTTCCTGATCGAGGGCGGGCGCAACGCGCTGCGGCTCTCGTTCGCGAGCGTCCCGCCCGAGCGGATCGGTGAGGGCGTGGTCCGCATCGCCCGCGCGCTCGAGCGCCAGCGGGCGGGCGCCGCGGCGTAGGGCGAGCCGTCGGGGGCGCGGTCATGTACAGTGGCCGCGCCGGGGAACCCGGCGATGACTCACATGCACGACGAGGGGAGTTCAAATGCGGCGATGGGTGAACGCCGCGGTCGCCGCAGTGGTGGCCGCCGCCGTCCTGGCCGTCTCGGCGATCGCGGTGGCGGGTCCGCCGAACGGAGGGTTCGAGCAGGGAACCTTTAAGGGCTGGAAGCGGGTCGGAGACCCCAACGGGAGATGGCTCGTCTACAAGAAGGGCGATGGCCCGCAGGTCGGCAAGCTCGGGAACTTCCCGAAGCCGCCGGAGGGGAAGCGCGCCGCGATCGCCGATCAGGTTGGGTCCGGGACCCGGATCCTGCATCGCACGCTCAAGCTGAAGCCGAATCGCAAGATCAAGCTCAGCTTCTACGTCTTCTACCGCAACCACGCCGAGCGCTTCTATACCCCCAAGACGCTCGACGTGAGTCCCGGCGTGCCCATGCGCGCTGGCGGGGCGGTCCATAACCAGCAATACCGGATCGACCTGATGAAGCCGGGCGCGCCGCTGCGCTCGGTCAAGAAGGCGCACATCCTGAAGACCCTCTTCCGCACCAAGGTGGGGGACCCGAACGTGCTCAAGCCCAAGAAGCTCAAGTTCAACCTCACCCGCTTCGCCGGGCGGACCGTGAGGCTGCGGTTCGCCGAGGTGGACACCGAGCTGGTGCTCAACGCAGGGGTGGACGCGGTGAAGCTGACGCAGCGTAAGCCCTAGCCGGCGCCAGGGCCGCCTCGGATCCCCCGACGCTTACTGCGCGCTCCCGGCCATTCAGCCCTCGTTGCCGGAAAGCGGCAACCAGGGCTGAACGAGCGCGTGGGGTGGCGCCTAGCGCCCGTAGCGGTCGGTCGAGATGACGAGCTGCTCGGGCAGCGGCGGCCGGGGCGGCGGCGCCGGGTCGGCGCGGACCGAGACCGTCTCGGCGATGTTGCGCTGCACCGTGTGCGGGCCATCATCGGCGGAGATCACGATCTCGTCGTCGGTGACCGCGTCGATCGTGCCCTCCATGCCCGGGTAGATGCCCGTGCCCTTGAGGTAGTGGAGGATCTCCTCGGCCTCGTTCTCGAAGCGCAGCACGGTCACCTTCGCGCCCTCCGAGCAGTCGGCCAGCAGCGAGCCCTCCTCGCGGATGCCCTCGACGATCGGGTGGCCGTGCGGGCAGGTCTGCGCGTCGCCGATCGCCGCGAGCATGCGCTCCTCGAGCACGGGCGACATCGCGTGCTCGATCCGCTCGGCCTCCTCATGGACCTCGTCCCACGGGATGCCGAGCACATCGGTGAGGAACCGCTCGACCAGGCGGTGGCGGCGGACGATCGCGGCCGCCTCCTTGCGCCCCTCCTCGGTGAAGCGCAGGGACTTGTCCTCGTTGCGCTCGACGTACCCGTCGCGCTCGAGGCGGCCGATCATCTCGTGGACGGTGGGCGGCGACAGCTGCATCGCGCGGGCGATGTTGGCGCCGGTGATGGGGAGTCCCGCCTCCTCCAGCCAGAACATCGACTGCAGGTACTCCTCCTCGGCGACTGTGGCGTGCTCGTGAGCCATGGCGCGATCTTAAACGGCGACGGCGGGGCCCCAAAGCGAGGGCCCCGCCGTGGCGCCGACGGCCGGCCGGCTAGACGGAACGCTGGTAGGCGGCTACCGCGCGCAGGGCGAACCACCCGCTGAGCAGCAGCACGACGACCAGCAGGCCCGCCCGGGCGGCGATGAAGCCCCAGTCACCGCCCTCGAGGACGGCGGTGCGGCTCGCCTCGATCGCCCAGTTGAGCGGGTTGAAGTCGGCGGCGGTCTGCATCCAGCCCGGGATCAGGTCCTTCTGCATGAACGCCGTCGAGATGAACGTGAGCGGCAGCTGCACCGCCGAGAGCAGCGCGATCAGCGACTCCTCCTTGCGGATGTACAGTGCCAGCCCGTTGGAGAGCGCGCCCACCGAGCAGCCGAGCAGCACCGCCATCGCGAGCATGACGAGCACGCCGTCGATGCCCCCGGGGAAGCTCGCGCCGATGATCAGCGCGAGGCCGATCATGATCAGCGACTGGACCACGATCACCACGGCGCTCTGCATCACCTTGCCCGCGACGAGCGCGGCGCGCGCGAGCGGCGAGACCAGCAGGCGGTCGGTGACCCCGCGGTCGAGGTCCTCGATCATCCCCATACCGCCCCAGCTCGCGCCGAAGAAGGCAGTCATGATGATCACGCCCGGCACGAGGAAGTCGACGTAGGAGCTGGTCTCGAACCCGGGGATCTCGACGACGCTCCGGAAGAGCTCGCCGAAGAGCAGCAGCCAGATGATCGGCTGCATCAGGGTGACGGCGATCCACCAGGGCTGCCGCCAGAGCGCAAGCAGCTCGCGCCACATCATGTATGTGCCGTGTCTGAGTGCGAGTGCCATCAGCGGTCCTCCTCATCGCTTGAGTCGCGGCTCGCCTCGGCCTCGGCCTCGGCGAACGCGCGGCCGGTGTAACGCAGGTAGACGTCGTCGAGCGACGGGCGCGAGACCCGCACGGACGCGACGCTCACCGACGCGGCCTCGAGCGCGGCCATCACGCTCGGCAGGGCCGTGGCGCCGTTCGCGACGCGGGCGCGCAGCACCGTGCCCTCGACCACGACGTCGCGCACGTCGGCGACCCCGTCGAGCAGCCCAGTCGCGGCTCCGTTCTGCGCCGGCTCGGCGAGCTCGACGTGGACGGCGTCACCCTGGAGCTCGCCCTTGAGCGCCTCAGGCGAGCCCTGCACGACGATCCGCCCGCGGTCGACGATCGCGAGCTGCGAGGCGAGCTCGTCGGCCTCCTCGAGGTAGTGGGTCGTGAGCAGGATCGTGAGCCCCTCCTCGGAGGCGAGGCGCTCGATCTCCTCCCACATCGCGGCGCGCACCTCGGGGTCGAGGCCCGTCGTCGGCTCGTCCAGGAACAGGACCTTGGGCCGGTGCACGAGCGCGACTGCGATATCGAGGCGGCGCTTCATCCCGCCGGAGTAGCCGCGCGCGACCCGGTCGGCGGCCTCGGCGAGGCCGAACTGCTCGAGCAGTTGGTCGGCGCGCCGGCGCAGCTCGGCGGAGGGGATGCCGTGGATGCGGCCCTGGAGGATCAGGTTCTCGCGCCCGGTGAGCTCGCCGTCGACGCCCGGGTTCTGCGCGACGACGCCGATCGCGCGGCGCACCTTGGCGGCCTCGCGATTGACGTCGAAGCCGGCGACTCGCGCCGTGCCCGAGTCGGGGGTGGAGAGCGTCGTGAGGATCTTCACCGTCGTCGACTTGCCCGCGCCGTTGGGGCCGAGCAGGCCGAAGACCGTGCCCTCGGGGACGCTGAAGCTGACGCCGTCCAGCGCCTGGACGTCGGGGGGATATCGCTTCGTCAGGCCCTCTGCCTCTATCGCGTTCACTACAGCCTTTCCTCCTCGCTTCTTGAGGTGGTATTCTTTAAGCGTCAAATATCTTAGCTTGTGAGATAAAATAATGCAACATCGAAATAAAGAGGAGCTCGTGTCGGCGGTCGGAGAGGCCTTCAGGGCCGCGCAGAACACGAATCAGGTGTTCGACCAGGCGGTCACGCGCCGCCTCGGCATCAACCAGACGGACCTGCTCGCGATGGACCTGCTCGAGCGCAGGGGGCGCATCACGGCCGGCCAGCTCGCCCAGGAGATGGGCCTGACCACCGGAGCGGTCACCTCGGTCGTCGACCGCCTCGAACGCAAAGGCTACGCGCAGCGGATCCGCGACGAGGAGGACCGCCGGCGCGTGCTCATCGAGCTCACCCAGAAGGCGCGCGACGAGGTCGAGGAGATCTTCGGCCCGCTGGCGGCCGACTGGCGCAAATACATGGGCAAGCGCACGACCGCCGAGCTCGAGATGATCCTCGACTTCATGCGGGGTGCCAATGAGCTCGTGGTCGGGCATGTGCAGCGGCTTCTGGACGCCGAGGGCGAGGCGCCCGAAAGTTGAGACCGCGCCGGGCGGCAGAAGTAATCGCCCGGCGCGGTGATGGTGGAAGCGAACGTATGTTCGTGCCCGTCCCGGACGGAAAACAGGCTCAGTCGCGCGCGACCAGCGAGCTCACGACGGCCTCGTAGAAGCCGTCTCCCATCGCGCCCTCGGTGACCGTGGCGTTCGGGAAGCGCGGCAGGGCCGCGCGGAGGTTCTCGTCGTTGGCGGGGCCGTTCGCGACGCAGAAGAAGCGCCCCACTGAGGCAGCCGCCTCGAGATCCTCGATCGAGTCGCCGATCGCGATGCACTCCTCCGGCGCGTAGCCTCGCGCGCGCCGGTGAAACTCCACGCCGCCAGCCTTGCTGGCGCCGCCGGGGACCAGGTGGTATGCGTGCGCGCGCCCCTCGATGCCCTCCATCCGCCGGCCGATCGCCCCGTTGTCGAGGAAGCGCAGGTCGTCGTAGCCGAGCTCGCGGATCAGGGCGTTGGCCTCGTCGACGTCCACCTTGCCGCGCATGAGCAGCGAGAACTCGCGCCCGTGGTGCCAGGGCTCGTGCCACTCCAGCCGCCCCGCGAAGCGCTCGAACAGCGCGTCGGCGACCCCGGCGGCCAGCAGCTGCTCGGCGGGCGTCCCCTTCTCGTTGGGCTGCCAGTTGCCGGTGAGCAGCGTGCGCTCGCCGTCGATCATCACCGCGCATCCGGCCTCGTAGATGTAGGAGGTCTGGCCGAGCAGGCGCGCGTCGGCCATCACCTGGGCCTCCTTGCGCCCGGACATGATCACGACCTCGACCCCGGCGCGGTGGCACGCCTCGAGCGCGCGCGCCTGCCGCAGCGAGAAGTTCCCCTCGGGGTCGCGGAACAGCGAGCCCCCGGGTCCAAGCAGGGTGCCGTCGAGGTCGGTGTAGACGCAGCGGATCGCCATGCGGCGCCGAACGCTATCCACCGGCGCGCGCCGACGGCGCCAGGGCGCCTAGAGAGCGGCGCTCGAGTCCACGCCGCTCCGCGCGGCCCACTCGGCGAGCGGGGGGCGCTCGACGAGGCGCGCCCCGGCGCGCTCGGCGGCGTCGACGGGCATGCCCTCCACGCGCGCGAGCAGCGCTGCCGCCACGTCGCGCGCCATCTCGGAGAGGTTGCGCAGCGACTGGTTGGGGTTGCGGCGCACGCCAAGGTCCACCTGCGCCATGCGCTCCAGGCCGAGCAACGCGACGAGGTCGACGATCATCGCGATCTCGACGCCGTAGCCGGTGCAGAACGGGATGCGCTCGAAGGCCCAGCGCCGGCCCGCGCACTCGCCCGCGAGCGGCTGACGGAACGCCGCGGCGTCCGGGAAGAAGAGCTCGAGCAGCGGGCGCGCGGTGAGCTCGGTGACGCGCCCGCCCTCGCCGCGCAGCTCCCTGCCGCCCACGATCAGCGGCCGCTCGTACGTCGCCTTGGTGAACGCGATCGCCTCGTCGCGAAAGAGCGGCGCCAGGAGTGCCACCACGTGCGCGGCCTCGAAGTCGTAGAGGTCCGAGTCGACGAAGCAGACGAGCTCGCCGGTGCACCGCGAGAGCCCGCGCCACATCGCATCGCCTTTGCCGAGCGCGGGTCCCGCGTCCGGCAGCAGTTCCTCCTCCCGCACGACCTCGGCGCCCGCCGCCCGCGCGGCCTCGCCGGTCTCGGCGCCCTCCGAGCCATCGATCACGAGCACCTCCTCGACCAGCCCGAGCTCGACGAGCTCCATGACCCGCTCGACGGTCCGGCCGGCGAGCGCGCCGGTGTCGCGCGCCGGGATGCAGACGGAGACGGTCTCGCTCTTCGCCTCCAACGCGGCCTCGGCCGAGAACTCGGAATGGTGGTACGTCGCTAGCATCGGCAGGCCCATGGGCGAGGCTCGGCCAATGCTATTGAGGGCTCGCGACCTGGAGATCGACCTGAGCGGCTCGCCCCTCGTCGTCGGCGTCGTCAACGCGACCCCCGACTCGTTCTCGGACGCGGGCAGCGCGCGCTCGCTGGGCGGCGTGCTGAAGCGCGCCGAGGTGCTGCTCGAGGCCGGCGCGGACGTGATCGAGGTGGGCGGCGAGTCGAACGTGTCGAACCGCCCGCCGGTGAGCGTCGAGGAGGAATGCGAGCGGATCGCCGCCCCCGTCGAGGAGATCGCGAGCTGGGGCGTGCCGGTCGCGATCGACACCTACAAGCCGCCGGTCGCCCAGGTCGCGCTCGAGGCTGGCGCGCGGATCGTGAACGACATCAGCGGGTTCGCGGATCCGGCGATGGCCGAGCTCTGCGCGCGCACCGGCGCGGCGGCGGTGATCGTGCACACCGAGACCCCGCCGAAGGTGTCCCGCTGGGACCCGGACCTCTACCCGGACGGCGTCGTGGCGCATGTGCGCCGCTGGCTCGCCGACGCCGCCGCCAGGCTCGAGGCCGCCGGCGTCGACCCGCGCTCCATCGTGCTCGACCCCGGCCCCGACTTCGCGAAGACCCCCCGCCAGACCGTGGAGCTGCTCGCCGGCCTCGATGAGATCGTGGGCCTCGGCTACGCGGTGATGCTCGCCTCCTCGCGCAAGGACTTCATCGGGGCGCTCACCAAGCGCCGCCCGTCGGAGCGGCTCGGCGGCTCGCTCGCCGCGGTCGCCCACGGCGCCGCGGCCGGCGTGCACATGCTGCGCGTCCACGACGTGCGCGAGACCCGCGACTTCCTCACGGTGCGCGCCGCCCTGCGGAACCCGGGGTCGGTCGACCCCGCGCTGCGCGTTCCCGAGGAGGTGCGGCGCGAGCGGCCGGCGGAGCGCTACGAGACCCGGCTGCGCCTCTAGTGGCCGCGGCGCCCGAGTCAGGCACGCGCATCGACCGCGCCTGGCGCAACGTGATCGCCCTGGGCGCCGACGACGGCCGCCTGGTGGCGACGAGCTTCGAGGAGCCGCGCCCCGCGGTCACCGTGCCGTTCCCCCGCGACCTGGAGCCCGCGCTCGCCGACGCCCTGCGCGAGGCCGGGATCAAGCGCCTCTACGCGCACCAGAACGAGGCGCTCGGCGAGGCCGCCCACCGGCACGTGATCGTCACGAGCGGCACCGCCTCCGGCAAGTCGCTCGCCTTCAACCTGCCGGTGCTCGAGGGGCTCGCGCTCGACGACCACGCGCGGGCGCTCTACCTCTACCCGATGAAGGCGCTCGCCCAGGACCAGGCGCGCAAGCTCGCCGAGCTGCGCCTGCCGTTCCTGCGCCACGCGATCTACGACGGCGACACCCCGCGCGAGGACCGGCCGCAGATCCGCCGCCGGTCGAACCTGCTGCTCTCCAACCCGGACATGCTCCACGTCGGCGTGCTCCCCCACCACAAGCGCTGGGGCGACTTCTTCGCGAACCTGCGCTGGGTCGTCGTCGACGAGGCGCACACCTACCGCGGCGTCTTCGGCTCGCACGTCGCGAACGTGCTGCGCCGCCTGCGGCGCGTGGCGCGGCTCTACGGCTCGGACCCGCGCTTTCTGCTCGCCTCGGCGACGATCGCGAACCCGCAGGAGCTCGGCGAGCGCCTGGTGGGCGAGCCGGTGAGCGTGGTCGGGGAGGACGGCGCGCCGCGCGCGGGCAGGCGGATCGTGATGTGGAACCCGCCGGTGATCGACGAGGCAACGCAGAAGCGGCGCTCGGCGCTCTCGGAGGGCGCGGAGCTGCTCGCCGACCTGGTCTCCGAGGGCCTGCGCACGATCTGTTTCCTGCGCTCGCGCAAGGGCATCGAGCTGATCCAGCGCTTCGCGCGCCAGCGCCTCGAGGAGCGCGGCCAGGGCGAGCTGGCCGAGCGGATCGCGCCCTACCGCGCCGGATACACGCCGCAGCAGCGCCGCGAGATCGAGGCGCGGCTGATGGCGGGCGAGCTGCTCGGGGTGGTCGCCACCGACGCGCTCGAGCTCGGCATCGACATCGGCGAGCTCGACGCCTCGATCTGCGTGACCTTTCCCGGCACCGTCGCGAGCCTGCGCCAGATGTGGGGCCGCGCGGGCCGGCGCTCGGAGGGGCTTGCGATCTACATCGCCGGGGAGGACGCGCTCGACCAGTTCTTCTGCCGCCACCCCGAGGAGTTCCTCGGCCGCCCGGTCGAGGCGGCGATCCTCGACCACCGCAACGAGCGCATCCAGGCCGGGCACGTCTTAAGCGCCGCCTACGAGATCCCGCTCGGCGGCGCCCCGCCCCAGCCCGGCGCGGCCGACGATGAGATCCTCGGCGAGGGCTGGCGCGAGCGCGCCGACGAGCTGGTCGCGGCCGGCCGGCTGCGCCGCTCGCGCGACGGGCGGTATCTACCGCGCGGGCCGGGCTTTCCGGCGGGCGAGGTCGCACTGCGCTCGGCGTCGCTCGACTCGATCGCGGTCGTCGACGCGAGCTCGGGGGAGATGCTCGGCCTGGTGGAGGCCGAGCGCGCGTTCACGACGGTGCACCCCGGCGCGGTCTACCTTCACCTCGGCCGCTCGTACGAGGTGCGCGAGCTCGACCTGGAGGCGCGCCGCGCGATCGTCGAGCCCTTCGACGGCGACTGGTACACGCAGCCCAAGAAGGAGACGATGGTGTTCATCGAGGCGATCGGCGAGCGCACCGAGCGGCTCGGCTGCGAGCTCAACTTCGGTGAGGTCTCGGTCACCGAGCAGGTGATCGCCTATCAGCGCAAGCGCCTCTCCGACCATGAGGTGATCGACTTGGTGGGGCTCGAGCTCCCCGAGCAGAACTTCCCCACGCAGGCCCTCTGGTACGTGCTGCCCGACGAGCTCGCCGGCCCCGCGGCGCTACCGCCGGAGATCCAGCTCGGCGCCCTGCACGCCGCCGAGCACGCCCAGATCGCCGTCCTGCCGCTGCTCGCGATGTGCGACCGCTGGGACATCGGCGGGCTCTCCACGAACGTCCACTTCCAGACCGGCCGGCCGACGATCTTCATCTACGACGGTCACCCCGGCGGCGTGGGCATCTCCCGCCGCGGCTTCGAGCGCTTCGACCGGTTGGTCGGCGACGCCGCCCGGCTCGTCGGCGAGTGCCCGTGCGAGCGCGGCTGCCCCTCGTGCGTGCAGAGCCCCAAGTGCGGGAACCTGAACGAGCCGCTCCACAAGCAGGGCTCGCTGGAGCTCATGCGCGGGATGCTGGCGGCCGCCGACCGGTGATCGACTTTCCTCGTCTCCCGGACCAGCAACCTCGATCACGAGCGCACCCCACCGCCGCGATCGAGTTTGCTCGTTTCCTCGACTAGAAACCTCGATCACGGGCGCAAGCTCGCGGCCCTGATCGACTTTTCTCGTCTGGTGGACTAGAAACCTCGATCACGTGACTACGGCCGTGCCGGACAACCGCCCGCCCCAGATCGCCGTGATCGGCAGGGGCACGTCGGACGAGGAGGCCGAGGCGCTCGCCGAGGAGGTTGGGCGGCTGCTCGCCGGGGCGGGCGCGCGGGTCGTCTGCGGCGGCCTGGGCGGCGTGATGGCCGCGGTCGCGAAGGGCGCCCGCGAGGCGGGCGGCGAGGTGATCGGGATCGTGCCCAGCGCCGACCCCGCCGACGCCAACCCGTACTGCACGCACGTCGTCGCCACCGGCATCGGCAAGGCGCGCAACCTGGCGGTCGTCGCCTCGGGAGACGCGGTGATCGCGATCGGCGGCGAGTGGGGCACTCTCTCGGAGATCGCGCATGCCCGGCAGTTCGGCAGGCCGGTGATCGCTCTGGCGAGCTGGCGGGTCGAGCCGCACGCCCCGATCGCCGAGGGAGCGGGGGTCGAGGAGGCCGACTCGCCGGAGCGCGCGGTCGCCCTGGCGCTGAGCGCAATCGGCCGCTGAGCGGCTAGCCTTTAGCGCCCGCGGCGAGGTAGCTCAGTTGGTAGAGCACACGACTGAAAATCGTGGTGTCGCCGGTTCGATTCCGGCCCTCGCCACTTTCTGCGGCCCTCGGTAGGAGGGCCTTTTTTCATGCGCGGAGTCGCTTCGGCCGTCGCCGTGGCACCCGAACTCACGGTGTTGCCCTGGGGCGCTGCGGAGTGGGAGAAGCGCCCGGCGCCTGACCGCATCCCACACCGATACGGTCAGGGTCGCATGGCCCGCACCGACGACGTCGGCGTGCTCGTCGCTCTTTTGGCCGCCTTCCACGTGGCGCTGGGGCTCTTCCAGCTGCTCGCGGCGGGGACGTTCTTCGAGCACGTCGGCAACTACGGCGCTGAGAACACCCACTACGTCGGCGACGTGGGCTCGTTCACGCTGGGCTACGGCATCGCGCTCGCGATCGCCGTCCGCCGGACGTCCTGGCGCGTGCCGGTGCTCTGGGTGGGCGCGCTCTGGTATCTCGTGCACGCCGTGAACCACGCCACCGACGTCGTCGAGGCGATCTCGACGGCGCGGGGCTGGCTCGACACGCTGCTGATCCTGATCGGCGCCGCCGCGCTGGCGTACGTGGCCCACGTGGAGGTCAGGCGCGAGCGCGACGAGGCACGCCACTGACCGGCCGCCGCCGGCCCTAGCCCCCGGCTGCCGCACAGGCCTCCGCGCGCCGCATGAGCTCCGCGCGCCGCCGGATGTTCGCGGTGAGCAGGGCGGCGCGCTTGTACTCGGCCGCGGCCTCCTCGTTGCGGCCGAGGCGCTCCAGCAGGTCGGCGCGCACGGCGGGCAGCGGCGGGTATTCGGCGAGCGCGGGCTCGCCTGAGAGCTCGTCCACGAGCGTGAGCGCGGCCTGCGGGCCGGAGGCCATGCCGATCGCGACCGCGCGGTTCAGCTCGACGACGGGCGAGGGCATGATCTGCGCCAGGCCGTCGTAGAGCGAGACGATGCGCTCCCAGTCGGTGTCCTCGACCGTGGGCGCGACCGCGTGGCAGGCCGCGATCGCGGCCTGCAGCGTGTAGGGGCCGATCGGGCCGCCGGTCGCGTAGGCGCGCTCGAGCGCCGCGAGGCCGCGGCGGATGAGGAGCCGGTCCCAGCGGGTGCGGTCCTGGTCGGCGAGCAGGATCGCCTCGCCGTCGACTGAGACGCGCGCTCGCGTCCGCGAGGCCTGGAACTCCATGAGCGCCGCGAGCCCGTGGACCTCCGCCTCGTCGGGGAGGAGCTCGGCGAGGATCCGGCCGAGGCGCAGGGCCTCCTCCATGAGCTCCGGGCGGATGATGCTCTCGCCGGAGCTCGCCGCGTAGCCCTCGTTGAAGATCAGGTAGATCACCTCGAGCACGGCGGCGAGCCGGTCCTTGAGCTCGTCGCGGCCGGGCACCTCGAACGGCACGCGCGCCGCGGCGAGCGTGCGCTTCGCGCGCGTGATCCGCTGGGCGATCGTCGCGCGCGGCTTCAAGTAGGCGGAGGCGATCTCCTCGGTCGTAAGCCCGCCGAGCAGGCGCAGCGTGAGCGCCACCCGAGCCTCGGGCGAGAGCATCTGGTGGCACGCCGTGAAGATCAGCCGCAACAGGTCGTCCTCGAAGGGGTCGTCGACCTCGGCGGCGAGGTCTTGCTCGATCGCGCGCCGCAGCTCGGCGTCGCGAGCAAGCTCGGCGAGCTTGCGGTCGTGGACCTCCGCTCGGCGCAGCCGGTCGATCGCGCGGCGCTTGGCAGTGGCCGTGAGCCAGGCGCCCGGGTTGTCCGGGACGCCTTGGGCGGGCCACTGCTCGAGCGCCGCCACGAAGGCCTCCTGCGCGAGGTCCTCGGCGAGGCCCACGTCGCGGACGACGCGGGCGACGGCCGCGATCACCTTGGCGGACTCGATCCGCCAGACCGCCTCGACCGTCGCCCTGACGTCGCCCCTCGTCACCGGCTGGGTGCGCTCGCTCTGTTACGCGCTCTCGCGGAGCTTCTGCTCCTCGGCGCGCATCTGCTCCATCTTCTCGCGGAGCTCCGGCGTGAACTCCTCGCCGAAGTCCTCGGGCTCGTAGAACGGGCGGAGCTCCACACACGACTCCTCGCCGGTGGGGTTGGGGATGCGCTTCGCCCACTCGATCGCCTCGTCGAGCGACTTGACCTGCCAGATCCAGTAGCCCGCGACCAGCTCCTTGGTCTCGGCGAACGGCCCGTCGACGACCTTGCGCTCGTCGCCCGAGAAGTACACGCGCGCTCCCGCCGAGCTGGGCTTCAGCCCGTCGCCGTCGAGGATCACGCCAGCCTTGATGAGCTCCTCGTTGAACGCGCCCATCGCCTCGAGCATCTCCTGCTTGGGCAGCACGCCGGCCTCGGTCTGCTCGTTCGCCTTCACCAGCACCATCACTCGCATCGTTTCCTCCTTTGGTCTCAGCGGTGCTTCTACCCATGCGTCGAACGAGCCAGCCCGAATTCGACACCGGGCCGAAAACCGGCTGCCGACGGCCGGGACGAATCGACCGCTGGGGTCTAGAGTCGAAGTATCGACCCCCGCTACGAGGTACTCGATGATGCCGCGTGGCTGGCGCAGCAGTTCGTCGCCAGCCTGGGCTCCCGACCGGTTCGCGAGCGCGCGAGCATGGAGGAGCTGCGCGCGTCGCTCGACCGCGAGCTGACCGACTCCGGCGAGGACCCGCGCACGGTGATCGCCGAGCTCGCGCGCGACGCCGAGCCCGGGCTGGTCGCCTCGGCGGGCCCGCGCTACTTCGGCTTCGTCGTGGGCGGGGCGCTGCCGGTCGCGGTCGCCGCCGACTGGCTCACCTCGGCGTGGGACCAGAACGGCACGAACTACCTGGTCTCGCCCGCTCCCTCGATCGTCGAGGACGTCGCGGGCCGCTGGGTCAAGGAGCTGCTCGGCCTGCCGCTGGACGCGAGCACGGGTTTCGTCACCGGCTGCCAGATGGCGCACTTCACCTGCTTGGCGGCGGCCCGCCACGCTGTCTTGGACGAGCTCGGCTGGGACGTCGAGGCGCGCGGCCTGCGCGAGGCGCCCGAGATCCGCATCCTCGTCGGCTCCGAGGCGCACGTGACGATCGGCGTCGCGTGCCGGATGCTCGGCCTGGGGCGCGACAAGATCCGCGGCGTCGCCTGCGACCGGCAGGGCCGCATGCGCATCGACGCGCTGCGGGCCGCCCTCGACGAGTGGGACGGGCCCGCGATCGTCTGCGCGCAGGCGGGCAACGTGAACACGGGCTGCTTCGACCCGCTTGCCGAGGTTGTCGAGGCCTGCCGCGAGCACGGCGCCTGGTGCCACGTCGACGGCGCCTTCGGGCTGTGGGCGGCCGCGAGCCCGCGGCGCCGGCACCTGGTCGAAGGGGTCGAGGGCGCCGACTCCTGGGCGACCGACGGGCACAAGTGGCTCAACGTCCCCTACGACTGCGGGATCGCGATCGTCGGCCACCCCGAGGCCCACAAGGAGGCGATGGCCTCGACCTCCCCCTACATCCCCCCGCACGACCCGGACGTCCCCTGGGCCGCCGACTGGGTGCCGGAGCTCTCCCGCCGCGCCCGCGGCGTACCGCTTTACGCGGCACTGCGTTACCTCGGCCGCAGCGGCGTCGCCGAGCTCGTCGACCGCTGCTGCGACCACGCGGCGCTCATGGCGGCGCTGCTCACCGAAGGCGGGCTCGAGGTCGCAAACGACGTCGTCCTCAACCAGGTGATGGTCCACGTGGCCGACGACGCCGAGACCACGAACGAGGTCATCGCGCGCATCCAGCGCGACGGCACGTGCTGGCTTTCCGGGAGCACCTTCCAGGACATGCCGGTGATCCGCATCTCGATCGTCGGCTGGCAGACCACCGCCGATGACATCGAGCGCTCGGCGAAGGCGATCCTCGCGGCCGCACGGCACCGATGAGCCCGCAGGGCCCGCGCGGTCTTACCCGTAAACGACGAACGGAGGCCACGTGCGCACGCTGACTTACGCGATGGGGGTATCCCTCGACGGCTACATCGGGGGCCCAGAGGGCGAGATCGACTGGTCGGACCCCGACCCGGAGCTCCACCAGTTCCACAACGACCGCACCCGCAGCCTGGAGGGGCATCTGCTCAGCCGTCGCCTCTACGAGACGATGACCTACTGGGAGGAGCTCGACCTGAGCGAGGCGAACGAGATCGAGCGCGACTTCGCGGAGATCTGGAGGGCGCTGCCCAAGGTCGTCTTCTCCAGCACGCTCACCGACGTCGTCGGCAACACGCGGCTCGTCTCCGGCGACGCCGTCGCCGAGGTCGAGGCGTTCAAGGCCGAGGGCGACGGCGAGTGGGGGGTGGGCGGCGCCCGCCTCGCGCACGCGCTGCTGGAGCACGACCTGATCAACGAGTGCTGGCTCTTCGTCTACCCAATCGTGCTCGGCGACGGGATCCCCTTCTTCCCCAAGCTCGACCGCAGGCTTGAGTTCGAGCTCGTCGAATCACGGACCTTGCCGGGCGGCGTGGTCTACCTGCGCCAGCGCCGCGTTCGCTGAAACGGGCGGGCGGCACGGCCGCGCCGCCCGCTCGGAGGCCTGGTGGGTGCTACCTTCCTCGCCATGCCTCTGGCGTTCCTCTAACGCGCTTCACGACTCCAAGCCAGCCGGCCGCGCCGCGCGGCCGGTCCCCTGTCGTGAACCCGCTTTGGAGGACCTATGCGGTCTCGCACCCCGCGAGACGAGCGTCGCCGGACGCTCGGCCAAAACTTCCTCGTCGACGAACGCGCGATCGCGCGTGTCGTGGCGAGCCTCGATCTGGAGCCGGGGTCGCTCGTGCTCGACCTCGGCGCGGGTCGCGGTGCCCTGACGCGTGCCGCGGCCCAGCACGGCGCGCGGGTGCTCGCGGTCGAGATCGATCCGGCATGGGCGCGCGCGTTGCGCCGGGAGGCCGCGCGCTGGGGCGACGTCCGCGTGGTACGGCGGAACGCGCTCGCCTTGCGCTTCCCGAGCGAGCCGTTCCGGGTGCTGGCGTCGCCGCCCTACGGGATCGCGACGCGGATCGTGCGGCGGCTGCTCGCCGAGGGGCACGGCCTGCAGGAGGCGGCCCTCGTCCTGCAGGCCGAGGCGGCCCGGCGGCTGGCCGGCGTGCCCTCGACCGGACGGTTCGCGGCGCTGTGGGCGCCCTGGTACTCGCTCGAGGTGGGCGCGCGCGTCCCGCGTCACAGCTTCCGCCCGGTGCCGTCGGTGGACAGCGCGGTGCTGCGCATCACGCCCCGGGCCCGCCCTTTGCTCTCCCCGGGCGCGTTCGCCCACTATGAGCGCTTCATCGCCCGCGTCTTCGAGGGGCGTGGCCGCACCGTCGCCGAGCGCCTCGGGCGGGGCACCGGGGCGCGGGGGGTGCGGGCTGCGCTCGGGCGCCTCGGACTCGACCCGAGCGTCACCCCGTCGCGCGTTCCGGCGCCGGGGTACGCGGAGCTCTTCCGGGAGCTCGGCCCGCCGTCGGGTTAGTGGGCAGCGATTTCGTGAACCCTTAGGGCATGGACAATCAGGAGCTGCTGGACGCCCTGCTGCGCGTCGACGAGGCGCTCGCGCAGGGCACGGGTGACCTCTACCGACGGTTGCTCACCGAGGATGCCGTCGTCGCCCTGCCCGGGATGGGCCTGCTCGACCGCGAGGCGTGCGCCGCCGCCCTCGACGCGTCGGACGCGACCGGCTGGGATTCGATCGCGATGCACGACGCGCGGCTGGTCGCGCTCGGCCGCGATGCCGCGGCGGTCACCTACCGCTTTGAGGGCAGGCGCGGCGACTTCCGCTACGCGGCCCTGATGACGAGCGCGTACGTGCGGCGCGAGGGCGAGTGGAGTCTCGCCGTGCACCAGCAGACGCCGCTGTGACCCCCGGCTAGCGCCGGTCGCCGGCGCGGCCGAGCGCCCACCACGCGAGCGCCGCGGCGATCCCGACGACGATTGCGACGCCCAGCGCCGTGCTTTCGGTGAGAAGGGCGGCGAGCCCGCCGAGCACGGCCCAGCAGACGACGATCACGGCGCGCTGCATCGCCTGCGGGCTCATCGGGGCGCCAGCGTAACGAGCCGCCCGAGCGGCGCGCAGCAACGCGCCGCCATAGGGCATCCTTCCGCCAGAGAATGAGCGTGTCCGTCGAGCCGAGGGAGGGTCAGCCGGGTTCCGCTCGCCGGCGAGGCGGCGGGCGGCGCCGCGTTGCCGTCGCGGCGCTCCTGCTCCTCGTGGTCGTGGTCGCGGCGGTGGCGGTGATGGGCTGGCGCTACTCCTCGCTCGTGTTGGTGCCGAACCACGAGCCGGGCCCCTTCGACGTGAAGGTGCTGGCCGTCGAAGGCGACCGGATCACGCTCGAGCGCGACGCCGACACGGAGCGCCCCGGCACGTACGGCCTGGACTGGCGGGACGGCCACGCGATCGTCGGCCGGGTGCTCGCCGCCCGGGGCGACACGGTCACCCGCCGCCTGCGTGCCGTGGAGGGCCGGCTCGAGCCGGGCACAGAGGTCGAGCTCGATCCTCACGTGTGGGAAGGCGACCCGCGGCGGACCATCGGCCTCGAGTTCGACGAGGTGGAGATCGAGGGCGAGCTGGGCCCGATGCCGGCGTGGCAGGTCGATCCGCCACGGCCGAGCGATGCGTGGGCGATCTTCGTGCACGGCCTGAACGGCACGCGGGAGGCCGCCCTGCGCGTGCTGCCCACCTTGCGCCGCGCGGGCCTCACGGCGCTCGCGATCACCTACCGCAACGACGAGGGGGCGCCGCCCTCGCCGGACGGCAAGCACCACCTGGGCCTCGAGGAGTGGCGCGACCTCGAGGCCGCGGCCCGGTACGCGCTCGAGCGCGGTGCGGAGCGGCTCGTGCTGATCGGCTACTCGATGGGCGGCGCGATCGTCACGCAGTTCGCCGAGCGGTCGGAGCTCGCCGATCGGGTCGCCGCGCTCGTGCTCGATTCGCCGGCGCTCTCCTGGAAGCCGGTCCTGGACTACGGGGCCACCGAGCTCGGCCTTCCCGAGCTGGCGGCCGTACCGGTGCGCTGGGCGATAGCGCTGCGCATCGACGTGGACTGGGACCAGCTCGACGCCCTCCAGCACACCGGCGAGCTCAGCCTGCCGACCCTGCTCTTCCACGGCACCGAGGACACCGTCGTCCCGATCGAGCTCAGCGAGGAATACGCGCGGGCGCTGCCCGAGCACGTCACCTACTACCACGTGCCGCGCGCGGGGCACGTGGAGAGCTGGAACGTCGACCCAGCCGCCTACGAGGGACGCCTGCGCGCCTTCTTGGCGGACCTGGGCTTGGACCGCTAGGTCCGGCTCGGGATCTCCTGAACCGCCCAGCGGTTGCCGTCGGGGTCCGAGAAGAACACGAAGCGCCCCCAGGGGAAGTCCGCGATCTCGCTGACGTCGGCGCCACGGCCCGCGAGCTCCTCGTGGGCGGCCTCGATGTCGTCGACGACGAGCTGCAGCCCCTCGACCGAACCGGGCGGCGCGTCCGTGACCCCCTTGCCGATCGCGATCGAGCATCCCGATCCGGGCGGCGTGAGCTGGACGAAGCGGATGTCGTCGCTCACGGTGTGGTCGTGGTCGAGCACGAAGCCCGCCTGCTCGACGTAGAACGCCTTCGCCCGGTCGACGTCGCTCACCGGGACGGCGACCAGCTCGAGCCTGAAGTCCATTGCAGCCTCCTGGGCCAGGGGGACGGGGGAAGGGGCAGCGTAGTCGCGCGGAGGAAACGGCGCAATCCCAGGCTTGTATAGTTGCTTGCATCAAGCAAGTAGTGCCCGCGACGACAGGACCCGCGATGCCCTCACCTGAGAACCTCGAACAACTCGCCCGGGCGATCTACGGGCTCGGCATGGTCAAGCGCGACATGGTGCGCCGCACAGGCTTCGAGCCGAGCGGCGGGCTTCTGCCCCTCGCCATGGTCGTGCGCCGCGACGGCGCCCGGGTGAAGGACATCGCCCAGGCGCTCCGCGTCGACCTCTCGGTGGCGAGCCGCCAGATCGCAGCGCTCATCGATGCCGGCTACATCGAGCGCGCCGCCGACCCGCACGACGGCCGCGCGGCCGTGCTGCACGCGACCCGCAAGGGGCGGGCGGCGCTCAAGCGCGCCCACGAGCGGATCGTGCGCGCCTACTCCGAGGCGCTCGCCGACTGGTCGGACGAGGACGTCGCCACGCTGACGAGGCTGACCGAGCGCCTGCGCGCCGACTACGAGCGCTCGATCAGCGCCGTCCCCGAGGAGGTGGCAGCGTGAGCGTCGCGACCGCCGCCGCAACGGGCCGCGCGCCCATGTCGCGGCGCGAGGTGCTCGAGGCGATGTCGGGCCTTCTGCTCGGCATGTTCGTCGCGCTGCTCTCGAGCACGGTCGTCTCCGCGGCGCTCCCGCGGATCATCAGCGACCTGGGCGGTACCCAGACCGACTACGCCTGGGTCGTAACCGCCACGCTGCTCGCGCTTACGGTGAGCACGCCGGTGTGGGGCAAGCTCGCCGATCGCGTCGACCGCAAGCGCCTCGTGCAGTCCGCACTCGTGATCTACGTCGTCGGCTCGGCGGCCGCGGGCATGTCGGAGTCCACTGGCTTTCTGATCGGCTGCCGCGTCCTGCAGGGCATGGGCGCCGGCGGGATGATGGCGCTCGTCCAGGTGATCTTCACCGACCTGGTCTCGCCCCGCGAGCGCGGCCGCTACATGGGCTTCATCGGCGCGATCATGGCCGTCGGGATGATCTCCGGCCCGGTGCTGGGCGGCGTGATCACCGACGGCATCGGCTGGCGCGGCACCTTCTACGTGGGCGTGCCGTTCGCCGTGGCGGCGATTGTCGTGCTCCAGCGCACGCTCCACCTGCCGCCCCGCGAGCGCGGTCGCTCCAACCCCGACTACCTGGGCACCGCGCTGGTCGCCATCGGCGTCTCGGTCCTGCTCGTCTGGATCTCGTTCGCCGGCAGCCAGTTCGACTGGCTGTCGACCCAGACGGCGGTCATGGTCCCGGTCGCGCTGCTCTCCCTGGCCGCCGCGGTCGCGGTCGAGCGGCGCGTGAGCGACCCCCTGATCCCGCTGGAGCTCTTCCGCAACCGCACGATCCGCCTCGTCGTGATCGCCACCGTTGCGGTTGGCATCGCGATCTTCGGCACCTCGATCTTCCTCGTCCAGTACATGCAGATCGCGCACGAGCGCACCCCGACCGAGTCGGGGCTGCTCACGATGCCGATGGTGCTGGCGTCGATGCTCGCCTCCGCCGGGGTCGGCCAGCTCATCAGCCGCACCGGCCGCTACAAGCGCTGGCTCCTGCTCGGGGCGGTCCTGCTGACCGCCGGGCTCGGCCTCATGGGTACGCTCGATGAGCACACCAGCCTGGTCGTGGTCGGCGCCTACCAGGTCGTCGTCGGGCTCGGCATGGGCATGCTCATGCAGAACCTGGTGTTGGTCGCGCAGAACGCGCTCAGCTTCGACCAGATGGGCGCGGGCAGCGCGCTGGTCGCGTTCTTCCGCAGCCTCGCCGGCGCGTCGGGCGTGGCCGTCCTGGGCGCCGTCCTGGCCTCCGAGGTCACGAGCTCGATCGCGGCGGGGCTCGCCGCCAACGGCATCGACCCGAGCGCGCTCGGCGGAGGCTCGGGGTCGCTGCCCGACGTGCGCACGCTGCAGGAGCCGATCCGCGGCATCGTCGAGCACGCCTACGGCAGCGGCATCGCGGAGATCTTCCTGTTCGCCGCGCCGGTCGGGCTGATCGCGATCGCCGCGATCGCCCTGCTGCCGGAGAATCCGCTCGGGACCGTGAGCGGGATCGAGGCGGCGGCGCGCGAGGCCGAGGACGCCGACGCCGACGACGCCCCCGGACCGGGGTCCGGGGGCGCCGAGGGCGAGGCCGCGACCGCGGGCGCCTACGGCCCGTAGGTGCCGAACGCCCAGAGGTTGCCCTCGGGGTCGCGCACGGTGAAGTCGCGCGACCCGTACGAGGTGTCGGTGATCTCCATGGCGATGTCGGAGCCCGCCTCGCGGACACGCTGGTAGAGCTCGTCCACCTGCTCGAGCGCGCAGTAGATCAGCCGCCCGCCGGGCTTCAGGCTGCGGAACGGCTCGCGGCCGATTCCGGCCGAGCTCAGCATGATCGTCGCGCCGCTGAAGTTGAGCTCGGCGTGCGCGACGCTGCCGTTCTCGTCGCGGTGGTCGTGGCCGCACGTGCAGCCCAGCGCGTCCTTGAGCCAGCGGATGCCGGCGTCGGCATCCCAATAGAGGACTTGGGGATAGAACCGTGGCGTCGCCATCGGGGCTCCTTTCGGTTGGTGGACGCTGGCGGACGCTAAGCGGAGGCCGGGGCCCGGTCTTGTACGAAATTGACCTCCGCGTCCGCGGCGACTCCCTCGAAGCCTCCGAGCAGCGAGCCGCGGTAGGCGGCGGGCGTCGTGCCCGCGAGCGCGCGGAACTCGCGCGTCATGTGGGCCTGGTCGTGGTAGCCGCACGCGGCGGCGACCCGGGCAAGCTCGACCGGGCGCCTCGCGCGCAGGAGCTGCGCGGCGCGCTCGAACCGCAGGATGCGCGCCGCGGTCTTGGGCGGCACGCCGACCTGCTCGCGGAAGCCGCGGATCAGATGGCGCGGGCTGCAGCCGAGGCGGTCGCACAGCGCGCCGATCTCCGCCGTGCCGCCGCTCCGCGCGAGCGCGCGCCACGCCCACTCGACGCTCGGCGTGGCTGCCCGGGCCCGCGCGAACCGGCGCGCGATGGCGGCGTCGAGCAGGTCGAAGCGCGACTCCCAGTCCGGCGCGGGGGCGAGCGCCTCCTCCAGGCGCCGGCCCTCCTCGCCGAGCACGTCGGCCAGACCGACCGAGAGCTCGGGGAGCTCGTGCAGGGCGATCCCGCAGAAGAGGTGCAGGCCGATCGGGGTGAAGTCCACCTGCACGCCGGCGGACGTGCCGGAGAACGCGGTGGTGGCGGGCTGCGGCGAGAGGCGCGCGAGGAAGCCGCCGACATGGACGGCGGCCGAGCCGTCCGGCCCCGAGACCGCGAAGGGCACGCCGAGGTTGATCACCAGGACCGCCCGCGAGGAGGGCGCCTCGAGGCGGCGCAGGCCGGTGTCGGCGCGCTCCACGAACCCCGTGTAGCGGCGCACGAAGGGAAGGAGCACGGGCGCGGGCGCAGCCTCGGCGTACTCCGAGCTGCCGGCCGCCGAGCGGCTGCGGCTGACGCGCTGCGTGCGTGCCATTCGCTCACTCTAGGCCACGGCACCGCGCCCGCCCACCGCGCCGAGCGTGCGAAAGCGCTGAGACCGGCAACGGAATCGCACGCTCAGCGAGTGGGGAAAACGGCCCATTTCGCCTCCGGCGCTTGTCGTGGGGCCGGCGAGATGCGAGGAACGCCCCGCGCTGGCTTGAAGGCCGCGCAGGTCAGTACCACGGAGGAGTATCCATGCACGCACTGAGGAGGCCGCGCCGGGCCGCGGCAATCGCGGTGGCGGTCGTCGCGTCGCTGGCGCTGCTGGCGATCGCGATGACGCAGGGGGCGCAGGCCGCCTTCCCGGGCCCCAACGGGGACATCTTCTTCCACACCCAGGGCAACGGCGGCGACTCGATCATCGCCCGGGTCAACGCCAAGGGCAAGAAGTTCAAAAAGCTCACGCCCGAGGCGATCGACGCGACCGACGTGGCCGTCTCGCCGGACGGCAAGCGCATCGCGTTCGAGTGCGAGCTCGAGAACGGGGGCTCGGAGATCTGCGTCGCCGACCGCAACGGCAAGCGGCGCCGCGCGGTCACGAACCACCCGGCGAGCGACAGCGACCCGGCGTGGTCGCCGGACGGGAAGTGGATCGTCTTCGAGAGCGACCGGGACGGCGATGACGAGATCTACAAGGTGCGCGCCAACGGCAAGCGCCTGCGCCAGCTCACCAAGAACAACATCCGCGACGAGGACCCGAGCTGGTCGTCGAAGGGCCTGATCGCCTGGGAGTCGGGCGACAGCAACATTCAGGACATCTGGGTGATGCGCGCCAACGGCAAGCGCAAGCGCAACCTCACCAAGAGCCCGCTCGCCGACGACGGCGACCCGAACTTCTCGCCCAACGGCAAGCTGATCGCCTGGGACCGCGAGCCGGCCGACGACGCGAACGAGTACATCTGGGTGATGAGGGTGAACGGGAAGGGCAAGCGCCAGCTCACCACGCATTTCGCCGGCGACGAGGACCCCGTGTTCTCGCCCAACGGCAAGCTGATCGCCTTCGTGAGCGACCGCCGGGCCGACCAGGACGACCTCTACGTCATGAGGGCCAACGGCAAGCGGCAGCGGCTGCTCTACGGCAGCACGGGGGCGATCGAGCAGGGGCCCAACTGGGGCCGCAAGCCGGCCAAGAAGCGCAAGCGCCGTTAGCCGCCTCCGCCGCGGCCCCCCGCCCACGCGCGGCGGGCGGGCCGCGGCGCCGGAGCGCTCAGCCGAACGCGTTGTCGAGCGCCATCATCACCGCGAAGCCGATGAGCAGCGCGAGCGAGGCTTCGCGGTAGAAGCCGCGCTCGTGCGCCTCGGGGAGGAGCTCGTCGACGACGACGTAGAGCATCGCGGCGGCCGCGAAGGCGAGCCCGAAGGGGAGCAGGCCGCCGACGAGCTCGACGACGCCGAACGCGGCGAACGCGGCTAGCGGCTCGACTGCGCCGGAGCCGAGCGCGATCATCGCGGCCCGGCCGCGGGAGCGGCCGGCGGCGACGAGCGGCACGGCGGCCGCCGTGCCCTCGGGGATGTTCTGCACGGCGATCGCCACCGCGAGCGGCACGCCGAGGTCGGTGCCGCCGGCCGCGAACGCGACGCCCACCGCCATCCCCTCGGGGATGTTGTGGATCGTGAGCGCCGCGAGCACCATCCACCCGCGCCGGTCGATCCGCCTGCGCTCCGCCGAGCGCTCGTGCGGCGCGAAGCGCTCGTGCAGGTGGGGCATGAAGTTGTCGACGAGCGCGATCGCGGCGCCGCCGAGCGCGAACCCGACCAGCACCTCGCCGAGCGTGCCCGAATCGAGGGCGGGAACGAGCAGCGAGAACCCAAGCGCGGCGAGCATCACTCCGGCGGCTCCGCCGAGCAGCGTGTCGAGCAGGCGCGGCGAGGGACGGGGCAGCGCGAACAGCGCGAGCCCGCCCAGGCCGGTCGCAAGGCCCGGCAGCAGCATCCCCAGGACCTCGGTGGCGCTCATGCGCGGCGCACTCTAGAGCCTCGCCCGCGTCAGAAACCGGCGCGACGCGGCGACTCCCAAGGCGTGAAGGGGGGAGATTCACCGTCCGAACTGCGCTCTACCTTGGGGCTCCTGATGACCTCATCACCGCGACTCGCCATCCAGGAGACGCTCGACGCCGTCGCCGGGCCGGCGAGCGGCGGGCGCGTCTTCGTGCGCGAGCTCCGCGAGGGGGACCAGGTCGCGGCGGTCTTCGTCGTCCGCGAGCGCAGCCGGCTCTCACGGCGCAACGGCGAGGATTTCCTCAGGCTGCTGGTCGCCGACCGTACCGGCACGGTCGAGGCGGTGGTCTGGGACGACGTCGACGCTTGCTTCGAGGTCTGCGAGCCGGGCTCGATCGTCTACATCGAGGGCGCGTTCTCGGTCCACCCGCAGTACGGCCCGAAGATCACGGTGAAGTCGATCCGCCGCGCGGCCGAGGGCGAGTACGACCGCCTCGAGCTCGTCGAGGGCCCGCCGACGCCCGTCGAGCGCATGGAGGCCGACCTGCGCGCCCTGATCGCGACCGTCCAGAACCCACATCTGCGGCAGCTGCTCGACCGCTTCTTCGCGCCCGACTCGCCCCACTGGCAGCGGTTCCGCGAGGCGCCCGCGGCCAAGTACTACCACCAGGCCTACCCGCACGGCCTGCTCGACCACTCGCTGTCGGTGGCGCAGGCGGTGAGCGCCGTCTCCTCGGCGTTCCCGGGAATCGACCGCGACGTCGCCGTCACCGGCGCGCTCCTGCACGACGTCGGCAAGACCCAGGCCTACAACGACGACCCGCTCGCGATCGACCTCACCGACGCGGGCAAGCTGCAGGGCGAGATCCCGCTCGGCTACTACCTCGTGCGGCGCGAGATCGAGGAGATCGACGGCTTCGACCCCGAGCTCGCCCAGGCCGTGCTGCACATCATCCTCTCGCACCACGGCACGCTCGAGCACGGCTCACCGGTGGTGCCCGCCACCCGCGAGGCCACGCTCGTCCACGCGATGGACAACCTCGGCGGCAAGCTGGGCAGCTTCGACCGCCTCGAGCGGGAGCTCCCCGAGGGCGAGCGCTGGTCGAAGTACGACCGCGGGATCGGCTCGGGCGCGTACTTCCGCGAGCGGCGAGCGGCGTAGCGGACGCCTGGCCGCGCGGCGTCTAGGGCACGCAGCGCTGGAGCCGGTCGATGTCGCCGCCGGCGCGCTCGATGCAGCGCTGCAGCCGCTTCGGCTTGATCCCCGCGGACTCGAGCGCCTCCTCCACCTGCCTGCGGGCCTCCTCGGCGTCCGCCGTGTCGCCGAACGATTGCTGGATGGACTCCTGGATCCCGCTCGCGCCCTCGAGCGCGCTCGACGTGATCTTCTCGGTCGTGTCGAGCGTGGGCTTGATGACGAAGACGTAGACGGCGGCCAGGATCGCCACCGTCGTGACCATCTTGAGGAGCGCGCTGATGAAGGTGCCGGCGCCGATCACCTATTGAAGAGCAGCTCGTCGGCGAGGTCGCGGCAGCGCTGCATCGCCGCGACCGCGAAGCCCGCGCCGTCCACGCAGTCGCGCACCCGATCGGCATCGGCGCCGCGTCCCTGGCTGGCCAGGCTGTCCGCGTACGAGAGCGCGAACGTGCGGTTCGAGCGCACCGCGGTCGTGATCCTCTGCGCGAACTTGACGCACTTCTCGAGCGCCCTCGCGTCGTTGCCGGCGTCTCGCCTGCAGTCGCGAACGGCCCGCACCGCCTCGCGCCACGACGCGCCCTGCAGGCTCAGCACCATGGAGTCGAGCCGCGACTTGGCGACGTTCGCGGAGACCTGTGCGGCGCGCTCGCGCGCCTCCGCCTCGGCCTCCCGGGCGACCCGGGCGCCCTGGTCGATCGCCTCCTCGGTGGTCTCGAGGATCGGGCGGATGACGAAGTAGTAGACCGCAGCCAGGATCACGACGGTCGTGATGACCTTGAGCAGCGGGTTGATAACGGTGCCGGCGCCGATCAAACGGGGTCCCCCTGAGGCGACGGCAAGCCTAATGGAGTCCGGGGCCCTCGCGGGAGATTCACTCGTACGCAAATTGCGCGGTTTCCGCCACGGAGTGGGTCTGGAAGTTCGGTGAGCGCTCAATATTCTCGTCGCGATGGCCAAGGACACCGAGAAGCTCATCCGCCAGCTCTCCCTGATCTCGTTTCTGATGGCCAATCGCCGGCCGGTGTCGGCGCTCGAGATCAAGCGCGAGGTCGAGGGGTACAGCTCGATGAACGAGGACGCCTTCGCGCGCCGCTTCTACGCCGACCGGGCCGAGCTGGAGAGCCTCGGGATCACGCTACAGGTCGACAAGCCCGCGGAGGGCTTCTTCGAGGCCGAGCTCTACACGCTCCCGCCGGAGAACTACTACCTGCCCGCGATCGAGTTCACCGACGGGGAGCTCGCCGCGCTGCGCACTGCGCTCGCCCTGCTCGACGGCGAGTTCGCCTACGCCGAGCCCCTGCGGCTCGCGCTCCAGCAGGTTTCGTGGGGTCGGCGCAGCCCGCTGTCCGAGGGCGAGCCGGTGCCGATCGACGTGCGGCTGTCCACGTCGGGCGGCGGGCGCGAGCTCTCGCAGCGCTTGGCCAAGATCGAAACCGCGATCTCGCGCCGCAAGACGATCGAGTTCAGCTACTACTCGATGGAGCGCGACGAGGTCTCCGACCGCAAGGTCGACCCGTACCACCTCGTCTTCCGCGACGGGCAGTTCTACTTGATCGGGTACTCCCACGAGCGCGACGCCGTGCGGGTGTTCAGGCTTTCGCGCATCCGCGGCAAGGTCTCGTACGCGACCAAGGCCGAGCACGACTTCCACCCTCCGGAGGACTTCGACAGGCGCGACTACGCGCAGCGCGCCGACTGGCAGATGGGGAGCATCCAGGGCACCGCGTCGGTGTTCGTGCGCGAGCGCATCGCCTGGCTCGTCGAGCGTGACTTCGCGAAGTACGGGGAGCTGCGCAAGCCGCGCAAGGAGGATGGCGTCCAGGGGCGGGGGATGGTCTACGAGACCGAGTACGCCTCGCCGCGCCAGCTCATCTCCTGGGTGCTGTCGTGGCGCGACAACGCGCGCGTGCTCGCGCCGGACGAGCTCCGCGAGGAGGCGGAGCGGCGCCGGGCGCTGCTCGCCGAGCGTCACGAGGGAACCTTCGAGATCGCCGAGACCGTCGAGCGCCCCAAGCCGGAGTCCAACGGCAAGCCCTCGCGCTCGAACGGTCGCGGCGAGTCGGTGATCCGCCCAGAGCGCTTCGCGCGGCTCGTCACGCTCGCCGGGCTGCTGATCGGCGCGGCGCGCGAAGGCGAGCGCCTGCAGGTCGACGAGGTCCTGCGCGAGCTCAACATCTCACGGGACGAGCTCGAGGAGGACATCGAGGTCCTCAACGTCGTCAACTTCGGCGGTGGCACCTACGTGCTCTACGCCGAGATCGTGGGCGACGAGATCGAGGTCGACCCGGACACCTACGGCGACAACTTCGACCGGCCGGCGCGCCTGCTGCCGCTGGAGGCGAAGGCGCTGATCGCCGCCATCGACCTCTTCGGCGACCACCTCCCGCAAGCCGGCCTGCGCACCGCCCGCGAGAAGATCGTGAAGGCGCTCGGCCACGACCCATCCGAGGAGGGCCTGGAGATCGCGCCCGGTCGCGACGACTCGCACGTGGTCTTCACGGTCAACGACGCGATCCAGCGCCGTCACGTGCTTGAGCTCCACTACTACAAGGAGAACGAGGACGAGTTCGTAAAGCGCGAGGTCGAGCCCTACCAACTCGTCAACGGGCCGGAGGGCTGGTACCTCGGCTGCTACGACCTGCGCCGCGAGGACACCCGGCACTTCCGCCTCGACCGCATGAAGGAAGCGGTGATCACCGACCGCGAGTTCAAGCCGCGCGAGGGCGTCGAGGAGAAGCTCGCCGAGCAGGAGTGGCTCGTGAAGGGCGAGGTGGCGAGCGCCGGGGTGGCACGCGTCTGGGTCTCGCCCGAGCGCGCCCGCTGGCTGCGCGAGGAGCGCACGGTGCTCGAGGAGCTCGCCGACGGCGCGGTGGTCGTGGAGCTTCCCTACGGCTCGATGGACTGGCTAGTGCGCGAGATCCTCAAGGGCGCGGGCGACCTGGTCGTGCTCGAGCCCGAGGACGCCCGCGAGGCGGTCCGCAGCGCCCTGGTCTGAGCGGAGGGCAGCCGGGCCCGCAGGGCGAGCCGGGTCCCCCGGGACCGCCCGGGCCACCCGGACCGCCCGGGGAGGCGCGGTCCTTCGCCGGCCCCCGCAAGCCCAAGTTCAACCGCCGCGGCGTGGCGCGCGTGAGCGACCCGAACGTCGAGGCCGGGAGCGTGATCCTCATCCAATACGCCGACCCGCGACGCAAGGGGCGGCTGCGGCCGACGAACGTGGTCCGGGTGCGCGACGGGCGCTTCGTGGCCCGCGGCGAGCCGCGCACCCGCTTCACCTACGTGGTGCACGCGGCCCCGTAGCCGCAGCGCCAACCGGAGTGAGGCGGATTCGTACGACATAGGCGAAGGGATCCGCCTCATGTCGGGCTCAGCGGGTCGTCCAGCAGAGGTGGCGCGGGCGCGCCGCGCGCTGTACGTTCGTCCGAAACTACCTGGCCGCGGGCCAGCGACCTGGGGGAGAGAACCCATGACTACTCACGGACGAGGGCGCGCGCCCGAAGCTCGGCGTGCGCAAGGCGGCTTTGACCTGCGCCGGCTGTTTCTTGGGCTGTTGGCGTTTACGGCCGCGCTGCTCCTGCTGACGCCCAATCTCGCGCAAGCGATCCCGAGACCGCTCGCCGACTGCGTGGAGCGCTCCGACCAGCCGGGCGTCGTCCAGTTTCACTTCGGATACGAGAACCAGGGGTCGGCGGTGACGATCGTGGTCGGCCCCGACAACCACTTCTCGCCGCCGCCGCCCAACCGCGGCCAGCCGAGCGACTTCGCGACAGGGTTCCAGATGCCGAGCGTCGTGGTGCCGGCTCTGCTCGCGCCCCCGAACAACAGCCCCCAGATCCCGATGCGGTGGATCCTCGGGGAGGAGGAGGCGGTCGCCGACCTGACCCTGCCCGGGTGCGACGGCATGGTGTGGCTGGGCGCGTGGCAGCCGGAGCAGTTCTACTTGAACGGCGACGTCGTGACGTTCGAGGGCGCGACGTGGGTGGCCACATCGTTCGTCGAGGGCGGAAGGCCCGGGGAGGCCGAGGAGTGGGAGCCGCTCGCCGCGCCCCGGGAGCCGGATTCGGTCGCGGGCAAGCGCAAGCCCAAGTTCAACCGCCGCGGCGTGGCGCGCGTGAGCGACCCGAACGTCGAGGCCGGGAGCGTGATCCTCATCCAATACGCCGACCCGCGACGCAAGGGGCGGCTGCGGCCGACGAACGTGG